>JAEEGL015166255.1_pt1 | contig 22287 bp, 17 predicted proteins | sample 9134231 | NCBI WGS metagenome assembly JAEEGL01 (sample SAMN16246548, study PRJNA631951) | gut metagenome | biome: gut microbiome; feature: rumen; material: fiber-attached | host: Bos | place: Iran: Karaj | collected 2018-10 | reverse complement strand
TATAAAGGTGTAGATGCTGTTATAGATAAAGATCGTACCAGTGCTAAGTTAGCTGCTGATGTTAAAGCAGATATGTTAATAATATTAACAGCTGTTGATACAGTCTTAACGGGATTTGGTACTAAAGAAGAAAAGCAAGTAAGACATATGAATTTAAAAGAAGCTAAAGAATTGATGGATGCACATGAATTTAAAGAAGGTAGTATGCTTCCTAAGATTGAAGCTTGTATAGAATTCGTTAAACATAGTAATGGTAAAGCTTTAATAACTTCTTTAAAGAAAGCTAAAGAAGCTATTAATGGTAAAACTGGTACTTTAATTACTAAAGAATAATGAATACTTAAGTGAAGTACCTATCACTTAAGTATTTTTGTTAGGAGAATAGTTATGGAAGATAGAAAAGTTATAGTAAGATTAGAAAACTATGGTAAGAGTTATGGAGATAAAGAAGTAATAAAAAATATTAATCTTGATATATATGAAGGAGAATTTTTAACATTACTTGGTTCTTCTGGTTGTGGAAAAACAACAATACTTAGATCAATATCTGGTTTAGATGAACCAACTAAAGGTACTATATATATAGATGGTGAAGATGTAACTCATTTAGAAGCTAGATTAAGACATGTTAATACTATTTTCCAAAACTATGCTTTATTTCCTTTGATGAATGTTTATGATAATGTAGCGTTTGGACTTCGTATGAAAAAGGTTCCAGAAGATGAAATTAAAAAAAGAGTAGATAAAATGATAAAGTTAGTTCATCTAGAGGGATACGAAGAAAGATTACCTAAGGAATTATCTGGTGGAGAACAACAAAGAGTTTCAATAATTAGGGGACTTATTAATAATCCTAAGGTATTATTATTAGATGAACCATTATCAGCATTGGATTTAAAATTACGTAAAAAGATGCAAATAGAGTTAAAACTATTACAAAGAAAGTTAGGTTTAACATTTATATATGTTACACATGATCAAGATGAAGCGTTATCTATGAGTGATAGAGTAGTAGTTATTAAAAATGGTAATATAGAACAAATTGGTACTCCTTATGAAGTATATGAAAGACCTAATAGTTTATATGTTGCTGATTTTTTAGGAGAAGCGAATGTCTTTAAAGGTTACATAGCTAAGATAGATAATGATAAAGCTATAGTTAATATAGAAGGGGATAGAGAGTTAGTAATTAATAATAAAGATTATGTATTAAATGATAAAATTACAATAGTTGTTAGACCTGAAAATGTAAAATTAACCAAAACTGAAAGAAAAAATAATTGTTTAACAGGTAGAGTTAGCAATGTAGTTTATGATGGTTATATAACAAAGGTATTTGTTAATATAGATGGTAAAAATTATGAATCAATAATAAGTGGTAATGATAAAAATTATAAATTAGATGATGAAGTAAATATTTATTGGACACTAGAAGATGCTATAATATTTGGTGGCAAAAATGAAAATAAAAAATAAAGTGATTAGAACTATATTTATTGTACCAGTTATTATTTATTCAGCTCTGTTAATAGCATTACCAATTATATATATATTTATTATTAGTTTTTTTAAAAATGATAGTTATGGAGGAATGAAGAATACTTTTACATTAGAAAACTATACTAATATTTTTGATAAAGTATATATTAATATATTTTTGAAATCTTTTTTGATAGCTATAGTAACAACATTAATATGTATGTTGATAGCATATCCATTTGTTTTAGCAGTATCTCATAAAGATAAGATTAAACAAAAGGTATTTATGACGTTAGTAATGGTACCTTTTTTAACTAATTCCTTGATTAGAATGTATGCTTGGATAGTATTACTTCGTAAAAATGGAGTTATTAATCAAGTATTAATTAGTTTAAAGATAATAAAGAATCCTTTATCCTTAATGTATAATAATTTGGGTATTATTATAGGTATGGTATATACTTTACTTCCTTTTATGATATTACCTTTATATAGTGCTGTATCAACATTAGATAATAGATTGTTAGAAGCTAGTGCTGACTTAGGAGCTACAAAGTTTAAAACGTTTAAAAATGTAATACTTCCTATTACTTTTCCAGCACTATTTAATGGGGGATTGATGGTATTTACTCCAGCTTTAGGATATTTCTTTATAGTAGATATGCTGGGTGGAGGAAAGATAATGATATTAGGTAATCTAATTAAGAATCAATTTCTTACAGCAAGAAATTGGCCACTTGGAGCAGCAATAGCAATATTTTTGATATTTATAACCTTAATACTTATCCTTATTTATCGTAAGATAGGTGGTAAGATGGATGATTTGGGGGCATAGATATGAAGAATAATAAGTTTTTAGATAATTTAGTAATTACTATTGTATTCTTATTTTTATTCTTACCAATATTGGTACTAGTATTATTCTCATTTAATACTTCAGAATTAAATATAATATTTGAAGGATTTACATTGCGTTGGTATAAGGTATTATTTACTAATAGGACATTACTTGAAGCATTATTAAATACTTTAATAGTTTCTGTTACATCAACAGTAATATCAACTATAATTGGTACTATATCAGCGTATGGATTATATAAATATGATTTTAAGGGTAAGAAAATAGTTAATGAATTATTATATATACCAGTTGTTATACCAGAAATAGTATTAGGTATAGCATTACTTAGTATATATACATTAATGAAATTAGAATTAGGTATGTTTACTTTGATACTGGCACATATATCATTTTCTATACCATTTGTAATAATTAGTGTTAGAAGTGTTTTAACTAGTATGGATAGTAATTTAACTAAGGCAGCTGCTGATTTAGGAGCAGATGAAATGACTACTTTTATGAAGGTAATATTACCATCTTTATTACCGGGTATATTAAGTGGTGCAGAACTAGCATTTACATTATCTTTAGATGATGTAGTAATTAGTTATTTTACAGCTGGTCCAGGTAGTAATACATTACCATTACATATTTATTCCATAATAAAAACTGGTGTAACACCAGATGTTAATGCATTGATATCTTTAATGTTATTAACAACATTTGTTATACTATTTATATCAATGGTAGTTAGTGTTCGTAAAATGAAGGGGGAAAGGTAATGAAAAGATTTATAGTAATAATAGTTTTATTACTTATGCTATGTGGATGTAGTAAGAAGGATGAGATGACATTAAATGTTTTGAATTGGTCTTCTTATATACCTGATGAAGTAATAAAGTCTTTTGAAAATGAAACAGGAATAAAAGTTAATTATAGTACTTATTCATCTAATGAAGAGTTATTAGCTAAGGTATCATCAGCTAAAAAAGGTACTTATGATTTGATATTTCCTAGTGATTATATGGTAGAAATAATGATTAATAGAGGATTGTTAGAAAAGTTAGATACTACTAAATTAAATAATTATAGTAATTTAAATAAAGAGTATTTAGGTTTACCATATGATAGTAATAACGAATATACATTGCCATTTTTATTTGCTACGGTAGTAATAGCGTATAATAGTGATGTAATTAAAGAAGAAATAAAGTCATATAATGATTTATTAAATAGTAAATATAAAAATGATATAGTTTTAATAGATGATCAAAGATTAGTAATAGGTATGGCTTTACTTGCTAATGGATATGAGATGAATAGTGTTAGTAAGAAAGAATTACAAGTAGCTAAGAAATGGATAGAAAAGTTAAAACCTAATATAAAAGCGTATGATAGTGATTCACCGAAAAATTTCTTAATTACTGGAGAAGCCAATATAGGATTTATATGGGATGCTGAAGCAAAGATGGCTAAGATGGAAAATGATAAGATAGAAATAATAAAGCCAAAAGAAGGTATAGGAATAAGTGTTGATAATTATGCAATACCTGTTAAAGCTAAGCATAAAGAAGAAGCTTATAAATTTATAGATTATATATTAGATAAAGATGTAATGCACGAAATATTAGAAGGATATCCTTATAATAGTGTTAATATAGCTACTGATTTGAAATATCAAAGTGATGAAATGTATAGTAGTAAATATATTGGTAAAGATTATGACAGTGATAAAAAACATTTTGTTAAGAATATAGGTAGTAGTATTAAAGATTATGATAGATTATGGGCAGAAATAAAATAAAAAAAGCAATAATTAATTGCTTTTTTTAATGATAAAAATTATAATTATAATAGAGGAGGATTAGAGAATGAAAAAGGATTTCGTGGATACTAGTGATTTCACAAAAGAAGAGTTACTTGATATAGCTAATTTAGGAATACTTATTAAGAAAAATATAAAAGCAGGATTCCCATTAAATGTTTTATATCACAAAACTCTTGGTATGATTTTTGAACAAAAATCTACTAGAACTAGAGTTTCATTTGAAACTGCTATGACACAATTAGGTGGTCATGCTCAATATTTAGCACCAGGTCAAATACAGCTTGGTGAACACGAATCATATTATGATACTGCTAAGGTATTATCTAGATTAACAGATATACTAATGGCTCGTGTTATTAAACATGAAACGATAGTGGAACTTGCTAAAAATGCTGATATACCAGTTATAAATGGTATGAGTGATTATAATCATCCTACTCAAGAAATGGGAGATTTAATCACTATGTTAGAGCATTTGCCTAAAGGAAAGAAATTTGAAGACTGCAAAGTTGTGTTTGTTGGAGATTGTACACAAGTTTGTGCATCACTTATGATGACAGTAACAAAACTTGGTGGTCATTTCGTTCATTTTGGTCCAAAAGGATATCAATTAAATGAACATTTCCAAGAATTAGGTCGCAAGAATTGTGAAGTAAGTGGTGGTAGTATTTTAGTAACTGATGATGAAGAGGCTATAGTTGGAGCAGACTTCATTTATACTGATGTTTGGTATGGATTATATGAATCTGAGCTTTCTGAAGAAGACAGAAAGAGAATATTCTATCCAAAATATCAAGTTGATATGGAAATGATGAATAAAGCAAGTAGTCATTCACAATTTATGCATTGTTTACCTGCAACGCGTAATGAAGAAGTTACTGATGAAGTTATGGACTGTGATAGATCTATAATCTTTGACGAAGCAGAAAATAGACTTACTGCTATGAGGGCATTGCTTGTATATTTCATGGGCGTTAAAGAAGAAACTGAAAAGATTTGTAAAGAAAATTTGGGCTTATAGAAAAGGAGATGTGTTTATATGGCCGAGAAAAGTAAAAAGAAATTTAGATTAGTAGATGCCATATTAGGAACTGTATGTTTAACTTTAGTTTGTGAATCAGTTATTCCTACAGCTTCTATTGGTAATACACAATATTTCTGGTGGATATTCTTACTTATTGGTTTTTGTTTACCATATGGTATGATTTCAGCAGAATTAGGAACTACATACCCAAGTGAAGGTGGAATGTATGATTGGGTAAAAAGAGCATTTGGTCCAAAATGGGCTGGACGTGTTGCATGGAACTATTGGATTAATTTTCCATTATGGATTTCATCATTAGGTGTTGCTGTTACACAAATTGTAGCAGGAGCATTTGGTATTGTTTTACCAGTATGGGCACTTGTTGTAATGCAACTTGCTTATATATGGTTAGTAACATTCTTAAGTACACAAAGAATTGGAGAAAGTAAATATGTTGTTAATTTAGGTACTTTCTTTAAAGCTTTAATCTTATTAGGTATTGGTGGCTTGGGAATTTATGCACTTGTTAAAAATAATGGACAAAGTGCTAATCCAATCACTGGATTAAAAGATTTAATTCCTATTTGGAATGTAAGTGGAGACTTAGTAGGATTGACTGGTGTAGAAAAATTCCATTATATAATGGGTGAATTTGCATTCATTTCAATTATTTTATTTAACTTCATGGGATTTGAAGTTGTTGGTACATGGACTGATGATATGGATAATCCTAAAAAGGATATTCCTAAAGCTTTGATCTTCGGTGGATTATTAATGGCTTTATTCTACATTTTACCAGCAGCAGGATTTAATATTGCACTACCTTCTGATCCTGAATTAGTTTGGGCAGATGGTGCAGAAGTATTTATTACTGTTTTAAAAAGTTTATTTACAACTGTTGGTTTAGGAGCTGTAGCTATTAAGGTATTAGCAATAATATTTGGTTTAATGTTAGTTTATACGTTTATAGCTAATATTGCTTCTTGGAGTTTTGGTGTTAATGCAGTTGCTAAATATGCAGCTGATGATGGCTCTATGCCAAAAGCTTTCTCTAAAACAAATGAAGAAGGCGTTCCTTATATGGGTGCTATAATAAATGGTATTGTTGCATCATTAATATCTATAGCGGGTATTATTGCTGCTCAAAAGTCTGAAAGTTTTAGTGATAGTTTTGGTTTATTCTTCAAACTAAGTTGGATAACTCTATTAATTGGTTATGCTCCTATGTTCTTAGCATTTATTAAACTAAGAAGAGTAGATGCTGATAAGAAGAGACCATATAGAGCTCCTTTATTACCTGGTTTAGCTATAATACCATTTGTATTATTAGTATTAGGTATTATATTTACTTTATTCTATGACTTTTCTGTAGAAGCAATTCTTGATTATGCACCATTGTTCTTAGGTGTTGTAGTATCATTTGTATTTGAAGAAGTTCTAGTATTAAGAATTGGTAGAGGTCATGATGTTACTATTACTTCATTGATATTTGGTGCTTTATCTGGATATCTAGCATACTTAACTAGTGGAGTTATGAGATATTTATTCGTAGCAGTTACAGTTGCCTTTGTATTGGTAATTCTTTATAACTATCTTGTTGTAGCTCCAGCTAAAAAAAGTAAAAAAGTAGAAGAATAATTACTATAGAATAGAAAGGGAATGAGCATGAAAAGATTAAAATCAACTCCTAAAAAAGATGGATTTAGAATGCCTGGCGAGTTTGAAAAACATGCTGGTACTTATATATTATGGCCACAAAGACCAGATAACTGGCGTAATGGTGGAAAACCAGCTCAAAAGGTATTTACTGAGGTAGCTGATACAATTGCTAAGTATGAACCTGTTACAGTTTTAGTTAATACTGATCAATATGTAAATGCTAGAAATATGTTAGGCCCTAAAGTAAGAGTTGTTGAAATGAGTAATAATGACTCTTGGGTTAGAGATACTGGTCCTTCTTTTGTTGTAAACGATAAAGGTACAGTAAGAGGTGTAGACTGGGGTTTTAATGCTTATGGTGGTTTAGTAGAAGGTATTTACTATCCATGGGATTTAGATAGTTTATTAGGTCTTAAGATTTGTGAATTAGAAAGTGTTGATAGTTATAATGCTTGTGATTTTATACTAGAAGGTGGTTCTATTCATGTTGATGGTGAAGGAACTTGTATAACTACAGAAGAGTGTTTATTAGCTCCTGATAGAAATCCTAATTTAACTAAGGAACAAATAGAAAAGAAACTAAAAGAGTATCTAAATGTTGAAAAAGTATTATGGATACCAAGAGGTGTTTATAAAGATGATGATACTAATGGACATGTAGATAATATGTGTAATTATGTAAAACCAGGAGAAGTTGTCCTAGCTTGGTGCGATGATGAAGATGATCCTCAATATGAAAGAAGCGTAGAAGCTTATGAATATTTAAAGAATCAAACTGATGCTAAGGGTAGAAAACTAGTAATTCATAAATTATCTTGTCCTTCTCCACTTTTAATCACTGAAGAAGAAAGTGGTGGAGTAGATAGTGTTGAAGGTACATTGCCAAGAAATGTTGGCGATAGAATGGCTGGTTCTTACGTAAATTATTATACTGGAAATGGGTTTGTTGCTTTACCTGTATTTGATGATCCTAATGATAAAAAAGCTATTAAACTTTTAAAGAAGCTATATCCTGGAAGAAAAATTGAAACGATATATGCTAGAGAGATATTATTAGGTGGAGGAAATATACATTGTATTACACAACAAGTACCAAAAGGTAATGGAAAATAAAAAGGCTTATTATTATAAGTCTTTTTATTTTGATATTTAATTGCTATAATTATTATGGATAGTAGGTGCTTATGGTGAAGATATTTAGAAAGATCATTTTTGTATTATTACTTTTATTTATAACTATTCCAAGTGTGTTTGCTTTAGATGTTAAAACTAAAAAAATAGAATTAAAAGAAAAAAGTGATACTATTAAAATTGGTAATTATGGTATTAGTGGAGAAACTATTAATTCTAATATTTTGTTTAAGAATAAAGGGGATTATGTGACGTTTAAAATTACTGTAGATATCGACCCTAACGAATACGAAATTAGTAGTATTAGTGATAATAATGATAGTAAATTTATTAAAAGTTCCTATACTTATGATGATGCTAGTACTATATATTTAACTTTAAAGTATGAAAGTGAAGTAGAATCAAAATGGGATTTAGAGGATTTTGAATTATCGATAGAAGTTCTAAATCAAGATGGTAAGGTAGAAGATGTAAATATAATTCCTAAAGAGAAAGATTTAAATATAATTCCTTTTGAAATAACAAATCCAAATACTAAAGATGCAGTAATGTTATGTGTTATTAGTTTAATTATTATTATATTTATTATGCGTTATTCTACAAAATTAAAAGGTAAAAGATATATTAATAATGTTTTATTATTGTTACTTGTAGTAATACCTATTAGTGTTTTAGCTAAACAATCTAGTAAAAAAATGATTGTTGATACTTCTATGATAAAGGTTGGATATGATGTATCATTCAATAAAGGCGAAGATGTTAATGGTCAAATGGATACTATTGAATGTATCTATGGAGAGGATTGTGTTTTACCTAAAAATATCTTTGAAAAAGAAGAAAAGCTATTTTTAGGATGGTCAACTACTGAAGATGGAGAAGTAGAGTTTTTGGATGAAGATGTCGTTAAGGATTTAATAGCTGGCGGGCTTGTAAAATTATATCCTTTATGGAAGATAGATGATAGAGTACCTCTATTGGATGTTGGTAAAATAGTTAATACTAAAATTAAACTATTATATACTGGTGGAGAGTATAGTAATCAAAGTTTAGAAGATGATGTTTCTTATATATTTAATATTGAAAGAGTATATGAAGAACCAGATATTATTAATTTTACTGATACAAATATAATATCATCACCTGATTCTAAAGAAACTATTTATGCATGGTATGATTATGACGTTGATGGTATTCAATGGTATGCTAAGTCAGACATTGTTTATTTAAATGAAGATAGTAGTTATTTGTTTGCTAAAATGTCTATGGCTAGAATAACCGATCTTGATAAGTTTGATACATCTTTAATGAAAGATGCTAGTCATTTATTTGAAAATAACTTGGAAGAAAGCTATGATGTTTGGTCTACAATTAGTAATTGGGATGTTTCAAATGTTACTAATATGTCTAGTATGTTTAAAGGTATAACAGGTATGTATTATTCTGTAATAAGTAATTGGGATGTTTCAAATGTTGAAGATATGAGTTATATGTTTGATCAAGCATTTAATATAGATACTGCTCATCTTATTAGTGGTGGATTAGATGCTTCTGCTATAAATGACTGGGATGTAAGGAAAGTAAAAAATTTTAAAAATATGTTTAGGAGTCAATGGGTTGATTTGCCACTTATAACTTTCCCTCAATTTACAAAAGTTGAAGGATTCTGGGATAATTCTGAAGAATATTATGGTACTTCTGCTTCTAGTTATTATTATTCTGGCACTTATGTTCCAATAAATCCGTATACATTAAATTTAAATGGTAATGGAAGTACAGCTGGAACTATGAATGGTAAAATATGCAATTATGATTATGATTGTATTATTCCGTTGAATGCTTATAGTAGAGATAATTATACATTTGAAGGATGGAGTGATACAGCTGATGGAGAGGTCAAGTATAAAAATGGTAGAAGTATAAAATTACCAGATGGTTCAGATAATACGACGTTATATGCAATATGGGGGCCAAAAAGGACAGTAACGGTTACTCTAGAAGATGGTTATACGTTTAATAAAAAAGCTAAACTAATAGAGTATGGTGAAACGAAATATCTTATTTCGGATTATTATTATGATTATTATGGAACTCCAATAAATATAGTTGATGAAGGCTATGCCGATTATAATTCCTTTATTAGGACGAATACAATTCCAGATAATTCTAATTTTACTTCTTTAAATGAAATATATAGTGATGATTCTGATGGCATAATGTATATATGGGCTGGTGGAAATTATGATGAGATACTTTATTATTATACAGATGCTGATGTTGCTTATTTTAATAAGGATAGTAGTAAAATGTTTAAGGGATTTACTTATTTTGATCCTTATGGACAAATGAGAGTCTTTAATACTTCTAAAGTTACTAATATGTCTGAGATGTTTAGTAATGCTTTAGATTATGAATTTAATTTATCAGAATTTAAATATTGGGATGTTTCAAATGTAACTGATTTAAGTTATATGTTTAAAAACTATTTAGGTGCTGATATGTATTATTCAGATTTTTCAAATTCAATTGGTGAATGGGATGTTAGAAAAGTAACTAATTTTACTGGAATGTTCTCTAGAACGGAAAATGGAGGATATGCTTTACCTTCGTTTAAATCTTTACCAGGTAGATGGGTTGGAAATATTAGATATGAAAACTATGAACCGTATGAAGAAGGAACTTATTATGTAATAAATATTGATCCTAATGGGGGAGTAGATAGTTATTATGGAAGATCTTATATTATATGTTTTGTTGATCAAGATTGTGTTATTAGTCATTTGGGTGGATTTGTAAATTCCGGGCATACAGCATTAGGTTTGGCATTAACTCCTGATGGTGAAGTAGTATATCATAGAAATGATGTAGTACATAATCTTACAACTGATAATGAAATAACATTATATGTTAAATGGAGTTAAAAGGCTTAAGAAATTAAGTCTTTTTTTATGTGATATTTTATAAAACTTTGTAAATAAAGTGTAATGTTGTTGATTAAAGGTTGGAAATAAATTACTATAACTATTTAAGAAAGTGAGGTTGGGAATGGTATGAAAAGAAAAAAGACTTTATTATTCATATTTATTTTCCTAATATCATTCTTATCGTTTACCTCTGTTGTTTTGGCAGATGAACCTGCTACTGATATTGAAGTTGATGATGAGTATACTATTGATGTCTTTGAAGTATATGAAATAGAAGCAAAAATAATTCCAAGTGATAGTACAGATTATATATATTTAAATACTGATGATTCAGATATAGTTTCTATTTGGAGTAATAGTGAAATATATGGTCAAGGGATAGGAAGTACTTATATTACAGTTAGTACTTCAAATGGTATAGAAAAAAGAGTAAAGGTAAATGTATTAAATCCGATAAGTGATATTTATCTACGAGGAGAAAATGGTAAAAATTATTTATTAGTATCAGAGCAAATAAAAATAATTCCAACAATATATCCGCTTTCTGGAGCTAGTGATACTACAGAAGATACGACATTAACTTGGTCTTCGAGTGATACAAAAATAGCAACTATCGATGAAAATGGGGTTATTACGGGTGTTTCAGCTGGAATAGTAACTATAACTGCTGAAACTAAATCAGGAGTATCATCTACTATTCAAGTGGAAGTTTTAGATGAATATCCAAAGTTAGAATATGTAATAGATAATGTTAAAACAGAATTCTTTGATAATGATGAACCGACATTCACTGGAATAATGGAAGATGATAAGTATTCATTATGGTGTGAAACTTGGTACATAGTTGAAAATGATATATGGTATATAGTGACTAGTAATCCAGTAGTAAACAGTTGGTTTTCTGAAGATAATAGATTATTAACAAAGTTTGAATTAGGTAAAACATATCATTATTCACTTACTATACTTGTTGATGAAGAACATAAAGATTATTTTCCAAAACATTTTGAAGATATAGTTTTAGTTGTGAATGGGGAAAAACATATGTGTGTAGGTACAGATATTGGATATGATGGAGAAAAATATTTCTTTCAATGTGATGAAATATTATCTATTACTATTCCAAATAATATTGAAGATGAAAATGTTAGTCTAGTTACAGATAGTTTTGAGTATACAGGTTCGGAAATAAAAGCAGATGTTGTGGTAGTGGTAGATGAAGAAACGTTAAGAGATGGAGAAGATTATACTTTATCTTATGATAATAATGTTGAAGTAGGTTCTGCTACTGTAACGGTAAAAGGTATAGGTAGATATGGAGGAACAGTAAATAAAACATTTACTATTAATAAAGCTAATATATCAATAAGCGTTGATGATATAGAAAACGTTACTTATAATGGTAAAGAACAAAAACCAAATATAGTAGTTAAGAGTAATAATAGTGAACTTGATCCTAGTGAATATACATTAAAGTATTCTAATAATATTGATGTGGGTGTTGGTAAAGTAATAGTTACTTCTAATAATATTCATTATTCATTTGAAGATATGGAAAAAGAGTTTAATATTATTGCTGCTCCAATTAATGAAGAAAAAAAAGAAGTAGAAAAAACTTTGAATGTTATAAATACTGATACTTTAATAGGTAGGTTGGATAAAGTGCCTAATACTAAGATAGATATAAATAATAAATTACTTAGTATTAATCCAAGTATATTTTTTGTATTGTTTTGTATAATAGTAATTATTATAAAGAAAATGATATAAAAAACATCTCATAGATTGAGATGTTTTTTATCTTTCTTGGAATTTAACTAATTTAGCTTGTACTACTAATCTTATACCATTATCGTTATAGCAAGTAGATAGTGTTAGTATTTTATCATCAGTACTTAGATTAATACCAAAGTTATAGATACTTCTTGATACCATATCATTTAGGAACTTAGTGTATTCACCATTAGTTTCAAAATCTGTTTGGATATAATAGTTTTCTGCTTCTATAGTATATATTGAGAATATTTGCCACATGGTATTATATTTTAAAGTAGATAGTTGGATGATTTGATTTTCTTCTTGAGTATACCAGTTTTTATTTAGTACATTTGTTAGAGAACCAAACATTATCTTATCTTTTCTACCATGGCCATATATTACTACGTTACTATTGAAGTTATTGAAGTTATCACGGAAATCAGCATATATCCAACCGGCATTATTACTTGTTTTATCATAAGCGTGATTTAAATAGAAATCGTTATCAGTTGATTGTACTACTGGATAATTAATATTAGTATTGTTTACTATTATCCAACCAACTGTATCTTTATTTTCTTTTAATAAATCACTAAAGTCTACAGATGATAAAGGAGTATTTAAGTATTTCCAATATTGAGATCCATATTGACTAGTATTTGCTTCTTCAGGAAGATTAACTATTGTTCCTTCATCGACTTTATATATTTTAGTACTATTGTGTAAATCTTTTTCAATTTTCTTAATACTATATCCTTGTCTAAACCAATTACCTATTACTATACTAGTAAAAACAAAGATACAGACGGAGAATACTAAACAGAATTTATATAGTTTGTATTTTTTTGATTCTCTTGGTGCTAATTTATAATATAGTTTATCAACGGCAAATTTATTTAATTTATCTTGATTAGCTTCATACCCAGTTTTATTAACGTGAATAGCATCTAATTGTAAGTCTTTATTTTGTTTACCTAGTCTAGTTTCATTTACTCGCATATCAAGATGTTTATTTAAATTCTTAATAGCAATTTTATTTAATTTTAATACATATTTACCATATGATTTGTCTTCGACATTAACTCTAACTGTATTACCAATTACTATGTTTGGTAGGAGAGAGTATTTCTTCTTTATTTTATTAATAGGTGTAACCTTTAATACTTTAAGTCTTTTATTTATATTTAAAGAATCATTCTTTTTAATAATATTTTCTAAGTTTATAGCAACTGTATTATATATTGATTTTTTAGGTTGCTCTTTTTTCTTCTCTTTTAATAAACCATTTTTTATATCACTTAATTTAATAAGAATTGTATCTGATAATGAAAGACGTTCTTTTCTTTTTTCTTCTTTTTCCTCTTTTATTTCTTCTTGTATTGTTTCTTGTATTTTTTCTTCCTGTATTATTTCTTCTTTAGGTTCAATTGTTGCTTCTACTTTTTGTTCTTCAATTACTTGCTCTTTTCTTTTAGGTAACTCTAAAGAGGTATCTATTTTTGATATTTTAACTTTAGAAAATGTAAATTCGTCTTGCTCTTGCTCATTTCTCATGTCTGCTAATACCTCCTTATTATATTAAAATTATACCATATTTTTTAACAAAATATAGTATAAATTTGTAGTAGATTTTAAATGATTTATGTTATATAATGTTGTATATACTAGGAGGTATTATTATGAATACGAATTGTACTAAATGTGGAAATCCTTTACAACCTGGGACGACAATATGCCCAGTTTGTGGAACAAATAATATAAATACGGCACCAGCTGCACCAGCTGCACCTGCACCAGCACAAGTAGCACCAGAAGTAGCAGCAGCTGTACCTGAAGCAGCACCAGCTGCACCTGTAGATCCAGCACAAGCTGGAGTAGCACCTGCAGTACATGTTGCTGATCCAGCAGCTCAAGCTGCTGCGCCAGTAGATCCTGCACAAGCCGGAGTAGCACCAGCTGCACCAGTAGATCCAGCACAAGCCGGAGCAGTACCTGGAGTAGCACCAGCTGGACCTACTATTCCTACAGCTACACAAGCTGTACCACCAGCACCTGATGGAAAAAAAGCTGGTAGTAAAAAGACACTTATTATAATTATTGTTGCTGCTGTAGCAGTACTTGCTATAGGTGTTGTAGTATTTATCTTACTAAATAATGGTGGAGGTAATGAAGGTGGAAGTGATACTCCATCTACACCAACACCAACTCCAACGACTACACCAACACCTACTAGACCAAACGCAACAGTTGAAGCTAATTATTTAGACTTTGATACAGAGGTACCTAGTGGATGGAATATTACTACTGAAACAGGAATACTAACATTATATAATGATGATTCTAATGTAATTGTAATGATAGAAAATCTTTCAAATGGTTCTTATTTAGAGGATGTACAAGCTGATGAAATTAAAGCTAATTTAGAATCTGGTGGATATTCTGAAGTATCTGTTGAACAATCTAGTGTTAATAATCAAAATGCTTTTGTTGTTAATGCAAAGATGGAAGATTTAGATTATAATTTTGTATTTTATTATATATATACACCATCTAACGATTTAATTGTTGTAACTGTAATATATATGGATGAAAGTGCTGAGACTAAGTATTCCGATACTGTAGAAACAATTATAGGTTCTATTAAGTATCAAGAAACAGAACGTGCATTAAGTGATGCTGAGTTATATGCTCAACATGCTAATAACGCTTCTGGTGCTGTAGTTGATAATATGGGAGGAGGATCTGGTTCTGGAAGTGATCCATTTGGAGGTTCTTTTTCAGGATTCTAATCCTTTTTTTTTGACAAAAACATCAATTTCTCGTAAAAATTAAGGATTTTTCTTGATTTAATTGGATATTTCTGCTATTTTTAATATGTAAGGTTCATATCTTACAAAAACAAAACTATTTATTGGGAGGTAAACAAAATGGGAAAACAAGAATTAGTTGAATTTGTTGCAGCTAAAGTAGGATTTACTAAAGCAGACGCAGCTAGAGCAGTAGACGCTGTTATTGAAGGTGTTACTACTGGTCTAAAAAAAGAAAAGAAAGTTGCTTTAGTAGGATTCGGAACTTGGTCTTCAAAGAAGAGACCAGCTAGAGAAGGTATTAACCCTCTAACAAAAGCTCCTTTAAAAATTCCTGCAAAAAATGTTGTTTCATTTAAAGCTGGTAGCAAACTTAAAGCTGCTGTAAATTAGTGTAAAGCTATATTCATAAAAACTACAATTTTTTGTAGTTTTTTTGTTGTTATTATTTGCTTTTAATACTATTTTTAGATATACTTATTTTAGAGAATGGGTGATTGATATGACTAAGAATGGAAAGAAAAAGTATAATTTTACTTTCTTAATAATAGGTTTAGTTTTGTTCTTAATTGCTTTATTGATTAATAAATCATCTGTTATAAGATTATTACTTACTTTAGTTGGTGTAGGCTTTGTTTTTTATACTTTTAAAAGAGAGAATAGAAAGATAAATGTATTATTAATAGTGTTATTCATTATTTGTTCTATATTTATTGATTCTATAGTTAGTTCGACATTGGTAAGAATACCTATATTTGCCTATAATATTACTACTAGTGGAAATACTAGGGTATATAAAGCTATAGGGTATAGAATATGGCAATGCGATAAGAATAGTACTAAGAATATGAAGGTTGATAAATTCTATACTAAGGGATATAGTTGTGATGCAAGTGATATAGAAACAATTGATTCTAATTCGTTTTTAAACTCTGTAATAGAAAACTATGATGATTATAAAGATACTTATGTAAAGATTAAGGGTAAGATAAGTAAAAAGAATAGTAGAAATTCTATTGAAATGCAACCATATGAACAGAGTAATATTACTTTAAATGGATATGTTACTTTTGCTGATAATATTACTTTAAAGATATTATTTTATAAAGATTTTGATGAATTAGATTTATATGATATATATGATGAAATAATAGTAGTTGGGGTAGTTAAGACATTAGAACATAATGATGATAAGTTTGTAATATATCTTACTGAAAGTATAATGATATCTGCTAGTAATTTTGATAAATACGAAATGATAGTTAATGAGCAAGCTACTTGTGAAAATGGTACTAAAAATATACTTTATAGTAGTGACGAGTATGACTTATATGCTTATTGTTTAGAAGATGTATTTGTTAATTATGGAGAAAATAAATATGAATTATCTTCAGCATTATCATCTGGTAAGATATCTATTGATGAATTGTTTGCTGGTCCGATTGAATCTAGTAATTTAGAAGATGGTAGTGAGTTATATAAGTTTGAAAAGTATTCGGTATTAAAATGTAATAAAGAAAAAAGTAAAGATATAGTTATAGCTCCAAAGACGGTAGATGCATCTTTAATTACTTGTAATCCTATAGTAACTGAAAATGAAGAGAATACTGGCGCTAGTTAGTATTTTCTTTTAATAAAAGATATAAATATATGAGGTGGAAAATATGGATGATAAATATTTGAATGAAGAAGATTTAAAAAAACTTAATTTTGCTGAATTAGCTTTATATATAGAAAGTTTAAATGAGCTAGAGGAAGATAGTGAAGAGGATGGTGATATTAATGGATAGTGCATTAGTATTAGATAGACCAATAACTCTTACTGATAGTAAAAAACTAGCTTTAAAAGAAGCTAAGGAAAAGTTAGGGTTATTTAAATTAAATGCTTTTAAAGATGTTTTAAATAATGCAGGAATAGAATATGACAATTCTATAGATGATCCAGTTAAGCTATTAGAATCTTTAGAAAAATCTTTAAGTAAAGAAGAATATGAAAAAGTACAAAAAGTTTATGAAGATATTACTAAAGAATTAGATAAAGTTATGCAAGATTTAATAAATGGTTCAATAGATGCATTTAGTAATTTTATGCGAAATACTTTACCTAAGATAGCAGAACCATTACTTAATAGTACTGTTAATTCTTTTGCTTTTTCAGCTTTAATAAATATGGCTCCTACTTTAGAATCTAAGATATTAGTTGGGGCAGTTACTGGTGGTGTAGGAGTTTATAGTTTAGTTAAGAATAGTAATCATAAAGCATTAGTAAGTAAAGAAACTGAACTAAATAAGATATTACAAGAATTTGAATTAACTAGAGATGATAAAAATGATATTATTGATACTAGATTTAATAATGAAGTACAAGATGCTATTAGAGAGTTCTTAAAGAACAATGGTGTAGAATTTGAAGATACTGGTTATTTATCTTTAAGAAATGCTTTATATAATCTAGAATTCGATAAAAAGATGGAAATAGCTAATATAATAAAAAATAAGTTAGGTAAAACAATTGATATAGAAAAGACTGTTAATAAAAAAGGTGAAAAATTAACTACGAAGATCATGAATGGTTTATTAAAACCTGTAACAGTAGGAGTTGGATCAGGTGTTGGAATAGCAACAGCTGTTAATTCAATAAATCCAGCTATACTTGCTACACCTATTAATACTGGTATTGGTTGGATTTCAACAAATTTCTTAGTTGACTTAGCAGCTAAAGCTCCAGGAGTATTAGGATCAATTCTTTCTAAAGTAGCTAGATATTCATCATTCTTATCAGGTGGATTAACCGCTGTTGGAGGATTCTTTACTGCTAGTAAAGCAATACTTTCTATAGAGAATATTGCCGTATTAGCAGCTGCAGGTGGAACTTTTGCTTTACTTGGAGTGGTTGGTAAAAAGATAGTTACTGGTATAAAGAATAAAATAGATAATAGAGCTTATATAAAAGAGCGTAAAAAAATAGATGAGATGGATGAAAAGAAATATAGCCAAGAAAATCTAGAAGAATTAAAATTGATAAATGCTAATATAGAAAAAGAAAAATCTTCTTTAGCAGCTATGACGATAGTAAATATAGTTAAGATGTATGCTGAAGAATTAGGTATCAAATTAGATCCAAATATCAACAATGCTATTGATTTAAGAAATGCTTTAGAATCTTTAGATAATAAAGATAAAAATAAGATTATAGCTTTGCTTGATGAATTAGTTGAATATAATAAGAAAGAACCTGTTGGATTCTTAGATTATGTAAAGAAGATTGGTTTAACAATACTAAATGCAGCAAGAGTTGGTTTAGCAACTCTTTCAGTAGCAGATTTACTTACTGGTTGTGGATTAATATCGAAGATAAGAAATTCAGAGTTATTTAGTAAAATACCTGGTCAAAAGTTAGATATAACACCAACTTTAGAAGAAGAAAGCATGTTAAGAGAAAAGTTGGATGAGGTTAAAAATAGTGGGGATGCAGGAAGTAATCCATTTATACCAGATACACAGCCAAAAAATGTTGAAGTTCCGGAAGCAACTGTTCAGCCAGTAGAACCAGAAGTATCTAACGTTGTACCAGAAACTGTAACCCCTACGCCAACATCTACGCCAACACCAACGCCAACACCTACGCCAACACCAACGCCAACACCTTCTCCAACACCACCTTCAACACCTACTACATCCTTAAATAATCAAGGTATTCCAACCCCAGAAGAAGTAGATGGTCTAATACAGCAAAAGAAAGTTGTAGATGCTGCTAAACAAGCTGCTTTAGCTTCAGTAGGAGATTTTACTAAACACTTGGAAATGAGTTCTTTTGCTAGTTATATTGATAGAGGAGATTATAAACATGTAATAGAAGTATTTAATAGTTTAGAAGCTGCTTCTCGTAATACTAGTATGTATTGTAGTCAATTCTTTGATTGGTTATATGAATATAATTCAAGAAGATTCTTAGATTTTGTTAAGTATTTTACGAAAAAGGATTTTGAAATGACTAAGGATAATTATACTATTATTGCTGAAGTATTGGTGGGTAAGATACAAAATATTAATGAGGTAATAAACGCACACAATCAATTTGTAAAGACTGTTGATAAAGTTGGAACGGGAGTAGCTGTTGGTGCTGGTGTTGCATCAGGAGCAGGTAGTAGAGAATAGGAGAGTATTATGAAATATTATTGCATTGGAATAAAAGGGTCTGGCATGAGTACTCTTGCGCAAATATTATATGATATGGGCAATGAAGTAAGTGGATATGATGATACTATAGATTATAAGTTTACTCAAAAAGGATTAGATGATAGAAATATAAAAATATATCATGATAGTACTCATGATATAGATAAAGATACAATAGTAACTTATAGTGTAGCACTTCCTCTTACTCATAAAGAAATGGTAAGAGTAAAAGATTTAGGATTAACTATAAAAAAATATAATGAAATTATTGGTGATATAATTGAGCAATTTGATACTATTGGAGTATCTGGTACTCATGGTAAAACGACTACATCATCAATAATAAGACATATTTTGGAAAATACTCTAGGTACTAATTATTTTATTGGATCTGGAGATGGATATGTTAATTCTAGAAATAAATATTTCGTTGTAGAATCAGATGAATTTAATAGACATTTTACAGTTTATCATCCTAATTATTCTGTTATTACTAATATAGAAGCAGAACACTTGGAATGCTATAAAGATATAGATGATATAAGAGAGACATTTAATATATTTGCTAATAATACGAAGAAGTTAGTAGTAGCTAATGGAGACAATGAAGAAGTAAGAAAACTAAATATAAAAACTAAATTTGTGTTATATGGTTTTAATGATAATAATAATATTGTTATTAAAGATATGGAATTAACTAGTAATGGTTCTAAATTTAGTTTATATGAAAATAAGGAATTACTTGGTACTTTTGATATACCTTTATATGGTAAACATAATGTTATGAATGCTACAGCAGCTATATATATTGCATATAAATTAGGAATTGATTTAAAGAAGATAGAAAGAGTATTAAAGACTTTTAAAAATGCTAGTAGAAGGTTTGCAATAGAAGAAATTAATGGTCATATATTGATAGATGACTATGCACATCATCCAACGGAAATAGAAGTAACATTAAAAGCTGTTAGACAGAAATATCCTGATAAAAAGATTACGGTTGTATTTAGACCTAATACTTATTCTCGTACTAAAGATTTTAAAGATGAATTTATAAGTAGTTTAAGTATAGCTGATAAAGTATTCTTAACAGAGATAATGTGTAATAGAGAAAAACAAGAAGATTATCCTGGAATTAGTTCTCAAAGTATAATAGATGGTATTAAAGATGCCGAAATAATAGATGAGGAAACAATAGAAAAATTAATACCTTATGAAGATACTGTAGTAGTATTTATGGGATGTGCTGATGTATCTCATTTAATAAGCAATTATAAGGAGTTGTTATGACGATAGATATAGAAGCTTTAAGAAGTGATCTAATAGATTATTTTGGAACAGCTACTACTTATAATCCAATGGCTACAGCTGATTTAATTAGCGTAGAAAATGCTAGCCCTGAAGAATTAATAAGGATGGCTCAAAGTATTGGTTTAGATTTGAGTAACTATGAAATAAAGGATTATAGTTTATAAAACAATTTAGTTTTTACTAAATTGTTTTTTTCTATTGATGTGATATATTACAAATAGGTTAGGACGAGCACTTAAAAAAGTGCATTTGAGTGGTATAAATGTCCTGCCTTTTGAGTTGGACATCTGCTATAAGTAATTTCTTACTTATAGAGATGCTTTTTATTTGATAAAAATTCAGCTTATATTATAGATACATATTAAGTTTTATGGTATTATTATGTATAGGATAAAGTGGTATTATGAAAAGATATAAAAAACATAATAAAAAACTATTATATAGTATTTTTTTACTAGTCATAGTATCTATTGGTATAGGTTATGCCTATCTTAATCGTATCTTAAATATAAATGGTATTACTAAATTAGCAGGTAATACTTGGGATATACATTTTGCTAATTTGCAAGTTAGTGAAGGCTCTGTTACAGTAACTACACCTGCTACTATTACGCCATCAAATAATAAAGAAGTAACATATTCAATTTTATTAAGTAAACCAGGAGACTTCTACGAATTTACGGTTGATGTAGTTAATGCTGGTTCTATAACTGGTAAAGTTAAACTAGTAAGTAATACAGGTATAGATAGTTCTTTGGAAAATGCTGTAGATTATACTGTTACTTATACTAATGGAAATAATGTATCAGTAGGAGATTTATTAAATGGTGGTTTTACTAAACATATTATTGTTAGAGTTTATTATATAGAGGATTTAACATCAGGAGATTTACCAACTACAAATCAATCTTTAGATTTAGAATTTAGTGTAACTTATGAACAGAGTGATGAAGATGAATTCACAACCAATGATTTAGTACAACAACTAAAAACCGAAAACTCATCATGCTTTACAAAATATACTGGTCAAGTAACAGACCAGGTAGGCGAGACGGTAACAGCATCTAATGTCTACTTTAATAAATGTGCAGATAAAAGAAATATAATATTTAATAATATGTGTTGGCAGATGATAAGAACCACAGAAACTGGTGGAATAAAGATGATATATAATGGGGACGTAGTTGATGGTAAATGTGAAAGTACAAGAGGAGACCATAAAGGTATAGTTGGAACTGATGGTTCATCACAAACATTAAGTACAGAATATTTATATGGTTCATCGTTTACTTATGATATAACAAATAATAATTTTACTTTAGTTGATACAAGTTTAGCAACTTGGTCTG
>JAEEGL014984864.1_pt1 | contig 22288 bp, 18 predicted proteins | sample 9134231 | NCBI WGS metagenome assembly JAEEGL01 (sample SAMN16246548, study PRJNA631951) | gut metagenome | biome: gut microbiome; feature: rumen; material: fiber-attached | host: Bos | place: Iran: Karaj | collected 2018-10 | reverse complement strand
TGGGAGGTATTCGTCATATTATAACGTGGGTAGGTCTTCTGCTGAGTATAGCTTGCCTACTATCCTTCGGTTTGGGAATGCACAAGAGCTACCAGTCGATGCTACCCAAGGATGTGTATATTCGCTTTGCTGACCTGGAGCCTTTGCCTCGGGGACTATCATCAATCGATAAGCTACTAGGTGAACGCCTTACAGACTCTCTTTCCGTTACCTCTAACGGGGGGAAACAAGAAGCCATGTCTATCATGAAAGGTTTTCGGTGCAAATCGTTAGTAGTTTATCGTTATAAAGGGCACACATTATATGATGTGTTAAACGACAACTTACTGACAATCCCTGCCCATATAACCGACACATTACCTCCTGTTTATATGGCTCCCCCACCTGAAGCTACAACATGGAGCGACTCATTGCTTCAAGGAACTATGTCACTGGAACGCTATGCGTTGGACTATAGGCGCATCATTGCCCGCTACGACAGACAGGTTAGTCGCATCGAATGGAACAGTTTCGACACCATTCCCATTTATATCATCAGTTTAAAGGGGCACGATGAACCTATATATATCAATGCCTCAACACATTTAGTTAAACCTTTCTACCTAAGCGAAGAGGTGGTGGCAGGTGCTGTAAAATCTTTCTGCCAGTTGGATACCGTTAGCACAGAGCTACTGACCGACTATGATAATTATTACGCTGATTTGCAGCACATAGACCCATTACCCATTTGGAAAGTTACTACTGGGCAGTACACTTTCTATGTGAACCCACGCACAGGTGCGTTCCTTCGTTATAACACCAATAGCTGGGGGTGCTATCTGCTGCACCATGCTTTCAATGACCTGCGCTATAAGCTCTTTGCTAAGCACCCAGAGTTTTGGTCACCTGTAATGTGGATGATACTTATACTTGGCACACTGTTGTCGTTGACTAGTGTATTGGCATTTACAAGAAGAATAATGAATAACATAACTAAATCTAACTAATAGTAAGATGAAATTAAAGTACATTTTTGGCCTAACTATTGTTGCTTTGATGACAGCTTGTACTACCGAGAAGCAAGTAAATGAAAATCCTGTGCTGACCATCGAAGGTGGTCAGGTTCAGGGAGTATTAACCGATTCTACCAACGTGATGGTGTATAAGGGTATCCCCTATGCAGCTCCTCCTGTGGGAGACTTACGTTGGAAACGTCCTCAACCTGTTGTGGCTTGGGAAGGCGTGAAACTATGTGACACTTGGGGTAACGCATCTCTACAAAGTGATCATAATCCCGGCGATTTCTATACAGAAGAGTTTTATTTCGGTGGTGACCCTGCTCGCAGTGAAGACTGTCTGTATTTAAATATCTGGGCTCCTGCTCAGACCGTTGGCAAGACAGACGCCAAACTACCTGTAGCCTTCTGGGTACACGGTGGCGCCTATATGGGCGGCTGGGGACACGAAATTACAATGGATGGCGACGCATGGGCAACACGTGGCGTTATCCTCGTAACCATCAATTATCGTTTAGGAATAATGGGCTTCCTGTCCCATCCTCAGTTGGCAAAGGAAGACACTGATGGCGTGTCAGGCAACTATGGTACTTGGGACCAAGTTGCAGCCCTGAAGTGGGTACACAACAATATCGCTCAGTTTGGTGGTGACCCGGATAACATCATGATTTTCGGACAAAGTGCAGGTGCTGCAAGTATCAAGAACCTGGTTACATCTAACGAATCGAAAAAAATGGTGAGCAGAGCTATCATCCAAAGCATAGGTGGCTTGGGCGAGTTGATTCCTGCTCCTGCACAGGATGTAGCAGAAAACATTGGCAAGGAAATGATGGATGCTGCCGGTCTGACTACCTTGGAGGCAATGCGTGATGCAACTCCAGAACAGCTGAATGCTGCTTTTGGTGCATTCATGGCCACTGGTAAGGTTCAGGGGCTGCCTTTCACTCCTCATATCGATGGACGCTTGCTGGGCAAGAGCTTCACAGAAGCTGCTACAGATAACACCATTGCTGATGTGCCTTATATGTTGGGTTCTACCCTTGACGACATGATGCCAACTATGGGTGAAGGAATTGACCAATTTGCTTTCCTGCGTGAAACACAGAGCAAGAACCCCGTATATGCTTATCGCTTTGACCGCAGACTGCCTGGCGAGCCTAACACCGCATATCATTCGTCAGAGTTGTGGTTTATCTTCAAGACGCTGAAGAATAGTCGTCGTCCATTCACCCCAGCCGACTATGAACTGTCTGACCGTATGATGGACTACTGGACAAATTTCGCCAAATATGGCAATCCTAACGGCAATAACATTGATGGCGAGTGGAAACCTGACACTAAGGAGAATCCGTTTACAATGCATTTAAATGTAAAATGAAAAAAACATTTTTTACATTATTTGTACAATGCGTAGTGACAACGGGGGTGTTCGCTCAGAGCACTCCCTTAACACTGCACTACAACAAACCTGCCACCTATTTTGAAGAAGCATTGGTGATTGGCAACGGCAATTTGGGTGGCATCGTTTATGGAGGTACCTACAAAGACAAAATTTCACTCAATGACATCACGTTGTGGAGTGGAGAGCCTGAGTATGAGGTCTATACACCAGATGCCTTCAAAGCCTTGCCAGAAGTACGAAGATTGCTTGACCAAGAGGATTACAAAGGAGCAGAGGAAGCGATCAAAAAGATTCAAGGACACTATAGCGAGAATTACCAACCTGTGGGACAGCTGACCATCGATTATGGAACGGAAACAGAGGTTATCAGTGGCTATGAACGCACTTTAGATATCAGCAATGCCATCGCCACCACGCATTATCAGAGAAACGGTAATGAAATCACCACTGAGTATTTCGCATCTGCTCCTGATTCCGTATTGATTATCAGAATCAAAGCCAGCAAAGGTATTGATGCAAGACTGTCTTTTACCTCACAATTGCCTTATGCCGTAGATACAGGCAACCAAGAAATCATTGCTGATGGCTATGCTGCATATCATTCATATCCCAATTATTATGGCGATTTACCCAACGACAACAAGCATTTTTACGACCCCGATCGGGGCATTCATTTCCGAACCATCATCAAGGCAATTGCCCAAGATGGGAATATAAAAACCTACCCTACCGGTGACTTGAAACTGGAGGGTTGTCATGAGGTGGTGTTATTGATAACCAATGTTACCAGTTTTAACGGCTTCGATAAAGATCCCGTCAAGGAAGGAAAGCTTTATCAACAATTGGCTGAACAACGCATCGATAGGGCAAGTACTTTGTCATACAATACGCTACTGCAAAGACATACATCTGACTACAAACACTATTTTGACCGAGTTTCATTGTCCTTAGGCAAGGCGGATAGCCATATTGCAGCTTTGCCGACAGACGAACAGCTATTACAATATACTGATAATAGTATTGCCAATCCTGAATTAGAAGTATTGTATTTCCAGTTTGCCCGTTATCTGCTCATTTCCTGTTCAAGAACGAAAGGTGTTCCCGCCAACCTACAAGGGCTCTGGAACGAGTATCTGTTGCCCCCTTGGAGTAGCAATTACACCACGAACATCAATTTGGAGGAGAACTATTGGGCTGCTGAGGTGACCAACCTTACTGAGATGCATCAACCCCTCTTCGATTTTATCGGCAACTTAAGTCAGACGGGACGAATCACAGCTCAGAACTATTATGGTATCAACGAAGGTTGGTGTTTAGCTCACAATTCAGATATTTGGGCGATGACTAATCCTGTGGGGTTGTGCAAGGGTGACCCCAATTGGGCCGATTGGAATATGGGTGGTGCTTGGGTTGCCACTCACATCTGGGAACATTATCAATTTACGAAAGACATTGATTTCCTGCGTAGTTATTATCCGTTACTCAAAGATGCAGCTTTATTCTGCATGAACTGGCTCGTGGAGAAAGACGGACATCTGCTGACTTCACCAAGTACTTCTCCCGAAAATCTTTACCTTACGGATGATGGATTCCGAGGTGCCACACTGTATGGAGCAACCTCAGACCTCGCTATGATAAAGGAATGCCTGATTGATACTTTTGAAGCAGCTAAAGTATTGAATGTGGATAAGGATGTGCAACGACAGATACAACAGACCATCAACAAACTAGCTCCCTATCGCATAGGAAAGGATGGCAAGTTGCAGGAGTGGTACCACGATTGGAAAGATGCTGAGCCTACTCATCGTCATCAGTCACATCTGTATGGACTATATCCTGGTCATCACATCAACCTTGAAGATACACCCGAGTTAGCAAAGGCAGCTGCCAAAACGCTTGAGATCAGAGGATTCAATACCACCGGTTGGAGTGCCGGGTGGCGGGTGAACCTCTATGCGAGACTACAAGACGGTGTGAATGCGTACAAGATATTCCAGAAGTTGTTGCATTATGTCAGTCCGGATAACTATACAGGGAAAGACGCCCATCGAGGTGGTGGTACCTACCCCAACCTGCTGGATGCACACTCTCCTTTCCAGATTGACGGCAACTTTGGAGGTTGTGCAGGTATGGCAGAAATACTCATACAATCCAGTATGACAGACATCACATTGCTTCCTGCCTTGCCAGAACAATGGGCTAACGGTGAAGTAAAAGGCATCTGTGCACGTGGAGGCTTTGTGATTGATATGAAATGGAAAGACAGCAAGGTTTTGAGCCTTACCATCCATGCACGTCAAGCTGGTAAGACCACCCTGCACTATAATGGACGCTCACAGAAAATCCAATTGAAAGCAAATGAAACAAGAATTATTAATTTATAAAAGATTGTTATTATGAAAATCAACCATTTACTACTCGTTTCCATGTTGGCGTTAGCATCATGCACATCAACACAAGAGAAGGCCTCAGAGCAGCCTCAACAACCTGTTCAAACAAGTGAAACTGTGGATTACAAACCCATGGCTAATCCAATCAAGAAAGAGAAGTTTGCTCAAATCAACATTGTGGTGGGTGACATCTACAAAGCAGCCAAAGCTTGGGCTGCTATATTGGATATCCCCGTGCCAGAAGTGAGAGTTAATCACTTGGAATACAAACCCGAGTTCCCTTATACCTATCGTGGAGAGCCAAGCACTTGCGACTTGCTGGTGTGCGACATCGATATGGGTGGTTGGGTGCTTGAGTTGCACCAGGCCGACGAAAAAGCAAGTTCTTTCCGTGAATTCTACGACAAACACGGCAATGGGGTTCACCACCTAGGCTTTGAGGTAGGTGAACTGCGTGATGAGGTCATCCAAGAGCTCTCTGCCCTCGGTTTCAATACCAACCGTACTTTTGGTGCATATACGGGTAGCAGTTGGACCATCGTGGATAGTGAAGATGTATTGGGAGTTAATTTGAACATTAAACCTGTGAGATAGAGCAAACATCCCCACTTGTGGGTAAATTAAAACAGAATCCCCCTCAAGAGGGGGATTCTTGTAACAAAGGGTATTATGGGCAATCCTACTATCAACACAATTCCTCCATGAGTTCTGTAGGAGAAACTAGCTGCTGTTCGCCTGTAATCATATTTTTCAACGTCACTTTGCCCTCAGCCAGTTCATTCTCGCCTACCAGCGCTACGAACGGAATATTGTGAGCATTAGCATAACTCATCTGTTTCTTCATCTTGCAAGCATCTGGGAAAAGCTCTGCTCGAATACCAGCAGCACGCACCTTCAATAAAGTTTGCATAGCGAAAGTTGCCTCTTTTTCACCAAAGTTGATGAACAACAACTGTGTGTCGCCTACTGCCTCCTTGGGATATAAATCGAGTTGATTGAGCACATCGAAAATACGATCGGCACCAAACGAAATGCCTACACCAGAAACGCCTGGCAAGCCAAACACACCGGTCAGGTTGTCATAGCGACCGCCACCCGTGATGCTACCAATCTGTACATCGAGCGCTTTCACCTCGAAGATGGCACCTGTATAATAATTTAGACCACGCGCCAGTGTAAGGTCAAGCTCCATCTCATTCTTCAGGTTCAGACCAGCTAAAGTTTGCAAGATAAACTCGGTCTCTTCTACACCCTTCAAGCCTGTCTCACTACCAGCCAGCACCGTCTTGAGGGTAGCCAATTTCTCTGCATTGCTGCCACTGAGCAGAATGATTGGTTGTAGTTTGGCAATCGCCTCATCGCTCACCCCCTTTTCATGCAGCTCGGCATTCACATTGTCAAGACCTATCTTATCAAATTTGTCAATAGCGACTGTGATGTCTACAATACGTTCTGCTTCGCCGATAATCTCGGCAATACCCGTAAGTATCTTGCGGTTATTAATCTTGATGCACACTCTCATGCCAAAACGACTAAAGACCGTATCTACCATCTGCATCAATTCTACCTCGTTGAGCAGCGAATCACTGCCTACCACATCAGCATCACACTGATAGAACTCACGATAGCGACCTTTCTGCGGACGATCGGCACGCCATACGGGCTGTATCTGATAGCGCTTGAAAGGGAAAGTAATCTCCTCGCGATGCATCACTACATAGCGGGCAAATGGCACAGTAAGGTCATAGCGCAAACCTTTCTCACAGAACTTTGCAGAGAGATGCAGCACATCACGGCTCAGTAGCTCTTCGTCGCTGATGCCTCGGAAACAGTCACCAGAATTCTGTATTTTGAAAAGTAACTTGTCGCCTTCCTCACCATACTTGCCCATCAAGGTGGAGAGATTCTCCATCGCAGGCGTCTCTATTTGACGAAAACCATATAGGTGATATACCTCACGTATGGTATTGAAAATATAGTTGCGTTTCGCCATCTCAATGGGCGAAAAATCTCGGGTTCCTTTAGGAATACTTGGTTTTACCATATTAATAATTATTAATCGCGACTACGTCCCATGAAAATCATGATATAGTAGATAAGTGTTGCCAACGAACCAATGGCAGCTACTACATAGGTGTAGGCAGCCGACTTAAGAGCATCTTTAGCATACTCGTGGTTAGAATAGTTGGTCATTCCGCTGTTGTTGAGCCACACCAATGCCCTACGACTAGCATCAATCTCAACTGGCAGGGTAATGAAGCTAAACAGCGTGGTAACAGCAAATAACAAGATACCAACAAATAATACTTGAGGGAACACCTCTAAAAGAAATATACCTGCTAGAATTACCCACGTCACCCACTGTGAAGCAAAAGTCACAATTGGAACCAACTGACTACGCAGGGTAAGCGGTGAGTAAGCACGTGCATGTTGCACAGCGTGTCCACACTCGTGAGCTGCCACAGCAGCTGCCATGATGCTGTTACTATTATATACACCCTCACTAAGGTTCACCGTTTTGTTAGTGGGATTATAATGATCAGTAAGTTGACCTTCCACGTGTGTTACTTGCACATCGTACAAGCCATTGTCGTGCAGCATCTTCATAGCTATCTCTGCACCAGTAAGTCCAGATGAGTTACCTATCTCAGAATACTTCTTGAACTTACGTTGCAGGTTCCACTGCACCAACCAACTAATAATGGCTACACCAATAAAGATAATCCATTGAATTCCTATTCCTGTTTGCATATCTTTTTGTTTTTAGTATTATACTTAATGCTCAGCCTGCAAAAGCTGTGCCAAATCAATCGATGATGAGTTCTACCACCGTATCCATATCTGTAGGCACCTCTGGCAACTCAAGCAAATAGCCCACCTTACTTTTGAGTATTTTGACGGGTGTACTATCTTTAAACAACTTAGCTCCAGACAGTTTATGGTCGGTTATTGGCAAGAGCAATCCTTTATCTTGCCACTTGAGGATGTGCACATAGAGTTTATTTCCCTTCTGCGTTGTAACGCCCCAATCGCGAGGTGTCACCAAACCACCACGTGTGCCATAAATGGTTTCACCATATTGGCACATCCACTCACCAATCTCCTTGAGGCGACTCAGTGCAGTGGCAGGCAACTGTCCATCAGATTGTGGTCCAATGTTAAGTAAGAGGTTGGCATTGAGGCCTGCAGCATGCACCAACATTTGTATCAGCTCTTTGGTGGACTTATAATGCATGTCGGTAATATTGAAACCCCACGAATCACTCATAGTCTGGCATGACTCCAACGGCACTTCGTTGCTCACTTGCATATCACCTGAATAACCCGCATTGTTCTGTCCCGGCAAATCACGCTCGAAGATTTGTATATCCTCTCCTGGATTGAGATTCCTGTGATGGTTATTGCCCACCAAGCAAGATGGCTGGAGTCTATGTATCAAGGCATACTGCTCTTCAAGTTGCCAATTGAACGGCACAACATCGCTGGCATGATCCCATACTCCATCAAACCAAATGGCACCAATGGGGCCATATTGCGTCAGCAATTCGGTAAGTTGGGTATTCATAAAATTATAATAAGAGTTCCAGTCTTGCTGATTAGTTGGTCTACCCAGCTGTTTACCTGTATTGCCCAATGGATAGTCGAAGCGGTGCCAATCTAGATGCGAGTAATAAAAATTAAGGGTAATACCATATTTGGCACAGGCATCTGCTAATTCCTTGATGACATCACGTTTGAAAGGCGTAGCCTCAACTATGTTATATCCCTCGCTCGCCTTGGAATTAAACATAGAGAAGCCATCGTGGTGACGAGATGTAATAGTGATATATTTCACACCAGCATCGTAGAAAGCCTTCACCCACTCCTCAGCATCGTACTTGGCAGGATAGAAACCTGCTGGCAATTTAGCATATTCCTCGTAGTTGATGTTACGGTTGTTCATCACCCACTCGCCTTGTCCCATCATGGAATAGACACCCCAATGCAGGAACACACCAAGTTTCTTGTCCTGAAACTCAGTTCTTGCTTTTAGGTTTGCCTCTGAAGGAATATACTGAGCCTTCAAAATTGAACATTGAACATTAAACAATGAACAAGCCAATGCTACAAATATGTATTTAGCCAGCTGCCTCATTACCTATTACTCATTGTATCGTACTATCGTCTGCTCACGATCAGGACCGACAGAAACAATCTTCACTGGCACACCTAACTCATCTTCCAAGAAAGAGACATAATTATTGAACTCTTCAGGGAACTCGTCCTCACTTTGCATCTTCGACATCTGTATCTTCCAGCCAGGCATCTCCACATAAACAGGTTCTACGCCCTCAGAGATATCAAAAGGGAAATGGTCAATCACCTCACCATTCACCTTATAAGCCACACAAGCTTTGATAGTGTCAAAATCGTCCAGCACATCACTCTTCATCATGATAAGTTTAGTAACGCCATCAATCATCACAGCATATTTCAGCGCTACAAGGTCAATCCAACCGCAACGACGTTTACGTCCAGTTACGGCACCATATTCATGCCCCAGATCGCGAATCTTATCACCCACCTCATCGAACAACTCTGTGGGGAACGGACCTGCACCTACACGGGTGCAGTAAGCCTTGAAAATACCATATACATCACCTATGCGACGTGGAGAAACACCCAATCCTGTACAAGCACCGGCACATATAGTATTGGATGAGGTAACAAAAGGATAGGAGCCGAAATCCACGTCCAGCATAGTGCCCTGTGCACCTTCACACAACACCGACTTACCCTCGTCAAGCATCTGATTGATGACATGCTCACTATCCACTAACTGGAACTGCTTCAAATATTCGATGCCCTCGAACCATGCCTTTTCTACCTCAGTGATGTCATACGAGAAGTTCATTCCCTTGAGAATCTGCTCATGGCGAGACTTAGCAGCAGCATATTTCTGGTCGAAATTATATAGCAAATCACCTACACGCAAACCATTGCGACTAATTTTATCAGTATAGGTAGGGCCAATGCCCTTGCCTGTAGTACCCACTTTCGAGTCGCCTTTGGCAGCCTCATAAGCTGCATCCAGCACACGATGAGTAGGCATAATCAAATGAGTTTTCTTCGAGATAATCAGTCTGTCTTTTAGGTTATGCCCTGAACTCTCCAACGCCATAGCCTCATCCTTAAACAAGGCAGGATCGAGTACCACGCCATTACCTATGATATTCACTTTATCACCCTGGAAAATACCAGAGGGGATGGAACGAAGCACATATTTCTGTCCTTCAAACTCGAGAGTATGACCAGCATTAGGGCCTCCCTGAAAACGTGCAACCACGTCATAATTAGGAGTCAGAACATCTACCACTTTACCCTTGCCTTCGTCTCCCCATTGTAATCCCAACAGTACATCTACTTTCATTTCTTATATTTGTTTTTAATTATTTCCCTCTTCTTCTTAACAACAGCTTTCATGCTATTGTCAGCCGCTTGGCCCTTTGGCTTGTAGAACTTCAAGCTATTCAACTTCTTATTCAGTTGCCACTGACATTTGCTGCACAGACCATAGATATAGAGTGAATAGTGAGTTTGTCTAAAACGAGCCAGTTTAGTACCTTCAATATCCGCCTGCAACTGGTCATTCTGAAACTCTGTCACCTTGCCACACTGAGTACAAATCATGTGGTGATGGGTTTCTTGGTTGTAACATTTTTCGTACTGCGAGGTAGTACCAAACTGATGTTTTACCACTAAACGGGCATCAAGCAACAAAATCAGGGTATTGTAGAGTGTAGCACGACTGACCCTGAATTTGGCAGTCTCCTCCATCATGGTGTAAAGCGACTCTATATTGAAATGCCCTTCAATAGTATAAATCATGTCGAGTATCGCATAACGCTCTGGCGTCTTGCGATGCTTTCTCTTCGTCAAGTACTCGGTGAATAATTGTTTCACTTTTTCCCTTACCTCCGTATTGCTTGTCTTTGTCACCATGATTCGACTTACTGCAACAAAGTTAGCTATTTTTATTTTTTGCAAGACCAAATGTCACGAAAAAATTAACGACACCTCTTGCATTACCCATTCCATTAATGCCTTGGCCTGTGGATTAGCACTTTCTTTTAATGGCTCTACTACCCTGCAAAGCGTAAAAGCATGCTGCTCATTGTCTGCTATATATTTCCGCAAAGCGGTCATCACAGCCTTACGTACGGCATAAGAGCCAGAGACAAAAGATACCACAGCCTGGTCAAGCAACTCATTCTCTACCCTCTCCTCCATATCTCCTTTCTTAGTAAGCAAACGAGCAATGACAAGGAAACCACAGATTTGTTGATATTCACGTTCGTCAGCAATGAGCTGCAACGATTTCTGCGGGGCGTAAGGTAAATATTGGAAGAGATGCATACAGGTCATCTCTGCCATCTCTACTGTAGGCATATCGTCTATCCATATGTCCATGATCTCTGGATAGAAGCTATCAATGGGCTGCAACATACCTGCCAAAATCTTGCATTCGCGAATATTCTCTTTCCACAATGCCTGTGCCAATTCATGGTTCTGCTCGTACTGGGCAGCAATCTGTTTGAGGCGAGGCAACTCTACACCAAAGTTCAACTTGTATGTCAAGCCTTTCTCACGCATACAGGTGGAGGCTGTACCATTCATGGAGAACCTCAATAACGACTTTATTTCTTTAATTTGGTCGCTTATCATAATAAGGTCCTATATTCCTTGCTATAACGAAGCATTTGCTCCACATAGCTTTCATCGTAAGTTACGTTCACATCAGTAACATTTCCATCAGCATCCTTTACCAACTCGTACTTAGGATTCACGAAGCCCTTATAAGGAGCCAGGTTTAGTTTCTTATAGCGCTCCAGCACTTCTTGATGCAGCACAGGATCTACCTTTACACCATAATCCTCAATCAAGCGACGGGCAGCCTCAAAGTCACCCATTGACTTGATGCGCTGTACCTCAGACAACAGCTGACCAAAAAGTGCACGTAACTTTTGATAGTCATTAATCTTAACGTATGTCTTGCCATCTTTCTTAACCAATTCTACCACATTATCAGCCTTACCATGCTCGTAAGCCCAATGTGCAACAAACGAGCGGTTGCGCATATGTGCCTCCTCGATGTTCTTACCAGGTTCGATGCGTACTAACTGTGTCATCAGACCATTCATAAGATAGGTATAGTATTCAGACTTGTAGGCCTCTGCATCAGGAGTAAGTCCCAACTCTGTCAACTTAGGATCAGCCAGATAATACAAGGCAAACAAGTCGGCACGTCCTTCCTCCAATGGTGAGCCATACGCTCTCAAAGCATCAGGGTCAACACCTGGCAGCAACTTACCCGAAGCATGACCTAAGCATTCGTGCAAATCGGTATGTAGTTCATCAGTATAGTCAGCATATTTGTCAATCAAGTCCAATTCAGTCTGGCTATACACAAATTCCTCGTTAAATCCATTGCCATGGGCAGCTTTGTTATATGCATCAGTAATGTTGCCAATGGTTACCGACTTAGAACCATGCTGTGCTCGAACCCAATTAGAATTAGGCAGGTTGATGCCAATGGCCGTAGCAGGATAGAGAGCGCCAGAAAGGATAGATGCCGTGATAACTTTGGCAGAAATACCTTTCACATTTTCTTTCTTGAACTGCTTGTCAACAGGCGAGTGGTCTTCAAACCACTGTGCATTACTGCTAATAGTCTCTGTTCGACGCGTAGCTTCCATATCTTTGAAATTCACGATAGCTTCCCATGTCCCTTTCATACCCAATGGGTCATCATAGGTTTCTGTAAAGCCATTTGTAAAGTCAACACGTGAATTGAGGTCTTTTACCCACAAGATGGTATAGTCGTCAAAAGTCTTAAGGTCACCCGTCTGGTAGTATTCAATCAGCTTGGCTATAACAGCTTTCTGCTCTGGAGTCTCAGCCACTCCCTCTGCCTTCTGCATCCAATAGACTATCTTTTCAATAGCTGGGCCATAAAGTCCACCGACCTTATATACATCTTCACATATCTTGCCGTCTTTATTTACCAACTTACTGTTTAAGCCATAAGAAACAGGTGTCTCGTCCTTTGGATCCTTCATCTTATTGTAGAATGCCTCTGCCTCAGTTTGCGTCACTCCTTCGTAGAAGTTCACCGCAGAGGTAAGCACCAAGTCTTCACCATCTGTCTGGTTAGTGCGCATCTTCAACAATTCAGGATTGAAGATAATAGGACAAATCTCATTGCACAACTGCTCTATGGTCTGTCCATCAGCCAAAGGCAGGTTCTTAGCATCTATGTCTGCCAAAGCCTTCCTAAAAAATTCTTCAGAGAAACCTGGCACGAACTTCTCGCTTCCATAGTGATGGTGGATGCCTGAAGAGAACCACACACGTTTGAGATACAGCTCAAGCGCCTTAAAATCGTTTGAGTTACGGTCACCCTGATAGCCGGTATAGATTGCCTCGAGAGCCCTACTGATAGTAAGGTTATATTTACCATTTTGGTCATAGAAAATATCACGCCCCCATAAGGCTGCTTCAGTAAGATAATATACCAATTCTTTCTGCTGTAGGCTCAGGTCTTCGAATCCAGGCACCCTGTAGCGTAGTATCTGCAAATCTGCAAATTGTTCCACTGTATACTTAAAATTTTGATTGTCAGGTGCTGATTTCTGCCCGTTGCTGCTGCACCCTGAAAGCAAGGCAAGAGCTGTCAATACATAAATAATATGTTTCTTCATACCATTTTTTTATTTTTGTACAAAAATAATAAACCATTACAACACATACAACTGGAAATTAAAAAAAATATAGATATGCATTGGAATTGTACAAAAAAACAAGACAATCCCCAAATACGGTTTAGCGTATTTGTATCTGAAGAGTATTAAATACATGGCTACCAACGAGGATAGACTATCAAGTCACAACAATGAGTAGCAGGACTTACAAAAATTTCAGTCGGAATGAACGGGGTGTTTCGCCTACATATTTGGAGAAAGCTGCATAAAACGACTGGCGATTGGCAAAGCCTACCATCAGCCCTATCTCCTCGATATTTTTATTTCGTTGATGCTTATCAGCCAATAGAACCACAGCATCCTTGATGCGGTATTCATTGACTAATGAAGAATAGCTTTTCTTAAAGCGTGAGTTGACTACAGCAGAAAGATACCGCGTATTTGTATGTAGGTCAATAGCCATTTGCTTGGCTGTATAGTCTGGATTTTTGTATATCTTTTCCTCCACTAGCTTGCGGAGAACACCTTGGCTAATACTCTTAACCATAACAGGGCTAATCATTTTTCTATAGGGAACATTTATGAGGCTTTTTTTGTCTTTTGTCTCATGAATACGTGTTTGCACCTTACGCAGTTCTCTGTTTGCATTCTTCACAAACTCACGAACAGCACCATCAGAAGGGCTTTTCTCTGACCTTATCATACTAAAAAATTATTTCTAATTATAATGACTCCTGGTTGCAAATTAAACATATTATTTCCAACTAACAAACAGTTTTACCATTTTTTTTAATTTATCCTTATAAAAAAAATAAAAAGAGAATGGATGTAAGAGAAGAATAGACCTATGACACAAGAAAAAAGTTGATGATAAAAGACATCCATACTCACCCATTAAAAAGAAATTCTGCTTGTATTTTTAGGAGAGATTTCTTTAGGTCGCCACAGTATCTGCTATGGGCAGTTGGAAAGTTTGTTATGATTCATCACAGTATCTCCTATGGAGGTATAGCAGATACTGCGTTGGATGATAGTAGATACTGTCATCACTGGTGGCAATTATTCCGTCGGGAAATAGTGAGCTTTAGTCATCGAGATGGCAAATACTACGCTTCTAGTCAGGAAGGATTACCTCGTGTCAAGGGAGACATATATTATAAAGACAGTCCTCTCGCCATAAATAATTAACATCGTTAACCAAGCGACAGAGGACTATCTTTATAACATCCTATTTATTCAAAAAAGCATCCACTCGCTGCTGAATATTCTCTTTCAGTTGGTCTCGATAGAGCCAGATTTCACGAGTGTGGTAGCTGGTATGGTTACCGATAAGCGGCAAGACATAATCAGTGGCAGAGTAGCCAGAGACCAACAAGAGGTTGGAGGCTGTATCAAGTTGCACCATCATGGTGTCTTTCGTCTGCTCTTTTACAGGCTTCAAAGGAGATGGTTCGGTAATGAGCGAAGCTACCTCAGCATTTGTGCTCCAGTTAATGGGATTGATTGCAACGATATTCGTACCGTTCTGTGATGGATAGTTAGCATCCTCTCCTCGCATACTATTATAGCAGATGGTAACGCCCGTATCGTCAGCTACATGTGCAGGACGAATATGAGGATTGGCTACCAAATCCTCCTCAGAGACCTTGATACCGATAAGATAAGTTGCTACCATTCGCTGAAAGACTGACTCTTCCATTTCTTTCAGCAACTCTCTGGCTATCATAGCTCCTTGACTGAATCCAGCTAACACAAAAGGACGCCCATTGTTGTAATTCTTCAAATAATATGCAAAAGCACGACGCGCATCGTCCAAGGCGATGTTGAAACGAAAGGCGACACTATCGGAAGCAAATGAATGCAACGAACACTGGCGGTAGTAAGGAGAATAATAATTCAGCTTACCGCTAGTGAGGGTATCAACGCCCAACATCTCGCCATACATGGGCTGGCGTGTCTGTTCAAGGTAGGTGTCTGCCAAATGGCGTACAGTACCATCTTCCAACGTATAATCACCAATCTCCGTAGAAATGACATAAAACATATCAGCATCCCCATGGCGATCAGATATGTACCATTGCGTTATATCAGAATAGTCAGGTGCCTTGGGCAAGGACTTATCCTCTGCACAAGACACCCATAAAATACAACATGACAAAAACAATAAGAATCTTATCATCATGCTTTTTCTATATAGTCAACAATCCAAGCGCCCACTTCCTTCGTGCCATACTTAGCACCACCTTCTACCTGAATTTCTGGAGTGCGCACATTTGCTTCGATAGAAGCATCTACTGCCTCACGAATCAATGCGCCCTCAGCCTTGAGGTCGAAATACTCGAACATCATGGCATCTGACAGAATCTGTGCCAATGGGTTGGCAATATTCAACCCCTTAGCCTGTGGCCATGAGCCATGAACTGGCTCGAACACCGGGGTATGCTCGCCTGTAGAGGCTGATGGCAGCAAGCCCATAGAGCCGCTGATACACGAGCTCTCATCGGTGAGGATATCACCAAAGGTGTTCTCTGTTACAATCACATCGAAGAACTTTGGTTCCTGAATCATGCGCATGGAAGCATTATCTACATACATGAAGTCGGTCTTGACATCAGGATACTGGGGAGCCATCTCCTGCCCTATTTGGCGCCACAGACGAGAAGATGCCAGCACGTTCGCCTTATCGACAATGGTAAGGTGATGGTTGCGCTTACGGGCATATTCGAAGCCCACCTTCAAAATGCGCTCAATCTCTGGGCGCGAGTAATAGTTAGTATCAAAAGCCTTGTCATTATCCTGGTATTTCTCACCGAAATACATACCGCCTGTAAGCTCACGGATAGTGATGAAATCTGCTCCATCCACCAACTCGGCTTTCAACGGAGACTTGTGCAAAAGACTCTTGAATGTCTGCATCGGGCGGATATTAGCATACAAACCTAACTTCTTGCGCATCGCCAACAAGCCTTGCTCAGGACGTACTTTTGCCGTTGGGTCGTTGTCGAACTTAGGATCCCCCACTGCAGAGAACAACACAGCATCAGCCCTCATGCATATCTGGAAAGTTTCTTCAGGGAATGGATCACCTACCTTATCGATAGCATCTGCGCCACAAATGGCATACTCGTATGACACATTGTGTCTATACTTTTTACAAACAGCGTTCATCACATCAACGCCAACCTTTGAAATCTCAGGACCGATACCATCACCGGCCAGTACAGCAATCTTGAAATCCATAATTATTCTGTTTTATTATCTTCTATTTCATACAAGTCTTTACCTGCTTCATACTCATCCTCAATTATGTTGAGCATCTTGATAGTAGCCTTGATGGCCGCCTCAGTCTGGTCGGCATCCAAGCCTCGAGTCCGGAACTCACGGTTGTCAAAACTCCATGAAATGACGGTCTGCACCAAAGCATCAGTACGACCACCAGGGGGGATACTCACCACATAGTTAGTCAGCATGGGGAATTTGCGTCCTAAGGTCTTCTTATAGACATTGCGCAAGGCACGCACAAAAGCATCGTACTGACCATCACCACTAGAGCTCTCCTCAAACTCTTGCCCGTTAATCTCAATCTTTAGCATTGCCATAGGTTTCAGACCATGCGCCAAGTTGATGACATAACTCTTGAGTCTCACCTTATCGTTGGTCACACCATGCTTCAAAACATCAGAAACGATATAAGGTAAATCTTCTGGCGTTACCAGCTCTTTCTTGTCGCCCAACTCGATGATACGCTCAGTTACTTTACGCATCGATACATCGTCAAGGTCCAAGCCCAATTCTTCGAGGTTCTTACGGATATTTGCCTTGCCACTGTTCTTGCCCAAGGCATACTCACGTTTACGGCCAAAACGCTCAGGCAGCAAGTCGTTGCAATAAAGATTTCGCTTGTTATCTCCATCGGCATGCACACCAGCCACCTGAGTGAAAACACTCTCGCCCACAATAGGTCGATTTGGTGCTATCGGAATGCCTGAATATGATGATACAATACGGCTAGCTTCATTCAAGCGACTCTCATCAATATGTGTTACAGCATTAAAATGATCCTTCAAAATGGCCTGAACACTGGCAAGTGGCGCATTGCCTGCACGTTCACCTAAACCATTGATAGTAGTATGCAACCCCTTGCAACCGCCAAACACGGCTGCCAATACATTACTCACCGCCAAGTCATAGTCGTTATGGGCATGGAAATCAAAATGAGCATCAGGATAGCGTTTCACCATTTTCTTGATGAAGTCGTAAGTCTGAAGGGGATTCAAAACACCCAAAGTGTCAGGTAGCATGAAGCGCTTGATATTGGTCTGGGTGAGTGCATCCATCAAAGTATAAACATATTTTGGCGAGTCCTTCATGCCATTGCTCCAATCCTCAAGATAGACATTGGCCTCTAATCCATTCGAGGTGGCATACTCCAACGTCTGCTTAATATCTGCAATATGTTCATCAACAGTCTTTTTCAGCTGGTAGATGCAATGTTTCTCAGAGCCCTTGCATAGCATATTGATGACACGGCATCCAGTAGTACGAACCCAATCAACGGAAGTTTGTACGTCGATAAAGCCCAACACCTCTACCTGCTGCAAATGGTTGTGACGCGCTGCCCACTCGCAAATCATGGTAACAGCCTCATGCTCACCTTCAGATACGCGGGCAGAAGCCACCTCGATACGATCCACCTTGACGCCATCCAATAACAAACGGGCAATCATCAGTTTCTCATGAGGGACAAACGACACACCATTAGTCTGTTCACCATCTCGTAAGGTGGTGTCCATGATTTCTATTTCACGCAGCAACCTATCTTTCATTCTTTTTCTCCCAAGCCTCTATCTTATCCTTGTTTTCCAAAAGGAAATCGATATCATCAAGTCCATTCATCAAACAATGTTTCTTATAAGCATTGATTTCGAACTGTTCACATTTACCAGTTGCCTTGTTGGTAATGGTCTGGTGTGGAAGGTCCACCTCAACCTCCATTTTAGGATCGGTATTGATGGAGTCGAATAGTTCTTGCAGGAACTGCTCACTTACCACTACAGGCAAAACGAAGTTATTAAGCTCGTTATTCTTGTGGATATCAGCAAAGAAACTGCTTACCACCACACGGAAACCATAATCGGCAATCGCCCATGCAGCATGTTCTCGACTGCTGCCACTACCGAAGTTCTTGCCTGCAACTAATATCACACCACCATATAGGGGGTCGTTCAATACGAAATCCTTGATGGGATTGCCACGCTTGTCGTACCTCCAGTCACGAAAAAGGTTCTCACCAAAGCCTTTTTTGTCGGTTGCTTTCAAGAAACGAGCCGGAATAATCTGGTCGGTATCTACATTCTCTAATGGAAGAGGCACACAAGTACTGGTGATAATATCGAATTTTTGTTTCATAATGTGCTTAAATTAATGTTCTTGGATCAGTTAACACACCTGTCACAGCAGCGGCAGCAGCTACCAGCGGACTAGCCAGCAGGGTTCGTGAACCAGGTCCTTGACGGCCTTCGAAGTTGCGGTTGCTGGTAGAAACAGAATACTTGCCAGCTGGAACCTTATCGTCGTTCATTGCCAAGCAAGCAGAGCAACCAGGTTGTCGAATCTCAAAACCTGCCTCTTTTAGCACAACATCTAAGCCTTCCATATGGATTTGCTGGTCAACCGCCCAGGAACCAGGAACCAACCAAGCTGTCACGTTGTCGGCTTTCTTCTTGCCTTTCACTACAGAAGCAAATGCGCGGAAATCTTCAATGCGTCCATTGGTGCAAGCACCTAAAAAAACATAATCTATGGGGTGTCCCAACAACTTTTGGCCAGGTTCAAAACCCATATAATGCATAGACTTCATGAAAGAAGCTTGTGCAGCTTCGCCCATCCCTTCCAAGGTTGGAATACTATCAGTGATGCTCATGCCCATGCCTGGATTGGTGCCATAAGTTATCATTGGTTGGATATCAGCTCCATCAAAATATAATTCCTTGTCAAACACAGCATCATCTCCACTCTTCAATGTCTTCCAATAAGCTACAGCTTTTTCCCAAGCTTCACCTATAGGCGCATATTCACGACCTTTGATATATTCGAAAGTCTTTTCATCTGGAGCAATAAAGCCACCACGGGCCCCCATCTCAATAGAGAGGTTGCACAAGGTAAGACGTCCTTCCATAGATAGGTCCTTCACTACATCACCTGCATATTCCACGAAATAGCCTGTAGCACCAGAGGTAGAAATCTTTGACATTAGGTACAGGGCTACATCTTTGGCTGTAACACCTTTGCCTAAAGTACCAGAAATATTGATACGCATTGACTTAGGTTTCTGCTGAAGAATACACTGTGAAGCCATCACCATTTCTACCTCACTTGTACCGATACCGAATGCAACAGCTCCCATAGCTCCATGGGTAGAGGTATGTGAATCACCGCATACGATGGTCATACCTGGTAAACTCAGACCTCTCTCAGGACCAACGACATGGATGATGCCATTCTTAGGGTGCATCATACCGAAATGGGTCAAGCAAAAATCGGCTGCATTCTGTGCCAGGGTATCTACCTGCTTCTTAGAAACGGGGTCTTCAATTGGCTTATCTTGGTCATGTGTAGGCGTATTATGGTCTGGCATACAGAATATCTGTGCAGGACGCAAACATTTAAGACCTCTCTGTCTCATACCGTCAAATGCTTGTGGACTGGTGACCTCATGGCAATACAGACGGTCAATATAAAGCTGTGTAGGGCCATCCTCTACCTGTTGCACGACATGGGCATCCCAGATTCTGTCAAATAACGTATTCATATTGTATTATTCTGCTTTTCTGATTTTGAACTTGTTAATACAATCAATGTAGGCTTCTACAGATGCGGTCACTATATCGGTATTTGCACCAAAACCATAATACAAACCTCCGTCATATTCCACCTGCATGTGTACCTTACCCACATCATCACTACCCTTACTGATAGCCTGAATGGTAAATTCCTTCAGCGTCATCTGCTTGAGGATAATCTTCTTCAAGGCCTTGATGGCAGCATCTACCGGACCATTACCTGTTGCAGCTGCCTCAAACTTCTGTCCTGATATATCTAAGCCGATGCTTGCTACACTACGAACTCCCATACCCGTTGTAACTTGAAGAAAGTCAAGCTTAACAGCATGAGAAGCCGTACGGTCTGCACCTGCCAACATCATTACGTCGTCATCATTAATATCTTTCTTTTGGTCTGCCAGACGCAAAAATGCTTCATAAATCTGATCTACTTTCTTTTCATCAGAAACATCTACACCCAGTACACTCATCCTATATTTCAACGCAGCACGACCACTACGGGCGGTGAGTACAATAGAATTGTCATCCAAGCCAACGTCCTTTGGATTCATAATCTCATAGGTATTAACATTCTTGAGCACACCATCCTGATGGATACCACTAGAATGAGCAAATGCATTTCTACCCACAACAGCTTTGTTAGGTTGGACAGGCATATTCATCAATCCACTGACCATACGACTGGTAGGATATATCTTGGTAGTATTGATATTAGTATCCACTCCTAGGGCTTTATGACATTTGAGAATCATAGCAATCTCTTCCAAAGAGGTGTTACCAGCTCGTTCACCTATACCATTGATTGTTACCTCCACCTGACGAGCACCTCCCAATACTCCATGCAAAGTATTGGCAGTGGCCAAGCCCAAGTCGTTGTGGCAATGAGTAGAGATAATTGCCTTATCTATGCCATCCACATGCTCCTTGAGGTATTTAATCTTCTCATAATACTCCATAGGCAGGCAATAACCTGTCGTATCAGGAATATTCAGTACAGTAGCACCCGCCTTGATAACGGCTTCTACAACTCTTGCAAGATATTCGTTATCAGTACGACCAGCATCTTCTGCATAAAATTCCACATCTTCCACATACCTCTTGGCATACTTCACTGCTGCCACAGCACGCTCAATGATCTCTTCTCTATTAGAGTTGAATTTAAACTTAATATGTTCGTCACTCGTACCGATACCGGTATGGATGCGCTTATGCTTGGCATATTTTAAAGATTCCGCTGCTACATCAATATCTTTCTCTACTGCACGAGTTAACGCGCAGATAGTGGGCCAAGTAACAGCCTTAGATATCTCTATCACAGAATTAAAATCGCCAGGACTTGAGATGGGGAAACCAGCTTCGATAATATCAACTCCTAAAGCCTCCAGCTGCTTAGCTACCTGTATCTTCTCAACAGTGTTCAATTGACATCCAGGCACTTGTTCACCATCACGTAACGTAGTGTCAAAAATAAACAATCTTTCGCTCATATATTTTAATAATAAATTTTCAACAAAAAAGCCTTTCACACTGTGGAAGTGAGAAAGGCTCTATATTCATTAACATTACATACATTTACGCACATATCTCACTTCCACTGACACCCGCCAGTCGAATAATAATGCCACTCAGTAGAATATATGTATTGTTGATATTCATAATCACTTTTTTAACGATGCAAAGTTAAAGAAAATATTGTTGACATCAAACAAAATCGTTACTTTTTTAAGTAACAACGTAACATTTTCGTATAAAAGAAGAGAATTCATAAAGATAGTCCAAAAAAAAGGACAGCCCATGTGTTCTGCAACACAAAGGCTGTCCTATCAAAGACGGCGGCTACCTACTCTCCCACCTTGTGGGCAGTACCATCGGCGTGGACGGGCTTAACTTCTCTGTTCGGGATGGGAAGAGGTGGAAC
>JAEEGL013828321.1_pt1 | contig 22288 bp, 17 predicted proteins | sample 9134231 | NCBI WGS metagenome assembly JAEEGL01 (sample SAMN16246548, study PRJNA631951) | gut metagenome | biome: gut microbiome; feature: rumen; material: fiber-attached | host: Bos | place: Iran: Karaj | collected 2018-10 | reverse complement strand
TTTTTCCTTAATGTTTCGAGTTCTTTTTCTGTTACACCAAACTTGGCAAAAAGTTTCATGTCGTTGCCAACAAGTTCTATTATGGTGCGGCAACGCGATGTAATTTCTGCTGCCGAGTAATTGTATGTGAGTTGTGTGGTCATTTTTTATTTTTTTTGCGATACAAATGTAGAGATATATTTTTAACCCGCACATTAAATTACCCTTAACTTTGTTTAATTTATCAAAAACTTAATAATTTATTTAATAAAATAAAACTATCCTACATAAATATTTTTGGATTTGCCTTAAATCTGTTACTTATAAGTAAGTATGGTTTACAAAAATAACCTAAAATTACTTTTGTAAACCATATAATTTACAATTTGTAAGGCTTAGTTGATTTTGAGTACGGCGAGGAATGCTTTTTGCGGCACTTCTACGTCGCCTACTTGTTTCATACGTTTTTTGCCTTTTTTCTGCTTGTCTAAGAGTTTGCGTTTTCGCGATATGTCGCCACCGTAGCATTTGGCTGTAACGTCTTTGCGGTATGCCTTGATGGTGCTGCGCGATATTATTTTGGTGCCTATCGCGGCTTGTATTGCAATGTCGAACTGATGGCGGGGTATAAGGTCTTTGAGTTTTTCGCAGATGTTTTTGCCAAACTCGTAGGCGTTTGATTCGTGGATTAGGCTGCTCATAGCGTCTACAGGTTCGCCGTTGAGCAGGATGTCTAACTTTATCAATTTAGATTCGCGGTAATCGATCGGGTGATAGTCGAACGATGCGTAACCTTTTGATATGCTTTTGAGTTTGTCGTAAAAGTCGAACACGATTTCTGCCAACGGCATTTCAAAATTGAGCTCAATGCGGTCGGCGGTGAGGTATGTTTCGTTGGTTTTGATGCCGCGTTTTTCCATGCAGAGTTTGGTAATTGGTCCGTAAAACTCTGATTTTGTTATAATATCAGCCTTAATGTACGGTTCTTCGATATGGCTGATGGCTTTTTGTTCGGGCAATCCTGCGGGGTTGTGCACCTCTATCATTTCGCCTTTTGTGGTAAACACTTTATACGAAACGTTTGGCACAGTGGTGATTACGTCCATATCAAATTCGCGCGAAAGACGCTCCTGCACAATATCCATGTGCAACATTCCCAAAAATCCGCAGCGGAAACCAAATCCGAGCGCAATCGACGATTCGGGGGTAAAGGTGAGCGATGCGTCGTTGAGTTGCAGTTTTTCGAGCGATGTGCGCAGCTCTTCGTATTCGTCGGTTTCTATCGGGTAAACGCCGGCATATACCATAGGCTTCACTTCGGCAAAACCTTCTATTGCCTTGGTGCAGGGGTTTTCTACGTGGGTAATGGTGTCGCCCACTTTTACTTCGGTGGCTTGCTTAATGCCTGATATTATGTATCCTACGTTTCCGGCAGAGATTACAGGGCGTGGACGGAGGTCCATTTCGAGTATGCCCACTTCGTCGGCGTTGTACTCTTTTTTGGTGTTAACAAATTTTACGCGGTCGTTGGTTTTGAGCGTTCCGTTGTAGATGCGGAAATATGCAATTATGCCGCGGAATGGGTTGAACACCGAGTCGAATATCAACGCTTGCAATGGGGCTTCGGGGTCGCCTTCGGGAGCGGGCACTTTTTCGATAATGGTGTCGAGAATGCGCTCTACGCCTAATCCAGTTTTACCCGATGCTTCAATAATATCTTCGCGTTTGCCGCCGATGAGTTCTATGATTTGGTCTTTTACCTCTTCGGGTTTAGCGGCGGGCATATCCATCTTGTTGAGCACAGGGATAATTTCGAGATTGTTCTCGATAGCCATGTAAACGTTAGAGATGGTTTGCGCCTGAATACCCTGCGTGGCGTCGATTACAAGCAGAGCGCCTTCGCAAGCGGCAATGCTTCGGCTCACCTCGTACGAAAAATCCACGTGTCCGGGAGTGTCGATGAGGTTTAGCACATAGTTTTCGCCATTGTAGCGGTGCTGCATCTGTATAGCGTGACTTTTGATGGTGATGCCGCGTTCGCGTTCCAAGTCCATATCGTCGAGCACCTGATTGGTGAGGTCTTTTTCGTTGATGGTTTTGGTGTATTGCAGCAGACGGTCGGCGAGAGTGCTCTTACCGTGGTCGATGTGCGCTATTATGCAGAAGTTACGAATGTTTTTCATCGCAGGGTGTTTTTATTATTACGGCCGCAAATATAAAAACTTTTACAAATTAATGCAAATTCCACCCATAAAGGTTGCTTTTGGCATAGTGAATCCGGCGTAGGTATGGTACTCTTGGTTGAGTAGGTTTTCGCCTTTTGCAAATAGTTTGAGCCAAGGCAGCAGTTTGTAAGATACGTTGGCGTTGACAAGGTTGTAATCCTCTGTTTCGGCATTGTTTCCTGTGCTGATATACAATCCAGTGATGCTCTGTTCGCTAATCTTTGCCGAGAAATTGCCATTAGTGTATTGCACTGCAAAGTAGATTTTGTTTTCGGGTGCGCCGGTAACGGGGGTGTTCATATCGAGGTACGAATAGTTGGCGTTGAATTTCCATGCACCGTATTTGTAAGCAGCCGAAAGTTCAAAGCCTTTGTTTTCAAATTCGCCTGTGTTCATATTTATTTTGCCTGCGCCGTCGGTGCGGGGTACGGTGGTGATTAGGTTATCACCTTTTATATAATAGATATTGGCGCCAAAGTTGAATTTTTTGATTTTTTTGGTGTAAGAAAGTTCGTAGTTGATCATGCGCTCGGGTTCGAGGTTTTCGTTTTGAGGCGGAAACATATACATCTCGCGGATAATTGGGTTGCGGAATCCTTTAGAAACCAGCAGTTTGATATTGTCGTCGGCAGGTGTGTAAAACGACACTCCCGCCTGAGGAATTATTTCGGTGCCGGCTTGCGAGTGGTTGTCGATTCTAACGCCCATATCTGCCGAAAACCAAGATGTAATCTGTTGGTTGTAATCAATATAGCCTGCAATGTCGGTTTGGTTGTGGTCTTCTACAAGGTATTTTTTGTCACCAGAGAAAAAGTCGTTCCATGCCTCGCCGCCAAATTGCTGAAAATCTGCGCCCACAGTAAAGCGCGAACCGCTGAATGGCGAAAAGTTTTGATATGCAGTAATTCCGCTGATAAAATCGTCGTGCATATATAGGTAGTCTTTTTCGGGCTGACTCCAGAGGTGTCCGTCGTTGATTTCGTGGTGTCCCCAATCGTAGAATAGGCGGATGCATCCCGAGGTTTTTTTGTAATTGTTTGTGGCAGATATGCTTGCAAGTCCGCGGATAATATCGGCTTTGGTGTCGAAGAGCGGTGCGTCTTCGGGTCCGGGGTTGTTAAACTCAAAGTAAGTAAGGTTGATATCGCCGTTGAGAGTCCAATGTTTTGATATGTCGTAACTCACTTTGATAAAGTCGGTAATCTGTTCAAAGGCAGAATTATAACGGTGACCGTCGGTGCGTTGAAAACTTGCACCAAGCACAGCCGAAAGTTTGCCTTTGCGCACGCGAGCCATTCCGTTGCCTTCAAAAGTGCCGAAACTTCCGCCCGAAAGCATAAAGTCGGTGTGCACTCCGTCGGTTTTGTCGGCGTTTCGGGTAACGATGTTTACCACGCCTGCCATAGCGTTTGAGCCGTAGAGCAGCGACGATGGACCGCGCAAGATTTCCACCTTGTCGGCCATAAAGGTTTGGTATGCGTCGGGGATAGGGTGCCCCATTAAACCGGCAAACTGAGGCTGACCGTCGATAAGCACAAGCAACTGAGCTCCATCGCCTACGCCGCGCACCTTGATTCCTCCGGCAGAGTTGGTAGACACTCCATAGCCTATCACTCCGCGCGAAGTGGCAAACAGTCCGGGAGTCTCTTCCACAATCGACGGAAGCATAGATATGTTGTACCCTTCGGCAAGTTTTTCGTTGCTGATTTGGGTGATAGTGAGGGGCAGATAGCGCACGTCGGTGGCAGTGCGGGTGCCTGTTACCACCACCTCGGGATGGTAAACCATTCTTTCGATAATAGTGTCGCCCTGAGCAAAAGCACCTTGCACAGCGCACATAACAGCAATAGCCAAAAGTGATTTTTTCATACAGATGTGAAAATTAGTGATTTTTAATACTCGGCAAATGTATTTATAAAAGGTGAAAATAAAAAATGTAATAATGCAAGTGTAAAAGGGTTATATTTTATCATTGATTTTTTTTTCATTCATTTTGTTCATTTTTTTTTGGTTAATTAACAGAGATATTCTACTTTTGGCTCGTGGACAATTTAGACGACATAAACCTCTTAAAAGAGGCGGTAGAGCAAAAATTTGGCGCAAAGATTCTTTACGCCAAGGATTGCGCCGTCCTCTCTGATACTGTGTTCGAGGCTACGGGCAACAAGATTAGCGAAACCACTATCAAACGCCTGTGGAACCTCGTGGCAAGTGTTTTTAACCCATCTAAATATACTCTCAACTCGTTTAGCAAGTATATAGGCTACGAAGATTGGGAAGATTTTGTAACCAACCGCCACAGCGTTACAAAAAACGCCGAGAACATCGAAAAGTGGGAGTTGATTCGCCAAAAGGCACGCGCTATTAGTTACAACAGTTTCCTCTCGGTAAAAAACCGTATGGGTGTGGATATCAAAAAGATGGTGCACCGAAAGTTTGCTACCGATATGATGGAGGGGTTCTTAAAGTCCGACAAAACCGCCACAGCCTTTATCGCTCCCGGAGGTTACGGCAAGTCTACTATTATGTCTAACCTTGTCAACGATTTTTTCCTTGGCGAAAATCCCCGCTATCCCGATGATATTGTTTGGTTTATGGATTGCGGCGTGCTCGATAATGTGGCAGATCAGGATTTCAACGTAGAGCAGTTTATTCTCAGGCTTTTAGGTTATGGCGACCAAAAAAGTTTCAAAGAGTATTTTAATCTGTTCCCTGCCGCAATGCGCGGACGTATTGTGTTGGTTTTTGATGGCTTAAACGAGTTTTCGGGTAATGCTGGCAACACTCGAAACCTTATCAACAATATTCTCTCGCTTATTGCCTCCAATATGGAAGACCGATGGTTTAAGGTGGTGCTTGCACTTCGTCCCGACCTTTGGAACTATATCTGCCGGGCACTTAGCGATAGTGCCGAAATCAAGTCTACTTGGTATGGTGTTGAGTTTTCTACCTCTGCGCCCGTTGCCACAAATGTTCCGCTGCTAAAAATGGCAGAAGTAGAGCAGATTTTGCGCAACAGCGGCGTCTACGAGGCTTCGTCGGTGGTAAACATTATGCAAGACGGCATTATGTCGATTACTCGCATTCCATATTTTCTACACCTTTATATATCGTTGGCTCACGACAATAGCAATGTGGTGTCGGATACCGACCTCTTGCGCGAGTTTGTAAGCCGCCGCATTATAGGCACCGAAAACGGCGAACGTAAGTTGAAACTTATCGACTTTTTGCTTTTTAGCACCAACTATGGCTTAGACAACGATATTGTGGTGATGAGCAGTTTGCAAAATCTCCTTACCGAATATCGCTCCGAATTTGACGAACTTGTATCGCTCGGTGTATTGTTTGAATATAAAACCGAAGACAAGTTTCTTACCACTGCCACTTGTATCAAGTTTAGCCATCAGATTCTTTTTGAGTTTCTTTTGGCTAACTATTGGCTGAGAGAAACCAAGTTTGACCGCGACCTTTTTGCCGAGGTGAGCGATTTTTATAGTGGCAACCCTTCGTTGAAATTCCAAATTGTATCGTGGCTTATCAAATATGCGTTTAAAGACCGCCGGACTGATATTCTCTCGGGTATTTTTGATATTTTGGAGAAGAATTTTGCCGACCTCGACGATCAAACTTTTATGCAGAAACTCACCAACACTGTGGGCACCGAACTGCGCAAGTATCCCGAACTGCGCGACGAGGTGATTCCTGCTTTTGCTGCAGCCACTTCGGGCAGGTTCTACTATTTTATGCATTTCTGCGATGTGGATTCGTTGAACGCTTTCTTTGGCGACGCTCTTAAACTATATATTAAAAACTCTGTGTCGGTGGCGGACAAGATGTTTGCCTACACGCTTAAAATTCAGCAGGCATTCTTTAATCGCGACCCAAAAATTATGCAAGAGTACTTTACTGCTGTGGAGGCTCTCGACATTCCTCACGACGACAATGTCTGCTATATTGAGTTTATGTCGGTGCAGGTGCTCTATTACTCTATGAACGACGGACGTATTCCTGCATCACTTTTGGATTATATTTCAAACTTTGCCCACGAGTATTACAACAGCAGCGATAACCTTTCGGCAGCGTTTACCTACGGCGACATTATTCTTGCCGATTCGCTGTTTCTTGCCGAACAATGGCATTTGGTGAAAGATATTTGCGAGCTGATTCTCAATGATAAACATCACGGACACCGCAAGCAGGTGAACGAATATTACCAGCAGTTGCAGCTATTGTATGCTTACGCTCTTTTGCGTGCAGGCTACACCAAAAAGGCTCACGACTATTTTGCACAGGTTTCGGAGCATCGCGAGGCGTTCCCAATCTGCGCCACCAATTATTGGAATATGCGCTATTGCGAAATTGCCGCCGCTTTTGCCTCTGCCGACAGCGACATCCATTCCGACTTTATCAAAAAAGGTCTTGCCATATCCAAATATCTCAAATTCAGTTGTTTTGAAAAACGATTCCAGCAAATGCTAAGGCGATTGAAAACAAGGTGGTAAAATAAAACTAATTATACAAAAAACCTCCGCCGGAATATCTCTGGCGGAGGTTTTTTATTTATGTTGCGTATTATGGTAACTCCAATAATTATTCAAATAAAGCTTTTTCGTAATACTTCTTACGTCCAATAATAATCGACATACCGGTTTGGAAGCTTACCATATTGGTTTTTCTGATCCATTTGTCAGCCATATTGCTCCCGTTCATGCTCCAAAACAGGGGTGAAAATTGGTCGAATATAAAATATAATTGTATCGGTCCTAATTGTTGCGATAATCCTAAGCCCCAAACGTTTGCACGGCGGTTGATAAACGATTGCGAAACGCTAATCTGTGTGCCTCTGCCAAATCGGAAATTAACCGAAGAGGTAAGCGATGGATGTAGGTGCTTATTGTAAAACATTGCGCGAAACATCATGCCAAGGTCGATACATTTGTTGAGGTGATATTTGCCCGAAAGGTAGATTTTTGTGTTAAGCCAATCGGTGTAGCCTTTACTATTGTCTTTTACAGCGGCAAATGCAGCTATAGAGTCTTCCATTACAGTGCCGAGTGAATCTAAATTGTTGAAATATTTTGCAAGATCCACACCAGTAAAGTCAAAAGTACCTGTTTGTTCGAGTGTTACACCATATTTTTTCCATTTGATAGCACCAAGGTCGGTAACCGAACCGGCAAACGATAACCGGTCGTCGAATTGGTATGTCATGCCGAGGTCAAAAGCCCATCCGCCGTTTTTGGTAAAGATCATATCGTGTTTTTCGTCATCTGTCATGTCATCGGTGTCTTTGATATTGGCGGCTTTGATATCGTGAATTCTACCTTTTTCGTCGTATTCACATTGCCAATCGGCACCCGAACCAATTTGAAATTTAACATCGGTTTTTAAGCTTATATCGTACATATCGTCTTCGGTGGTAAGTACCATATCGCATTTTTTGGTGCGCAAATTACCAATACCTTTTAAGCGTTTGATTGCAGCTCCGAATGAGATTTTGTCGGAGAATTCGCGCGAATATCCAAACGAATATTGTATAAATGCATTAGCTTTGGCATCTAATCCGCTGAGGTCGATTGTGCTTTCTTTGTCGAAATATGTACCATCTTTGAGTTTCAATAGGTCTTTGGGATAAGCAAAGTTTTCGTAACCTCTGATAGAAACACCTGCATGAGCATAACCTTCGCCAATGCGGAAACCGAAGTTAAACAGTTGAACATTTGCCTCGACAAATTGATAGTTGTTTTTGTGCAGTTTGCCGTAAATTTTGTCGAGGTCGATGATATACTTGTCGCCATTTGCTATGTGTTTAAACATATCGTTGATGGCAAAACCCGAGTTGCCAAACCCACCGTATACATCGTAAATTGACACATACACTTTGCAATGAGGGTTAAAAACGGGATTATATATGTTGATGTTTGGAATATTATCCATAAAATAGCCAGTAAGCGATTGAGCTCCGGCTGTTGCGCTTGTAAGTGCCAATGCAGCTGTTAGCGCTATATTTTTAATAGTGTTTTTCATTTTGAGTGATTTATTAAATTAGTCTTTGGTTGTAAATCCGGCTTCAGCGCACATCGACATTCTAAGGTCGAGCGATTGGCTTTCGGTTATGTTAACATATTTGGTTTGGTCTGTTGTTATTACAATGTCGTAAATCATTCTGTCGCAGTCGGCGTTTACCAATTTTTCAAGACGTTTTTTGTCGAATGTGCTAATTTGGTCAGCTGCCGTAGCTTGTGTGATGTTGCCCTGTTGGTCGGTTTTGGCAGCTTCAATATTCCAAGGACCTTGAGTAAATATTGAGTCAACTATTACAGAACCCTTTCCCAAGAAATATGCTTTGATTTTAATGTCGATAGGCAGGCTGTTTTGAGCTTTGCTTTTGATAATTAGTTGGTCGGCATTTTCGAGAATTTCATCAAGGTCGGTTTCTATGGTGTCGCATACCGAAAAACCACCAGCTTTAATCTCTAACGGAAGGTCTATTATCACATTCACTTTCATTTTGTCGCCATCTGCTAAAGCATCAGATTTTGCGGTGTATGTTAAGATGTAATAGTCGGGCATTTTTTTAAGAATTTCTGATAATTCGCCGTTGGTGTTTTCGTTGTTGACTTTTACCTCTTCGGCAAATTCAGGGTTTTCGGGAATAACAATGCCCATCGAGGTGCCGTTAGCTTTGAAAAACTCAATTTTATTAATCTGAAGGTCGATTTTACTATTTTTCATCACCTTCTTTTTGAGAGTGAACGACGGGTTTTTAATTAAGATGTAACCATTGTCGCGGTCGCGGTAAAGGTCTTGTTTGTCGGTTACGTAAGTTTTCTGCCAAGATTGAGGAGGTAATCCGAGAGCAGCCAATTCTTCGGGGCTAAGCATGGTAGGCAATTTTATTACTTTATCATCTTGGTCTATAATCATGTGAATTAGTCCTTTGTTGTCGGTAGAAAAGTGAAGTCTTTTGTTGATGCTTTCCGCTTTAAAGTCAGAGAATTTCATTTTGGTGTTTATCAAAGGCGCAGCCACTTTTCCGTTTATGGCTATCGAGTCGTCATAATTATCGAACTCTTCAAAGTCGAAATCATCGCGGCACGAATTTAATGCTACTGTTGATATCAGCAGTGCACCCGTGAGGATTTTTACTAAATAATTTTTTTTCATAGTTTTATAGTTATTTTATTATGTAATTGTATAAATATTTGTCTTTGCTGCCTATCAAAAGGCTGAAATCTGCCGAGTTGTTAAATTTAGTGATGCTAAATTCGGTAATTCCATTTATTGGGAAACCGTCTTGTAGTTTGCATCTGTTGTCGAGCAGATATGCTTTGTCGCTATTTTCGCAAGTGATACCTATTTTAGTATTGTTAGCTCCGAATTTGAATATTATAGGTTTTCCTGTTATATCTCCATCGGTGTAATAGTCGCCAATTTTTTGATATCTGCTGTCGAAGATTTCAATTGTATTACCTTCTGTGAATATAAATTCGTTTTGTCCATCGCCGTTGATATCATCCATAACGAAATTGTGGTTTCTACTGTAACTTTTGATGTTTTTTGTGTCTGACGATCCATCGCTGTTGATGTATTCGATTTCGCCAGCTGCGTTGGTTGTTACAAACCTTATATTATACTCGTCTATTGATTCGATGTAATACTTAGAGTTAGGTGCCTTGGGAAAATTTTTGGTGGGCACAATTTTGGGTTCGCCTCTACGATTGAGAATGTAGGTTTTTAGGTTGTCGGCAAACACAAGATATTCGTTGTCTTTAAATTTGAGGTATTGCACAGGCGTAATAATTTGATCTTTGGTTACTACTGGATTCCACGAATCTAATGGTGTTCCGTTTTTGGTGTAAAGATACAATTTTTTGTTGTTACATGGTACAAAAATACGATAATTTCCATCGTTTTCGTAATCATAAACCGAAATTTCGCTCGAAATACCTCCTTTAATCTCTATCGGATAATTATCTAAGTAATTACCGTTTTTGTCGATGCAGTGTATAAAATTGTCGGTGGCAAAAAGGTATTGAATTTTGCCATTGCGGTAAATATCTACTTGATATACCTGACCTTGTATTGATTCTGGCAGTTGTTTTTTCCATAATCTCTTGCCGTCTCTGTCAATAAGATATATTTTTCTCGACTCGTCTTGAATTATAATATTGTTGTCTTTGGTTTCAAAGTTTTTTACAATTTGAGGTTTGATTATGGCTGTGGAATCGAGAGGTGCTTTCCATTTTATCAAACGCTCTTTTTCAATCATATCGCTGTAATTCAATACTATATTAGTGTAGTATTTGTCGTCTATTTTGCTTACTTGCAGTGCTGAGGATCGGAAATTTCTCAGTTTGTCGTAGTTTTTGATATATTCGTTTTTGTAGCTATTGTTGAGAAGTTCGGATATAGAGTTTTTGTTGTATGCTAAGTCGGTATAATAAAATATATTGCTTTTGCCATTGATGAGGTTTTTAAACTCCTTGTAATACGAATTGTTGGCAAGTGTTTTGTCGGTTTCTATCGAATTGATATATTCTTTTATAGCATTTACGTTTTGAGCAAACACAATTTTCGATTTGTAAAACGCCATATAGCTGTAATCCATTGTGCCGAATATTTCGCCAAAATATGTTGAGAAAATGTTTTTTATCGGGAAAAAATAAACAACATATCTCTTGTTGTCCTGAGAAGTAATGTTTGACAATAATTCTGATTCAGGAGTATTGTTTTTTTTCTGATACTCGCTGACTATTTTTAAGAGAGTCTTTTTAGCGAGGTCTTCGTCATCAGTTTCGGCAATAATGTAGTTGTCGTTGGCTCGTGTGGCTATGCTGTAGTCGGTAGTAAATTCGGTTATTCTATTGCTGATTATTTGATATAATTCTTGTTCAAGATTAATTTTATATTTTTTGCAGTTGAGGTTATCGTGTTGGTCGTATTCGCTTTTGCGGTCGCTTAGGTCGAGATATTTTTTGTAACTTGTTTTAAAAGCTTCCATTTCAGAAATACCTATTGATGCAAATTGGATTGTTTTGCTTGGTAGATATTCTTCAAAATCGTTTGAAACGGGTTCTTGATTTTTAAATATATTTATATACGCTCCAGATTTTTCGTTGGCGCTGCTAAATCCTGTAATAGTAACGCTTTGGTTGTGTGCCGAAACATCCAAAACCGACCAGTCTGCAAATTTACCGATTCGCTTGGTAACAGATTTTTTTGAGCTGTTGAGTTGCTGACCAATAATTTCGTAAAATTTGGGATAATTGATTATAACATTAGCATCGGCATCGTTTCCTTTGTAAGTTATTATTTTGCACAGTGGTTTGTCAATGGCTATATTGTCGCCTGTTTTTAATTGGCGGATAGCATTTTGAATGAATATATCGTTGTAACTCAATAGAATAAATTCTTTGTAATATGCAAAGTAGATGTTTCGCTTATTATTTGAAGGCTTGATATTGATTACAGTAACATTTTCGTATTTGTTAGAAGTTACTTGTATTTTTTGTTCTTTGGTTTTGCGTTGAATTAGGTCGATTGCCACTTGAGCCACTTGTTTTCCTGTTAGTATTACAGCTAATCCATTTATTTTATGACCATTGTTGTAAAACGACAGGGCAAAATGTTTTTTTCTTATGCCCGCTCTAAGTTTGTCTTCTTCTGATAAAAGTTTATGAATGTCTGAAATTAACGCATCAGCGGTTTGAAATTGATTAACTACTTTTAAGTCGGTCCAAGCTGCACCGCCTTCTTGTATTTTTTCGGAAAGCGAAACAATATCGTTTGTGGTGATAATTATGCCTGGATTAGAAGGGATAGCGCGTAATACAGGGTCGGCTGCGGTGGCTACATCATCGTCGCAACTAATGCAAAGAGTGTATAGTATCGCTGTTACTATGGCTGTAATATATGCCGTTATCCTTCTCATTTTTCCTTTTGAGCATTTTATTTTAAAATACGAAGATAAATATTATATCTTAGTTTTTGCTGCTTTTTCTAAAATTTACGATTATGTTTTTGTTTTTCTAATATTTTGTTAAGATAAACGTTTTTTATCGGTATATATTTATTTTACATTTCTATTTTTTATTTTATTGTGTAATGCGTTGTAATTTAGCGTGTTTTACATTTGTTGTTACATTTGTAATTGCTAAGTTGTTAACATTTGGAAACGCTTAATTTAATTTCTTTTATGTTTGCTTATCCTTCGTATGTATATAGCAATCAAATTTTCAAGTTTCCTTTTAATTTTTAATATCTCAATTTCCTTTTGATATTTTTAGTTGACTTGATTTGTTCTCTTGAATAATGCGTTTAAACAACGTTATTGCCTCGCTATCTGAATTTTGCAAAAAATTCGGTTATTATGGCTCTTATATCGTTGTCGAGATATTTTAGAGCTTGTTCTTTTATCTCTTTGGGTATTGGATAATAAGCTTCGGCTATTGATCCGGCAATAGCTGCGGTGGTGTCGGTGTCGCCTCCTAATTCTACAGCATTGCGTATCGTGGATTCAAAATCGTGAGCTTCTAAAAAACACTCTATCGCATCGGGAACTGCTTCCATACAGCTGTCGTGCATTCCTTTTACTTCGCTGAGTATGGGCATGTTGTATTCAAAATGCTCTTTTACATAATCGGCTACGTCTTCTTTTAGCAATTGTTTGTTGCGAAGTACATATATCAAATTTGCAACGCAAATTGCACCTTTGATGCCTTCGGGGTGGCTGTGCGTGGGTTTTGCCGATTTAATTGCCTCTTTTACGGTTTTGGCTTCGGAGTCGAATGCCCAACCAATTGCGCTTACTCGCATTGCCGAGCCGTTACCCCAACTATCGTATGGCTTTTGATGTTCGCTCTTGAGCCATTGTGTAAGCTTGCTGCCATATCCTCCAAGCGGAAACGGATATTTGGTACACCATTTTACGAGATTGTCGCTGTATTCGGCTCCGTTGATTATGGCGTCGGCTATGGCAACGGTGCAAATGGTGTCGTCGGTAAAGGCACATTCGGGTGTAAAGAGTTTAAAATTGCTAACGTTTCTTCCGCCGTATTCAAACCGCGAACCTACTATATCTCCTATAATTGCTCCTAACATTATTGTATAGTTTAATGGTTGCTAATAATGTAATGCTGCTGCCGCACGATAATCTTCGGGCGACAGTTGAAATATTTTTAAGTCAAAATCTTTTGCTACTGTAAATAGATGCTCAAAAAACGCAGACTGAATTTTTTCGAATGCTCCCCATTCAGTTATTTTTGTAAAAGCGTATATTTCAATAGGAATGCCTGTGGCTGTGGGCTGCATTTGACGAACCATAAGATGTCCGTTTTCTACAAATATTCCCTCTTTTTCTAATATTCGGTTGAAAACGCTGTGTGGCATCAGTTCGTTGTTGACAAAATCATAGTCGAGGCCGTAAGTTACAGGATAATAAATCTTTGGATCTTTGCGGTCGATTTCAACTTTGTGTCCTCTGCTCTTGATAAACTTGGCGAAATCCTTGATGTACAGATCGCCATTTTCGTTGGTATCGAGAAAGATTTCGGACTGTGGACCATTGATTTTTAAAAACTCCTCTTTGTTGTTTACAAGATATTCCTCTCTTGTACCTTTCTTGGTTTTTACCAAAGTGGGTTTGTATTTTTTAAACACTTGGAAGTTGGCTCGGATATATTGTTCAACGTATTGTCTAAAAAGTTCGATATTAGACATCTCCATTTTGTCAAATTCTATTGACGGGTCGCCACTCCCGATTTTTTCCTGACGTTCTTTGATATAGTTGTTGAGGATTGTGTATTTAGAAATCTTTTTGAGAAACTCGTCGTCAACAGCCTTAATGCTCTCAGCGTCGAACAGAAGTGTGCGTTTGATGCGGCGGGCTTTGGTTTCTTGCATGTTGCTCCAATTTATAAACGATTCGCTCATCAGCGATGCCGTGGGAACGGTAACTATGCTGTTGTCGAAGTTTCGCACTTTTACTGTGGTAAGGTTGATGTCTACCACGTGACCTTCTACATTGCGGCTCGACATTGTAATCCAATCATCTTTTTTTATCATGTTCATTGTAGAAAGTTGGATAGATGCCACAAATCCCGAAATAGAATCCTTAAACACAAGCATCAGCACTGCCGACATTCCTGCAAGACCTGTGAGTAATGCGTCGGGACTTTTACCGAGTATTATTGATATGGTTAATATTAGGCAGATAAGTATTGTGATGATTTTTGCCACTTGTGCGTAACCCTTGAAACTCATCTTGCGACGTTTTTGACGCATAATAGAATCAAGAATGTCGTTGGCGGCGTTAAGTGCTTTGAGCACCGTCATCATTACAGAGAAAATATTGTATACATAACATGCTGTGCGTATGTGTTTTACCCAATCGCTATCGGTGATGGCAAACTGTATTAGGTAATAAATAATGGCAGCGGGAACCATGTGCGACAGCGGAATAAGCACTTTGTGTTTTACAAGTTCGTCGTCGTACTTGTTTTCGGTTTTGGTAACGATGGTGTGAACCACGCGGTTGATTATCAACTTGGTGATGAAGTAACTGATAAAGCAGATAATGGCAATTATCAACATATTGATAATGCCTTTAAATATTATTGCCCAATCTTCTGATATGCCCCAGCGCATAAATGTGGCTATCAGATAGTCGGAAAAATCCTTAAACAAGTCGAAAAATATTTTGCTCATAGTAGTGATGTTTTGGTGTTATTTAAAAATGCCAAAAATAGAGGTTTTGGCGTATTTTTCAAAAAAAGTTTGTTTCTTTGTGCAAAATTTTTTCAAATGTTTACAATCGGAGATATAAAATTCAACCGTTATCCCCTGTTTCTTGCGCCTATGGAAGACGTTACTGATGTGTCGTTTCGCCATATTTGCAAAATGTACGGGGCTGATATGCTTTACACAGAATTTATTGCAAGCGAGGCACTTGTGCACAATATCGACAAAACTGTAAAAAAAATGCACCTTGAAGATTCGGAGCGTCCCGCAGGTATACAAATCTATGGACACGACCCTGTGCACATGGCAGAAGCTGCTCAAATGGCGGCAGAACTCAAACCCGATTTGATTGACATCAACTGTGGATGTCCCGTAAAAAAAATTGCCACCCGAGGCGATGGCGCAGGTCTTCTTCAAAATCCCGACCTAATGATTGAGATTGTAAAAGCCGTGGTGGCTGCTGTGCCCAATATCCCCGTAACAGTAAAAACCCGCCTTGGCTGGGACGAAAACTCTAAGATAATTGTTCCTCTTGCCGAACGCCTTCAAGATGCAGGCATTAAAGCACTTGCCATTCACGGTCGCACACGTATGCAATTATATAAAGGTGAAGCCGATTGGACACTCATTGGCGAGGTAAAGAATAATCCGCGTATGCACATACCCATTATTGGCAACGGCGATGTGGATTCTCCTCAAAAAGCCGCCGAAATGCGAAACCGATATGGAGTTGATGCCATAATGATTGGTCGTGCCGCTGTGGGCTGCCCGTGGATTTTTAAAACTGTTCACGAATATTTAGAAACAGGCATTCTTCCGCCCGAACCCACAATTGCCGAGCGCGTAAAGCTTGCCAAGTATCAGTTAGAAACATCGATGCAATGGAAAGGCGACACTCGTGGAATGTTAGAAATGCGTCGACATTATTCGCAATATTTTAAAGGTGTGCCCGATTTTAAAACGTTCCGCATGCGCCTTGTTACCGAACCCGACCCTGCAGTAATATCTCAAATATTAGATGAGGTGGGCGAAAAGTATAAAGATTTTAGTTTTGAGCCACTTGGCTAATAATAGACATAAAAAAAGCGGAACTTTAAAATTCCGCTTTTTTGTTATTACTCAGAGTTAAACATTGCAATCTCCCATTTTCGGATATTCAAACTGTACTGACTTGTAACAAGTGTACCGTCGGGCTTGTGGTATTTACACCATTTTCTAAACTCCTCGTCAGGACTTTCGCCGTTGTCGATTTTCACCTTCAACTGACTTTTTAAGTAACGACCGATACCCTTAGCAAAAATAAAGTGGGCAACAGCCATCAGCTGATTTTCGGTAAGACCCGAAGAGTGTTTTCGTGCAAGAACAAGACACTTAGAAAAGTCGCTTCGCAAAAGTCGGTCAGCTTCCTGACGTGTAATGCGGTCGTCTTTAAAATGCTCGTTGTCTTTAACCACGTGTCCATATCCGATGGTCTTATAACCGGCGGCGCAGTAATAAGCCTTACCACCGGCAAAACCCTCGTGCTTTTTGATAAACGCGATGGTCTGCTCAAAAACGTCGGAATAACCTGTAGTGGGCACACAAGGAATAATAGTGTACTTTTCTACCGTCTCCACGACGTGCTTTTCCTCAAATTGTTCGCCCCTGATATCAAAATAACTTTTGTCAGGGTCGGGGGCTGTGGTGCTACTTGTAAGCATTACACAACCGATACTCATAAAGAGTCTTAAAATTAAAGTTTTCATAACGCTCAAATTTTTATGTAAATAATCGCTCAGGTATTATCCTTAGATATATGCCTGTGCGGCCACTTTCATCGGCTTATAGCCGTATTTGATTTGTTATGATATAATTTAAAGTTATTTATAATCGTTATTATAATCTTTCTTTTATAATCACTTATACTTTATTCTTTAAATTATGTTGCAAATATATACATATTTTTTACTAAATGCAAATATTTTTTCACATTTTTTGCATTTTTTCTAAAAAAAAATATGCCACACCCTCTACAGTACTCTGTAGAGGGTGTGGCGACTAAAAAAATATTGTTAAAAATTGTTAAAACTTTTAAGATTTTACATTTCTCCCCACTTAAAACCGTCGTTTTCTACTCCAATAAGTGATAAAATTCGATAAACAACGGTGTCGGTAAGCTCTTCGATGGTGGTGGGAGAGGAGTAAAACGAAGGCGAGGCAGGACAAATTATTCCTCCGGCAAGAGTAATGCGCTCCATGTTCTGTATATGTATCAGACTAAGAGGAGTTTCGCGAACGGTGAGTATAAGTTTCCGACGTTCTTTGAGCATTACGTCGGCGGCGCGGGTTATTAGCGAATCGGAAATTCCATTGGCTATTCTGCCCAATGTGCCGCACGAACATGGGCATATTACCATTGCCGAAAAGGTGCTCGAACCCGATGCAAATGGAGCGTCAAACTCTTTGTCGTGATAAATTTTTATCTTATCGTTGTGGGGTAGGGGAGAGGTGTTCTCTGAGTTATAAATTTTTAATCCATTACTGCTAAATACAACGCCAATTTGCTCCACTTCGGGCGATTTTTCTAATTTTTGGATAAGTTGTCGGGCGTAGATAGTTCCGCTTGCTCCGGTAATGGCTACTGCTATTTTCATTGTTGCGAGCGTTGATTTGAGAATCGTCGGTAGATGCTCAGATTTATAAAATTGTTTCTCCAATATGGCATATTGGGGTCGTTGGTAATTTTGGTGATGCTGTAACCAAAATTTGCCGTTAGTTCAAATTTGGGTGAAAGATAAAATCTGAATCCTGCCAAGCCGTCTACATCGTATTTGTTTAAATATTCGGGATTTTTTATTTCGGCTCCTGTTTCATCTATAATTTTTGATGATATTCTATGATTGTAAGATATACCTAACTCTGCTCCGAATTTTTGCGAAAATCGGTATTTGATTAATAGCGGAAGTTCTGCATAGTTGAGTTTGGTTTTAAATTCGGTGTAGCCTTGAGTGCGTTTGATTGCGCCCTTAGATGTGAAAAGCAAACCAGATTCTATGCTTATAGTTTTATCGATGGGCGATGAAACGGTAAACCCTGCGCGGATTCCTGGTTTGTGGTATCCGCCTTGAGTGTCGCCATCGATTTGACATCCGCTGATACCCAAAACTGCAGCACCGCTAATGGTTTGCGCAGTGGCTGAGGCGGATATTGCAATTGCTGTTATTATATATATAAGTGTCTTCATGTGTTAAAAAAATCCCGTTTTATTTTGAAAACGGGATTTAAGGTAAAAATATAAATATGAAAAAAACTATGAGATTGTCTTATTCTTCAATCTTATTGCCTCTGTTGTCGATAAAGAAGTAAGTGGTGTCGTTACCGATTTTGAGACAAACTAACGCCTTGCCGTTGCAGAAAGTTTCGCCTGCGCCTTCCATTTTGCGGTAGTTGAAGTCGAACATAGGCGGAATTACAATCTTGCCTGTGGTGTCAACATATCCGAATTTACCTTTTGAAAGGTCGTTCTTGTCGTAGCGGTATTTAAAGAGCCACAATCCTTCGGTGGGTCGACGCATACTTAAGAAGTAAGTAGTGTCGCTGTTGATATTGTTTTGCACTTCGGTGATATAAGCATTTCTGCGGTTTTCGGCGTTGCGGTATTTGCGTTGTGCAACGGTGTCGGTGTTGTCGTAGCGGATAGCGCGTTTGTAAGCTGTGATTGCGCTGTCGATAAAGTGAGGATTGTCGTTAGAGAAATTCTCCATATAGTAGTCGCCAAGATTCATTTGCACATCGTGAGGTGTTTGAATAGCAGTGGTTTCTATTTCGGGTTGAACAGCTTTGTTGGCTAAGTATTTACCAATAAAGAATATAGCTGCAACTCCGAGCAACAACAATAATACTGTGATTAAACCCCACCAAGCTTTGCGGCGGAGTTTCTTTGCATGAGCGTTTTCTTTTATCGACGGGTCTTTGCGTTGAGCGTTCCAATATGCAAACGGCGCAATAAATATATTAAGCCAACGTAGCCATTTGTTTTTGAAAAAGTTAGTACCCTTATCGAGCGATTTTGCAATTTCGTAACGTTTTTTGAGGTTTTCGTCGGCAACATTGTAGTTGCGAGCAGTTTTGAAACATTCGGCGGCATTGGCAAAATCACCAACTTCTAACAGAGCCTCGCCTTGAGCCTCAAATTTCTTGGAGTTAGCTTCAGCATTTTCGCCATCTTTGAGCTCGGCAGCATCTTCGTATTCTTCGTAAGCATTGATATAGTCGCGAGTTGCAAACAAGAGGTCGCCCTTGATCATTTTGTACATAAAAGAGAGCGTGTTGCTATTTTCGCGAATACCGGCGTCAATTTCGCTTTTGCGATTGTCGGGAAGAATATTTTTGTATTTTATATACTCATAAATATAAAGTGCGCGCGAAGGTTGATACTTGGTAGCGTATGCATCGGCTTTGTAGATGAGGTCGCTTGCCGGAGTGCTTGAGAGGTCACCAAATTCAAAGTCGTTGAGATAGTTAGGCACTTTGCTAACTTCGCGGCGAAGGTCGAATATTTTGCGCTGTTTGTCGGTGAGGTTGGTTTTGTGGAGTAGTTCAAGTTCTTCAAACTGCTCTTTAAACTTGATAGTGTTTTCAAGCTCACCTATTTTTGGCTCATGACTGTTGGTGTTGTTGGTTGCTGCAACAAGTTTTGGAGCGGCTGCAACTGGAGCGGCTTCAGCAATAATAGGAGCGGCTGCTGCGCTAATAGCTGCTGCCACCGCTTCGGCATTGGGAGCCGAAACAGTTTTGATGGTTTGCGTGGTAACGGTAGTGGTTGTGGTGGTAGTTGTGGTGTGAGTTTCCGGCTCTGCCTTTGTCTCGTCAACCACAGCTACGTCTGACGAAAAATCAAGCAGGTCGTCGCTGTTGCCGTCAACGTCAGATGTGTATTTGTGTTCTGATTCAAACCATTTGCCTGTGATTTTAAAATCAGCCAAAAGTCCAAAAATAGCTTTGCTGTCGATAAGCAAAAGCTCTAATCCGTTTTCTTTGGCAATACGCGAAGTCCAATTTTCCCACCAAGAGGTTTCTTCGGACGTAAGTTTTGTAGGTACTATTAGCACCCATTTCTTTATGTCGTTGGTTTTCATAAAGGGTAGATTGTCGTTGAGCGACTTTCTGATTTGCCCTTTACGCGAGTTAGAAATACCGTCGGTAAAAAATTTGGGGAGGTAAATAATCGAGTTTTTACCTGGATTGTCCACCTTCGAGGTGTCGTTTTCTAATATATCAGCCGATTTAATGATATTGTGGTCGGGATATTTTAGCCTCATAAGGTCTTCGCAGAGGTCGCAGAATGTAAGTCTTGCCACCTGTTCGTTTTCGTATGCTTTCCTAAATTCGTCCCACGTATGTTGCATAATTATTTGTAAATGTGTAAGTTGGTTGATGTTGTGTTTTACCTTTGCCTAAGCGGTTGTATACTTATGGCGGTTAGGCAAATATACAAATATTTATGTATAAAACAAATATGAAGATTATTTTTTTTATAAAAAACTCCCCGGGTCCTCACGGATACGGGGAGAAACTTTAAAAATTATGGATTATGACAATATATACGCGATTGACGTACGGCACAAAGGTAAAAAAATATTTTTATCAAAGGGTGCTATTGGAGATATTTTTTTTACTTTTGTGATGTCAGAATTATGAAGATAAAAAAATACATATTAGCATTTGCACTGCCGTTGGTGCTTGTGGCAATTGCCGTGGTAGCAATTTTCAACTTTAAAAGCACCGGCAACAACGAAATCCTATTGAAGTTGGCACCAGTAGACCCGCGTTCGCTAATTCAGGGCGACTTTATGGCTCTCGACTACGAACTTATGTGGGAAATCCGCTACAAGGGTGATTACAGGTTTGTGGTGGTAACTGTCGACGACAACCGCGTGGCAACTTTCAACCGTTTGCAAAACGACAGCACCCAAAATGCCGGCGAACTACTTCTCCGCTACAAACGCGACGGCAACAAGATTTCCTTAGGCGCCGAACACTTTTTCTTTGATGCCGACTCCGTAGAAAAATACCAACAAGCCGAATACGGATTAATCAAAGTAGACGACAAAGGCAGATGCAGTCTTGTGGGGGTTTGCGACAATGATAAAAGGTTGATTGAATAGTTTCCCACTAACACTCAATAACACAACATCTTCCCCATTTTCGTAATCGCTCTGCATTGTATTTTTCACATTGTTTGTCGGGTAAAATCCAGAGAACTTTTGGTTTGCGACCTGTGATTTTTGGCTCGTCGGCGTATCCGTCGGTAAAGAATATAATGCCGTTGTAATGAGTTTTGCATGTGCGAAAATAATCAAAAACCGGCTGAAAATCAGTACCTCCGCGACCAGTTACTTTAACCTCTGTACACGCTTTTTTAAGTGGGAGTACTTCTCCTAACTTGGTATCAAACTGCACAGTATCAATACTTTCGATGCCGTATTTAAAGAAACGGTTTATTACCGAATAATACTTTTGCAACATTTTGCTATCTACCGACCCACTAACATCTACCGCCACCAAAAGGTTTGTGCGCATTTTGTACACGCTGCCAAGGTTTTGAAAATCTGTCCTGCGGTTGGGGCGCATACGTGTGAGGTTTCTGCGGCTACTTATAACGCTTGCCCTAAACCCCGAAAGCACTTTGCGATAATCGATTAGAGCCTTCAACGATGCCTTAATCTTTTCCACTAAATTGCCCGGCAGCGACCCCCACGAGGTGGTATTTTCTATAATTTCGTTGATACGGCTACATTCAAACTCGTTCTCCTCCCACAACTCGGATAATGGAGTGCATGGAGTGCAGGCGGCTCGCCTGCCATCACCATTTTCTTCACTTGAAGAGGCAGACGAGTTGCCTGCACTCCATAGTTTCATCGCATACCATTCAAAATATTCTGTTGAGGGCAATTGAAAATCATCTGCCTTGTGTAAATTCAAATATTTGAAATTATAATTGTTGGTAAGCACAATGTTGCTTGCAATAGCGCGTATTGCAGCGGGACATTCGGGTTGACGTTGATAAGGATGTTTGAGCATAATGCGAATTGTCTCGGTGCGGAACAATTCTTCTAACGCATTGTCGTCTACCGTTTTAACAATATCGGGATTATACTCAATTCGTCCGCGACCACAGCGCACAGGCACCGACATTTTAAAGTTTTCTACCAATTCGTGTCCGCACAAAACTCCGTGCAACGCCGGCTCGGTAAGAAACCAATTGTCGTAAACATGCTTGCTGATACGGTCGTATGAGGTCATAATGTCAATTATAACTTACTTACAAACTTCATTAATTTTTGATACACCTCCATTGCGTT
>JAEEGL010978581.1_pt1 | contig 22288 bp, 19 predicted proteins | sample 9134231 | NCBI WGS metagenome assembly JAEEGL01 (sample SAMN16246548, study PRJNA631951) | gut metagenome | biome: gut microbiome; feature: rumen; material: fiber-attached | host: Bos | place: Iran: Karaj | collected 2018-10 | reverse complement strand
CTCGGCTTCCACGTTGGTGGAGACATTGGCCAGGAACTTGTCGCGGTCGGCGTTGATTTCTTCGATATCCATCGTGGCGATCACGAGACGCAGCTGACCGAAGAGGATATCCGTCGCAATGCTCTGGATGCTGTCCACGCTGAGGCCCAGCAAACGCTCGGCCGCGTTGGTCATGTTCTCCGGATCCGTGGAGATACCGACGGTGAAGCGGCAGGGAACATCGACGCGGATGTTCTGCTTGGAAAGGGCGTTGGTGAGGTTACACTCGATCGAGATCGGTTTCAGGTCGAGGAAGGCATAATCCTGGAAGACAGGCCAGATGAAAGCGGCACCGCCGTGGATACAGCGGGCGGAAGAAATGCTTCCGGTCGCGTTCTTGCCGGTTTTACCATAGATAACCAGGATCTTGTCAGAAGGGCAGCGGCGATATCTTCTCAAGATGGCCGACAGCGTCACGAAAAGGACGATGACAACGATGAGGATGATGTAAGTAGCAGGCATATCAGAATAAGTATTAAAGTGTTAAATAATCAGTGAATTCAAAGGTTCGACAAGTAAGGTGGAAGGGTTGATCACCTCGCTGACCTTGATCGGAGTGCCGGTCGGGAGGGCATCTCCTTCGGTGAGGGCGTTGTACTCGCGTACGGCACCCTGAATGGTGATCTGGACTTTTCCTTCGCCGCTCCGTTCCGCCGGGATACCCAGATATACGGTCCCGGTGCAACCGACGGCGGATTTATAAACGTTGATGTTGCCGGTCTGCTGCATCGAATACAGCCACTTGAAGAGATACATCACCAATGCGACCAGGATGACGCCTACGATGATGGCGATCAACAGCAGAAGCCCGCGCGACTTGATCGTGTCGTTGAGCAGGACGGCGGTCCAGCCAAAGCCGAGGAAGAAGTTGACGAAGTTGCGGAAGGTATAGAGGTTGACGCCGCCGCTTCCGACGGCCGCATCCACATCCGCCATGTCCACATCGGTGTCGAAACTGGCGTCGACATCGAGGTCGCCGGCCGTGTCAGCCCCGATAAAGGTCATGATGGTCTGCACAATGAAAATCAGGGAGGCGACCAGGGTGATGCACCAGATCACCTTCATAAAGGGAGTTAAGGAAGTCCACAACTGAGTAAGCATGTTCCTAAAATGTTTGGTTTATGCAAATATAGAAAGAAATTATTGAAAAACAACAAAAAATTAAAGATTTCGAAAAAATCTTAACGATCTGCGTCGGAAGGCCATCAGTTTTTTGATGAAAAACGGGCCTGAGGTCATGGGATTTAGAAGCAGGGTATAGAGGAGGTATCGTTTACTTATGTAAATATGCATAAAAACTGCCAAAAAACAATTAAATTTGTAGAGATGAACGTTGTAGAAATCAACAATTATGTATTCGGATCTGGCAGTACGATCATGCTGGGCCTTTCCGAGTATCTGAAAAAAGCGGGGCATCACGTTCTGGTCTGCTATCCGGCCAATCGAACGAATTTGCGGAAGAAAGTAGCGGATTCGTATCTGATTCGTACCCGGATCGAACGGAAGATCAGTACGATCCTTTCGCAGTGGTTCGGCTGCGATGATTTACTGTTCCGTTTGCCTACCTGGCGATTGATTCGTAAGATGGAACGATTCCACGTGGATTTGGTCCATCTTCATTGTCTGCACGACTGGTATATTAACATTCCCATGTTGTTCCGTTACCTTCGCAGGAAGCAGATTCCGGTAGTATGGACCTTACACGATTGTTGGCCGTTGACGGGAAATTGTACCTTCTTTGTCTGGGTGGGATGTGAAAAATGGAAATCTAATTGCCAGGGATGTCCGATTTATCGTTCCTATCCGCAGTGCCGGATAGACAATGCCGCCAGGCTATTGGCCGTAAAGCGTAAGTACGTTGCCGGAACTCCGAAACTGACTCTGGCGGCCCCTTCCGAGTGGATGGCTTCGATCGCCAGGCAATCTTATCTGAAAGATAGTCCTGTCCGGGTCGTTTATAACGGTATTGATACCTCGGTATTTTGTCCGACGGAGTCAGATTTCCGAAAACGTCAGGGGCTGGAAGGTAAGATCATTTTGCTAGGCGTTGCGAACCCATGGCGTATAGGAAAAGGACCCGATGTTTTTGTGCAGCTTGCGAATGAATTGGAGGACCGTTTCGCGATCGTTCTTGTGGGGACGGATGATGAAGTGGATAAGTCATTGCCGGATCGCATTGTTTCCATCCATCGGACTTATGATCGGAAAGAACTGGCAGCTATTTATACGGCGGCGGATTTATTCGTCAATCCGACCCGGCAGGAGGTGTTTGGACTTGTCAACGTGGAGGCGCTCGCTTGCGGGACACCCGTCTTGACTTTTAACTCCGGCGGCAGTCCAGAGACGATCGATCCAACTTGTGGGAGCGTTGTCGAAAAGGATGACTATGAAGCGCTGAAGGCTGAAATCTACAGGATTACCCAAGATCGTCCCTACTCTTCGGAAGCGTGCCGCACCCGGGCTTTGCAACTCAGTGAGGCTAAAATGCATGAAACATATAGCAGTTTGTTCCGGGAACTCGAAGGAAAGGACAGGAGTTAACGCTGTAGGTGGGCATTATTTCTCCTGATTCAAAATGCGAACCTTCCAGAGGTGTAGGAGATGGTGGGTCTTCACATACCAGTCTTTGACCACAAAAATCAGAAAAGGCAGAGGTCCCATCTTCCATGCAATACGGTATTCGTCTTTTTTATAAGCCTGATCTATTTCGCGATGGCTGATCCCGTCGATACTAAAGAAACTGATTACCTGATCCAGGTAGCAGAAACGGAATTTCCGTATAAATAATTCAAAGTTATAGACGCGGTCCGCAACGATGGGATAGTGTGTGTCATACGCCAGATGCCGGTAAGCAGATTGGGGATAAAATACCGCCTGATGGGGAATGATTTTGATCAGTGCCGTATAGCGAGACACCTTCCCATGCCGTCGGTCTCCCTCTTTCCCGGAAGTTATATCCCCATAATAAACAGCATCGGGATCTGTAAACTTCTTGACAGCCTCTTCCAAGGTAGTATCCGTAAGCAAGTAGTCATCCGCTCCTAAGAACAGAAGCCAATCTCCATTGGCGAGCTTCAGGGCCTTGTTCATGGCATCAAAGATCCCCTTGTCGGGCTCGCTCACAACACGGATCTGGTCTTGATAGTGGTTGAGGATACGCAGTGTCCCGTCTGTGCTGGCCCCATCGATCACAAGATATTCGACCTGAGGGTAGGTTTGCCTGAGGACGGAAAGAATCGCTCTTTCCAACGTAGCCTCTGCATTAAGACAAACGGTGACAATCGTTAGAGTCGGATTCATTTTGAAACGATTTCTGAGGTAACGTGGAACATGCGTTTGACGAACCCGCGCAGCCCGACCTCCGAAACATAGAGCATCGCGCCTAAGCAAAGGCTGCATGCGACAAACAAAATGACAGCATACAACAGGAATGTGCCAAAGGAGTGGCACGGATCAATCGGGATGACCTTGAGGAGAGGAGTGATCAGCAGGTAGGTGACGGCAAAAGCTGCCAGGTGTTTCGCATAAATGCCAAGATAGATGCGCAATGGTTCATGGAAGCCGCTACGGAATAGGAAGATGGGCTTCCAAGTCAATCTGATGACAACCTGGCCAATCAAGACACCGATCAAGATGCCGTTCAAGCCATAAAAATGGCCTAGCAGGATAGAAAAGCCCAGGTTGAGAATCGCTTCCACGATAGGGGACCAGATATCCCGGAAGAGTCCATAAGCGACCAAGAAGCCTTCAACAGTTTGGGAGGAAGCAGCGATGTAAAACAAGATGATTATGAGCAGCAGGGTGCTCCGGCCCAGCAGATAGTTGGGACCTATCCATAGTGTAATGAAGGGATCTGCCAGGAACCAGGTACAGATGCAACAGACTCCGACGATCAGGAAACGGGAAGAGAACAATTCTCGAAACACCTTCATGATTAATCCTTTGTTGCCTTCAGCAACCATGTTTCCCACGCTGGGTGTCATACTGGAAAACACAGCAGTCAGCAGGATGGCCAGGTTGTTTGTGATGATCAGGTAGTTGCCATACAATGCTACTATCGTCAGGGAGGCAAAAGCGTAAATGATGATCGGGCTGGTCTGATTCAGAACGAACCAACCGATCTTATGAAAAAACACTTGTTTGACCTTGGTGACGACATTGGGATAGGTCAGTCTCAGGCGCCCCGGGTTATCCACTTTCTCCTTGAGGTAGGGATAAGTTTTGAAAATGGCGCGATTGAGCGACAGCGAAGAGAAAACGGCAAAGGCTGCCTCCAGGCCGATCCACCATAAATAGGGGTGTGAGAAGAAGCGAACGGCTAGGGCTTGTGCGACCAGTTTGCAGATCGTAACCGTTTTGAAACTCAATTGTATCTTGTAGTCGTTTTGGTCGGCAGCCAGAACGATCTGCTTGTAGTTGTAGAAATAACCCAACAGCGAACTGAAGAGAAGGACAGCATAGGAAGCATAGGCATACCAGAGGGGCAGGTCTGTCTTGCTGAAAATCTTGGGGAAGAAACACATCAGCACGGCGCTCCCTGCGATAACGAACCATGCTATCCTTTTGTAAAGCCAGCCCTGCAGCGCAACGATTTCACGGATAGCAGTCCGGTCTTCGTCGAACAGCGGTTTATATAAGGTGACCGATACGGCGGCTCCAATACCCAGTTCGGCCAGATTGAGAAAGCCCAGAAGGCTCGTAACAGTCGTGTTAAGGCCCAGGATCTCCGTACCCAGATAGTCCAGGAAAATCTTTCGGGAGACAAAACCCACCAACAAAGACACAATTTGAAGGGACAGCGCAACCACGCTGTTCCTCAAACTCTTCTTTGTCCTCGAGTAGGCTTGTGAACTGCTCATTGAGAACAAAGATACGTTTTTTTTGATATATTTGTAGAAGTGATAAAAGCCAGTTCTGCCCATGTATGATTATCTGATCGTCGGATCCGGCCTGTTTGGTGCAACCTGCGCATTCCGGCTTAAACAAGCCGGGAAAAAATGCCTGGTGATTGAGAAACGGCCTCATGCCGGGGGCAACGTTTATTGTGAGACAGTGGAAGGGATCCATGTCCATCAGTACGGAGCTCATATCTTTCATACCTCGGACAAGCGCGTGTGGGATTTCGTCAATGCGATCGTCCCCTTCAACCGCTATACCAATGCGCCCGTGGCAGACTACAAGGGCCAGCGCTTCAACCTGCCCTTCAATATGAATACCTTCTACCAGATGTGGGGGGTTCGGACGCCGGAGGAAGCACAACAGAAGATCGCTGCACAGCGCTTGGAGATCGAGAATCCTGAGAATCTGGAGCAGCAGGCGCTGAAACTGGTCGGACGGGACCTCTATGAAAAGCTGGTCAAGGAATATACGGAGAAGCAGTGGGGACGTCCCTGCACTGATTTGCCTCCATTCATCATCAAGCGGCTTCCCGTCCGGTTTGTTTACGACAACAATTATTTCAACGACGCTTTTCAGGGGATTCCTATCGGAGGATATAACAAGTTGATCGACGGGCTTCTGGAGGGTGTGGAAGTCAAGTTGGGGGTAGATTTCCTTGCGGACCGGTCCCATTGGGATAGTGTGGCGGAAAAGATCATTTATACGGGTCCGATCGATGCCTACTTTGGCTATCGCTTTGGGAAACTGGCTTATCGGACTGTCCGCTTTGAGACGGAGGTGTTGGATATGCCCAACTATCAAGGAAATGCCGTGATCAATTACACATCTCATGATCAGGCTTTTACCCGGATTATTGAACACAAGCATTTTGAGTGCTTCGGACAGGATGTCTATTCGCTTCCCAAAACCGTGATTTCGAAGGAGTTCTCTACAGAGTGGAAGGAAGGAATGGAACCTTTCTATCCAGTCAACGATGCGGCCAACTCGGCCTTGTACCTGAAATATAAGGATCTGGCTGACCAGGAAGAACGCACTCTCTTCGGTGGCCGTTTGGCGGAATACAAATACTACGACATGGCTCCCGTCATCGCCCGGGCGCTGGATTTGGATTTGGCTTAATATGGAGAAACTGCTGTCGCTGATCATCCCGACCTACAACATGGCGGCGTATCTCCCGCGGTGCCTGGACTCCGTCCTGCAACCCCGGACGCTGGAACGCTTGGAGGCCATTGTTGTCAATGATGGCAGCAAGGACGACTCACTGGCGGTCGCCCGTCGGTATGAAGCAGCGTATCCGGGTACGGTGGTCGTCATTGACAAGCCGAACGGTAATTATGGCTCTACCATCAATGCGGCGCTACCTATCGCCCGTGGGCTCTATGTGAAGATCCTGGATTCGGATGATAGCTTTGAAGCGGAAGGGCTTGAGGCTTATCTGGACGCCTTGGAGCACTTGGAGAGCCCGGCTGATATCTCTGTCACCCATTTCCGGGTCCTTCATGAAGATGGGTCCGAAGAGATTTCAAAATACAATGTCTATGGCCGGGAACCCTATGTCTATGGCAAGGTCTATGACCTGGACGAAGTCCTTTCCGGGGGCTATATCCGTTTTTTCTTGATGCACGCATTGGCTTATCGGACGGATTTGTTACGAGAGCATGGTTATCGGCAGACAGAAGGGATTTCCTATACAGATACAGAATGGTCTATCTTTCCGGTTTTTTACGCGCAAAATATCGTCTTTCACGATCTGGTTGTCTATCGGTACAACCTGGCGCGAGAAGGGCAGACGATGGATCCCAAGGTCATGGCCAGGAGCCTGCCCCAGATGGAAAAGATGACTTTCTCGCTGCTGGACCATTATGAGGCCCTGGACCGGGATGCCCTGAGTCCGGAGCGAAAGGCATTCCTGCAGCAATTTTTCTGCAACAGGATCCGCCTGATGACGAAGCTCCACCTGATGGATATACCCCGGGACGCATTTGACGCCCAACGCTTTGCGGAGTTGGACGAGCGCTTGCAGACTGCCCGGCGTTCCCTGGACCTGCCACAGATCCATTTATACCCGGCCAATAAGATCATTCGGATCGATGCATATCGGTATTGGCAACGGCATCATGGCCGGCTGCCGAGATGGTTTGAAGCCTTTAATGCCATCGTAGATAAATGGGCCTTAGCCATTTATAAAAAACTATTCCGCCAATAGTCTTGATATGTGATGGAGAACAAGAATGAACGGATAATGCCAATCAAGCCATTCTTCTCTTTTGAATACAATACTTTATCACGGTTTTTGATAAGTTCGTAAGGGAAAGAAAACACTCTGGCCGGGCTTTTATAAGCATGGATAATCTGCCGGACCCGGTCAGTTTGGGTCGCATCAGGGAAACGGTCAAGTAGTGTTATCATGCTATCCATCCTATAAAGGACTTGTGGCCTGATCTTACGGTGTTGAAACGGATTGAGACATCGGATAACTTGCGTGATGGCATTCCATTTTGAGCGTTGAAATTTTTTTGCGCCAAATCCCTTGGTTACAGATGACGGAACCCTTCGATGATAATCGAGTACCTCCGGAACGACATTCACGTTTCCGTATGCATTTGCAACAATAGCAAGAATTGAATCATAACAAAAAGCAGAATAAACAGTGCTGAATGACTCTTGAGGCACTTTCTTCTGAATTATTTGATGCAATTCCCTTCGAAATAGCAAGGTGTGCCCAGAAACTGGGCCAATAAAAAGAGCCCTTTCAAGTCCGAAGTTCGGAGTGCGGAGATCAAAGCTATGAAGGTCTTCCTTTGTTGGATGTGGACCGAAAAACCCTTTGGTGAGATGAAAACTGATCCATAAATCATCCTTCAGTAGAAGATCTACTAGTTTCTCCAACTTGGTGGGTAACCAAATGTCGTCTTGGTCGCTCCAGGCTATCAAGTCTCCTTCGGCTTTATCTATGGCTGTGATGAAATTATAGTTGATCCCTCTTCTTTCGTCTACGACATATACCCGGATCCTCTCATCTTTTTCAGCATACGTCTGAAGAACCTCGAGCGTCGAATCCGTACTCTGATCATCTTGTATAATAATTTCCTTGATTGGATATGTCTGTTGCAAAATGCTATCCAATTGCTCAGGGATGTATGGGGCACCATTATAGGTACACATGACGACGGAAACGCTTGGCTGATTTTGATCCATAACACCGACAGGGAACAGACGATTATGATATGACAAAACTACTGATAATGCTGCAACATTGCAAATACAATTCAAACAGTGAAAAATAACGAAAAGGTCATCTAAGAAGGAGTATTATTGGCTTTCTTTAAAAAAGAAGTAAATTTGTCTGATGATGAATCATGTAATCATATTAGCCGGCGGTGTGGGAAGCCGGATGAAATCGGAGATCCCGAAGCAGTACCTTCCTGTCAATGGAGTGCCGCTGTTCGTGTATTCGCTGCGCAAGTTTGCCGCTGACTCCCGGGTTGACACCCTTGTCGTGGTTGTCTCCGGGGAATGGCGCTCCTTTGTCGAGGATACGCTTTCTCAGGAGGGAATCCGGCAGGAGGTGCTTTTTGCGGAGGCCGGCCCGTCCAGGCAGCACTCCGTATGGAATGGTTTGATGGCGCTTCGGGGGCGGGCTGGGAGTGAGGATCTGGTTTTCGTACATGATTCCGTGCGTCCTTTGTTCCCCCTCTCTAACATCGACGACGGGCTGGCCGGCTGCCAGGACTATGACATGACCCTGCCAGTGATTTCCGTCAAGGATGCGACCTATCAAAGCGCGGATGGGGAGAGTCTTACGGCCATTCTGCCTCGTTCGGAACTTTATTCCGGTCAGTCTCCTGAATGCCTGCGTTACGGGCCCTTCGTGCAGGCACATGCCCGTTTTTCGGATGAGGAGATTGCCCAGATCCGTGGCTGTTCCGAATTGGCTTTCCGGGCTGGCTTGCGGGTGAAACTGATCCCGGGAATCGAACAGAATTTCAAGATTACGACGCAAGAAGATTTGCAGGCTTTTGCCCTGCTGGTATAGGCTATGGATGAAGATTTCTCTAAATATAACGGTGAGGGTACGCCGCTTCGCAAGGCTCAAAAGAAGATGCTTGAGGTTCTGCTCGAGTTTGACCGGGTTTGTAAAAAGAACGGCCTGACCTATTGGATTGATTTCGGCACTTTGCTGGGTGCCGTCCGGCATGGTGGGTTCATTCCTTGGGATGATGATATCGATCTTTCCATGCCCCCGGATGATTATCGTCGTTTCAAAGAGATCGCATCCGAGGAATTGGGAGAGAACTTTGTGCTTCAGACCGAGGTGACGGAGCCCAGTTCCCAGCAGGGAGACGGCGTGTTCAAAGTCCGCATGAAGAATACCTTGTATCTGATGGGGTATGATGATCTGGCGAAGCCTTATAGCAAAGGAGTTTTCATTGATATTTTCGAGAGTGCTCCCACACCGGCAATCAACCGGAAATTCTTTTCCTTCCTGGCTAAGCGCATCAACAAGGCCCATGGTTTCATGCATTACAACAAGCGATTGAATTTTGGCAACATCATCCGTTGGTTTGTGTTTCCTGTCTCGTATTTTCTGTTCTATACGGTGATATGGCAGACGATCTGCCTGCTGAGCCGGAAAGATTGCGAATTCACGCCGATGCCCCGGGTCTTGTATGGATATCCCTCGCCCCGGACGGCAATTTATCCCCTGAAGGAAATAGAGTTCGAAGGTCATCGATTCCCTTGCCCGAATGATCCGGACCGCCGCTTGCGGGATATGTGGGGGGACTACATGCAACTTCCGCCGGTGGAAAAGAGAAAGATCCATGCCTGTTTCATCAGCACGGATATCTCCCGTGATTATTTAGGGTCTAACCTGTAAGAGTACTCTCTGCCTATGACCAAAGTATCCGTTATCATCCCGGTGTACAACGCTCGCGACTACATCATCCCGTGCGTGGAATCTCTGACCAACCAAAGTTTGGAAGACATTGAACTCCTGTTCGTCGATGATCATGGGACGGACGACAGCATGGAGGCGGTCCGCCAATATGCCGAAGGATATTCCGGGAAGAAAACCTTCCGTTTTCTTGAAACCGCATCCAATGCGGGGCCGGGTGTGGCCCGGAATGTCGGGATTGATGCGGCGGAAGGGGAGTATCTTGCGTTTGTGGACAGCGATGACTGGGTAGAAAACGACTATTGCGAGGCGCTATTCAAGGCGGCTGCGCGCAGGGATGCAGATCTGGCTTTCTGTAATCTGAGGAAGGATAATCTGCGGGACGGGTCTTCTGTGGAATTGTCGAACCCCGAGATCTCTTCCGGATCTTTTTCTGAAAAGAAGCGCAAGGCTTTCCTGGCACAGTTCGAGCCCTGTCTGTCCACCTTCCTTTACCGTCGTTCATTCTTGATCCATAATACCTTGCGTTTTCCGGAGATGCGCCATGGCGGGGAGGGCAGTTTCTTGGCGTCCTGCGTGCTGTCGGCGGAACGGGTGGCCCGGGTGGAGAAGCCGTTGTATCATTCCGTACTGCGGAGCCGGTCATTCTCTACGAAGGTGGATCCTGCCAAATATCTGCAGACCCTCGAGGCTTACGATGCTTTCTTGGGCTTCGCCCGCCAGCAAGGTCTGTATGAAAAGAATAAAGCAGAGATAGACTATCTTTACATTCGGGAGGCTTTCCTGCGTGCCGCGAGAGACTACATTGCCAATGAAGTGAAACCAGATCCCGGCGTTTTGACCGGGACCTTGATCCCCGCGTTGGAAAAGCAGATCCCGGACTACGCGGCCAACCCTTATCTGAGGAAAAAACTAGGGTTGCGGATTCTTATCCGTTGGATGGCCAGAAGACCCCGGCTTGCGATGAGGAGATTGAAACGTCAGGTTAAGAAATAGACCTATGAAGCATGCGTATCTGATACTGGCTCATGGCAGCTTCAACTTGTTACGCATCTTGTTGGAGATGCTGGATGATGAGCGGAATGACTTGTTTCTCCACATCGATGCCAAGACGGTGCTGGATAAGTCTTTGTTCTCCGTCCGGCATGCCCGCCTGTTTTATGTCCCCGAAGACCGACGGGTGGATGTGAGATGGGGAGATGTGTCTCAGATCCATGCCGAATATGAGGTGCTGAAACTGGCGTACCAAACCGGTGCGTACGGTTATTACCATTTGATTTCAGGGGTGGATCTTCCGATCAAAAGTCAGGACTTCATTCATTCTTTCTGCGATCAGGCTAACGGCAGATTGTTCGTAGGTTTTGTGAAAGATAAGGCCTATTTGAAGAAGAAGGCCAGGGTCCGCGTGATGCGGTACCATCTCCTTACCCGGTATTATAAATCCCATCCGTTCCTTGCCCATGTAAATAAATACCTGGCCCTTTTTCTGTCGTTTTTAAAGCGGCCTGACAGCTATACTTGGGCATCCGGACCCAATTGGTTCAGTATTACTCAGGAATGTGCCGAGGTCGTCCTGGCACATGAAAAAGAGATAAAGGAAAGGTTCCGGTTTACGTTCTGCGGTGACGAGTTTTTCTTACAGTCCCTCATCGCTTCCACCCCCCGACTCATGGAGAAAGTGGGGGAGGGGGACAGCAAGCGGCTGATCGACTGGAAGCGTGGAAAGCCCTATGTATGGAGGCTATCCGATAAGGAAGAGATTGCCGCATCGGATGCTTTCTTTGCCAGGAAGTTTGATGAACAAGTAGATATGGAAATCGCCGGTTGGATCCGGGGCCAGTATAAGGATTAATCAACAATAGAGTATGATCAGCGTCATTATCTGTACATATAATCGGGCACGGTATGTTTATAACGTGCTGAAGAGTATTGCGGAGAACGATTTCCCCCGGGATCGTTACGAGATCTTGTTGATCAATAACAACAGCACGGACCTGACAGTTGAGGAGTGCGATCGTTTCCGGGGAGATTATCCTGACGTCTGTTTCCGCTACTTCCTGGAGGAGCAGCAGGGCTTGTCCTATGCCCGTAATTGCGGCATACGGAATGCGGCCGGGGAGTTGCTGATCTACGTTGATGATGATGCCCGTGCCGGCAAGGATTTCCTGCGGACGTATGAGGAGTTCTTCACCCGTATGCCTGCAGCGGAAGGTGCCGGTGGTCCGGTTGTCCCGGAATATGAGGATTGCTCCGAACCGGACTGGATGTCCCCCTATACCCAGCAACTTGTGACGGGCAGTCTTTATCTGGGTGAGAGGGAACGCATCTTTCCGCGCGGGAAGTATCCCATCGGTTGCAATTCCGCTTTCCGGAAGGAGGTCTTTGATCGCGTCGGGCTTTTCGATGTGAAGCTTGGGCGGAAGGGAAACAGCCTGATCGGTGCGGAGGAGAAGGACTTGTTCGACAAGATGACCACGCAAGGGATGAAGTTCTATTATCTGCCTGGCGCGGTGCTATACCATCAGATCAACTCCCGGAAACTGACTCCGGAGTATTTTGAAGGATTGACTTACGGCATCGGTGTCAGCGAACGCTACCGTACACAGCAGATTTCCCGTAAGAAGTATTACGGCCGACTTCTGCAGGAAGCGGTCAAATGGGGTGGCACCCTAGTCCTCTCGGCAGGCTATTTCTTGAAGGGTCAAGCCGCCAAGGCGCAGAAACTCCTGATCTTCCGGAGGAATGTAACGCGCGGTCTGCTAGGACGTTAAGCCCGTTTTTTCTTAAAGATGCCCCAGATCGCCGCGGCAAGGATGCCGAAGACGATCAGGTACATCAACAGGCCGCATACCATGGCAATCGTGTCGCCTTTCCGGACGCTGTCCGGGTCAAAGACGAAATGGATCGTATGCAGTCCGGCAGGGACATCCATCGCCCGCAGCATGTAGTTGACACGGAAATGATCGGCGGGCTCTCCGTCAATGCTGGCTTTCCACCCATGCGGATAGTAGATCTCGGAGAAGACAACCGTTCCGGGGGTGGAACTGTTGACGACGTAGTCGCGTGTATCCGGGGTCTGGGCTGTCAGGATGACGGAAGCATCCGGGGCGATGCCGGGCTCCAGGTTCTTCACCATCGGGACGAAGGACTTGTCGATGACGGCGGTTGTCTTGAGATCGACGGTCATGAGCGCGTTGCTTTCAGCCTGGGCCCCGTCCACGGGAAGAAGGGCACGGACAAACCAGGCGTTCCCCAATGCATACGGATTGAGGTGCGGCGTCGGCGTCCCATTGTCATCCGTGATGATGTATTTGGCATTGAGCATGCCGATGACCGGCAGGTGCATCTGGCTGAGATGCTCGTCGATCAAGTCCTGGTAGCGGCGGAGTTTGGCGGCGCTGTAGCCTCCGATGGATTTGAGCCGGTAAGAGGTGCGGGCGTCATTGAAAGGATTCTCCGTCAGATTGTACACACGGAAATAGCTGGGATCCTGGAGGATCTGCTCTTCGTAAGGCTGGATGGCGAAATAAGTGTCGTTGTTTTTCTTCGGGATGAAGTTGTCATCGTTGAGATAACGCTTCGCCACTGGCCACATATCCAGTACGATCAGTACGCCCAAGGCGGCGATCATCCATCCGTTCTTAAGTTTGCCCTTGGCATAGAACCAGAGCGCCAGGGTGGCTGCGGCAATGAAGCCCAACGAACGCAGGCTGTCACTCCGGAGCAGGGCTTCCCGGTCTTCCTGCAATGCCTGGTAGGCCCAGTCGGGCAGTTGCCGGGTCAATTGCGCATCGTACGTGGAAGTGAAAGAGAATAGAGACCCTCCCAGCAGGGCGAACAAAAGGCAGAGGCCTCCCGTAATCCCTCCTGCAATCAGAATGCTCCGGGCTGCCTTGTCTTTCGGGACACTGCCGTCCATCAGGGCCTTGACGGCCAGGAACCCGAGCAGCGGCATGGCTATTTCCGCGACGATAAGGATGGAAGAAACCGCGCGGAACTTGTTGTAGAGCGGGAAATACTTGAAGAACAACTCTGTGAGCCACATGCAGTTGTGACCGAGCGCCAGAGCGGACGAAAATAGGGTCGCCGCCAGCAGGGCCCATTTATAAGGACCCTCCACAATCAGCAAGCCGAGTAGGAAAAGGAAGCACACGATGGCGCCCATATAGACATTGCCGGCCGTAAAGGGTTGTTCGCCCCAATAAACGGGCGCCGCCTTGCAGATCGCATTGACGGTACGGTTGTCAACACCCTTGGCTTTCAAGGTCTTGTAGAAATGGGAGTCCTTGCCTAGCGGATAGGTGGAGGACCCGCCCATGAAACCGGGGATAAGGAAAGAAAAACACTCATCCCAACCATAGCTCCATTGGGTGGCGTATTCGAGATCCAGCCCTTTGGAAGGAGCCAGATCATCCCCTTGTACCAGATCACTGTGTCCGCCACGCATCGTTTCTGCGGTGTATTCGGCATTGGCGAAAACGTTGGCACTGTTAGCCCCGATCCCGATGCCGACAGCGCCGACAAAGAGCACCGTGGCGATCAGGAAGTCGCGGATCCGTTTCTGCTGCAGATGGATGGCCAGTTCGGCGAACCAGAGCACGCCGATCATCATGAAGATGTAATAAGCCATCTGCGGGTGGGCGGTGATCCCGGCGGCGGTAAACAGCATGACCAGGATGACGCCCAGGCCGTATTTCTTCCGGAAGATCAAGTAAAAGCCGGCCAGCACGACACTCATCAAGGCGATAGTGGAGGTCTTGGTGACATGGGAGGCCGCGATGATCACGATGAAATAGGAAGATAACGTGAGGGCGAAGGAGCCGGCGATGGCGAGCCATTTATTGATGTCAAACGAGCACAGCAGGATGAAGAAGCAGAAGAAATAGATGATAAAGATCCAGGGGACGTGCCAGTGTCCCCGCTGCAGCACCTTTCTCAGCGGGCTGAGCAAGGCGCCGGACTTATAGCGTCCGCCACCAATCTGGTAGTTGGGCATGCCGCTGAATACGGCTCCGTTCCACCAGCTATAGTTGCCGGTCTGCTGGGTATATTCGACGGATTCCTGGACGGCGCCTTGCCATTGCAAGCCATCCGGTGCGTTGATGACCTTCCCCTGCGTGGCAGGGAAGCAGTAGATGATGGCAGCTCCGATAAACAGGACGGCGGCGACCAGATAGGCGCCATATTTCTTGAAGAATGCTCCGAAATCCATAAGGCTCAATGTTGACTCGCTAAGTTAGTGCTTTTTTTCGTAACTTTGCCTGCTATGAAAGAGAAACGAAGCATACTTGTGACCGGAGCAGCCGGTTTCATCGGTGCAAACCTGGTCTCCCGGCTTATGCGGGACGGTGGATTTCAGCAGATCATTGGCGTCGATTCGGTTAACGATTATTACGATGTCAGGATCAAGGAGTATCGCCTGGAGCAGTTGAATGAGGCAGCCCGGAAGACTCCTGGGATGGAATGGATCTTTGTCAAAGGGAATATCGCCGACAAAGCCTTGGTTTCCGATCTGTTCGCCCAGTACCATCCCGCCGTCGTTGTCAATCTGGCCGCCCAGGCTGGCGTACGGTACAGCATCACCAATCCTGACGCTTATATCGAAAGCAATCTGGTGGGCTTCTTCAATATCTTGGAGGCTTGCCGGCATTCCTACGACGGGGGAGCGCCTGGAGTAGAACATTTGGTCTATGCTTCCAGTTCTTCCGTTTATGGGGCAAATCCCAAGGTTCCCTATTCCACGGAAGACAAGGTGGACAATCCCATCAGCCTCTATGCCGCGACCAAGAAGAGCAACGAACTGATGGCCCATGCCTATTCCAAGTTGTATGACATCCCTTCGACGGGACTTCGTTTCTTTACAGTGTATGGGCCTGCCGGGCGCCCGGACATGGCTTATTTCAGTTTTACGAACAAGCTTTTGGCTGGGGAGAAGATCAAGATCTTCAACTATGGCAACTGCCTGCGCGACTTTACTTATGTGGATGACATCGTGGAAGGGGTGGTACGCATCATTGCCCGACCGCCCGAACGGCGCAAAGGAGAGGACGGCCTGCCCATTCCGCCTTATGCGGTGTATAACATCGGTAACAGTCATCCGGAAAATCTGCTCGAGTTTGTGGACATCCTTCAGCAAGAGTTGGTTGCTGCTGGCGTGCTGCCCTCCGATTATGATTTCGAGGCGCACAAAGAGCTCGTGCCGATGCAGGCTGGCGACGTACCGGTGACCTATGCGGATACTTCCGCGCTTGAGCGGGAGTTCGGGTTCAAGCCATCCACGCCGCTGCGGGAGGGCTTGCGTCGTTTTGCCCGGTGGTATAAGGAGTTTTATCTGTAGGCCTATGAAGTGTCTTTTCCTCGCCGCAGGCTATGCTACGCGCTTGTATCCGCTGACGGAGAATTTCCCGAAACCGCTTCTGGAAGTAGCAGGGCGCAGCATCTTGGACCGTTTGATTGATGATTTGGATTCGACGGGGCAGGTGGATGGATATGCCGTGGTGACCAACCATAAGTTTGCGGAGCATTTCCGCTCCTGGGCGGTGGCCTATGCAGGTCGTGTGGCCGTAGTGGATGATGGTACCTCCACCAATGAGACGCGGCTTGGCGCTGTCTGCGACATCCGTTTTGCCCTGGAGGCGCTGGGCTGGGAGGAGGATTGCCTGGTGCTGGCAGGGGACAATCTCCTGTCCTTCAGCCTGGCATCTTTTCTGGATTATGCACTGGAGAAGGGTACTTCCTGCATCATGCGCTATTACGAGCCGACCTTGGCCCGGCTCCGCAAGTCCGGAGTGGTCGAGGTGGATGACTCCGATCGCATCCTTTCGATGGAGGAGAAACCGGCTGAGCCGAAAGCGCACTGGTGCTGTCCGCCGTTCTATTTCTATCGTCGGGAAGACCTGGCCCGGCTGGATGAGGCGCTGGAGGCCGGCTGTGGCACGGATGCGCCTGGCAGCCTGGTTGCCTGGCTCTCTTCCGTTACGCCGGTGCATGCCATGGAAATGCCGGGGCGCCGCTATGATATCGGCGATCTCGACAGTTATCGTCGCGTCTGCGAGATCTTTTCAGAATAAAACTATTTTGCCGGCTCCAACCAGCGATCAGCGAAATCAAGCATCCGAGCCCAATCCCAGGCGGTGAGGGCATGGGGGCCTTGACGGAGGTGATAGCCGAGGCGACCGCCTTGCTGGGGGATCCAACAGGTGGGCATTTCGTCCGGATCTAAAGTTTCTCCATCGTCGGAACGCAGCCCCGGCAACCCCAAGAACTCATAGACCCGGGAGGCTTCCACAGCGGAAAGATATTCTCCCTTAGGGTCGGACCAGCGGTCTTCAGAGCCGCTGGTCACATAAACCGGCCGTGGCGCCATCAGCGCGATCAGCTCGTGCTGATCGAAGGGAAGCGCCTCTTCCCGTCCGGCGTATTGGGCAAAATTCCCGCAGTACCAATAGTGATAGTGGCGTATCATCGTCTCCAGGCTTTCGCCGAAGGCGCGCCGGGAGAGGGCGGCGCCGCAGCAGCCGGAATTGTTGGGGAAGGCCATGGCGAAACGAGGATCCACAACCGCAGCCCAAAGCGCTGTCTTTCCGAGGCGCGAATGGCCGGCCGTGATCACGCGCTTTGCATCGACATCCGAGTCGGTCTCCAGATAGTCGAGTACCCGGCTGTAACCCCAGGCCCAGGCTGCGATGGCGCCCCATTGGTCGGGATCGGGGTAGGTCTGCCCTTCGCGATAGTACAGCGGGTGTACCCCGTTGGAAAAGCCGTCGTCCCATTCCGGATTCAAGTCGCCTTTGAAGAAGGTCGCGAGCCCGTAGCCTCGGCTGAGCAGCAGCCCGACCGGCCAGCCGGGTGCATCCTGCCCCCGGAAAGGCTCTTTATACAGGCGGTATCGAGCAATTTGCGCGGAATCCGGCAGGGAGACGCCGGTGTCGAAAATAATGGCGCTGTTGCCGCGAAAATTGGCGCAGACCACGACAGGAACCGGCCCTTGCGCAGCCCGGGGGAGGTACAGCAACACCGTCATATAATGCTCGTCGGTCGCGTCGAAGCAGATGCGGATTTCCTTCCGTACAGCCGTCCCGCCCAAGGCTTTTTCATCTTCTGAAAGAAGCTGGAAATGAAGATCTTCCGGTCTTCCGGGCGCGCGACCGTACATCTGCGTCTCGAAAAGATGCAGCAGCTCGGGCCGCCGCTGCTGATACCATTGCTCCTTCGTCAAAACCGGCGTCCCATCCTGCATTGTCAGCGGGTCAGGAAGCGTATAGTCCGGCACCTGTGCTTCGTCATAGTTCGTATTCAGCCGGCGGAAGCCGTAGTCGCTGACTTGGTAGGGTTGGAGGCAGGCGGCGTGGGCCGCACCCCGAGCCAAGGCCGCTCGCTCGGGCCCCAGCCGACCCGGATCGTAAGCGTTGGCTGTCACGTCGCGTCCCGTCAAGGCTTCATACCAGGTACAGGCGGCCAGAAAGCAGCCGATGCTGGCATTGAGGCGGACGCCGTCTCGCGTCAGGTTGTCACGGTCAAAGGTGACCCGGACATTCTGGACTGCCGTGCCGACGGGCAGGATCTCCAACCCGTAGATCCGGGCCGCATCGCGGGAATCCGCCATCAGCGCGTCATACATCTTCCGCTGGTCATAGTCATATCGGGCGAACGCGGGCTCGATGCACGGCTCCTTGAAATAATCCACGGCATAAGCCCAGTCTTGGTGCAGCAGCAGGCGTGCGCCCTGTGCCCTGCGTTGCAGCTGCCGTACGAGACATTTTGCCTCCTTAGTTCCGAGCAGTTCGCGCCCCATGACAATGGCGTCGAATCGTTCTGCTTTCAGAATTGTCAGGGCTTCGTTGCAGTCAAGTACACTCGCGCAATGGACAGACCCTCCGTCTTCCGCGGCCAACGCGGTGAGATGGCGCACGATATCCGGATCCTCATTCGGCACGCCGACAGAGAGCACCCGTAGCGAAGACTGCCCGAAGAGGGTCAGGAGGGACAAAAGGAAGCCCGCAAAACAGCCGAAGATCCTGCGCATACGCTAATCCAGTCTCGCTTTGACGGGCCATGACGTGACGTCGATGCAGACGCCAAAGTTGATGGACCAGACCGGTTCGAGCCCTTTGAAGCTCGTCCGCGCGCCATAGAGTCGGAAAGCCAGTGCATGTTCGCCGTATTCGCGTTCATAACTCTGGAAGGTGAGGTGCCGCAAATACTTCCAGTGCAGCAAGATACCGCCTTGCAGACGCATTCCGCCGCACCGGCTTGTCACATTCTTGTCGTCCGCGTCCTTCCATCCCGTATCCTGTTCGATAAAACTGCCGCCGATGCCGGCAAAAGGGATCAGCGCGATCCGGGGCTTGTCCACCGCCCGGTATCCCAAGCGGAGATGGAACTGCCCGCCGGAGTAGGGCTCGCTCTTCCGCCAATCATAACCGAGCTCCTGGTCGTGGAGAATAGCATCGGCTTTGACCGGGGCCTTCAGGGCTGCGGCTATACCGATGGCGGTATAAAACTGCCTGACCGGAATCACCCAGCCTAATTCGAGCATATGATGCATCCCAAGTACCTCGGAAAGGGGCTGGGTGAAGTATTCTCCTTCATAACCGGCATACATGCCGATGCCCAGGGCCGTACGTTGGATGACCGGTTCCGTCAGTGAAGACTCCTCCCAGGCATCCAGTTCCTCCTTGCATTGCACCTCGTAACGTGCGACGGTGGCTGCGTCGTTTCCCCGGTCCGATTCCATGATCAGGGCTTCGGTCAGACTGTTGATCGAACGGCCGTAGTAATCCTTGATCTCTTGATAATCTTGCGGATGGGCGTCCAGGTCGGCCTGCATCTTCCGCCGGTTGATCTCTACCAGGTCGAACACCGTCTGGAAATAGTTCATCGACCAGGGGTGCGCATAGTCGGGATCCCGCCAGGAACTCAATTTGTCCATATAAGTGTAGCTGACGGGATGGATGTAGCGGAGATTCCCGATCTTGTCTTTGGCAGACTCGAAGCGGATGCCCCAGTCCAAAGACCCAGCTATATTGTCCATCGTGTTGGCTAGATGACGGACCGAAAAATCGCTTTCTGTCACCGGACCTTCATTCCAGAGTTTGATCCCATCTTTGTATGCAGCCCGGTCTTGAGCATATCCCTGCAGCGCAATGACAGATAGGGCGAGAATGCAAATGCTTTTTTTCATGACAGCAGTGTTAAGGCCATTCAAAGATAATAAAACTTATAGGTCCTGACCAGGATGGGCGTTCCGGCATTGCTGTCCGTGCGGGTGGCGGTATCGATGTCGCCGCTGGCATTCAAGCTGTAGTCGAGCGAAACGGTTTCCGGCGCAGGGTTGTCACCGGTCTTGCTGCTGATGCCCTTGATCAGTTTCTGGTTGCCAGGCAGCCCGGCGGCGATCCATACGGGGAAGTAGCACGGCATCAGGTAGGCTGCCAGATTCTGCCGGTCTTCCTGACTGGTATAAGTATAGGCAGTGGTCAGGGCGGAACTGCTGGCGATGTGGGTCGTGCGTCTGCTCTTGGCCTTGAGATCGGTCCCGATCACGGAAGTGGTAATCGTTCCGCCCGAAGCGCTGTACTCCTCGCTGTAATACAGGTCGGAGTTATAAGAACCGTCCTTGGCAGCGAAGTTCGATTGGGATTCCACACGGTTTACCAGACCGTTGCTGTCTAGGGTGAGGGCATATTTTTCAGCGTCGGCCCAACTGCCGTTAAAGACCAGGGTACCCGCCTTCGGATCATATATTGCCGTGATGTAACGGTTGGAGGTAAGCGGGAAGATCCGACCTGTAGCCCGCATTTCATTTTCCGAAGGATAGGTGTACCGGAGATTCAGGAGTTCATCGCCCGAAATCCGGTCGGTTTTTACCAAAGTCAGAATCCTGCCTTGCTCGTCATAGGTATATTCGTAGCTCTCTATCAAGCTTCCTTCGCTGCTGACTTCAACCTTGGAAACCAAGGGCTTGGCGTGAGCCCAAATGTCGTTTTGGGAGTTTTTGCCTCCGTTATTGGGGCCATCTTCTCCGTTGCAGGCAATAGCCAAGGCTGCGGAAAGGAGAAGGGCATATAGGGGAAACGCTTTCATCGTGTCTTTACTTATAAATCGTTACGTGCTCACCGTTGTCCAATACCGTGACGGAAGGATAGGAACGGCTGGCGTTGTTCAACGCATTGCCTTCGTTGTAGAAATAATTGTAGGACATCCGGCCGTGGATCTCGTGGTGCCACTCGTTTTCGTGGATGTTGATGTAGATCTGCTCTGCATTGTCGGGGTTGGGGGCGGCCAGGGTGTGGGTGAACAGATTCACGATTCCCTGGAAAACCGGGGCGAAGACCACGTCTGCCATCGGGAAGAGCGGATAGATCATCCCTTCGTTTTCGTGTTCGGAGTTGTCACCGACATGCACGCAGCGCCATTTTCCGATTTGGATCAGATAGAGCAGGCAGGGCTCGGCGCCCGGAAGGGTAACCTTTCCCTGTGAGGACATATAGGCTTGGGTGGTCGCCACTCCGCCGATCAGCTCGGGCTCCAGATGGCTGTCTTCCCAGAAATGCTTTTCGCCTTCAACGCCGGTAAAGTGGCGGGCCATCGTGTAGGGACCGACCACCGGCTTGCCACGCTGCATCATCATCCGGAATAGTTCCAGATCATAATGGTCGCCGTGGGCGTGGGTCACATAAAGGACATCCAGCATATCGGCCAGTTCCTCTTTATGACGGCCGTCATAGAGTCCTTCGCTATAGCAGAGGTCAATGCCGATACAGGCGTCTTTGGTGCGTAGCACGACGCCGGAACTGTAGAGTTTGGCCACTTGCAATTCATCCCCGGTAGGACGAGGGCCCCGCAAAAAGCGGAAGAATTCCTCTCGCTTGTTCTGCAGCCACTGCTTGTTGGCGGCGGTGAAAGCTTCAACTTGGGTGGAAGACGGCGGAGGTGTCTCTTGAGGAAGCGTCACCTGATGCATCGGATAGTCCCGCAGGAGGGTGATCCCGCGCCGTAACTTGTCGTAGGGATCCTCCTTGGCTTTGGAGACTTTAGGGTGGCTGAGGGACGGGGGATAGATGGCCTCCAGTTTGTTGCAGAAATTGTGCACCTGAGTCATCCAGATGTAGGGGTCTTTCTTGTGGGCGGCCTTGAGCTCGACGGCCAGGTCCTGAGCCATATAATAGGCCGGTTCTCCCACGACGTCGTTCTGGAAGGCTTGAAGCTGAGTCAGCAAGTTGGAGTACAACTCTTCGTTGCTGGCTGCGGCCCAGATGTAAGATTGGGCCCGGGCAATGCCCGGGGCCATCAACAGGGCAATACCCAGCGTAAGGAATAGTTTTCCGTATCTCATACTTCAAAAATACGAAAACAAATTGAATAACGAAAAAACCCGGCGGGAAGAATCTTCCTGCCGGGTTTGTATCATTCAGTCGGGGCTTACTGCTCGTCCTGGAGACGGAGGTGCTG
>JAEEGL014780109.1_pt1 | contig 22289 bp, 21 predicted proteins | sample 9134231 | NCBI WGS metagenome assembly JAEEGL01 (sample SAMN16246548, study PRJNA631951) | gut metagenome | biome: gut microbiome; feature: rumen; material: fiber-attached | host: Bos | place: Iran: Karaj | collected 2018-10 | reverse complement strand
TATGCCGAGAAGACCGGCCGCTTCATGAGTGAATACGGCTTCCAGAGCTACCCGCTCATCACCACCATACGCCGCTTCTGTCCCGAGGAGCAGCTCAGCATCGACTCTCCCACATTGAGAAACCACCAGAAGCACGGCCGCGGCCGCGAGATTATCGACAAAGCCATGCAGCGCTACTACGGTTTCGACAGCCGCAGCCTCTCGCTGGAGAACTACTGCTACGTCAGCCAGCTGCTGCAGGCATGGGGTACAGGCTACGGCATCTACCAGCACATCAAGCGGCAGCCTCAATGCATGGGCACCCTCTACTGGCAGCTCAACGACTGCTGGCCCGTGGCCTCGTGGAGCTCTATCGACTACTACGGCAACTGGAAGGCCCTGCACTACCGCGCGCAGGCGCTCTATGCCGACAATGTCGACCTGAAGAAATGGGAACAATACTACAGTGTCTACCCCAAGGACCGCACCTACCCCGAGCCAAAATACAACATCAGCCAGGCCTGGCAGAGCGACGGCAGCCTCGTGGTGACCCTCAAGGCCGAAAGCAACCTCTACGACGTATACATAGACACCGACCCGCACATCGACGGCCACTTCACCAGCAATTTCGTCGACCTCCCTGCCGGCAAAAAAATACGCACTGTGTTCATCCCTGCCGACCCCAAGGCCGACGTGAACAACGTAAAAATAACGGTAAAAACGCTAAACGAGATTTACTTCTACAAAGGCAAATAAATAACCTTCTTCGTCTCGAAGAAATCCTCGTCAAACCACTCACTGATATCCCATGTCTTCACCTTGTGACGGAAGGGGAAAAGTTCGTTGGCGAGGTCGCCGCCCTTAAGGTAGAGGATGCCGTTGTGCAACGGGTTGTACTGTGTCTTGGATATCTTCTTCTTCACCCAGGGGACGAACTCGCCGAGGGTGGTGACGGCGCGAGAGACAACGAAGTCGTACTCACTGTCGAGCAGCTCGGCACGTATCTGCATGGCCTTGGCGTTGGTCAAACCGACACGCTCTATGACATCGGACACCACCTTGATTTTCTTGCCGATGGAATCTATCAGCGTAAAACGCGCCTCGGGGAACATCACAGCCAGCGGCACACCGGGGAAGCCACCTCCGGTGCCCACATCGAGCACTTCGGACATCGGTGCGAAACGCATCGCCTTGGCGATGGCGAGGGAGTGCAGCACATGATGTTCATAGAAGTGTTCCATATCCTTGCGCGAAATGACGTTGATCTGCGCGTTCCACACCTCATACAAAGGCAACAGAGCGGCAAACTGTTCGCGCTGCCGCTCTGTAAGTTCAGGGAAATATTTCAGGATGATATCCATTCCGAGTATCAAGTTTTAAGTTTCAAGTTTTAAGTGGGGCGGTTGCCATCGCAGTGCGTCAGCCACTCACACCTTACAGCTTAAAACTCACAGCCCTACAAATACGCCTTCAGGTGTTTGCTCTTGCTACTGGTCTTGAGGCGCTTGATGCCTTTCTCTTTGATTTGGCGCACACGCTCGCGGGTGAGGTTGAACTTCATGGCTATCTCGTCGAGGCTCAAGGGATGAGGCAGACCGATGCCATAGTACATCTTGATGACGTCGCGTTCGTAGGGCGTCAGCGTCGAGAGGCAGCGTTCAATTTCCTGCGAGAGGCTTTCCTGCATCAGCTTGTCGTCGGTAGGAGGCGTGTCCTCGTTGGGGAGCACGTCGACAAAGTTGACATCCTCGTCGCTGGCCAAAGGAGCGTCGATACTGACATGGCGTCCGCTGATGCCCATGATGGCCTTGATCTTGTCCTCGGGGATGTCGAGCATGTCGGCCAGTTCCTCCTCTGAAGGCGGACGCTCCAGCTGCTGCTCAAGCTTGCTGATTTCCTTCTTCAGCTTGTTGAGGGCGCCAAGCTGGTTGCTCGGCAGACGGACGATACGGCTGTTCTCGGCGATGGCCTGCAGGATGCTTTGACGAATCCACCATACGGCATAGCTGATAAACTTGAATCCGCGGGTTTCGTCGAAGCGTTTGGCGGCCTTGATGAGGCCCACGTTGCCTTCGTTGATAAGGTCGGGCAGCGAGAGGCCCTGGTTTTGGTATTGCTTGGCTACAGAGACCACGAATCTCAGGTTGGCCTTGGTCAGGCGTTCCAGTGCCGCCTGGTCGCCCTGTTTGATGCGCTGTGCCAGCTGCACCTCCTGCTCGGGCGTCAGCAGCTCCTCGCTGCAGATGTCCTGCAGGTATTTATCCAACGACTTGATATCGCGGTTGGTAATAGAATGAGTAATCTTCAGTTGTCTCATAGGCTTGCTCCTCTGTTCGCTTATTTTTTATCACCATAACGCAGAATTATCAAAAATGTTTCATGAGGTCTGATTTTTTTTTGTAAAATTACGCCCTGCCAGCGGAATTTTATCGGAAGAAAAGCTGTAATTTTGCATCCGGAAACAATAAAAATGCCCATGGCACGTTTCTAAAACAAAATCATAAAGAATAAAACAACACAAAAACAACACACATCATGAAGAGATTCAAGTTTCTAACCAAAGCGCTGGCGGTGGTCCTGCTGGGTCTCGCCACCGCATCGTGCGGCAGAGAGCCTATCTCGTTTGAGAGCACCAACAGCCGCATCATGGAGCAGGAAGTCTACTGGAACCAGTGGGACGACTATGTCGACGGCGACGTGCAGTACAAATACGTCACCTTCGACTGGAACGCAATCAGCACCGACGTCCTCAACTACGGCACCGTCAACGCCTACGTCTACGAGACCGACGCCGTCGGCACCCACCAGTGTCCTCTCCCCTATTCCTTCCCCATCCTCTACACCGACGACAATGGCGTCCCCTTCTTTGTTCCCACCAACTTCCGCTACATCCTCGAGCCCGGCAAGATTACCTTCATACGTGAAGACCTCGACGGAGGCGCCATCGGAAGCACCATGGACTACACCGCCCCCCTCACCTTCCGAGCCGTGGCTACTGTACCGGTGCAGTACACTATCAATAATTAAGAATTAAAAATTAAAAATTAAAAATTAAAATTAAAAAATCAAAGGCTGATGCACTCGTGCATCAGCCTTTAATTTCAGTCTTTATTTAAATACTAAATAATTATTTTCTCTTGTATGCCTTCATGGTGTTCTGCAGGAGGCTTACGATTGTCAATGGGCCCACGCCGCCGGGAACCGGAGTCACCCAACTGCACTTGGCATCGACTTCAGAGTGCTTCACATCGCCTATGATACGATAGCCGCTCTTCTTGGAAGCATCAGCAACGCGATGTATGCCCACATCGACAACTACGGCGCCGGGCTTGACCATATCGGCGGTGACAAATTCGGGCTTGCCGATAGCGACGACGAGGATGTCGGCCTGACGGGTAATGTCGGCAAGGTTCTGGGTACGGCTGTGGCACATAGTCACCGTACAGTCGACCCCCTTGCGGCTCAGCAGGTTGGCGACAGGGGTGCCGACGATATTTGAGCGGCCGAGCACTACGCAGTGCTTACCGACGGTCTCAATACCGTAGCGCTGCAACAGCGTGCAGATACCCATCGGCGTTGCCGGCACAAAGCACTCCTCGCCAAGGACCATGCGGCCGATGTTGATGGGGGTGAAACCATCGACATCCTTGTCGGGCGATATGGCATTGATCACCTTCTGCTCATCGATATGCTTCGGCAGAGGCAGCTGCACAATAAAGCCATCTATATCGGGGTCGTTGTTCAGAAACTCCACCGTCTCGAGCAGTTGCTTCTCGGTGGTCTTCTCGCTCATGCGGTAGACACTGGATGTGAAGCCCACCTCATGGCTCGATTTCTCTTTGTTGGCTACATAAGTCATGCTGGCGCCATCCTCGCCAACGATTACAGCGGCCAAATGGGGAGCGCGGTGACCCTGCTGGGTCAGTGAACGCACCTCGTTGGCTATCTCATCCTTGATTTGCAAAGCCATCGCCTTGCCGTCCAATAACTGTTGCATACTAATTATAGTTCTTTAGGGAGTTCCGGGAGTTCAAGGAGTTCAAGGAGTTCAAGACATTACCGCATACGTTACATTTGTCCTGAACTACCTGAACTACCTGAACTTCTTGAACTCCATATTTATTATCTTCTCTTACGCATCGGCATCTTGCCGCCGTTCTTAGAGACCAGTTTCATCATCTTGCGCGTGTCTTCGAACTGTTTGAGGAAGCGGTTGAGTTCCTGTATAGAGCGGCCGCTACCGGCTGCGATACGCTGCTTGCGGCTGCCATTCAGACAACTCGGGTTCTGTCGTTCGTAGGGTGTCATAGAACCTATCATGGCCTCTATTGGTTTGAAGGCGTCGTCGCTTATCTCCACATTCTTCGTCAGCTTGTCCATGCCCGGAATCATCCCCACGAGGTCTTTCATAGAGCCCATCTTCTTCACCTGAGCCACTTGCGACAGAAAGTCGTCGAAGTTGTACTCGTTGTGCATCAAGCGTTTCGAAATCTTGCGGGCTTCCTCCTCGTCGTACTGTTCCTGAGCCCTCTCGACCAGGCTGACCACATCGCCCATGCCAAGGATGCGGTTGGCCATGCGGTCGGGGTGGAACACATCGAGGGCGTCCATCTTCTCGCCCACGCCGACGAACTTGATGGGCTTGTCGACCGTGTAGCGGATAGTGAGTGCCGCACCGCCGCGGGTGTCGCCGTCGAGTTTTGTCAGCACCACACCGTCAAAATCTATTCGCTCATTGAATGCCTTTGCCGTGTTCACCGCGTCCTGACCTGTCATCGAGTCCACCACGAAGAGTGTTTCCTGCGGCTGCAGCTCACGTTTCAAGGCAGCGATTTCGTCCATCATCTGCTCGTCGACGGCCAAACGGCCAGCGGTATCGACGATCACGACGTTGACGCCTTTCAACTTGGCTTCCTTGACGGCGTTCTGTGCAATCTGCACGGGGTTCTTTGAACCCTCCTCAGTATAGACCGGCACGCCGATTTGCTGACCCAGAGTCTGCAACTGCGAGATAGCGGCAGGACGGTAGACGTCGCCGGCCACAAGCATCACATTCCTGCCACGCTTAGTACGGAGCAGGTTGGCCAGTTTTGCGCTGAAAGTTGTCTTACCGGAACCTTGCAGACCGGCGATAAGCACTACGGCAGGCTGCCCCTTGATGTTGATATCCACGGCTTCGGAACCCATGAGCTCCGTCAGCTTCTCATGGACAATCTTAACCATCAACTGGCCAGGCTCGATACTCTGTATCACATTGCGACCCATGGCTTCGGCCTTCACCTTGTCGGTAAACTCCTTGGCGATGGGATAGCTCACATCGGCGTCGAGCAAAGCCTTGCGCACCTCTTTGACGGTTTCGGCAACGTTAATATCGGTAATGGACCCTTTTCCTCGAAGGGTATGTAACGCTTTCTCTATCTTGCTACTAAGATTCTCAAACATTATATTATATACATTATTATCGCGATGCAAAGATAATAAAAAAAATGATATTACCGACGAGTTTTTTCAACAGACGCCGGCAGGCGACTGGTAAATCTGCTCCTCCTTGCTGGGCCGAATGGTTCGCAGACGGTTATACTCCGCAAACAAAGAAAGTTATAAATAGTCGCCTCTGTCGACAGGCATCTCCATGCCGATGGCTTTCATGCGAGCACGTATGTCGGCAACGCTTTCGGCGGCTTCACTGCCGGTGGAAAGTTTGTTGTTATAGATGGAATATAGTGCACGGGTGTCTTGAGGCGAAAGATTGGGCATAACGACGTTGGCGCCGGCGGCTATGGCACGTTCGCGGCCCGAGGAATGGAGTGTACCGAGAGCCGTAGTGGCTGGCAGCAATACACGCGGATGGGTGAGGCGGATTATGGCCAGAAGTCTAAGCGTCAGTTCGACGCTGCCCGCAGGATTGTTTTCAAAGGGAGTGCCAGCAGCAGGGATGAATGGACCTATGCCGACCATCTCGGGACGGAATTCTTCGATGAATCGCAGGTCCTTTTTTATTGTCTCCATGGTCTGTCCCGGAGAACCCACCATAAAACCGGCACCGACTTGGAAACCAAGGTCGCGAAGGTCGTGGAGACACTGCATACGGTGGTCGAAGCTCATTTCCGACGGATGAAGGAAAGCATAGTGGTCGCGGTCGGCGGTTTCGTGGCGCAGCAGGTAACGGTCGGCACCGGCATCGCGCAAACGGCGGAAACTGTCGCGGCCGCGCTCGCCGAGCGAGAGGGTAACAGCGCTGTCGGGATATACACGCTTGATGGATGACACTATGTCGCACATCACTTCGTCGGTAAAGAAACCATCTTCGCCTCCTTGCAGGACGAAGGTGCGGAAACCGAGGCTGTGACCAATACGGCAACAATCGAGAATCTGTTCTTTTGTGAGACGGTAACGTCCACATTTGGCGTCGCGACGGATGCCGCAATACAAGCAGTTGTTGCGGCAGTGGTTGGAGATTTCCACAAGTCCCCGAAGAAAGACTCGACGGCCATAAACACGGTCGCATTCCATACGTGCATCGGCAAAGAGATTGTCGATGGCCTGTGGGTCGGCGGTTGTCAGCAGATAATCAATATCCATTTTTATTAAAACAGGCGAGCGTCATTTGATGACAAATTCGTATACAGAATCGCGTGCGATGTCCTTATAAACAGGAAGTATCTTGATATGTGTACCGCGCTCGAGGTTTATGGGACCGAGGTAGATGGAACTTTCCCGAGTGGGGGTACTGAGGTCGGTAGTGTAGAAGATATAGGTGTTTGGCACCTCGGTGGTGATGGCTATGTTCATGGTGTTGTCGTCAACACGCCGGGCAGTGAACTGCGGGGTGAAGTTGCCCTCACAGAAGTTATAGCCTTTGACAGCGAGGCGATCTTTCTGAGTCTCGATTTTGCGCCGGAAGCGATTCCAGTCTTTCTTGTCGCGAGGGCTCCACAGGCTTTCGCTGATAGCGAGCATTCGAGGCAGCAGCATGTACTCCGCATGCGTCGGAGTATTGATGAACTCGGTCCATAGGTTGCACTGTCCGCCCATAATGTTATTCTCAATGTAGCTGTTGATTCCTGCCGGTGCGGGGTCAAAGTCGTAGGCTTTGCGCAGGGTGATGAGTCCTCCGATTGATGCCGGCTGGTAGCGGGGGTCAGCCTGGTAGTAGTCGAGATAGCAATAGTCGGTTGGGCACTGAATGACTTTGTAACCGTCGCGTGCCGCATCAAGGCCGGGGTTGATTCCACGCCACGACATTACGACATCGTTCTTCGCCCAGCTTCCGCCTTCGACCACCTCGTCCCAACCGATGGCCGTGCGTCCATGCCGACGCAGATGTTCCTCGACTTTAGCCATAAACCAGCCCTGCAGATGCTCTTCATCGTTCAAATGCTCCTGTCGTATGCGGCGCTGGCATCGAGGACAATTCTCCCAGTTGTCTTTGAAGGCTTCGTCGCCCCCGATATGGATGTATTTGGACGGAAAGATTTCGCAGACCTCGTCGAGGACTGTATAGAGGAACGTGAGCACCGAGTCGTTACCGGCGCAGAGAATGGCCTTGGGGGGCCAATAGGGACCAATAGCCACCTCATATGGGTAGTCGTCGCAAGCCATGTTAGGATAGGCGGCGAGGATGGCACTGGCATGACCAGGCATCTCTACCTCAGGAATGACATCGATGAAGCGGTCGGCGGCATATTCAATAATTTCGGCCAGTTCGTCGCGGGTGTAGAAGCCGCCATAGGTGGCACGTTCACCTTCACGCGGAGGTGTCGCCTGCCCCCATGGTTCGTCGTCGCGGTCCACACGCCACGACCCGACGCTGTTGAGCAGAGGGTAATGTTCGGCAGGCAGACGCCAGCCATGGTCGTCGGTGAGGTGGAAATGGAACTTATTCATCTTGTAGGCCGCCATAACATCGATGTAATGTTTGATGAACTTGACCGGGAAGATGTGGCGACAGACGTCGAGATGGACACCGCGCCAAGCGAAACGCGGCGCGTCGAGGATAGTGCACTCCGGGAGGGTGATGCTGCTATAGTTTACTTTTGTCACATCAGCGGGAAATATCTGCAGAAGTGTCTGGTAGGCATAGAAGAGGCCGGCTTCGGTATTGGCCGAAAGACGGATGCCCGTGGGACGCACTTCGAGGACATAGCCTTCGTCGCCAATCTCAGTATTGATAGTGTCGTTGATTACCAGCACGATGTCGCCTCCGTCGGCAGCCGACACCAAGGTAGGCCGCAGGCGACTCTGACGGAGCGATTTGAGGATATACTTGGCGGTAGCCGAATTCTGACCAAGACCCGACATGCTGATTTTAGGGTTGCCGTGCAGCGTGTAGTTGCCCTCTTTCTGCACAGTGAAAAGCGGCTCGGGGACTATGGTCAACTCGTTGACCTGCGCCCGGCGACCGCATCCGACAAGCAGCAAAAGGAGTGCTGCCGAAATGAGGATGGCTGTTTTCTTCATAGCAACAATATAACGAACAATATATAAAAAAAGTATGCACGTGCAATAAAAACACCAAACATACGTTAAAATAAACATCATGGCTTCACTGAAAAAACTTCTATCCGACTCGGTCATTTACGGCTTGAGCAGCATAGTGGGGAGGTTCCTAAACTACCTGCTCGTTCCGGTCTACACATACCACATCAGCGCCGCCTCGGGTGGCTACGGCGTGGTGACCAACGTCTACGCCTATACAGCGTTGCTCGCGGTCATCCTCACTTTCGGCATGGAGACGACCTTTTTCTACTACGCCAACCGCGAAGGCGTTGACCGCCGTAAGGTGTTCTGCACAGCGCTGGGCGCTGTGGGCTCGGTGGCGGCAGCATTCCTGTTGCTGGTGATGCTCTTTATCGGCCCCGTAAGCGCATTCATGGGTTATAGCGACCATCCCGAATACATCCGGGCCATGGCTATCGTTGTGGCTATCGACGCTTTCCAAGCCATACTCTTCGCCCGCCTGCGTCGCGACGGCCGTCCGTGGAAGTTCTTCGCCCTGAAGATGGCGTTCATCATCCTCAGCATGGGGCTCAACCTCTTCATCTTCCTTGTAGCACCACACTGGAGTCACCTGCCGTGGATGTCATGGTACGATGAAGCCGACAATGTGAAGTACATCTTCTATATCAACCTCTTCTGTACCGCCATCGTCACACTTGGCTTTTTCAAGGAGCTCAAGGATTTCAAGCTTTCGGATTTCAGTGTGCCGCTCCTAAAGCAGATGCTCAAATACACATGGCCGCTGCTTCTGCTCGGCATCGTGGGCATCTTCAACCAGACAGCCGACAAGATACTGCTGCCGTGGCTGCTGCCTGGCGAAGAAGGGCGCGTACAACTCGGCATTTACGGTGCCTGCGTAAAGATTGCCATGCTGATGGCCCTCATCACCCAAGCCTTCCGTTACGCCTACGAGCCCTTCGTTTTTGGAATGGGAACGCGAGCGAAGTCGAGCGAACCTTCCCAAAAGGAAGACCAACGCGACAAGCAGAGCAAGGAAACGCAGGCACAGGCCACCAAATACTTCATCATGTTCACCCTGCTGGCTTTCCTTGCCGTGATGTGCTACATCGACGTGCTTCAGTATTTCATCGGCGGCGACTACCGCGAGGCACTGCCGGCAGTGCCCATAGTGATGATGGCCGAGGTACTTATGGGTGTGTACTTCAACCTGAGTTTCTGGTATAAACTGACAGGCCAGACCTGGTGGGGCGCCGTGATGAGCGCCATAGGCTGCGCCGTGCTGGTAGCCATCAACATCATCTTCGTGCCCCACATCGGCTACATGGCCTGCGCCTGGGGCGGACTGGCGGGCTATGGCGTCTGTGTGCTGCTGAGCTACTTCATCGGACAGCGGAAGTATCACGTACCCTACCCTGTCGGCACCATCGCACTCTACTTCGCACTCGCTATCGCTCTCTACGCCGTCACCGTATGGATACATCCCGATGCCCTCTGGCTGCGCCTCGTATTCAACACTTTCATCCTCCTTGTCTACGTGGCCGCACTTCTCTACGGCGAGCGGCACCTCGTGTCACAGGCAATTGTCAAACTCAAACACAGAAAACAATGAAACGCCACCCTTTTCATCTTTCATTTTTCAACTTACGCATTATCCCCCTGATTCTCGTCACCCTTTTCCTCTCATCGTGCCACAAGACATGCACCTGCATTGAGATGAACGGACGCGAACACGTATACACTCGCGAAGAGGTTGAAGAAGCCAACGGCGGAAGTTGCGACGAGATGATATACCTGTTCAACCGCGAGGCCGCAGGCGCCATACTGCGTTTCTATTCATATTGCAGTTGGGACTAATGAGCGATAACTGTCATCTATGTCCTCGAAACTGCGGCACAAACCGCAATTCGGCCACTGGTTTCTGTGGCGCAACACAGAATCTTGAGGTAGCATCAATATGCATCCACCGCGGAGAAGAGCCCCCGTTAGACCCCATCGTAAACGTCTTCTTCGCCCACTGCAACCTGCATTGCATCTACTGCCAGAACTACCAAATAAGCGGACTGTCTGTAACTGGCAGCGAGAACATGTCCCCTAAACAGATTGCCGAACAAATACACAACCAACTTTCCACATTAAACTATCAATTTTCAAATCCTCTCGTCGGATTTGTCACTGCCGCCCAATATGCCGACCGTATTCCCGAAATAATCGAAGCGTTGAAAAAACGTGGCACCGCACCAACAGTGGTATACAACAGCGGTGGATACGAGAGCGTTGAAACTCTTCGCTCCCTTGAAGGGATTGTCGACATATACCTTCCCGATTTAAAATACATGGACTCCAACCTGGCTGCCCGCTACAGCCACGCCCCCGATTATCCCGATGTAGCCGCGGCCGCATTGCTCGAAATGAAACGGCAAGTGGGCGGAGGACTCAAGACCGACAACGAATACCAAGCCTACCGCGGCATCATCGTGCGTCACCTTGTGCTCCCTGGGGAAGCCGACAATTCCATACAATGCCTCGACTGGCTGGCCGACCATTTTGACCCTTTCACGCTCCACCTCTCTCTCATGGCACAGTATTTCCCACCTCACCCTAATCTGCCACAGCCGCTCAACCGTACCCTCACAGCCGACGAATATGCCCTCGTCACCGCCCATGCTGAAAAGCTCGGCTTCTGTCGTGGATGGGTGCAGGAACTCACGTCGCAAGAAAACTACCGTCCAGACTTCACGCGCAAAGACTCTCCGTTCTTATGAAAAAGAAAGAAACCAAAAACACCCTGAGCCTCGACCCCGACCTCTTCGACGACCAGCAGGAAGACCTCGCTATGCTGCTCTTCCACTCCGTCGCACCAAGCTACGCATTCGTCGACGACCTCAACCACCTCTACAACATCCGCCTCTCACGCATAGACGACCTCCAACTCAACGACGCTCACTGGCCGCTTTTCATACACCACGACTCGCTGCACCAACTGCATTACTACCTCGTCGAACGCCCCGTATCCACCAACTCTGCTGCGCCATTCTGGACCATAGGCCACAAAATGCTCATCATCCTCGGCCAGATGGCCGCTGATACAGCCCAAGCCATCCACCGCGAATTCAGCAACGCATCTACACCTGACGACCCCGACGACATCATTGCGGCTAACCACGTAGCCTTGCTTGACGAGATGCGATCCAACTTTACCACCACCACCCTTCTTTCGCCATCAACACCGCCACCGTCAACCTTGCGAGGCAAGGCCCTCCGCGACTACAACGAACTTTTTGATCTTATCGATGCTATACTTGACACACTCGACATAAAATATATTTGCGACAATTAAAAAAATATTCGTATATTTGCACCCGTTAAGCATCATCATGATTATCAATCTTAAACATCTCATATTATGACAATCAAAGACCTTGAACCCAAAGAGTTGTGGAGTAACTTCTACTCTCTCACCCGTCAACCGCGCCCCTCGAAACACGAGGAGAAAGTGCGCCAGTTCCTTGTTGACTGGGCTAAAAAGAACAAGATTGCCTGCCGTGTTGACGGTGTCGGCAACGTCATTCTGAGCAAGCCCGCCACCAAAGGCATGGAAAAACGTGAGCCGGTAGTGCTTCAAGCTCACATGGACATGGTGCCTCAGGCTCGTGCAGGCAAGAAACACGACTTCTTGAAAGATCCTATCGAAACCAAGATAGTGGGCGACTGGGTCTACGCTTGCGACACCACTCTCGGCGCCGACGACGGCATGGGTGTGGCCGCCATCATGGCTGTCTTCGCCAGCAACAGCGTCAAGCACGGCCCCATCGAAGCTCTCATCACCACCGACGAGGAAACCGGCATGACCGGCGCTTTCGGCCTCAAGAAAGGTGAACTCAAAGGCAAATACCTCTTAAACCTCGACTCCGAGACCGAGGGCGAACTCTACGTTGGTTGCGCCGGTGGTATCGACGCTGCCATTTCCATCCCCTACGCCACTGAGAAAGCCCCCAAAGGCATGGTAGCCTATAAACTCACCATCGGCGGCCTCAAGGGCGGTCACAGTGGCATGGAAATCAACACCGGCCGCGCCAATGCCAACAAGCTCCTCTTCCGCCACCTCCGCTGGGTCGCCGAATGCGGCATCCGCCTCATAAGCCTCGAAGGCGGCAACATGCGCAACGCCATCCCGCGCGATGCCGAAGCCGTCATCGCCATGCCGAAGGAGCACGTGGATTGCATACTCAAGGAATTTGACAAAGTAGCAGGCTGGGTGAAGAAAGAACTCGCTTCCGTCGAACCCGATTTCTTCATGAAATACGAGAAAGCCCGCATGAACCCCACCGTCATCGACGAAGAGGGCACCCAGAAGATTATCAACCTCATGATGGTTGCCCCCAACGGTGTTATTCGCATGAGCAAAGATATGGAAGGCCTCGTCGAGACCTCTCTTAACCTGGCTATTGCAAAGACCACCGCTGCCAAGAAATTCGTCGTCTACGCCCTGCTGCGTTCCTCGGTCGACACCGCCAAGGAAGCCCTCGCCGAGCGCCTCGTCTGCCTCGCCGAACTGGCTGGCGGCAAATGCCAGCTCAGCGGCGCCTATCCCGGATGGAAACCCAACATGCAGAGCCCTCTGCTCAAAACCATGAAGCAGACCTACAAGAAACTCTACAAGAAGGAACCCGCTGTGATGGCCATCCACGCCGGCCTGGAATGCGGTCTGCTCGGCGGCAAGTATCCCGACATGGAGATGATCTCCTTCGGTCCCACGCTTCAGAGCCCCCACAGCCCTGACGAACGCTGCAACATTCCCAGCGCCAAGAAGTTCTACGAATATCTTCTCGCCACACTGGAAGCAATTCCCGAGAAGAAATAAAACACTCTACGATCAATAAAAAAGGCTGCCTTGCGGCAGCCTTTTTTATTGTTTTCATTTCATCCCTATCACAAGCTTGATTTTCTCTATCTCCGTCTCGCGCTTGAGCATATTGTCCTTGCTGACGGCAGTCTCACTATGTATTGCATCTATAAAAGCCTGCTGCATGGCGAGCAGATTATCGCACTGGCGATTGTAGCGACGCAACTCCTCGGTATTTGTAATCTCCGTTATTCCACCGTAGACCTTCTCCATGCGTTTGTAGGCTTTGGAAATATAGCGGTACGGGTTGTCTTTGGCCGTGATAAGATGCTCGTTTTCTTCTATTTTCTTCAGTTTAGCCCGTATCTCCAGACACGTCTCCTGCATCTCGCCGTATGTAGACAACGTCTTGAGGAAACTCTGGCCCCGCTCAACGGTTGAAAATGATGGCTTGAGATCGGTTTGTTTGCGAAGAATACGGTATCCGTTAGCCAATGTGCGGCCCAGACGGCGCGATGATGTCAATGTGTCGTCATTGCGTGCAATCACCTTGCGGCGCTCGATAACCTCGAGATAGCATTCCTGCACCTGACGGACTACCTCAAGCTGGGCCTCATACTGAAGTGCGCCTTCAGTATCCCGGAATCCAGGCACCGGAAGCATTGACGGCTCCACTTCGCGGTATGCCGACGCAATGTCGGCAAGTTTGATACCGACAGACTTTATGCTGTCCGAGCGCTGCCCTATCTGTTCCAGCAGCGAATAGTAGTCAAGCCACAACTGCTGCGCTGCTATAAAGTCCTCCATATTGCGGATAAACAGGAGGCTCTCCGCATTAGTGGTGAATGCCGGAAGCTGGTTGACTGTCCGAAGCACCTCACGATAAGCCGACACAACCTGCTTGTATTTCTTGCCATACTGGGCCACAATAGCATCAGAAGCGGCCGCTATGGTCGCCCTCAAATCAAGAGCCTGAAGATAGCGTTGCTGCACATTGACCACCACACGCATACGGTTCACATAATTCTCATACTCTCTCACATCGGCAAAACTGACAGGCACCGACGTTTGCTTGAACACTTTGCAATATGAGCGATAGACGTCGCTGTTCTCTGTCTCACAACGCACCTTTAGGATATTCTTGAAATTTTCTATCTGGGATGGTAGCGAATTCTGCCCAAGCACGTTCTCAAGCAAGTCATTCTGGAACGAGTTGAGTTCATCAAGACGATTGATACTTTCGCCCGTTGCATTACCCGCCGAAAGATCATATTTGTTGTAGACCATCAGATAGCTGTAATAAAGATCCTTGAGCTCCTTCAGCTTGGCCTTGTCGCTGACTCCCGTCCCATCACACGCCGTGATGATTGACCGGTGGTGCAGGTCGATGCTCGAACGCAGGTCGGCAGCCATCCGGTTGCGCTCCTCTTGTTGCCGGCGGGCTTCCTCGATGGCACGTCGACGGGCATTCTCCTTTTCGGCCTCAATGCGCTGCTGCTCCAATCGGGAATACTTTATACTCATCCTGCCCATCAAATCAGCCAACCGGCGCAGACGGAACTCATATATCGGGTAATCGCCAAGCACGGTGTTGCTGTCAATCCATATCAAACTGTCACGGAAAACATAATCGTTCTCTATCGACGCAATCATTTTCTGTGCTTTGGTGCGTATTGACACACAAAGATTGGTCAGCGCGACATAGTCTTCAGGCTGCGACTCCAAATAGGCCATCGCTCCTGCCGTGTCGTTCACCCAACTGGTGTCAAGGCCATAGTTGCCCACAATCTCGCCGACGCTTAATACCGTGGGCGTCTTAGGACGCTGGGCCTGTGCCGAATTGTAAAATGGAAATTGAAAATTGAGAACTATACTTGCGAAAACAAGTATACACTGCTTTATGGTCTTATTCATTCTCATATAATTCCCAACTTTCATTCTTCCACTTACTCGTCGCCATACGACGATGCGTCAAAGCAATGCGTGCAAATGCGGTCCTTAGGCATTCCGATAGCCTTGCACACGTCGTCGATGGTATTGAACTTCAATGTATCCACACTCACATGGCGGCGAATCACCTCGACCATCTCGGCATATTCTTTCGTGGTGTCGTCGTGGTACAGGCGCAGACGATCGGCCGGCAACTGGGCAGCCGGCATACCTTCCATTTCTTCAATGACACGGCGCGTGATAAGCTCGCGGTCGGTCTTGCTCTCGCTGAAATTCAGGAACGTGCAGCCGTGCACAAGTGGCGGGCAGCTGATGCGCACATGCACTTTTTTTGCACCATAGTCATAAAGCATCTTCACATTGTCGCGCAGCTGGGTGCCACGGACTATTGAATCGTCGCAGAAGACCACCTCCTTGCCCTGCAGCACAGCACGGCTGGGGATAAGTTTCATCTTGGCCACCAGAAAACGGTCAGCCTGGCTCACCGGCATGAACGAGCGGCTCCATGTCGGTGTGTATTTCAGCAGACCGCGCTTGTATGGAATCTTGCGGCCATTGCTGTAACCCAGCGCCATGCCGATGCCGCTGTCAGGGATGGGACTTACAAAGTCGGGCGTTATATCGTCGCGCTCGCCCATCAGGCGGCCAAGATTGTAGCGCACCTCCTCGGCGTTGATGCCCTCATACTCGGTGCAGGGGTATCCATAGTATATCCACAGGAACGAGCAAATCTGGAGCTTCTCCTCAGCCTTGCGGAGCACCTCGATTCCGCCGCCGGCTGTTACCTTGACAATTTCGCCAGGACCCACAAAATAGGCGGTCTCGTAGCCCAGGTTGACATAGGAATGGCTCTCCGAGGCCACAGCATAGTCGTCGCCACGCCGTCCGATGACAATGGGTGTGCGGCCGTAGCGGTCGCGGGCAGCGATGATGCCGTCAGGCGTAAGTATCAACATCGTGCAGCTTCCCTTCACGTTGTTGTACACATTCTCTATGCCCTCTACGAAATCCTTGCCCTGCGAAATCAGCAACGCCACCAGTTCCGTGGGATTGGTGCGGCCAATGGAAAGATCGGTAAACTGTTGGTGTTTGCTCAGACAGTCTTGCTCCAGTTCGGCAATGTTGTTGATCTTGCTCACTGTGGCTATGGCAAAACGCCCCAAATGCGAGTTCACCATCACGGGTTGTGCCTCGGTGTCGCTAATGACACCGATACCAACGTTGCCTGTCATTTCTGCGAGGTCCTTTGAGAACTTCGGACGGAAATGCGAGTTCTGAATGTTGTGGATGTTTTGGTGGGCCTGGGTACCGTCGAAGGTAGCCATACCGGCACGTTTGGTGCCAAGGTGCGAATGATAATCCGTCCCGTAGAACAGATCGGAAATACACGGTTGCGCGCTTACCACGCCGAAAAATCCGCTCATAATTGTTGTTTTTGTTTAATTAATGACCTTTTAATATATTGATTTTTTACAAATTGCCTCGCTACAGACCAAAAATTTTGATTTACGAAAATACATATAAAAATCCGTTTCGCACGAAAAAGTTATCAACACAAAGTTAGTTATTGGCCACTCCACATACATTATTTTCACCGGCACATGTATGGTTGTTGTTCGGGTGTTGTTTGGTTTTAGCCAAAGAACAGTCAAAGAACAGACGGTAACTAATTGAAAATCAGAATCACTTTTTTAGCATCTTTTGGCCGTTCACTGGTGCATGGTACAGAGGCTTCATTGCGACCAGGCTTACAGTGCTTGTCCCCCAGGCGTTGTTCTACAGAGAAACCACCCGACAGTGTCAACAAGTATATAGTTTCCAAAGATTTAACATCATCTTACATATCACATACCACACTACATGTCATCATCATATTGACACCTTGACATTTAAGGTATTTCGGCGGTATTCCAACAGTTTTTACCGCTGAAATACCGCCGAAACGCCATTGAACGACCGACAATCAGAATTAGGATTTAACCGTTGCGGTGGTGTCAGCTACCGGCTCTTTCTTTTTCTTCTTGGGAATCATAACATCGCTAAGAAGGTGGTTGCGATGGATGCGGATAAAGTCAACATAGCCGCTGATGCCCGGACAATGGCCTGTCTCCGTATACTGCCAAAGTGTGAATCGTGTAGTTGGGTATCCGCGATAGTTGGCTATGAAGATGTGATACTTGGAGTATTTTTTCCCCGAGAAATGAAGCTTGTACACACGCTCGGAAGTATAGATTACCGGACGCACGCCATATTCGTTGTGCATGAGTTCAAGGAGCTTGTCGACACGCTCCATGTAGAGCCGGCCGGCATGGTGACCTTCTATATCGAGCACCGGTGCAAGGTCCTGGTCGGTCTTTTTCACCATCTTGCGTATGTTGGCCATCTGCTGATAAGCTGTGGTCTTGGAACTATAAACGTGATAGCTACCCACAAGGAGTCCCGCCTTGCGGGCACCTTTTACATTGGCCCGATAATACGGGTCTTGTATCGTGGTGCCTTCTGTTGCGCGAATGTATACAAAACGTATTGTGGAATCCTTTGCCACCTTGCTCCAGTTAATGTTGCCCTGGAACTTGGAGACGTCAATGCCGCGATGCCGCACCTGCGACTGAAGGCTGTTGTGGAATGCCGGGATACCAAGGAAAACAAGGAGAGCGAAACAATAGAATATACCTTGCACCCGTCCTGCACTCCTCATAATATTACATCTCAATCTCATTGCCATTGGAATGGAAGAATCTGAATTCAAGCAGGCCATATTTATCCGACTGATGGACATCAAGCCGCACATGGTAGCGGCGCATCCACTTGTGGCAGATACTGAGCAGCCACCCCTTAGTGAGGTATGCGTAAATGAACGGATGAACAACAAGTGTCAGTCGGTGTTCGTTCTGCGAGGTTACAAGGTGTTTGATGCTCGACTCAATCTCGTCGACAACCACAATACTCTGCTTTATGTGACCCGTACCGTCACAGAGCGGACATTTCTCCTGCACGTCGACTTCCATGACTGGGCGCACCCGCTGACGAGTAATCTGCATGAGGCCGAACTTACTGAGCGGCAATATGGTATGGCGAGCCTTGTCGGCACGCATAGCCTCGGTCATCACGTCGAAGAGTTTCTTCCGGTTCTCGGCCTTGGCCATGTCGATGAAATCCACAATAACAATCCCGCCCATATCGCGCAGGCGCATCTGACGCGCAATTTCAAGGCCGCTCTCTATATTGACCTGCAATGCAGTGTCCTCCTGTCCGCTGCCTGCCTTTATGTGGTTTCCGCTGTTCACATCAATCACATGCATGGCCTCGGTGTGCTCGATATAGAGATATACACCGGAACGGATAGTGACTATACGGCCGAACATGCGCCGAATATCGCGCTGCACGCCGAACTGATCGAAGATCGGAGTCTCTAATTTATACAGTTTTACGATATCTTCACGACCGGGAGCCATTGCCGACACAAAGCCACGCACCTCGTTGTACAAAGCCTGACTGTCAACAGTGATTGAATTGAAATCGTCGGTGAGCAAATCACGCAGAAGAGCCGTTGTAGTGTCAAGTTCGGCATGGACTTTGCATGGTGCGTTGACATGCTTGAGCTTTTCAGTCATTGAAGCCCACTTGTCCATTAGCTGCCGCAGGTCTGTGTCTATTTCCGCCACACTCTTGCCTTCTGCAACAGTGCGCACTATTACGCCAAAGTTCTGCGGACGAATGCTCTGCACCAGACGGCGGAGGCGGTTGCGTTCTTCCGACCCTTTGATTTTCTGCGAGATAGAAATCTTGTTGGAAAAGGGGGTGAGCACGAGATAATGACCGGCGATGCTAATACTGCCTGTCACCTTCGGCCCCTTGGTAGATATGGGTTCCTTTGAAACCTGAACAAGAATAGGCTGGCCGACTTTGAGTACATTGCCGAAATTCCCGACCTTTTCGAGAACCGGTTCTATCTTGAAATTGTTAAGTGTAGCGGCCGAACGGTCACCGTTCATGGCGAGACGAAGGTATTTTTCGACCGAATTATAGTCAGGCCCCAAATCGAGATAATGCATAAAGCCCTCTTTGTCGCCACCCACATCAATGAAAGCGGCGTTAAGGCCTTGCATGATTTTCTTGACCTTGCCAAAATATATGTCACCCACGGCGTACTGTCCGCCTGGCTGTTCTTTATGCAACTCTACGAGCCGCTTGTCTTCAAGGAGAGCTATCTGTACTCCCTCGCCGTCGCGAGAGGAAACAATTAAGTCTTTATCCAAAGTATATACGAGTACTTAAATGTAATAAATCAATAAAAAAAACAAATTACATACCGAACAATATTTGTCGGTGTGTAATTTGTTTTAGGCTTTTAGGTAAGAAAGAATTAGTGCCTGGTCACTATCTTATCCGACAGTGCTTAGACCTTATTTCTTCTTATGTCTATTCTTGCGCAGGCGTTTTTTACGCTTGTGCGTGGACATTTTGTGGCGTTTGTGCTTTTTTCCGTTAGGCATTGCTTTATTCTCCTTTTATATTATTTCACTTTCTTTTTGACATCCTGCATGAAAGTCTTGGCGGGCTTGAAAGCGGGAATATTGTGAGCCGGGATGATAATAGTGGTGTTCTTGCTGATGTTGCGGCCAGTCTTCTCGGCGCGTTTCTTCACGATGAAGCTGCCAAAACCACGCAGATACACGTTCTCGCCTTCGGAAAGGCTCTCTTTAATAACGGTCATGAACTCTTCAACGGTGGCCTGGATGGCGACCTTCTCGATACCGGTTTTCTGAGCTATTTCAGCTACGATTTCTGCCTTTGTCATTTTGCTTAATTTTTTATTGTTATTAATTGTTTTTCAATCAAAATTGGATTGCAAAAATAGCACTTTTTTTTCATACAGCGAATATTTTTTTGAAAAATAACAGCATTTTAACATTTAACAAACCACAACTGCACTGTATTTCAAATACTTAACATTAGTAAAAATATTTTTGCAAACCTTACTTTTTCTCATGCAACAACGTCTTGTTGCGACTCTTTATCAACCAATTTTCAGTTTTTTAATGCCTTCAAACCTTTGTCGTTGTCGCGATGGAAAAATGTCACCCACAACACGGCTGCACAGGCCAAAGTGCACAAGGTGGTGAGCATCCAATCGACCTTCAGCGGAGCCTCTGGGTCGATATCAATCACGCCACGGGCCACAAGCCAGTAGAGCACGACGACCAGGGCGTTGTTGACGAAGTGGGCCATCATGTTCGGCAGGAGTGAACCGCCATAGACATAAAGGTATCCAAGAAGGGCGCCGAGAACGAAACGGGGCATAAAGGCGAACACCTCGCCATGACAGATACTAAAGATAATAGCAGTGAGCCAGATAGCCAAATGAGGGTTCTTGACCCATTTCTGGATAAGATTCTGGAAACCGGCACGGAAGAACACCTCCTCGCACACGGCGGGAATCAGCGCTACCACCAGCAGATTGCCCATAAGCCCCGCCACGGTGTCGGTCGACATCATTTCTGCAACCATGCCCTCGGTGGACTCCTGCACACTGCGCAGCATCTCTCCCACCCTGCCGAGATTCCAGCTGTCGTTCCACGCGGTCAGCCAGTCGTTGGCAGGGATGAGAAGCAGCGTGACGACGACACCGGCAAGGGCATAATACCAACGACGGCCGGAGAAGTCGAGACGATAGTATTCGCGCATGCTGCCCCGATAGTAGATGACAGTCATAAGGAAGACAGGCACCAGGAAAGTGAGCAGCTGTGTTGCCGACTGTACGACAAGAATCTTGGGACGAGACATGTCGGCGAGAAGTAACGGTGCGGAAAGGATGCTTGAGACCAGCAACATACCTAATGCAATTGCAAGCATCACCAGCAACTGCATCAACGGGTGGGTAGACTTTTTCATAGTAAGTGACCCCGGCGGGATTCAAACCCACGAATTGACCAGGGCAAATTTTGGGTTAAACTGTTGTTGATTTACAGCGAGTTGCAATTTGGAAAACAGCCATTTTCGAGGCATTTTTGTTCCGATTGTGTTCCGATTTTCGGCTGTGTAGGTGTTCAATATAAGGTATATACATAATACTATATATATGGTTTAAAGCGAAACACTCTCCTGGAGAAGGCTTGCTTTAGGTTTTCTTTGTTCTTACAGGAGAGGATACTGAGTATTCTTTGAAACATTCACCAATTCGGTCTTTGTATTGTAATTTAACCGGCATGATATAATTAGTGCCTAATTCAAATTCTTCGGGGACAGGGAACTCTACATTACAAAAGCATTTGGGCTGAATGTGTGGAATAGTATTAATATGAACGTAATCTGAATCGTTAATATCTGCATAAACCTTAACGTCGTCAGCGGCAGCTCCACCCGAATTCTTTATCTTTAGATAATTATGCTCTCCGTTAAATGTATTCCACTCGACAGTTAATAGGGCTCTGTTCTTTTCCATGTGTATGGTTATTTATTTAGTATTTCAATATTATTATCTCCAAAGACCAGTTTCAACACCTGGTCTTTTTTATCTTTCTTTAATTTGATTTGAAGAACAGCCTCAACTGGTTCTTCGGCAGCCTGCTCCCTCTCGATATATACTTTCGGATACGTTACAATATCAATTTCACGCATTGATAGTTTACTTGCAAGATTTTCAAGTTGCCACAAACTCAACTGCACTTTTCCATTCAAGATTTTGCTAAATTGGCTTTCCGAGGTGCCGGCATACTCGGCCATGGTGACTTGTGGCAATCCCCTGTCTCGCATAATTTTGCGAATGTTACTAATGATTTTTTCAGAAAACATTTCCTCTTGATTTTTTTTCATACAAAAATACATTTTTCTAAAGATTTGATAATGTGATAATTTGAAATTTTATTTCAAAAAATGAAATATTTTCTTGCAAAATATGAAATTTTATTTTTACCTTTGCACCGTAATTTTTGCAAAGATAGTAAAATTTTCTGATATGGAAGAGAGGAAAAAAGAAATCAAGGTGACGGTGGAGATCCGGAAGCAGCTGCTGGCGGAGTTCCCGGTGGGAGACAAGACCGTCTACAACGCGCTG
>JAEEGL011798059.1_pt1 | contig 22289 bp, 18 predicted proteins | sample 9134231 | NCBI WGS metagenome assembly JAEEGL01 (sample SAMN16246548, study PRJNA631951) | gut metagenome | biome: gut microbiome; feature: rumen; material: fiber-attached | host: Bos | place: Iran: Karaj | collected 2018-10 | reverse complement strand
GTGCTCAGACTGAGATTTGTGCCAATCATATCCTTAGTAAACACACCAACAGAACCGCCATACCAATTGTTATCTTGGTCATACACCTTGAACTCGGTATTTGCAGCTAGCTCCTGGGTAAGAACCCAATTGCCATTGGCATCCTTTTCAAACGGAACATTTGTCCAGGTTCCTGACCCAATGCCATAAGAAAGATTCAAGGCGGCATCATGAATGAGGTCGCCCACCACATCGAACGAGCTCCATTGATCAGCACCACTGTACCAACTGACATATTCAGGATACACATGCAGTTTACAATGGTGAGTGTTGCCTTCATAATCCCGATTAACTTCCGACCAAACATCAAAGCCCATTGGAGAGAAAGGTCCAAATTCAGTAGTTACTGCGGGATAGCAATAAACATCATCCAAGGCAGTGCAGCCACTGAAAGCACGTGTACCAATTGCAGTCAGTGTTGAAGGTAGTGTTACTGATTTGAGAACACCCGTATAACTACTCATGGTGAAAGCATTATCTTCAATAGTTGTCACTCCCTCAGGGATAACTATAGCTTGCAGTGTAATAATGCCACGGAATGAGCTTTTGCCAATTTTTACTACATCGTTTGGAATGATTGTGTTTTTGCAACCGGAAACCAGCGTGTTGCCTTCCTTTTGGATGATTGCATTACAGCTGTTGTGAGAATCATAAGTGGGATTATTCTCGGCAACAACCATCGTTTCCAACTGGGCACAGTTCACAAAAGGATTTTCTCCCAAAGTAGTTACCGATTCAGGGATGGCAATCGAGGTCAAACCTGTGTTGCGGAACGCACTGTTATCAATTTTAGTCACCGAGCTAGGGATGGCAATCGAGGTCAAGGCCGTGATATCCTGAAAAGCAAAGTCACCGATTTCAACCACACTATTAGGGATAACTGTTGTTTTACAACCTGCAATCAACTCGTTGGCTTGCTGCTCCATCTGACCTACAACTGTCGGGGGAGCCACTTTAACGATGATGGCGTTGCTATTGCGCGACTCATAGTTAGGATTGCCAGCAGCTACAACGATTGACTCAAGAGAATTGCAACCTGTGAACGAATTCAACTGAATGAAAGTAGTCGAGGCGGGGATAGTGATTGAAGTAATTGCGGTGCCGGCGAAATTGCCTCTCCATAACTTCTCCAATCCTTCATTCAAAGTAACTTCTGATAAGTTTGAACACAATTCAAAAATGCCTCCGGCGAGTTCTTTTACACTACCAGGGATATTGATGGAAGTCAAACCCGAACAACCCCAAAATGCATTGGCACCAATATAAACCATCGTGTTGGGGAAGTTCACGCCAGTCAAATTAGTGTTCAGCTTAAATGCGTCACTGTAGATTTGATCCACCGTGTAGGTGTAGCCATCGTAGGTTACTTGACTTGGAATAGTCACAATTCCACTCAGAGTAGAGGCTCCTTTACTTACTGAGGCACAATTATGATCATTGACCATATAGGTGATGTCATCAATCGTGAACGCAGTGTTCAATGGCGCTTGTGCGCTGGCGGTTGCGAATGCGCAAGCCATGACCAACATACTTAAAAACAATTTCTTCATTGACTTAACTGGTTAAATGTTAGTTTATTAAATGTTATGTAAAAAAGCGGTAATGTCAGTAAAATAGCGGCATAATGTATGAGGATGGACGCTATCGGTTTTTGAGCCGACAAATATAGGAAAAAAAAACCATACGAGAGAACTCGGATGGGGAAAAAATAACAAAACACTCTTTCAAGCCTGTGAAACAGGAAAGGAACTACAGGAGAACAAAGACAAAAAGGGTTGCCAAACCAAAGAACGGTCTGACAACCATTGTCTAACGTGGAGCACAGCGGACTCGAACCGCTTACCTCAACACTGCCAGTGTTGCGCTCTACCAGATGAGCTAGTGCCCCATTGCGGCTGCAAAAGTACAACCAATTTCTGAACCCACCAAATTTTTGGGCTTTTTTTTCAAAAAATCCATGAAAAAGCGTGCGGTAATTGTGTGTTCTGCATTAACTATCAACTAAATAATCTTTGACGGTCTTTGATGAATTTTGATGGTTTTGGCGGTGATTCGCCATCAAAACCACAAAAAAACACCATTTTTTCTAAAAAAACGATTTTTTTAGCTTAACTGGCTTATCATTCAGGTTTTTTCACCTATATTTGCAGTCTAGGGAAAATTAACTAATGCACAATGCATAATGCACAATGCATCATGACTGCCTGGCTGGAGAGCCAGGCAGTTGCCCCCATGTAGTTCCTCGCCCCCCACGCCCCCCCTAAAGAGGGGGGTGTATAGTGTGGCTGCAAAACTGAGCCTCCCCCTCTTTAGGGGGGAGTGAGGGGGCGAGCTTCTGTAGTCTATCTGCGAAATATGCGTGAAATTGTGGCGGCGAGGCGGTGGCGGGCCACGGCGGGCTGCATGCACTCGGCCAGTGGACTGCCAGCCGGATTGATGCACTCAACGGCGGCAAAGCCGGCATCAAGCAATGCCTCGCGGTCAGCGACACGGCCGGCCATGAGAATGGTTGGCACTCCCTGTTGCTGGGCGTGGTCCAGGATGCCCTGTGGTAACTTGCCCATCAAGGTTTGGCGGTCGGCACTGCCCTCACCAGTGATGACATATGCTGCACCCCGTAGTAAAGTGTCAAAGTCAAGCAAGTCAAGCAACAAGTCGATGCCTGAGCGTAATTCGGCATTCATATAAGCAAGCAGTGCGAAACCCATACCCCCTGCTGCTCCCGCGCCAGGTGTGTCGCGGTGGTCGGTGCCCAAGGCTTTTGCCGTGAGGTCGGCAAACTGGCATAGGCGCTCGTCGAGGCGCTCTACCATCGGCGGTGTGGCGCCTTTCTGTGGACCATAGATGTGCGCGGCACCATTTGTGCCGCACAAGGGATTCTGCACATCGCTTGCGACAGTGACCCGCAGGTCGCGCCCCGCCAACAACGACTGTGAGAGGTCGACCGTATCGCCGTCAAAGCGCAGACCCAGCGCTTCGAGCATACCGCGTCCGCCATCGGTGGTGGCACTGCCGCCCAGTCCCATCAGGATATGGGTGCAGCCACGACGCAACGCGTCGGCGATGAGTTCGCCGGTGCCATAGGTGGTGGCGCGCCAGGCATCTCGCTCGGCGAGAGCCACCCGTGTCAGGCCGCTGGCCTGCGCCATCTCGATGATGGCGGTGCCGTTGGATGCGATGCCATAACGAGCCTCGATGAGTCGCATCAGCGGGTCATGGACGCGTGCCGAGACGATGGTGCCGCCCATCGCCGTTGTGAAAGCCTCAAGCATCCCCTCGCCACCGTCGCTCACAGGCATTGAGAGAACCTGGGCATCAGGAATGGCCTCCCTGATGCCCAACTCCACTGCACGCCCGGCTTCCGCCGAGCTTAAACATCCCTTGAACGAATCAATGGCGACAAGAATTTTCATCAGTTCTTGACGATGAGTGTGCCAGTCATACCCTCGAGTGCCTGACGGGCCTTGTCAAGCGACGTAATCAGCGCCTTGCCGTTCTTAGTGTTCTCGACAAAACTGATGCACGACTCAATCTTGGGCAGCATCGAACCAGGGGCGAAGTGACCCTGGTGGATGTACTCCCGCGCCTCGCCAACGGTCATTTGTGCCAAGTCTTGCTGTTGTGGCGTGTTGTAGTTGATGGCAACTTGCTCAACGGCAGTCAAGATGACCAACATGTCGGCCTTGAGTTCCAATGCCAGCAATGCACTAGCGCGATCCTTGTCAATGACGGCTGCCACTCCTTGATAGTCGCCGCGCTTTTTCTCAACGACAGGGATGCCACCACCACCCACGGTGATGACGACGCAATGGTTCTTGACCAACTGCTCGACCACGGGCAGTTCAACAATCTTGATGGGTAGGGGCGAGGGTACCACACGGCGATAGCCACGACCGGCATCCTCCACAAAGGTGTAGCCCGTCTGTGCCGCCATCTCGTCGGCTTTGTCCTTGCTATAGAACATTCCCACGGGTTTGGTGGGGTGCTTGAAAGCCGGATCCTTCTTGTCGACGACAACCTGCGTGACTACCGCAGCGCAAGGCTTGTCAATCTTGCGGCGCGCCAGTTCGCGCTCAACGGCTTGCTGCAGGTGGTAGCCGATGTAGCCCTGAGTCATGGCGCCACACTCGGGGAACGGCATGGCAGGGGTGCCGCTATGGTTGTTGGCCGAAAACTCAAAGGCCAGGTTCACCATGCCCACTTGTGGGCCGTTGCCATGACCGATGACCACGTCGTAGCCTTGCTCTACCAGGTCGACAATCGTCGAGGCGGTGCCCTCGACAAGCGACAACTGCTCCTTTGGCGACTTGCCCAAAGCATTGCCGCCTAATGCGATTACGAGTCTTTTGCTCATATGGTGAGAAGTTAGCTCACCCCCCTCAGTCCGGTAGCCCCCTTAAATCCCCCCTAAAGAGGGGGGCTTACTAAGTTGCAATCATTGAGCCTCCCCCTCTTCTGGGGGGAGTGGGGGGTGAGCAATTAGACTACTTCAGTGTAGCGTACATCACGGCCTTGATGGTGTGCATGCGGTTCTCGGCCTCATCGAACACTTTGCTCTGAGGACCACGGAACACCTTGTCGGTCACCTCCATCTCGGGAATGCCGAATTTCTTGTAGATGTCCATGCCGATAGTGGTCTCCAGGTCGTGGAATGAAGGCAGACAGTGCAAGAAGATGGCATCGGGATTGGCGTTGGCCATCACGGCGTCGTTCACCTGATAAGGACTCAGCAGTTTGATGCGCTCGGCCCAAATCTCGTCGGGCTCGCCCATCGATACCCAGATGTCGGTGTAGATGACGTCGGCATTCTTGGTGCCTTTCTTCACATCGTCGGTCAGGGTAATGGTGCAACCGTTCTCCTTGGCAATCTTCTTGCAGGTGTCGACAAGTTTCTTGTCGGGCATATTCTCCTTGGGACCGCAGGCGACAAAGTTGATGCCGAGCTTGGCAGAAACGACCATCAGAGAGTTGGCGACGTTGTTGCGGGCGTCACCCATGAAGACCATCTTCAGGCCTTTGTAGCGACCGAAGTTCTCCTCGATGGTGAGCACGTCGGCAAGCATTTGGGTGGGATGGAACTCGGTGGTGAGGCCATTCCACACGGGCACGCCAGCATAGCGGGCGAGGTCTTCGACAATCTGCTGGTCGAAGCCGCGGTACTCAATGCCGTCAAACATGCGTCCCAGCACCTTGGCGGTGTCTTCGAGCGACTCTTTCTTGCCCATCTGCGATGATCCGGGATCAAGGTAGGTCACACCCATACCCAGGTCGTTGCCGGCAACCTCAAACGAGCAGCGGGTGCGGGTAGAGGTCTTCTCGAACAACAAAACGATGTTCTTGCCGGTGAGCCACTTGTGAACGGTTCCGGCGCGCTTCATGCGCTTAAAATCCTTGGCAAGCTCGAGCAGGTATTGAATCTCCTCAGTGCTGAAATCCAGTAATTTCAAGAAACTTCTTCCTGATAAACTTCTTGGCATAATGTTTTGATTTTGTTAATGGTGAATATTGTGTTGAAATGATAATTCCCTCGTTCTAGAGAAGAAAGTGCAAAGGTACGACGAAAACTTGATACCCACATCATTTTCCACGACTTTTTTGCAAACCACCTGAAAAATAAAACAAGACCAGCCCCCTAGCTAATAGGAGGCTGGTTGTGGGAAGAGGTGGACTCGAACCACCGAACCCGAAGGAGCGGATTTACAGTCCGCCGCAATTGCCGCTATGCGATCTTCCCAAGAGATTGGACTGCAAAGGTAATGCTTTTTTCTAAATTGGAGTGAGAAATACTGATTTTTTTTGCTTCACACCGATTTTTTAGCCCAAAATCCCCGCCATTTGGCAACAAATCACTAACGTTGGATAAATTAGGCTGTGTCTCGGAAGTAAAAATAAAAAAACTTCGTCTTTTATTTTGTACTTCGCTCAACTTGCACTAATTTTGTCGTGGATTATGAAGCTGCGACACCTGAACATACTCAACTATAAGAACATTGCGGAGGCAAACCTGGACTTTGCCGATGGGGTAAACTGCCTTATCGGCAACAACGGTATGGGCAAGACCAACATCCTCGACGCGATTTACTACTTGAGTTTCTGCCGCAGTTACACAGCACAGTCCGACCAGTCGGTAATCCGGCACGATGAGCCCTATATGATGCTGCAAGGCACCTACGACCGCCGTGAGGCCGAGGAACAGGTGGTGGTGTCGCTTCAACGCGGAAAGCGCAAGGTGGTGCGTCGTGGCGGAAAGGAATACCAGCGCTTGAGCCAACACATAGGCCTGTTACCTGTGGTGATGATTTCGCCCATAGACCAGGATCTGATTCGTGGCACGGGCGAGGAACGCCGTCGGTTGATGGACCAAATTATCTCGCAGGGCGACAAGGAGTACCTCGATGCCCTCATCCGCTACGCTAAGGCGGTAGAGCAGCGAAACTCGATGATTCGTCAGGAGATGCGCGACCCGCTGCTCTACGAAACAGTCGAAACTGTTTTATGCCAGACAGCAGCCATCGTGCACCAGCGGCGCGCTGATTTTGTCGAGCGGTTCACGCCCATCTTCATGCGGTATTACAGTGACATCGCTGGAGACCAGGAGACAGTGCGTTTGACCTATCAGAGCCAGCTCACAGACACAACGATGCACGAACTGCTCGCTGCCAACCGTGAACGTGACATGATTATCGGCTACACCACGCGTGGCGTGCACCGCGATGACATGGAACTGTTGTTGGGCGATTACCCCATGCGTCGCACAGGCTCGCAGGGGCAATGCAAGACCTACACCCTGGCACTGCGCTTGGCACAGTTCGACTTTCTCAAGGCGAGTATGCCCGTCACGCCATTGCTGCTGCTCGATGACATCTTCGACAAACTCGATGCCCGGCGCGTCGAGCATATCGTCGAGGTGGTCTCAAGCGACCGCTTCGGCCAGATTTTCATCACCGACACCAACCGTACTCACCTAGACCACATCATGCAGCGCATGGCGGGTGACCACCGCATGTTCATTGTCACCGATGGCCGTTGTGAGCCAGTGGAGAAAGGAGGCGAGCAATGAAACGCACCGAGGCGCAGACCATCGGCCAAATTGTAGAGAACTTCCTGCACGAGGAGCATCTGGATCAGCAGCTTGACGAGTTGCGTGCCAGCGCATTGTGGCCGCAGGTGGTGGGGCAGGGCATCAATCGCTATACCGCCAGCCGTTCGGTGGCGGGTGGCGTGATGACAGTGCACATCACGTCGGCTCCCTTGCGTAACGAACTCATGTTCATGCGGTCAAGCATCATCCAGCGCATCAACGATGCCCTGGGACGAGAAGTCATTCACGACATTGTGTTTAGATAAAGTAAGAAGAGCTTATTGGTAGCGGCCATTATGAATTATGAATTAAAAATAGAACGCCCGTTTCGTTGCCATACGGCAATACAGATGCGGTTCAATGACATTGACATGCTGGGACACTTGAATAACACCAGCTACCTTGAAATGTTCGACCTAGGCAAGAACGACTACTTCACCAAGGTCAAAAAAGGCTACATCGAGTGGTCGAAGCCATCGTTGATGATCGTGCACCTGGATATCGATTTCCTGGCGCAAACCCATTTCAGCGAACGCGTCGAGGTGCTCACCCAGGTCACCCGTTTGGGCAACAAGAGCGTGCACCTGGTGCAACAGTTGGTCAACACTGACACGGGCGAGGTGAAATGCCAGTGCCAGAGCGTCATGTGCAACTTTGATGTCACCACGGGTGTCCCCGCCACCATCACCGATGAGTGGCGCCGGGACATCGCCGCCTACGAAGGAGATTCCGAGTTAGGAGTTAAGAGTTAAATCCCAGTTCTCCCAAGTTTCCCAGTATTCCCAGTTCTCCCGGTATTCCCAGTTAATCAATTAAAAAACAAGAGATATGCGAAAGATTATTGCTATAGGAGAGTCGGTGCTTGACACCTTGTTCGATGGTGGGCGGCCCGTCAAGTCATTTGTCGGCGGTCGCATCGCCTGTGCCGCTGCCTCGCTAGGCAGCTTGGGACTGCCCTGCCAGATGTTGAGTGAGTGTACTACCGACGCGGTGGGTGACTTGGTGATGGACTACTTGTTACGCCACGGCGTGGACATCCGCTCGGTGGACCGTTATCCCGACGGTGCTACACCTTTTGCGGCCATCTTCCCCAAGGGGTCGGGGAAGCAGATTGTGAATTACGGCTGTTATCCCAAAACCCGTTTCGATGTTGTGTGGCCGCGTATCGACGAGGATGACGTTGTACTTTTCGGTTCACTATATGCCATCGATTTGCCACAGCGCCAGCGACTATACGACCTGCTAAAATATGCCGTCGAACGCAAGGCTATCCTTATCTATCTGCCAGGTTTCCAACATGGAATCAGCTACCGCTTGACCAAGGTCATGCCGCATCTGCTTGAAAACCTCGAAATCAGTGACATCGTCATCGCCCATGACCAGGACATCCACGACATCTTCCCAGGCGAGACGGGTGATGAGGCCTACCACAATCACATTGAGTTCTATTGCCCTAACTACGTGCATCTGACACGTTCGTTGAGCATGCTCATGTATGCCAAGAACCTCAATGTCGCTGCCGAGAAACCCGCTGCCGACAACCTGTTGGGATGGCAAGCGGGACTCACCGCCGGCATCATCGCCCAACTATTCAAGCGTGAGATTACCCGCGAAGCCTTGCTGGCTTTGGACAACGACACTTGGCGTGACATCCTCCTCGAAGCCCGCACGATGGCTGAACAAGCCGCAGCAAGCGAAGAAAACTGCCTGTAAAGTGCCTACCAGTAAACAGTCTCAATTCTCAATTCTTAATTCTAAATTCTACTTGAAGCCCCTATTGATTGAGTCGGCGTTTCCGACACTGCGCAATGATGTTACCATCGCCGTGGCACAAATCGAATCCACGGGACAGATGCCGTCGACCGATGGACTCGATGCGCCGCTGGTGCTTGACATGACCATGAGTTATGTGCTGTTCCTCGTCAAGGATCAACGCACTACCGCCGCCATGCAAGCCATCGAGTATCTGCTCTATGCCGATGACAATGACCGATTGCCGTCGCTCTATGCTTCGTGGCTATGGTTGTCGCGCATGACCTTGATGATTGGAGACGGACAACCCACCTTAGCGTTGAGCAGTGCCGAGAGCGCGTTGCAGCAACTCAGCGAGATAGCGGGAAAGAAAAACGAGGACTTCCTGGCGCAGCTGGCGGGTATCCTCTATAATCTGGCGATGATTCACCACACGGCGGGCGACAGTAGTCGTGCCGCCAAAGAACTCACGCGTGCCCAGAAACTATATGAGCGTCTGGCAAAACGCAATGACACTCGCTTTGCCGCAATGTTGCTCTATGCCGTGGATGCCTCGACCGACATCATACAGTCGCGCACCAAGCAGATGAACGTGCTGGCGCATTACCAACAGTGCACCGAACTATACACAGCTATGCTCGAACAGGGCGGTGACGAGGGGCAGACGCGCGAGGCACTCATTGCGCTGGTCGACTCGCTGAAGAATGAGGGAGACATCATGCTGCAGATGGGCAACGGCCGCAATGCCGTGAAATACTTCACCAAGGCCCTTCGTTACCAGAAGAAATTGGGCGAGCCATTTGGCTACAAAGACTTGATCTTATCCATCGGGCTAGCAAAGTCGCTGATGCGGCTCATCAATCGTCGTGCCGCCGCCGAACAGTTGCTCAACTCATTGTTGCCACTGGCTCGACGCCTTCAGGCACACAACGAGGTCATCGAAATTGAAAACCTCCTCCTGGGCAAGAGCAAGACCAACAACATCATGACATTGCTCAAAGGTATCTTCTAGTGCCTCAACCACTTGAAGATGTCCTTGTAGCTGGTCTTCTTGCCGTAGAGGAGGATGCCCGTGCGGTAAATGCGCGAGGCGACCCAAACCGTGGCGGCGGCGGTGGCGAACAGCAGGAAGATGCTCAATGCCAATTGCCAGAATGGTACGTCGTAAGGCAAGCGAATCATCATCACAATGGGCGAGGTGAATGGAATCATCGAACACCACAACGCCATCGGGCCATTAGGGTTCTCGATGCACGCCATGCCAGCATACAGCGCGATAATCATGATGATGATGATGGGAGTGGTAAACTGCGAGGCATCAGCGGCCTGGTCAACTGCCGAACCGAAGGCGGCAAACAATGCGGCATAAAGCAGGTAACCACCAACGAAGTAGAACACGAAGCAGGTGAAAATCTGCAGGTAATTCACGCCCAGGATGGCTTGGATGATTTGGGTCATGTCGGCATTGCCACTTTCTTGAAGGGCGGCTTGTAAGGCTGCAGGGTCATTGCCCATCGAGAAGATGTCGCCCGAAGCCAGACCGATGAAACTGCCAGCCACCATACTCAGGGCGAGCATCACCACCGTCCATATGGCCAACTGCGTCAAGCCTACCAACGCCACGCCGATAATCTTGCCCATCATCAGTTGGAAAGGCTTGCACGAACTCACGATGACCTCGACGATGCGGTTGGTCTTCTCCTCGATGACACCGTTCATGATCATCGCCCCGTACATCAGCACGAACATATAAATAAGGAACGAGAGGGCAAAGCCGATGCCCATGGCAATCTCACTGCTCGACTCGGTCTCCGAACCGTCCTCGCCCCATTTCACGCTCTTCACATCTACATCGACGCTCGACTCGTCAATCATCTTCTGCAGGTTAGGCACGCCATAGCTCGCCACATGGGCGCGCGTGAGCGTGTCGCTCATTTGGCGGTTAATCTGCATCTTCAGAGTGGCGTTCACGGTCTTGTCGCTGTAGATGGTCACTTGGTGGGTCGAATCAACATCGCGTGGGATAATCACCATTGCCGTCAGACTCTCGCTGGCATTGGTGTAGAACTGATGCGGGTCGGTCACCGTGTCGCCGCTCAACGGCACAAAGTGGAACAAGTCGGTGTCCTCAATGGCGTTGGCATAGCGACCCGTCTCGTCGATGACTGCCACATTTTCGGTCTCACTGCCCTCATGGTTCAAGTAACCGATGCCGATGGGGAGCAAGATGCACGCAATCATCAGGATGGGGATGAGGATGGTCATGATGATGAACGACTTGCGTCCCACCATCGACATATATTCGCGGGCGATTATCAATTTAAGCTTGCTCATGGTTCTGGTCTTTTACGGTGTTAATGAAAATGTCATGCATCGACGGTAGTATCTCGTGGAAGCCACACAGGTTGCTGTGGTCGTTCAGCCAAGCGATGGCATCGTGCATGGTCACGCCGGTATTGAGGCGCACTTTCGTGTCGTGGTCGCCAGGCTGTTGCGGCAGGATGGTGTAGAGTGCGTCGTTGGTCTCGAGTGTCTCGCCCTTGGGCAGTTCGACGGCGAGGATGCCCTGCTTGTGCTGCTGGCGGATCTCCTCAACCAGTCCCTCGAGAACCACGCGTGAGTGGTTGATGAGCGTGATACGCTCGCAGATGGCCTCAACGCTCTCCATATTGTGCGTCGAGAACAATACGGTGCTTCCTTCCTGTTTCAGTCGCAGAATCTCGACCTTGAGTTGGTCGGCATTGACGGGGTCAAAGCCCGAAAATGGCTCGTCGAAAATGAGCAAGCGCGGACGATGTATGACCGTAGCGATAAACTGCACCTTTTGTTGCATACCCTTGCTCAGCGCCTCGAGTTTCTTGTCGCGCCATTCACCCAAGTCAAAACGATCAAGCCACTGCTGCATCTCGTTGTAGGCTGTGGCCTTGTCCATGCCCTTGAGGCGGGCGAGGTAGACGATCTGTTCACCCACCTTCATCTTCTTGTACAGGCCGCGCTCCTCGGGAAGGTAGCCGATGTGCGCCACATCGTCATCGGTGATGGCGCGTCCGTCGAGCAACACCTCACCACTGTCCTGGTGAGTGATGCGGTTGATGATGCGTATCAGTGAGGTCTTGCCGGCACCATTGGGCCCCAGCAGGCCATAAATGCACCCTTGTGGCACGTTCATGCTCACATGATCTAGTGCCAGATGTCCGTCATATTGCTTGACGACATCGCGAATTTCAATGAAATTATCCATATTGTTGAATGAAATTTTCTATTTGACGCAAACTTGGGCCAAATTATTACAAGGAGTGGAGTGAAAAACGCTTAACCCTGAGGGCGTAGTTGCCAAAAAGCGACGGCAGCGGCGGCGGCGACGTTGAGCGAGTCGACGCCGTGCTGCATGGGGATGCGGGCGACGTAGTCGGCTTGGTGGATGGTGTCTTGTGCCAGGCCGTCGCCCTCGGTGCCCATGATGATGGCCAAACGCGGTTCGGCGCACAGAGCGGGATCATCGATGGGGACTGAACGGTCGGTCAATGCCATAGCCACGGTCTTGAAACCTAATGAATTGAGCGATTGAATGGGCTGTTCCAGCCACGTCCAAGGCACGAGAAACACGCTGCCCATTGACACACGCACGGCACGGCGGTTGAGCGGGTCGCACGAGGTGGGTGTGAGCAACACGGCATCAATGCCCAACGCGGCTGCCGAACGGAAGATGGCTCCGATGTTGGTGGTGTCGGTCACTCCGTCGATGACCACCACACGGCGTGCCTCACGGCACACCTCTTCTACAGGAAGGGGAAGGGGACGACGCATCGCGCAAAGCACGCCGCGCGTTAGCGTATAGCCAGTAAGGCTTGCCAACAGCTCGCGTTCACCCGTGTAGACAGGGATGTCGCCACACCGCGCAATGATAGGTGCCGCATCGCCCGTAATATGGCGTCGCTCGCACAGCAAAGACAGGGGTTCATAGCCTGCGTCCAGTGCTACCGCGATGACTTTGGGGCTCTCGGCGATAAAGATGCCCCGCTCAGGATCCAACCGGTTACGCAGTTGCGCCTCGGTCAACGAACCATACACCTCCACACCTGGTTCGTTTAAAGACTTGATTTCAATAATCATCGGCGAGGTTATACTGCCGCTAAGCGGGCGAGGAGTTCGATGGTCACGCGCCAGATGTCGTCAATGGTTTGCAGCTCAACGCGCTCACGCGTGCTGTGCGGCTCAACGATGCGCGGTCCGATAGATGCCATCTCGATACCCGGATACTTCTGCACGAAAAATCCAGCCTCGAGCACAAAGTGCATCGCCACCTTGCGTGGGCGCCACCCTAGCACGTCGTTGAACACATCGCTCGTGAGATTGATAAAGTCACTGTCGGGGTTCTCCTGCCAGGCCGGTGCTGACATGACCAATTCGGTCGTTGCTCCTGCCTCGGCAAAGACTTCCTTGATTTGCAGCCCAGTCTGTTCCATCTCGTCGACGTCGAAACTGCGGGTGTGCGTGCTCACGGTAATCTCATCTTGCTCGGTGCGGATCATGCCCACATTGTTTGAGGTGTGCACTGTGCCAGGCATGGTTTGGCTCATGGCAATCACGCCTTGAGGGGTTTCTTCGAGTGCGAACATCAACGCAGCCACCTGGTTGGGGTTGATGACTTGTTCGCAGGGTTCGCACGGAATGATGGTGCAGCGTACATCGGGGTCGGTCTCGCCATACTCGTTGTGTAGCCACTCGTTGAAGTGTGGCTCACGGTCTTCGACCTCTTCGACGCCATCCTCGGCGGGCACACAAATGATGGCCTCTCCACGGCTAGCTATGGATGCGCTGGCATCGCCCACCTGCAAGTGAGCCACATTGACGATGGTCTCCTCGGCAATGGCATTGAGCAGTGCCCACATTAGCAGAGTCGCACTTGCACGCCCCTTGTTGATGTCCACGCCCGAATGTCCGCCACGGCCGCCGTCTACCGCCACGCGATACCACTTGTGTCCACGCGGGGCATTCACGCGGGTGATGGGCAGGTGGTGAATCTGCAAGTAAGCACCGGCGGCACCCGTGGTGATGGTGTCATAGTCCTCGCTGTCCAGATTGATGACTTTGCGACCTTGGATGAAGTCGGGCGAGAGGTTTGACGCACCCGTCATCCCGTCCTCCTCGTTGGTGGTGGTGATGACCTCCAGTGGACCATGAACAATGTTGTCATCTTGAAGGATGGCAAGTGCCATCGACAGACCGATGCCATTGTCCGCACCCAGCGAGGTGCCCCGGGCGTGCATCCAACCGTCCTCGGAGTATGCTTCGATAGGATCGTTCAGAGGGTCAAACTGCTTGTCAGGCTCGGCGACACAAACCATGTCCATGTGGTTGAGGATGACAATGGGGGTGGAGTCCTCATGTCCGGGTGTGGCTGCCTTGCGAATGACCACGCAGTTGTGGGCATCGCGCGTATAGTCCAGACCTAGGCGCTGGGCAAACTGGCACAGGAAGTCGGCTATGCGCTCCTCATGGTGCGAAGGGCGCGGCGTGGCGTTGAGTTGTTTGAACAACTCGAACACGACTTGAGAAGACGGAATATGAGTCATAGATTTGTGATATGAGTGTATAGGTGGGTTCTATAAATTAATAAAGGTTGAGATAGGTTCTTGGCTGTTTTTGCTTCTTTTCGGCATCTGCTGCGTTAAATCATTGCGACATAGCCCGCTATGCTGCTTTAACTTCGCATCTGCTCGAAAATAAATCAAAAACATCTCAAGTTAATTTTACAGAACCCACCTTTAAAATTGTTGCGGTTTTGGGGAATTTTCTTAAAAAAGTATTGTAAAAGTCGATTTTTTGTTGCTATAACGAAAAAATGTAGTACCTTTGTCAGAAAATTGGGAAATTAGAATCGATGAAATATTTGTTGATATATATCATCTTAATCAATCTGGTGACTTTTGTGGTCTATGCCGATGATAAGCGACGGGCGAAAAGACATTCCTGGCGCACAAGCGAGGCCACATTAGTGACGCTGGCTGCCATCGGCGGGTCCGTGGGAGCCTTGCTGGCTATGTTGGTGTTCCGGCACAAGACGCGTCACAACCAGTTCACGATTGGCATCCCCACCATCCTCATCGTACAAATACTGCTAATGATATTCCTGTTAGCAGATTAGCCGTTATAGCCCAAATCCATCACCTATAATCTATAAACTATAATCTATAAACTATCTACGCACCACATCGTGGATGGCACGGCCCATGTTCTCGACGATGTCGCTTGCCATCACACCGTAGGTGTCGTGTTCCTGGGCGGCGAGGTCGCCAGACAATCCATGTAAATAGATGCCCAATGCCACCGCCCAATCGGGGGTGTAGCCTTGCGCGATGAGCGCGGCGATGACACCAGTGAGTACGTCGCCACTGCCTGCGGTCGCCATACCCGCGTTGCCGCTGCTGTTGATATACACTTTGCCATCGGGACGTACGGTCTTGGTGTGGTGACCCTTGAGCACAATCGTGATTTCATAGAGACGTGACACTTCAATCGCCTTGCGTAGGCGCTCCTCGTCGGTGTGATGCTCGCCGAAGAGGCGGTCAAACTCGTTGGCGTGCGGCGTGAGTACAGAACCCTTGGGAATGCTGCGTAACAACATCGGGCGGCGAGCAATGCAGTTGAGCGCGTCGGCATCAAGCAGGCAAGGACGACGGAAACTCTTCAGGAAGGCATCGACGGCCTCGACTGTCTCGTCACTCGTGCCAATGCCAGGACCCAACGCCACCACGCTGTACTGATGGTGAATGTCAATTTGAGATGTGTAAATCTCGCCACGGTCGGGCTCAAAAATTACCTCGGGTACTGCGGTCTGTAGGGGGCCGTAGCCACAGCGAGGCGCGTGGACGGTTACCAGACCAGCACCCGAACGCATCGCGGCGCGCGAGGCGAGGATGGCAGCACCCATCATGCCGTAACTGCCGGCAATGAGCAGGATGGTTCCGTAGTCATATTTGTTGCTGAACGGGTCCCGCTCGCTAATCATGTTGTGCGCGTCCTCATGCTCGATGAGGTAGAAGTCGGTGGGCGTGGAAGCGATGGCATCCGTACTCATCTCCAAGTCCAGAATCTTCAGGTCGCCAATGTAGCGGGCGTTCTCCTGGAAGAAGAACGACAGACGGCGGAAATTGAACGTCAACGTCAGGTCGGCGCAGATGATGTTGCGAGGGTCGGTACCCATGTTCCACTCGCCGAACAGGCCCGAAGGCATGTCAATCGAAACGACATAGGAATCACTGTCGTTGATGTACTGCACCATCTGGGCATAGCCGCTGCGCAATGGGTCGCGAAGACCCGACCCGAAAAGTGCGTCGATGACCACATCGCTCTCGGTGAGCTCAGGCGGAGTGAATGTGTCGGTAACCTCAATGAAATCCAGGTCTTCCAACTCCAGCAGGCGGTCGCGGTTGGTCGAGCAACACTTGGACAGTTGTGAAGAACGGATGTTGAACAGGTACACTTCGGGGTGATAGCCCTGGTTATGCAGCAGGCGGGCCACGGCCAGACCGTCACCACCGTTGTCGCCAGGACCGGCAAAGATGATGATATGTTTGTTGGTGCGCCAGCGCGCGACAATCTCGTAAGTTACCGCCTCGGCGGCGCGTTCCATCAAGTCTAGGCGCGACAGGTTGTCGCGCTCGATGGTCTTCTCTTCAATGCGGCGAATGCCGTCGGTAGTGAATATCTTCATAAAAGGCTTATAAAGCTGTTTTCGAGTAGTTTAAAGCGTGTATTGCACCCATGTAGTGCGGGTGGCTTCGGTTCAAGCATACAAAGTTAGTGCAAGTTGAGAGAAATACAAAATAAAAAAAGCAATTTTTTTTATTTTTACTTCCGAGACGCAGCCTAATTTCGAGGTCGCAGACCTCAACGTAGTTCTTTTTTGTGTGAAAGCCGCGAAAAAACGAAAAAAACTATTGAAAAATATTTTGTCGTGCCCAACATTTGCGCAAACAAAGTTTCTTCACTACTTTTGCACATCTTTTAGGTTTGGCGCGATTACAGCCAAGCTAGCAAAAGATTATTATCTAAAATTCTGGATTATGGATACAGTGACTTTTAAGGGGCTGGAGTTTGTGCCCTATCTGACGCGTGAGAAGATTGCCGAACAGGTGCAGCGGGTGGCGGCTGAAATTCGCCGTGATTGCAAGAGTGAGAACCCCATTTTCCTGTGCGTACTCAACGGGGCGTTCATGTTTGCAGCCGACCTGTTCCGCGCATGCCAGATGAACCATGCCGAGATTACTTTCATCCGCTTCAAGAGCTATGAGGGTACCAGTTCGACCGGCAAGGTTCGAGAAATCATGGGACTCAGTGAGGACATTGAGGGACGCGACGTGATTATCATCGAAGACATCGTCGATACAGGCGTGACGGCCTTCCAGTTGCGCCAAATGTTGCTCGGACGAAACCCACGCAGTGTCAAGATGGCGACGCTCTTGTTCAAACCCGAGTCGCTACAGTTGGGCACTCCGCCCGAGTATGTGGGCTTTGAGATTCCATCCAAGTTCATCATTGGCTATGGTTTGGACCTCGACGGCGAAGCCCGCAACCTCAGCGACATCTATGTCGTAAAATAAGGACGCGACGCGCCGTCAGAGATAAAGCCTACCAGCGCAGTCTTAATTCTTAATTCTAAATTCTTAATCAGAATAAAAAATGCTAAACATCGTAATTTTCGGTGCCCCGGGCTCAGGCAAGGGCACACAGAGTGACAACATCATCAAGGAGTATAACCTGTTCCACATCAGTACGGGTGACGTGCTGCGCGACAACATCCGCCGCGGCACCGAGCTGGGTGAGACCGCCAAAGCCTATATGGACAAAGGCCAACTCATCCCCGACGAGTTGATGATCAGCATCCTTGCGGACGTGCTCGACGCTAACCGTGAGGCTGCCAGCGAGGGCGTGATTTTCGACGGATTCCCCCGTACCATCCCGCAGGCCGAAGCACTTGAGGCCATGCTGCAGGAGCGCGGCACTTGCATCAGCGCCGTTGTTGGACTTGAGGTTCCCGAGGACGAACTCATCGAACGCATCTTGCTGCGTGGCAAACTGACAGGCCGTAGCGATGACAACCCCGAGACAGTGAAAAACCGCCTTGCGGTCTATCACAACCAGACTTCCCCGCTGCAGGCCTTCTATCAAGAAAAAGGCCTCTACCACGCTATCCATGGCACCGGTAAGATCGAAGACATCTTCGCCGACATCAAGTCTGCCATCGATTCTGTAAAATAGGACATTCCGAAAGGATAAGAACAACACAACCACAAGGGCACAAGTCAACTAGAACTTGTGCCCTTGAATTTTAAAACTTCTGTCTTAAGCCTGTGTTGTTGCGTCTATTTATGGGACAAGGACCTTGCGGGCGGTGCCGTCGCTCATGCGGATGATGGTCACACCGCGGTGGCTAGTGCCAACACGCTTGCCGTCGATGCTGTAGCGTGCCACCTCGTGGGCATCGTTGTCACGCACCTCGGTGACGGCGCTCTGCACTAAGGCATCGATGCGGAAGGCGGGGCTCAGCGTCTGCTCTTGCCAGTTGCCGGACTCGTCCACCAAACGGAACTTCAGGTCAAACCACCCGTTCTCACTCGGAGTGTTGACTGAGGTCAGCGAACCAGAGTAGAATGAGCCAAACAAATACGGGTCATCAAATTCTGACTGATGTTCGATGCTCTCCAGCGGTTGCCACTCGTCAGTGCCATATGGGGCATATGACACCTCGACGTTCATCGGTTGGCAGTCGTTGTAACTCCATTGTCTTTGACGCCCATCATCAGTCGTATAATACAATGTCCTCACCTCAAAGTCGCCGCCCGCGAACAGGATGCTACCTTGGTCTGGTGTACTAAAGCGGTCGGTCACATTGTCCTCTGCGTCACGGAACTGTAGCATTTTCAGCCTTGGCATATTCATATCCTCACGTGTTTGGTCAAAACAAATTGTAGTCACATTCTTGCCCTCAATTCCATCGACCAAGACATTGTCATTAGTGAAGGTCAACTCATATTCACCCCTTGGCTGTTGTGTCCATGCTTCAAACAAGCTATCGAGCGCCCAAGTGGTCAAAGTACTCATATTGCCATGATAAACTTCCTCGCTATTATATTTTGCTTCCAGAGTCGAATAGATATCGCCACATCCAATTAACTCGCCGTATCGTCCCCAATGCTGATTTGTTGAATTAATCATTACCACTCCCTCCTGATCCAAGTTTCTCAACTGAACAACATTCAACGGGCAACTGTTGCCCAAAATGCCTTGCTTCTGTTCTGCCATGTAACTGAATTTGGGGTGGCCAGGGTAATCCTCTTGCCACACACCTGCTTCAGAGGTTGCAACTGCGGCTCCATTGATAAGATACTCCATGGTTTTGTCTTGTCTTACCATCATCTGAGGTCCAGTGGTAAAATATTTAGCAATAACAGTATCTACTCTTGTTTCAATAAGGTTGTCAAACTCATCATAATAATTGACTGTTTGTAAATAAACTTCTTCTCCGTCCTCAATTGATAATGTCGCTGTATGATTGAGACCTAATAGGTTACTGTTGCTGCCAATTTTAGGAGCATTATACATGACACTTACCTTTTGATCGGGTTTATAATTGTACAAACCAACCTCCATATTTGACGCATTAAAATGTTCATTTTCAATGTAATTCTCTATGCGTAACTTTGCAACTCCTATATCTGGATTCTGGGATGTCTCTATCCATTTTGGTGTACGTTGAAACTGTTCTTCATATTCTACATAATCATTAGCATCATTCCTCAAGGGGAACACTTCTGAATCGACACAGGTAGGAGTTAATCGATTAAAATAAAATTGTTTACAATCATCAACCATACCCGAAGCCATTGAGATAGTATAACGATTAGTAAGATTGTTGATATATGTATTATATGAATGATATAAATTAACTTGACTAAAATAGCCATAACCCTCTAAAAATATGTATAGCGTGTTCGATGTCATCAGCATCTCAGAATCATCCATCAGTTCTCCTTTCTCGTTGCTAATGTCCCAACTTATTAGATTCTCGCAATCTAGTAAGTTAAGATAAATTGTGGTGTCTTTATCTATTTGTACTTGCTCATCAATATGCATATAATTGTTGCCATATGATGGGCCACCAGCAATATATGTAGTTTTTGCGAAGAGGTCATAGATTCCAGTAGGAATTCTGACAGTCATTCCACTAGGTGTAATCATGTAAGGATGCCATTGATATTCTTGCTCTAAATTAAAAATCATGATTGATGAGACCATTACATTAGTATAATCTTCTCCATCAAGGCCATACAACAGTGTTACTGTGGCAGAGTCTGTTGGCGTAATCTCATTTGTGCGCTTAGGATTATTCTGCTGACATTTACCAAGGCGATATCCTTTGCTTTCGAAATATCCCATCATTGATTTTTGAGAAGCAATAGCTTGTTGGTTATGTTGGAGCTGTTGGCTATCTTTGACGACCTTGCACGTTCGATGCTGTCGCGTCTGCGCTTGCACGCTAATGCCCATCGCCATCGTCAGGCAAAGCATAACGGTTAGTAGGTAAAGTTTACGTTTCATTGTTCGTTTGTTTTAAGAGTTAAACATTGTTTGCCAAAAAACACCGCGGTACTGTTTTTCGACAACGCAAAGTTGAGAACATTTCTTATTCCCGCCAAATTTTTCGGCAACTTTTTTCGGGAGCTTGTTACAGGCTTCAATAGGCGTTTGCTGTTGTGTTTCAATGGATTACAAAATAAGAACAACGGCGATAATAGGCCGTTTTGTAACATCAATCTAACCGCGAATCACGCGAGACAACGCGAAATTTATTTCGACATGTGAACATGTGATGCTTTTTTTGTTCTCATGTACACTTGTCTTCATCTAACCGCAAAGCGCACAAAATCAGACAACTTGGATATTCTCAACAACTGATATATAATTGCCAAAAAACTTCTTTTTTTGTACTTCGCCCGGCTGGCACAAATTTTGCGTAAATACGCAAAAAAAGTAAATGAAATATTTGCGCCAATTAAAAATAATGTCTAATTTTGCAACCGAAAATAACGTATTTACGCACAAAAAGTAATTAACGACACATGATTATTAAACGTGATACTCTCTTAAAAAAGCTGGTGCGCAGCAAGCACAATGGCATGATTAAAATTGTCACTGGCATTCGTCGCGCGGGCAAATCGTTTTTATTGTTCAAACTCTTCGTTCAACACTTGAATGACGAAGGCATAGAGAACAGCCACATCATCAAAATAGATTTGGAAGATAGACGCAATAAAGATCTCCGCAACCCTGACGCTTTGCTGCAATATATAGACAGCAAAATGATAGATGACCAAATGTATTACATTTTGATTGATGAAATTCAGTTGGTTAACGAGTTTGAAGACGTATTAAATAGTTACCTTAAAATTGACAATGCTGACCTTTATGTAACAGGGAGCAATTCGAGATTTCTCTCAAATGATGTTATCACCGAGTTTCGTGGGCGTGGTGAAGAAATAAGAGTCACACCATTGACCTTTCGTGAATTTATGCCCACCCAATCAAATCGAGATTCCGCTTTTGAAGAATATCTCCTTTATGGAGGCCTTCCTCAAGTTGCTCTCATGGATCATATAGAACAAAAAAAGGATTATCTGAAGGCGCTATTTTCTAAGGTATATCTCACAGACATTAAAGAACGTTATGGGATAAAAAATGATGATGATTTGAGTGAACTGATTGATGTGCTGGCCTCTTCAATTGGTGGACTGACAAACCCTTCAAAGCTTGAGCGAACATTTGCATCTGTCAAACATAGCAAAATTACTCATCAAACTATCAAGTCGTATCTGAATTACCTGCAAGAGGCATTTCTTGTTGAAAAATCTATCCGTTATGACATCAAAGGGAAACGATATATAGACACACCAGCTAAGTATTACTTCACCGACCTAGGCTTGCGAAATGCCCGTATCGGTTTTAGGCAGTTTGAAGTGACTCATCTGATGGAAAACCTTATTTTCAACGAACTTTGCATGCGAGGCCTAGATGTTGACGTTGGTGTAATCATCCATAACACAAAAAATGAGAACGGTGTCAGTCAGCGAAAGCAATTGGAAGTTGATTTTGTGTGCAACCAAGGGAGCAAGCGGTACTACATCCAATCGGCCTTGCGATTGCCTACCGAAGAAAAACTCCAGCAAGAGATTCGGTCACTCAAATTGATTGATGACAATTTCCAAAAATTTGTAATCACAGAAGAACCCATAAGCCGCTATTTGGACAACAATGGCATCGTGTTCATGAACATCCATGAATTTTTAATGAACGAGAATAGTTTGTCATAACCTTTTGTTCCCATGAAGAAACTGATACCCATTATACTGCTTTC
>JAEEGL010595011.1_pt1 | contig 22289 bp, 31 predicted proteins | sample 9134231 | NCBI WGS metagenome assembly JAEEGL01 (sample SAMN16246548, study PRJNA631951) | gut metagenome | biome: gut microbiome; feature: rumen; material: fiber-attached | host: Bos | place: Iran: Karaj | collected 2018-10 | reverse complement strand
GGTAGTTTTCGGTAGTTTAGTATCAAGAGATCTTTGTATATTAGAGATTCCTGTATCGTAGGTAGTTTTCGGTAGTTTGGAATCGAGAGTTTGTTGCAAATTAGTTACATCAGATATTTTGTGCGAGTGTGTTTTCTGCGCGAATATCTCGCTGCCTGTTACGAAATCGTCCCAAGCAAGTTTCTTTTCACCGCGTGCGGGTAGTCCGTTGGAGAGTATGCGCGAAGTGTAGGCGTTTTCGTAAGGCTCACCCTTGGCAGTAATGTCGATGTCGTCAGCACGAACATAACAATTAGGCTCGTTGCTGTTGCCGCCGGGAAAGTACAAAACCTCGCCCGCATCTGAGGCAGAAAGTTTTACATAGACGTAACCTTCCGAACGATTGTTGCCGGACTTAGTACAGCCGGAAAGTATTACATAATTTTTGCCGAGCGCAGCACCTAACGCAGCGGTTAGAGCGGTGTTGTTTTGGAAATTTTCCAATGTTTCGGCATCCACAGGAAATTTTCCGCTATTTTGCGCAACTTTCAGAAAGTTGCCGATTATTGTTTTTATCATAGTTTACAGTATTATAATGATGTTATTGTTCTTTTATAAGCCAACGTTTTGCAGCAAGTTTGTAAGTATTGACAAGTGCTTTTAATCGGACATTATCAAATAGATTGAGTTTCTTTGGCACAATTACATAGAAATCTGTGGGGACTGCTGTGTTTGTGTCTCTTGTTTGTATCAAAACAGGATTGTCCTTACTACCCATGAACAACACATTATCTGCATCGCGTGGAAATACATACACCATCGGCAAATCTATTTCCGACGAGTCAATTACGCGGATGCGGCGTTGTTCATTGTCAAAGGTATCGTTCAACAGTTTTTGTAATTTGCAAGTCTGCCCAGTGATTTTGAGTTCTTCTGCCTTTTGGTCGGCAAACTCTTTGAGTGCGCGTTTGATGAATGAAAACGGCAGCATTGTTACCGACATAAAAACAGAAAGTACACTGTGGCGTAGTCTTATAGGCAGCAATATTACTGCAAGTTTTTTGAAGTCTGTATGTATTAGGCTATTCATAAGGGGTAAGGTTTACGGTTATCTGTTTTCTGTTGTTGATAGTCTGCACTTTGAAATACCCTGAAAGAGGGCAAATGCTACTTTCTATTACTTGCATTTCGTCGATTTTAACAGTGTTGCTGCGAGCTTCCACAAAGTCTATGATCTTTACGCCGTCTACTTGCTGCACTATATCAACAAGAGCCATATTGGAATACTCACCGTTGAATGGCAGATTTTTTAAATAGTTTTCGATAGCTGCTATACAGTTGTCGCTAACAGTGGTAGGTTGCAAAAGCGGATTGTAGCGGACGTTGATAATGCAAGAAAACAAGTCGGCATCGCGGTTTATGATGTTGATTTTTACTCCGGCATATTTTATCTGTCGCATATATTCGCAAAACTGTGCTTCGGTATCATCGTCGAGCCTTATAAGTTCGTCTCCTTGTGTGCCTGCAATCTTTAATGTGAGGTTTGCCATTTCGCGATCTTCCACCGCTACGGCGTATTTCACCACCTTTTTATTTTCAATCTCCTCGTCGGTGAGGTTGGTTGTGTCGTAAATGTCGCTGCCGTCGGGCAGGAGTTCGTCTTTTAAGAAATCAAGTGCTTTGCGAGCGTACCATTCGGCACGTCCCGGCACGAGTTGTTTTATCAGCTCCTCTATTTCTGACTTGTGAAGGTCAAAGAGTTTTTCTACCGTGTTGGCTATCACCGCTACAATATAGAGCATAAGCCGCCAAATGGATGCCGAGCTTGCATTGGTGAGCCTCGAAAGTTCTGTGTGCCTTTCTTTCTCGGCTATCATCGTCTTAAATATTTCGTCGATCGTCCGCATTTCGATTGTGTATTATGAATTGTGAATTATGAATTGTGAATTATGAATTATCTTACCTCACCCAAAAGTCAATTTGTATTCCCATATAATCTATGCCGCCAAGCACGGTGTCCAAAGTGTCGGCGGATGCCGGGTTTAGACTGTTGTTTTTAAATACCCTTACAATGCCGGGGTTGATTTCTACATCGTCTTCGGGAATTTCTATTTCCTGACCCGCCGCAAGTTCGGCATCGAGCGCAAGATTGTTGGCTGCGGCTATGGCAAACAAGTTTTCCATATCGCCCGTGTAGCGCACGGCGATGTCGGCAAGGCTCTGAAATGACAATACTTTAACTTTCATGGTATTCCGCTTCTATTTTTATTTCCGGCAAATCCGTCTTTATTTCTGAAACGGTCATGCCGTCGGAAGTGAATTGCGACAATATTTCGCGGTTGAGTCCTGCAAGTTCCGAGCGTTCAAGGTATGTTTCCACACCCACGCATCGGTCGGGATGCTGTTTGAACTCGCCTTTTTGACATAATAATAAAAGTGTCTGATTCTGCCGTGTGGTTTCGCCAATGCAGAAGTCTCCGTTTTCAATCTTGAAGTCAAGGTTTTCGTCAAGTAATATGTCGTGCACTTCCATAATATATTAATGTGTTACTGTTTTATCTTCGAGGTCTTTGGTTTTAGTTTTTGTAATTGTCTGATCTGCCCAATCAGCCGCTGCCGTTTTTAAAGCTGAACCGCCATCTTGTGCAACCGGTGTCCAAGATTTAAACACTGTTTTAAGACTGTTTAAATCGTTTTCAATGGCGTTAATCTTATTCACAAGGCTTTGAATGTTGATAAGTCCACCGTTGGTGCCGCCGTTGAAGATTATTTTATCGTATTCGGCACAGTCGAGGAGCATAAAACCGTCGCCGTCTTCTATTTTAACAGCCAACGCCTGTGCGCCTATTTTCGGCACTTTTAATATTCCGGCAGCCGCGTTGGTAACGCTTTGCAGCCGTATGCCGTACATCATAAAACCGTCGTCGTCGATATTACAGGTCTTTGAATTTTCGTCTACGGCGGCTATTGTTCCGAGTATTGTAACAGGCTTTTCGCCATATTTTTGCTGAAAAGCCCGACGGAGTTCGTTAGTTGTTGTCATAATGTTTCAGTGTTAGTTTCTGACGTCCGCCCGATGCCGAAAACTCGCCTTCCACGGTTTCTACAAAGTAGTGTCCACTGCGGTCGGGGAATTTTTGATCGTCGATGTTAACAATCATTGATTTTTCGATAGATGGTTCAAGAAAGCATGTAATACTGCCTTCGTAGCCTTGATGGTTTTCTTCCAAGTCCATTGCCGATGCCACCTGTTTCAGATAGTCGGAAGGAAGTCCGCTGCGCACCTTCAACTGTTTTTCGGTTTTGGATTTCTGTGTTGAGGTCTGCTTTTTGTCCGACTTGGTTTTTTGGGTTTTGCCGGTGGTGTCTTTTGACACAATATTGATTCTTACCTCGCCATCGGCGGCAGACTTTTTTAGTTCGTCGTCTTTTACAGTGTTGAAACCCGGAATGAGTCTTACAGTATCTTTCTTGTTGGAATACATCGACGGAGAGAGAAACAGTTTGTCGAAATCGAACCAAATACGGCAGGCACAGTTCTTTTTCAACCAGTCCAACACTTCCAACGCGGGAAAATCCTTAAACCAAACATTTGTAAGCGGCAAGTCGGCGATGTTTTTCTTTTGGATAATGATGTCGGTATCGGCACAAAGGTCTTTCAACAACTGATACGCCGTTGTCTTTTGGTACGACTTTGTAAAACGCTTGCCTCTTAGGTCGTAAGAATACCCCTCGCACTCTATCTGCAACGGCACGGCGTAATTGATGCGCAGTATTTTGCCCATAAAACGTGTGGTGTTTCGTTTGTCGTAGCCAAGCATTACAAGCACATCGCCGCCCTCGTGAAATGGCAGTTTGTTGTAAGACGGCTCGCCAATAGTCTTGTCGCCGTTTTTCTTGGTGTAAAGCGACAACGGCAATTCTATGGTGCAAGTGTCGGTGTAATCAGTAAGCGAACAACGCCATTTTACTGCCGACGGCTTTACTGTGATACCGCAAACTGATATATCGGAAGTCATTACAAACATCGTTATGCAAGTATTAAAGTGTTTACAAAATCACTTTCGCAGGTAAAAGAAAACGGTCGGTGGCGTAACGTCTTGCCCTGAACTTCGGGAAAGTCTATTGCCGTAATGCACACCCGGCACGATGTATCCAAAAAGAAATCCGAGATTGCGTTGTGCAGTTCCACCGGCTCGGTGCTTTCGTAAAAGCTTTTGAGCGTGATGATGTCTTTGTCGGGTATCATACTTTTGTCGGCAACAAACACACCGTTAACCGAAAACTCGTAGTCGCCAACAGAAAATTGTTCTTTTACAGTTCCACGGCGTTCGCTTATGGCGGTGCGGACTATTGTTTTTTGTCCTGTTACCCGAATGGTGGCGCAAGGGATTACAAGTTCCTCGCCGCCGCAGCGCAGGCGCACAGGCAAAAATACCTCAGTGCCCAACAGTTCTTCCTTCAAAGGCGAACCAAGGGTTGTGAAGTCAGCCGTTTCGGGTTTTTCCTCAATATTAAAATTGTTAGGAAAATACTCGTGGTATATTTCTTTGAGATTGATTGCAAACGAACTCATAATATTAAACTGCTTTTGCACCGTCGAGCAATACTCTTGACAGTACTTCGGTTACTACACTTTCTATCTTACCCGCCGATTCTTCCAAATTGGTGGTATTAAACACAATATTGTCGAAAAACTTACCAAGACTGATGTTTACGACCTTCGGACCCGACGATGCAACGGACTTGGCGGCTTTGTCGGCAGATGTGCCGTTGCTCTTGGTGTTTTGGGCAATGGTTTTAAGAACATCGGTGTTTTTGGTCTCACCTTGCTTTTCGTCTAAGGTTTTTGGTTTGGGAGTAGGTGCAGTTACAAGCGCGGCGTTTTGCGAAACAGCACGGGCGGTAACTTCGATGCTTGAATTATCAGTTACAAGACCTTTTACAAAGCGGTATACCTTTTCAATTTTGTTGAGCATCGGCATTACCTTGTTGTCGAAAAACTCTTTTATTTTACCGATAATCCAACTTATTGCATCGTACATAAAAGATATTACCGACTGAATGACAGAGAAAATATCTGCTAACAGCTCAGACGACGACACAAAATCGTAGATTTGCGAGATAAAGTCGCCGATGGTGTCGATAACAGTGCGCAGAAGGTTGCCAAAATGCTCGTAAGTGCCTTTTGCCGCTTCAATGTAACGCATAAAAACGGTGGCTTTTTGCGATGCGGAGGTAAAGAACTCGCGCACCTTGGCTATTGCGCCCGAAATGTACTCGGCAACGGGAGCAAAAAACGACATTATGGCGGGTGCGGCTGATTTTATGTAGCCTATGGCGGTTTGCATTACACCTGCTACCTTTTCCACACCTTTGGCAAGTGGCTCAACCATCTTTTCTAAGTATGGCATAACCTTGTTGGCAAGGTCGAGGGCAAAGGAGATGAGCGGTGTAAAAGCGTTGCCCGCCTTGATTTTTAGTTCCTCCCATGCGCCTTTGAGCTGTTGTAGCTTACCGAATGGCGTTTGGGCAATAGTACCGAGCATGTTGTTAAACTTGCCGCCTTCGGATGTTGCGCCTACAAGAGCCTCGTGGAGTTTTTCAAAAGAGATTTTACCTTCGCCAATCTCCTCTTTGAGTTGTCCAATAGTTTTGCCGGTTTGCTTGCTCATTTGTTCGAGCGGGTTCCAACCGGCGTTGATAAACTGGTTGAGGTCGCCGGCGTTCATCTTGCCGGATGCTGCCACCTGCGAATATGCGAGTACAAGACCGTTGAGGTGATCTTTGTCGCCCATCGACACGTCGCCGAGCATTTTGAGGTTTTCAGTAACGCTCTTGATGTCGCCCTCGCCTTGTTTCAGGGCATTGAAACCAAAACCCATCATAGTTTGCGCGTTGGCAAAAACCTCCGAGCCGAGAATGGTACTTTGTTGAAGGTCTACAAGCTGCTTGGTGAGTTCCGCGCCGGTTTCTTTGCTGCCCGAAAGCACGTCGAACGAGGTTTGGATTTTTTGACGGTCTAAACCTGCTTGCATAGCGTCGGTAAAAAACTCGGCTGCTTTGTAACCTGCACCAACGAACACCGCGCCTTTTACCAAGCCGGAGAGCTTGTCGGTAAGCATGTCGCCACCGTTGCCGCCCTTGCCTTGTTTGGGTATGCGGCTTAATGTTTGGCTAAGCTTGCGGTCAAACTTGTTTAGTTCGGTAGCCATTGCGGAAATAGAACCGCCAACGCCCTTGAAAACTTTGTTAAACGTTGGAGAATCCTTTTTGACCCGGTCGGATACACGGGCGGCGGTGTCGCCAAATTTCTTTAACGCACCGCTTGCCATGTCTTTTATCTTTATGCCGAACTCTACGATATTCATTTTGTCAATTCTTTTGTTTTGCAAGTTTCAACGCTACGCCTGTGAGGTAGAAAAAAAGGTTTTCGTTATCACAGAGCAATTGGTAGCCAAGTTTTTCTAATCCAAAGACCAATGCGGCAGCATAGCCGTCGTTGGAGTTTTCGCCACGCTCTAAATTCTCAAAAAGCTGCTTTTTTTTAGCTCTATAACGTTTTGGAGTTGGAGCATTGCGGAGATAAAATATTCCTCGTCGTCGCGGATGCAGTTGTCGCCGTCGAGCCAAAGGCTTTCTAAGAGGTAGCGGCAAGCGGTGTCTAATCCGCCGTTTTCGCCTGCTATCATAAGCGAGTACTGCCCCATTTCGGCAGCGGTAACGGGGCGGAGTATAGCGGATTTGTCTTCTACAACAATAACCGACAGTTTACGCGGTGCAAACTGCTTTTTGTATTCTTCGAGCTTTGCGCCGTAGCGTTTTTCAAGCAATTGGTTGGTTTCTTTCTCTTCTTTTTCCATTTTAAAAAGTATTTAAACAGTGTTTAAAGAGTGGTTTTGATTACGTCCATTGCGATAAAAGGCAGTGTGATTTCTCGGTTTTTTGCGCCTTGATCCATACTGTCGCCACATTCGGTGAATGCGATGCCGCGGATTGCAATATTGGTGGCTTTGTCAAAAGGAGAGCGTTTGAGTTTGATGTTAGCCACAATAGCCTCGTGGGGTACTTCGGTAATGTCGTTGTAACCCGCAGCCTGAGCCGCTTGGTTGAGCGCGTCAGCCTCAAAGCCGAGAACTTTGATGCTGCCTTCTACTTTGATGTTGCCTTCGGTGATGTCGAGCGGGTTTTGACCTGCACCGTAAAGATGTTCTTTCTCTACGGTCTTTTTGATTTCCCAACCACGAACGCCGGTGAGAGTTCTGTCTAAAACCTTTACCTCGGTTTGATGCCAAGCACATTCCGAGCTTTTGATATTCATGTTTGCCATAATAGTTACGAATTATGAATTACTAATTATGAATTACGAGTTAGACAATGCCGTTGCCAAACCTAATGTTACATTGATCCATGTGGCGTAACCGAGCGGCTGAATACGGCAGCTTACTTCAAGTGTTGAAGTGTTGATGATGTCCTGCTGTTTGTCGATTACCACCTGTACGCCGCTAATCTGCGAAGTCATGTTGGCAAGGATAGAACATTCGAGAACGTTTTCCAAGTACGAAACATCGCCCTCGTCAAGTGTGCCGTCGTCAGATACGCGGATAGTGTCTTCGATAAAAGGTGCGTAAGCCTGTTGGATTATTACCTGCGCCTTGTCGATAATTCTGCCGTGTGCCAAAATACGGAAATCACCGTTAGAGCACATGTTGTCTTGTCCGAAGAAATAACCTGCTGTGCCTGTGCGGTGCTGCGGCATAATATAGCCGTTGTCGTGCATTACTTCCAATTGTGCAAGGTTGTATTCGGTGTAAGCTTTGCCGCCAATGTTTACGTCGGTAACGCTAACCAATGCGCCGTTTTGACCACTGCCTATTTTGATGTGTGCACCATACTTGCAGCAACGTGCAAGGGCTGCGGCTGCTATGCTTACGCCTGTTGCACTGTCTTCACCGGCAACGATGCCGATGTACGGATTGTCTAACTCTTTTACGTTGAGTTCTAAGAGTGTTTCTTCGTCGATGTTGCCACCAACAAGAACGCGCACCGGGTAGCCCGAAGACTGCATTTTTTGACAGGTAGATTTTAGTGTGTTGGAAATTGCCAACAACGATTCGTCGGTAAAACTGGTGTCGTGCCAAACGGCGATATTGACACCTCGTGCTGTAAGGTTTTCGAGATTGGCTGCTGTTTGAGCTGCAATAAAAAGACGGGTATTGCCGGCAAGTTCTTTAAAGAACATAGCCACGAGAGCCGCAGTTATAGGAAACGCCTGTGAGGTTATACCTTTCTTTGCAGCATCGTCGGGAGAAAACACCGTTAAAATGCCGCCTGTGTATTCTTTGGTAAGAAGCGCGGGAACTGCATCGGGCGCGTTGATTGTGCGCAGAAGGTTGCCGTCGCTTATGCTGACTTTTACTTTTGGAAATCCCATAGTGTTATTGTTTATTAAGTTTCATTAATAATGTTTCAAAGCGTTCCAATGCCGACGAAAAACGGTTGAGTGCCGATGCGTTCTCTTTCAGCGCCGATGCGTTTTCCTTGCTTGCCGCGGCGTTTTCTTTAATTGCGCCGGTAAGTTCCACGTTGGCCATTTGAAGGTACGCTGTGTATTGTTCTTGGATTTTGTCTGCCTTCTCGTCCATTTTGTCGGTGCGTTTAAGAAGGTATTTTCCAAGAAAACCCACCGCCATTAGCGAAACAATGGCAACGGCGATGGGGAAGCCGAACTGTTGGAAGACTTCAATCATCTCAGTTACGATTTTTTAGTTGCTACAATAGCCACCACACCGGCATAGTCGGCGCGTTTGGCTCGTCCGCCTGCCTTAACTTCGGCAGAGAACACGTCGCCATAGTAGAGAGGATTGCCAAGGTCTTGGTAAGGCATGATGTCGCCTTTGGCAGTTGCCACACAGTCTTTTTGCCAACAGAGAGCTGCGGGGTTCATAGTGTTGGTAATCTCGGTGCCGGGAACAATAGGTGTAGTAGTGCTGGTGAATACCAATACCGATGAACGTTCCATAATGTTGAAGCCGTACAAGCGTCCGCAAATACCGTTTTTGAGGTCGGCTGCGGCTTGGAAAGCTGCCATTTGGTTTGCCGAGAGGCTGTCTAATAGTTGCTGGTACATCTTGCTTTCGAGCAAAGCGTAACGGTCGGTTTTCGGTACATTCTGGTGGTTCATAATGTACTGTGCCTTTTCGAGCTCTTTGTAGGTAAAGGCGTTGCGTTGTACTGTTACACCTTGCGCAATTTCAATCTCGTCGAGTGCGCCGGAAGTGATGATTACGTTGGCAGCGGGAATGGTGTCGGTAGCCGCGCCCTTGTTTTTGAGACCTACCACCCAATTGTAGAGCATGTTGTCGCCAACGGCTTCCATAAGAGTTGCCACGTGGTCGGCAAGTACGCTGTCGGTCTTGTCGTATGAGATTTCAGCCTGTTCGCTCCATGCTACGTGTACAGGCTCAGTGGTAAAACTGTCGAGCGCGTAGGTTACACTTGTGTCGCCGCGCTGTGTGGCTACGGCAGGAAATGTAGAGCGGTTCTTAACTGTTTGGGGACTTGCACCGGCTTGTGGAATGTGTACCACTGCACCGGCTTTTACATACTGCGATTCGTCGGCGGCAAGTCCAAGGTGCGGATTGCTGCGGCGCAGTTTTTCTACGATGTAGTTTGCAAATACTTCTTGCGAAATCATTGTTGCCATGATAAATACGATTTATGAATTATGAATTACTAATTATGAATTATGCATTATGAATTAAGCATTACCCTTGCGAAGTTCCTCGTACAATTCGGGGAAGTCTCTTTTTACGGTTTCCAACTCACCTGAGATGTAGAGGTCGTTGAATGTTTTGCCTCTGAGGTGTTCGGGAATGCCGGGTTTGAGTTGTTCGGAAATAAGGCTCTGCGCCGGAAGTTTCTCCACAAGGTTTTTTAAGCCGCAGATATTGTCTTTGTAGTCGGCTTTGAGTTGTTCTGCCGTTGCAGGAGTAATTTTGCGCTCTTTGATAGCGGTGTCTAATACGCCGTCGATTTGCGAGGCAATCAGTTGGTCTTGCACCAAGGCGAGGCGGTTTTCGGCATCGGTGGCTCGGCGCACAAGTTCTTTAACTGCGAGCACCGCGTCTTCGGCGGTTGCATCGTCTTTGAGGTCGGGCAGTCCGAGAGCGGCAATTGCCACCATTACGCCCGTGTTTGTGTTGTCTGTGTTTTTCATATTACCTGTTGTTATAAAGTTTGAAGACAAGTCGTGCAAGAGATTGTCTGACTCGTCGTATAATTGCGCTATCGCGTTGTAGTTGCCGGGGATGTCTACGATGGAACATTCGCGGCAAAACCATTTTAAAACCGTTGGTCCTGTTTGACCTTCGAGTTTGTATTTTCCCTCGTCGCTAACTTCAAGTGCCACGATGTGACCTACTGAGGCGGCGTTGTAAAATCCGTCTTCGATCTGTTGTGCCAACTGTGGAAACAGTTCGTCGTTGATTACCGGCTTGGCAAACACTTTCCCGGATTCGGTTCTGAAATCTTCCCAACGTACAGCCACGCCCTTGTCGCGTTCGTGCATCAGAAAGCCAATCGGAGGATTGAACCTTTCAATTTCAAACCCCGATGTCAACAGACGGTAGCCGTACACGTTCACGCTGTCGTCGGTGATGCAAAATTCTTTTTCTATCTTTTTCATATTGGTTTTTATGTTTTGTTTGTTTTGTACTTAAAATAAAAAGGCAGGGCTTTGTGTGGGGCTTTCGCACTTCCGTAGTCTCGCCGCCCTGCCGTGGGTTAGGCCATTTACCCCTTGTTTTTCCGAGGCTTTTGTTTTGAATGCACTGCAAAATTACCCCCTACTACACCCCCTTCCAAAAACCTCTGCCAATGTTGCAGAGGTTTTTGCACAGCACCTTTTATCCATAATATCTTTGCATTGTAATTAATATACATCGCAATGGCTAAGAGCAAAGACAACATAAAAGAGATAGCGCAGATACTCTTTCTGCAAAACAAACTCTCGCAAAAAGAGATTGCCGAAAAGTTGGAGGTATCGCAACAAACTGTTACCCGTTGGGCAAAGGCGGGCAATTGGGACAGTCTGCGTAAGAACCTGCTTACCTCTAAGAGTGCACGCCTTTCGGAACTGTACGACGAACTCGAAGAGTTTAACCGCATGATAAAGGAAAAAGAGGATTACAAAGTGGCATCGTCGAAAGAGGCAGACGCTCGGCGCAAACTTATTATGGACATTAAGGCTCTTGAAGGTCGCTACTCTATTGCACAAACCACGTCGATTGGTATGGAGTTTTGCGAGTTTGTTAAAACTGCCGACCCCGATGTTGCCGACAAGGTGCTTAACCTTTACAATGCTTTTGTTAACAAAACAATCGAAAACGCAAAATGGCAGGAATAGGCAAAAAAGCAACGGACAAAGATTATTTGGAGCAATGGCAGAAGTATTGCAACAATTTTCGCAATGCCACACCAACGGACTTAAACGAGACCGAGGCAGATAAATTCCGCCGCATACACCGTCTCGAAAACAATCCGGAGGAGTGGTTTAAATACTATTTTCCGCACTATTGCACTGCCAAACCCGCAGCCTTTCATATAGCTGCCGCCAAAAGGCTTATACAAAATGCCGAATGGTTTGAAGTGCGCTCATGGTCGAGAGAACTCGGCAAGAGTGCACGCTCAATGATGGAAATTTGCTATTTGGCATTAACAGGCAGAATCAAAAACATGCTGCTTGTATCCAACAGCCACGACAATGCAGTAAGTCTTTTATTACCATTTAAAGCCTGTTTCGAGGCAAACCAACGCATGGAAAACGATTACGGCAAACAACCCGTAACAGGCATGTGGACTTCCGACAAGTTTATGATAAAAGCCGGTTGTATGTTTCGCGCTCTTGGTTGGGGAGAGTCGCCGCGTGGTACAAGAAACAACGAAAAACGCCCCGACTTTATTCTTATCGACGACTTTGATACCGACGAGGAGTGCCGCAACGAAGACACCATGCGCAACAAAATAAACTGGATAGAACAGGCATTGATACCAACCCGCTCTATATCCAACCCTACGCGCATACTTGTAAACGGCAACATCATACACGACAACTGTGCTGTAAAGTACCTTGGCGAAAACGTTGCCGACAAATTTGATATAGTAAATATTCGCGACAAGGAAGGCAAAAGCACTTGGCCCGAAAAAAACACCGAGGAACAAATAGACCGGGTACTATCAACCATCAGTTACGAATCGGCTCAAAAAGAGTATTTCAACAACCCGATGGACGGCGGTACGGTGTTCAAAGAGGTGATATTTGGCAAAGTGCCAAACCTCAAAAACTGCCTTGTGCTTGTATACGCCGACCCTGCCACCTCAAACAAAGATGTATCCTCCGGCTCGTACAAAGCCGTTGGTATAATAGCAAAACAAGGGTTCAATTACTACATTGTAAAAACGTGGGTTGACACCATGAGCACGGCGCATTTTGTAGAAGCATTGTTTTCGGCTTATAATACCGCTGTAAATTCAGGTGCTGAAAATGTAAAAGTATGGATAGAAAACAACAGCCTGCAAAATCCATTTTTTGAACAGGTATTGCAGCCGGCGGTTTTTCAATACTCAGAGCAAACAGGCGTAATGCTTCCTCTTACCACCGACACAAGAGTAAAGCAAGACAAATACACCCGTATTGAAGGTTTGTTGGAACCAATCAACCGTGCCGGTCAGCTTATCTTCAACGATAAGGAAAAGGACAATCCCGACATGAAACGCCTTGCCGCACAGTTCCGCAATTTTTCACGGAAACAGAAACGCATGGACGGTCCCGATATGGTGGAAGGCGGTGTATTCATTCTTAAAACTTCGGAGGCTGCCCAAGTACTTGACAAAGGTATTTACACAGTTAAACGCAAAAACAAATTCAAATTATGATAGTAACGGTAGAAGAACTCGGGCAGACATCGCTCTATCCCGAAATAATAGAGACCATAACGCGGGGCGACCAAGAGGCGGCAGAGTTGCAAATATTGGCGGCTGAGAGCTTGTGTAAGTCTTATTTGTTTAAATATGATTTGAAGGCGGCTTTTGGAGAGGCAGGCGAGCCGCCTGCACTCCAATGCGAGATGCTCAAAAAGATAGTAAAGATGATAGCGTCATACTATCTCGTAAGGCTTGCCAACCCGAATGTGGACTTGGAACTGTACCGCCTCGACTATCAATTGGCAATCGACATGCTCAAAGACATCCGCGATGGCAAGAACAACCTCGTGGAGCTGCCATACGCCAAAGACGACCCCGAAACCGAAGACGATGAAAGCGACGGCTCGGTGGCATGGTCTTCAAACCCAAAGCGCATACAGCATTTTTAAATGCATAATTCATAATTCATAATGCATAATCAAAATGGACAAAGAACTTATAATACCCGAAATAACCTACGTTTCGCCCGACCGCAACCGTAAGGACACCGGCTCGCTAAAACGTGCCATACTAAGTGCCGAAAGTGTCTATAATCCCAACCGTGTAAGATTATACGACCTTTACCACGATATTGTAACCATCGACGGACACCTCTCCGGCATTCTTGAAAAGCGTACAAAAAGCGTTACCAACAAGAAAATCGTTTTTGTAGACAGTGAAGGCCGCAAGGTGGACGAATTAGACAACCTTATCGGTAGCAACAGTTTTGAACACCTGTTGGAACTGATAATGGAATCCATCTACTGGGGCATTTCGGGAGTGGAGTTTGTAAGAGACAGAGAGTTTTGCTATAACGAAATAGACCGCCGCCATATACGACCCGAAAAAGGGCAAATTGCCAAATCGCAATACGATTATGAAGGTGAGGATATTAGTAACTATCCCGGTGTATGGCTTATAGGCGAGAAAAAGAATCTCGGCAAACTACTCCAATGTTCGATGTTTGCTCTCTACAAGCGCAGCGGCTTTGGCGACTTTGCCCAATACGTGGAAATCTTCGGGCAGCCTGTGCGCATTATTCAATACGATGCTTACGACAAACAAACCGAAAGCCGCCTGCGTGAAATCCTTGATCAGTCGGGTTCGTCGCTTGTGATGATGATACCCAAACAGGCTAACTTCCAGATGATGGACGGCAAAACCTCAAACGGCGACGGCGCATTGCAGGAGCGTCTTATTCAGGCGTGCAACCGTGAAATGAGCATTGCAATACTTGGCAACACCGAAACCACGGCATCCAGTTCGTCGTCGGGTTACGCACAGGCAGAGATACACGCCGGACAACAGGACCAACTTACACAGGCAGACCTTAGGTATGTGCTTTCGTATCTCAACAGCGAATTTTTCCTCAATATCTTAGCCTCTTACGGCTATCCTGTAAAAGGCGGAAAGTTCCGCTTTGAACAGGAAAAGAACCTTGACGAACTAAAACAACGGTTGGAAATTGACCTGCAAGTATCTGCAAAGGTTGACATTGATGCTGATTATTGGTACGAGACGTATGGAATACCAAAGCCGGAAACAGCGGAAGACACTGATAAAGCGGACGAGCCGTCCGCACCCCACAACCAATCACTATTCGACCGCGCAAAAAGTTTTTTCGTGTAAGCCCCGCTGCTGACGGGGTAACGGAAACTTTGAACCGGGAATACTTCGCCGAGGGTTTGCCCGATTTGGACGACCCGAACCACGCCATCTCTTTTGATGCCGACACCATAGCACAGGCGTTGGTGAATATCTATCAAAAGAAATACGGCAACGGCACAGCTCCCGAACCCACGCTCTTTGAAAAGACTAAGGAGATTTTTGAAGGTGCTATTAGCAAGGGCGTAAAACAGTCGTCGTTTAGTATCGATACTGCTTTTAAACACCAATTAACGCACAATATGTGGGTGTTTTCGGCATTTCGCACACACAAGATGCAGCGCGATATTGCAAAGTATCTGTTAAACGAAAAAGGCGAACTAAAACCGTTTACCAAGTTTGTAAAAGATGTTGCCCCGTATATCAAGCACACCAACCGTCTTTGGCTCGAAACTGAGTACAATACTGCGGTGCTTCGCGCACATCAGGCGGCGGACTGGCGAAAGTTTGTTGACGAGCGCGATGTTTTGCCCAACCTTGAATGGCAGCCGAGCACATCGACCAATCCCGGCGAGGATCACAAGCCCTATTGGTTTACTTGCCTGCCGATCGATCACAAGTTTTGGAAGCAACACCGTCCCGGCGACCGCTGGAACTGCAAGTGTAGTCTCCGCAATACCGACAAAGAACCGACACCAGTTCCCGCCGACACAATAATAAAAGGCTCGGAACCACAGCGCGGTCTCGAATCCAATCCCGGCGAAAAAGGCGAGATATTTTCAAATAGTCATCCGTATTATCCGGAGAATTGCGGGAAGTGCCCATTTAATAAGGGGGTTGGAAAGCTGTTTGCAGCATTGGTAGGAGGGAAAAATGATTGTAATGAGTGTGGAAATGTAAACGAAGCAATGAAATCTTCCGACTATCATATTATCCAAAGAAAAGAGGCTTCAATAAAAATAAATGAGATTATTACTCAAATACAAAATAGAGAAAGACGTGAATATATCTGCATTCCTTTATCGAAAATAGATCAATGTGTATTAGATGTTTTAAAAAGAGAAAATATTGATATAGACACAGAATATATTACCATAAGCACAGATAGAATAAGTCATGCCATCCGTCCTTATAAAACAGAAAAAAATAAGGCTTTGTTAAAGGAAGATTTTGTGAAACTACCTTCAATAATAGACCAATGTAACATTTATTATGATATTTCACTCAAAAATTTCTGGTATATCTACAAAGAAAAAGATAAAGTATCAAAATATGTATTTGGTAGTTACATAATAAATGGAAATCAAGAATTCACACTAATCACTGCTGGGATAATTAGCGAATGCAATTTATATCAAAAGGGAATTATAAAAATAAAATAAAAAACAAAAGCGGAGGGATTCGAACCCACGATACACGGGAAACAAAGTTTCTCGCCCCATTCCAATCAGGGCATCGCCTTTATTTTTTATTAATAACGCAAAGATAAGAATAAATGTTTTTAAAACCAAATAAAAACGCAAAAAAAATGGAAAAATTAGTAAGATATACGCTGTATGTAGACGGCGAAAAGATAACAAGCCATTTAGCTGAGCAATTTGCAGGTACATCCCTGCAAAAGGCTCAACAAATGCTATTAAAAGAAACTTTTCACTGTACCGATAAGAGTAAGAGCTGTACCGAAAAGAGAAACCTTGTCAGGGCATTTTTCACAAAGGTCTTCAAGTTCCTTTTCAAGTTTGAGAAGTTCCTTTTGGTAAAGTTCCTCTCTGCCGACAAAGCCTCCGCGCTGCCACAGATCATCTGCCTCTACGTGGAGAGAGATGTCAAATGTACCGCCGACGAGCCGCTCTACATCACAAAGTCCCATTTCCGCGAAATGATCAATAAGACAATCGACAACGTCGGCTCCGACATTGAGACTGGTGCACAATTCGCCAATTGATACAGAGAACTGTCGGTGCTCTGCCGAGATCAAGAGTTTCAATAACTCATCTTTTAATTGTGGTGTAATTAGCATAATTAAAATATTTTAGAATTAGAAAATCGGCTTAAAAATACAAAAATTTATTAACAACAAATAAAAACGTAAAAAAATGGAAGGAACAATTAAAAAAACAAAAACCGGGTATATTGTATACGGTGAACGCCGTGGGGTTAGCATGTTCGGGTATCACGGCAAAGGAGACAAAGGTTATCCGCAGAAAGAACTGACGGCGTGCATTCCTTTTTGCAGTCCAAGAGAGGCGAAGTCCTATATCTCATGGCACATGAAAGACGATGCGGAGATTTTGGAGGTGCAATACGACACTACATACACATACAAGACACTCAAACAAAACAATAAAAAATGAACGAATTAAAAACATTTACGGTGTAAAACACCATTTAAATATCATTTAATAACCATTTAAACATTATTATCATGAGTAAATTATCAAGAGAAGACAACAAGAAACGCTTCAAGACGGGTATGTACCCCACGCAGCAAGACTTTGAGAACGTTTTCGACTCTTACGTTCACAAAGACGACACCATCGACCCTTCAAAAATTGTGTCGGGCAACGAGAACATCGTTGACATTATCAACCGTAAGGCTGAGGAACGACACAACCACCCAATCAGCGAGGTGGACAACCTCGGCGAAACTCTCCAACAAATTCAAGACGACCTCGACACAGCCGAGGACAACATTGCCGGTCACGAAACCCGCATTGTTACCCTCGAAGCCGCAAAAACCGATTACGAGGCGTTCAAAGAACGTGTACGTGCATTCTTAGAAGATGCCAACGCATCCGACACCACCATCGACCGTTGGCACGAGATTGAGAACTTTTTGCAGGGAATCACCGACACCGAAACCCTTACCGGCTTGTTGAACGATTTGAAACAGGAGATTCTCAGCGAAATTCCCGAACCGCAAACGGGCAACTACCTCGAACTCGTTGAAGATCTCGACGCCTACACCGATGCTCCCGACGGCAAAATCGTCAAGTACGTGGGTCAAACCAACGAAAAGTACACAAGGGGATTTGACTATGAAAGGGTGGCTGGAGCATTAAAAATCATCACAAAAGGGACAGCATTTGTAACTATTCCTGAAAATTCGTATGGATTAAAACCAAGCACATACTATAATACAGGAGTATTTGTTGAGAACCATAATTGTTGGGTTCACGGAGGTACATCAGGGACTGCATGCGATATTAATCGTTTTGACGATGTAGATGGAGAATCTATTTTAGTTACAGTAACGGGAAAACTTTACAAGGTTGTTTTACCCAATATTACAGAGCCTTACCACGAAGATTGTTATTCGATTGAATCTTTTCAAAGTGGCAACTTAACAGAGCCATTACAATTAGGACAACCCTCCACATGGCAACCCATCCCCTCGTTTAACGTTATCAACTAACCGCGCCACACTTTATATAATATAATGTGTTTTAATAAAAAACCGCAGCACGTAATTGTGCTGCGGTTTTTTTGTTAAAAGAGCGTTGGGTATTCGGGCATGGGGGGTGCGTTAGGTTGGCGGCGCGAGTATTCGCCAAGGTAGCGGTAAAAGGTGCGCTCCGAGATGCCGAGGGTGCGCAAAACGTGATGCAGGTATACCCAACGTTTGCAGCGGTCTTGCCGTCCGGGTTCGTAGTATTCGGCAAGGAGACGCATTATTTGTTCCGCCCGTTTTTGTGTGCTCTTAAACATGGTGGTTATTGTTTTTTGGGTTTGTAGTTGTTTATTTTGAGTAGTTTCAAATCCGCCGTCCGTGTGCCATAGTCCGGGTGCACGTCGGTGGTGAGGGTGTGGTTGTAAAAATCTTTGGCTCGGCGGATGTCGTAATCCTCAAAGGCTTTTACTATCTTTTGTGGCGATATGTCCGAGGCTGACTTTTTTAGTCCCGTAAACACCGCGTTGATGTCGGCAAGGTTGAGGTAATACCGCGCATCCACGGCAAGGAATGCCGCCTCGTCTAACTGTGCGTCGCTTAGCGGCTGCTTGCCAAAAAACTCGTAGAGGTTTACAATCCACAGTTTTATATATCCTGATATGTATTCCTCACCGTAGGCTTTGCGGATGCCGGCAACCGTGGGCACGTCGGCGGCTCGTGAGCATTGCAACGGCGTTTTGTATTTCGCCATCGCTTTAAGGCATTTTGCAGGCGAAAATGCCTGCAAAAATTCCGCCTTAGAGAGTTGCAGCGCGGGCAGCGTGTTTTGCTGCTTTTGCACTGGTAGTGTTTCGGTTTCCTTTGCCATAATTATAAATTGTGAATTATGAATTATGAATTGTCAATTGTCAATTAAGACTTCATCATATCCTGTATAATGCTGAATTTCTGTTGTGCATCGTCGGCTGCCGCCTTCTGTTGAGCAAACTTCTGCTTTTGGATATGGCGGCTCATCTGTGCCACTATGGTGTTGTAGCTGCGGTGTATGCTGCCGAGTGTCATAAAATAGTAGTTGTTTTTCTCTTTGAGATACTCCAACAGATGCTGCCACATCTCCAACACTATGTTGTCGCCCGGTATCAGTGTCGGGTTCTTGGCTCGGTACGACCCCACAAGCATATTGTATATGCCTTTCATAGTGTTGTACTCTATCACATACGCCTGTTGGCTGCTATATTGCACCGGCACGCCCACCCGTTTGTGGTACCATTCCCGGTACTCCGCCACCATCCGCACTATGATGTCCTTCTCGTTTTCGTTTTTTTTCATTGTATTACGTTTTATTGTCCTGTCAATAATCAGTCTTGTCAATAATAATTGTCCTGTCAATTCCGCCGCATTGTATGCGGCATCATCTCCCTACTCCGCATCGGTTATACTCAGCGGTATTCCCTTCCATTCGCCTTTGTCGTCTTTTTCAAAGGCTCTGATAAAGGTTTTCGACGGCGTAGGTGCATACGAGTTCATTATTATCTCCACACCTTCTGTAAACCGTTCGTTGTTCACTTTTTCGGCTATCTGGCGCAGCTGCAACACGCGGCTTGCTTTCAGGTTGCCTTTCTGGTCTTTGCTCAGAAGTTTGAGCACCATATCCACAAGGGCGCGTGTTTCCTTGCTCTCGGCAAGCGATGTAATGTACTCTTTCACCATTGCAATGCCGTCGTTTACCGTGTCAAGGTAGTTGTCCAACTGGTATACGCCAAGTTCTATGCGCATCTTGCCGTCCGAGCTTGTAAAAGTGTGGCTGCGCTGCCCGTTCGATGTCATTTTCAATACATCTTTTTTCATATCCAACAGGCTTTGAAAGTTCTCAAATATTGCCGACTTCACCAGCGACAACTGTTCTGCCAAGCTTTGCAGTTCGGGTATTGTTATCGACACCTGTTCGTCCACCATCTTGGTGTAGGTTTCAAGGTTCTCTTTGCGCTGCTTTTTTGCGGCTTTTGCAGCCTGTGCCTTCTTATACGCCTCGTACTCCTTCATTTCCTCGGCTGTCATTTTTACTATGTTTTCCATTGTCTTTTGTCTTTATCTGTTATTACTATTCTTTTGTCTGTTCTTTACCCCGCATTGTTTGCGGTTCTGTCTTATGCATTTACCTCTGCCTGTGCTTTTGCTTCAATATACAGGAGTGTGTTTTCTTTTTTCTTTTCTGTGAGTTTTATGCGGCGTTGGATGCATTCTGCCTCGTACTCTTGATGTATCTTGCGGAGCGATGCTTTAAAGTTTGCTTTTCGTGTGCTCTTTTCGTCTTTTAGATGGCGGTTCTGCGAGCACACCTCGTCTAATTGCTGTTTAATCACCTGCCATTCTACGCTGTACGTTGCAATGCCGTAGCGTCTCTTTTCTGCAAGTTCGGCTTCTAATTCTTGTTGGCGGCGCATATTGGCATCCACTTTTTTGGTATGCTCTTTCTGTGCCTGTTCGTCAGCTGCTATCAATTCATCGCGGCGGCGGTAAAACTCTTTTGTTGCTTCATGTTGTTCTTTGCGGTATTCGTTGTTTGCGTTGAAGTTCAATACTTCTAAATCTTTCTGTGTCATAGCTTTTAAATTTTAATGGTGAATTATAAATTTTAAATTATCAATTGTCAATTATGCATTATGAATTATGCATTACACAAAGTTTTCTATCTGTTTCGATAGTTCGTCGCGGCGTGCCTGTGTCTCATTGCGGAGGGTGCAAAGTTTTTCGTTGCTTGCTTTTGCTCCATCTTCGAGTTTCTTAAACCGGGCTTGTTTAATTGCAGCCATTTGTGCGGCTGCCTTGTTAATTTCAATCTTTGTGTTGATTTCTGCAATCTTGTCGTCAAGTTGGCGACGCTGTTCTAATAAGTTTTCTAATTTCTGAGCCATTTCCTTTTATGTTTTAATTAATAATTATGAATTTAATTCGTCTTGTCCTTTCCCCCGCATTGTATGCGGTTCTTCCTTACTCCTGCATCAGTGCCTGCACGTTATCCTTCATTATCACGTAGTTGTCGAACGGTTCCGATGCTTGCGGCATCCGTTTTCGTTCCGCTATTTGTAGCTTCACCGTGGCAATGCTCCGCTTGGTGCAAAACTCTGTAAACAGTGCGTAATCCTCTGCGTAGTGCAGCGTGGTAGAGAGTATGTCAGTATACCAATTATAGGCATCCTCCAATCGGTCGCCGAGTCCAAACGCGTTGGGCCAAATGCTCGATACGCTTATGTTCAATGCATCGGCTATCTTTGTCGCTGTTATGGTGCTTGGTAGACAATACCCCGAGCACCACCTTTGCACAGTCGATGGCGCAGCTCCGCACAATGAGGCTATCTTGCGCTGGCTGATTTTCCTTAGGTTCAAAAACCTCTGCAAATTGTTTGTGTACATTACAGTAATCTTTTTATTAGTTCTATTGCCATCGATAGCGATGACGCTGCTGCTATTACTATTGTGCCGCCTTTTATGGCTGCTTTTACAATCCAAGTCTTGGATTCTCCATCGTATTTTCCTGCTGTTTGCATATTGTTATGTTTTTAATGGTTAATGAATTATGCATTATGAATTATCAAAACTCCGCCTGTGCTATCTCAACAAACTCCTCGTCGATGGTGTACGGTTCGTAGCTGCCACCAAGACGGCTGTTGACAAATGCCTGTCGTCCCGAAACACGGATTTTTACATCGGCGTAGGCGTAAAGTTCTTTGCCGAGTGCGCCATCGGGCAGCTGGTTCTTGTCTTCGTGGGCTATGATAATAAAGAGTTTCTCTGGAAACTCGTCTTCAAGACGTTTGTAAACGTCCATCCTTCGACGTTCAAAGTATTTATATGAGTCGATTATTACCACGTCGGGGCTCTGTTTGCGCAATAGTCGCTCGGTGATCTCTTGCGGGGTCTCCTTTACGGCGGTTAGGAACTTGTGCCCACATTCCGCCATATTGTTGCGCATAAGTGCTAACTGGTAGGGGTAACGGTTGCCCATTTCGATGCTGTTAAATAGTACCCGGTTTACAAACTTGGTGAGATACTTGGCAAGTTGCAGGCAGAATGTTGTTTTGCCGTTGAAACTTGCGCCATACACAAGCCATATTCCGTGCAATTCGGGTGTGCCAAAACTCTTGCGCCACTCGCCCTCAAACTGTGCCGGGTAAAACCGCATTGCGAGGATGTTGTTAGTTGTTAATGCTCGTTTCATCTAATTATGAATTATGAATTATGAATTATGAATTATGCATTATCTAAGCTGCCTTTTTAAGTGTTGCCCATACAGCGCGTTTTACTCGGCGGAAATCACCTTGACAATCGGCGTATATACGGTTGATTTCTT
>JAEEGL015673392.1_pt1 | contig 22290 bp, 7 predicted proteins | sample 9134231 | NCBI WGS metagenome assembly JAEEGL01 (sample SAMN16246548, study PRJNA631951) | gut metagenome | biome: gut microbiome; feature: rumen; material: fiber-attached | host: Bos | place: Iran: Karaj | collected 2018-10 | reverse complement strand
ATTGAATTATGTAAACTAAATCCTAGGCAGCCTTATAAGTTTGACAAGGCGGCCGATGCGGCAGACAAAAAGGCCGCAGAGGAAGCCGAGAAACTTCGCGAAGAAGTGCTTATAAAAAAAGAGGCAGAAGCGCGATTAAAGAAACAAGAACTTGAAGCTGAAGCGGAACGCAGGAAAAAAGAAGCTAAAGCGGCAAAAGAAGCTGCTGAGATTCTGGAAACGGAAAAAGAAAAGAAAATCATAGAAGAGATGGCCCGCAGAGAAAACTCTGTGCAGGACGTTAAAAAGTCTGATGAAATTAAAAACATCGTAAAACCCAACCCGCCGGAAATTATACTGGGTGTACCGGAAAAGACTTCTTTTGCAAACAGATTAAAACATCTGTTTAAAAAGGAGTGATAGCTGTGACGGTCAGGGAGTTGATCGAACTTCTCGAAGAAATGCCTCAGGATCTTCCCGTCTGTTTAGAAGGACAGGAGATCACTGAGGCTGTTTTAAGAGAAGAGGTTTATTTCACAGCTGAATTCCAATATAAAGATGGACAAATTATAAAATTGTATTAAAGGAGATCAACATGCTTTATTCAGATTACATGTTAAAAGCAAAAGCAGCAACAATCGAACAGGCTGACAATAACGAGTGGTATCTTGAACCTGAATGGAAAGATATTCTTTATCGTAATGGACTTGGAAATATAGAAAATTTAACAGAAAGTCATCTTGATGGGTGGAAAGACGTAGAAGACATCCTAAAGCTGGAAGTAATAAAACGGAACGCAATCGCATCAAATAAAAATTTTGTTATTGATTGGGTTTATGAACTCATTACATCTACAGTCGAACCTGCTGTAATGAAGGAAGAAACAGACTATATTGAAAGTGTTGTAAAGTTTATAAAACAGAATCACGAAAACCAGGAAAATACTGATTGAAGTAAAAATTGATTTTTTTAAAAAATACGAGCCGGCCAAAGTGCCGGCTCGTATTTTATTTACTTTCTTTTCTTTTATATTCAGTATATCCCCACTGAATCTTTCCGCAGATTTTACACTCATAAACATCTCCATGGAAACCGAGCCTGTTGTTTGTATAAAATCTGCCACAGCCTCTACAATAATATCCTACAATTTTTCCGCATTGTTTGCAGACGTATAACCCATCTTGTTCATATTCAGGCTCGAAGCTTATAGAATTACAATTCTGACAGGATAGTCCGCTCACTTAATCAACTCCTCATCCATATACGCGCCGATCAATGCGACAGGAACATTTTCGTAGTAGACCATTTTATCATCGACGGTTATTTTATCGAATTCTTTTATATTTTCAACAGTTATATCTCCCAGACAATATACAACAGAGTCTACTGATGCTGGCATTTCATTGCCATAATCTTTTCTTTCGGTAAACTGAATCCCTTTTGAAAACATTGCTTGTTTTAAGAGTTCTGTCTGTTTAACATCTTCGTTTTCAGGCCAAATCCAAAGAATAAACCAATCGAGCGGATTTGAATTATCTTTCTGCCATTTATCGAGAATAGGTTTCCATTCTATTTCTGGTTTCCAAGCAAGGATACGTTCTCTCCAAGTCATAAGAAAGCTCCTTTCTGCCATTTTTTCAAACTATATCACGGCACAAAGGATTCTGTCAAACACATCAAAACGGCAGATCTTCGTATTGATTAAGCCAATTCATGTTGTATTCGTGGTCCAAAGAATTATCTGTTATTTCAATGTTATCATTTTCTTTATCGCATGGTTCATCGCTCATATACTCTACAACCTCCTGGCAGATGTAGATATCCTTTTTTGTCAGTGGGCGTGGTAGATATACTCCCTTTAATGTTTTGCATCTTGATAAAGCTACATATGTTTGACCAGCAGCGAAAGCAGATCTGTCGCTAAAATCAATAACTATATTGTCGTATGTTGCGCCCTGAGCCTTGTGTGCGGTGATAGCATATGCCAAGCGAATAGGATACTGCTTCGCCCAGCCAACAACTTCAGACTCTAATCCGCCAGTTTTCGGATTTCTATAATATTTTTTCTTAGGATAGACGGTCTGTTCGATATCATGTAACACTCCGTTAATCTCAACCTGAATGCTATCATCAGAAAGGTTTGTAACAGTACCAATAGATCCATTGATATATTTTCTTGCCGGATGATTACGCGTCATCATGACTTTTGCTCCGACTTTTAACCGTAAGTCAAAGTCACATGGAACATCTTCTACCTTTGGTGGATCGTCGCCTCCAAGTTCAATTTTATATCTGTATTCAGGCTTGTTAATTGCCGACAGTTTTTCTATGTTAATCCGTTTTGCATAATCTTTGGTTAATGTCAGTCGAAGACAGTCCTGCGGATAATCAGGCCCGCCACAATTTGCGTTGATATATTGAACTTCTGCTTCAGAAATGCTACCGTCGCGGACTTTGTTCAGCAGTTCAATAAACCGTATATCTGTTTGGCGCAGAGGTTGGGTCATTTCAATTACTTCAAATGAATTATCAACGCTCGGAGCTCCGAAAAAGAATAGTGTGCCATATATGTCTTCAATAAACTTTCTTTCAACTCGATCTGAAGCTATAGGCGAAAGCTGATATAGATCTCCGAATGCAATAATTTGACATCCTCCGAATGGTAAATCATTCTTTTTTGCAAGCTTCAGGCGAGCATCCATCATATCCATAATGTCAGCTCGAACCATTGAAATTTCATCAATAATCAAAACTTTAATTGCTTTTAACGTTTCCGCAACATAAGGAGGCACCTTTACTTTTGATGGGTCTTTTGTATCTTGTGGATCAAGACTCATTCTAAACAGGGAATGTATTGTCTCGCCACCTATGTTTATCGCAGCCGCGCCTGTTGGCGCAACAACGGCTATGTCTTTTTTTCTAGTGGTTGCTTTAAAACAGTTTAAGACAGTAGATTTTCCAGTGCCTGCCCGCCCAGTGATAAAATAATTCTTGTTTGTATTTTCCAATAAGTCCAGTATATAAGCCTGTTCATCTGTTAACTCAAGATTTCCAAACATTCTTTTGTTCGGCTTGCTGACCGACATAAGTTCATCTTTTAGTTCAGCATTTATTTGCTTTACTACTTGTATTTCTTTTTTTAACTCGATGTTGTTTTGTTTTTCTGTTTGAATTTCATCTTTTAGTTTTTCTATTTCAATTTGCAGCTGGGATATGATGTCAGCCTGCTTCTTAAGCTGTTTTCTTTTCAGCATAAACATCATCCTTTCGGCATTAATGCTATTATATTATAAGGCTTTTATATAAATTTTACAAATAAAAAAGACTCAGAAAGGAGCTTCCTAATGGATTCTGAAATTTTAACTCTACAGGTAGATATTAACGACGACCCAATGAATCAAAAGGTGGATGCTATTGAAGAGCGAATATCCACCATGCAAGAAAATGTAAAGCAAATGACCAAGGATTCATCTGAATCCACTTCTATTTTGCCGGGATTTAACGAATCCTTTGATGGTAAACTTTCTGAGTGGCAGAAGGACCTTGACAACATCTTAAGAGCTCGTCAGTCTATGGACAGAGCCTTGAGTTCTTATGAGCGCAAAGGATATGCCGAAAACTATAAGCGAAAAGTTGAAGTGGCAAATGCTTCAATTAAAGATCTTACAAATTCTAAAAATCTCGCTCATGATTTATTGAATTCTCTTGGAACATCAATGAGCGAAACATTTTCAAAAGGACTTGAAAGTGTTGTAGGTCAGCTGGCCGCAGGAATTCGGACAACTGCTCAGTCTATTTCAAAAGGTGTTACTGGTAAGTTGACCGATGAGAAAATAGTAAGTGAATATATGCGCGGTGATCAGTTCCGAGGAATACAGAAAAAACTTGCAACTGCATATCCAGAACACGCTGAAGCGTTTTCCGATCAGCATATGCGGCAATATCTGATGGCAACAATGCCATATAATGTTCCACAGTTCATGAGAACGGCGGTTACCGGCGGATCACATATTGAATTCAGGCAACAACCTAGAAATTTTAGAGAAATGCTTCCTGTTTCGTATGGCGATATTCCAGTAGGCAGACCAACTCAATTAAAGGCTCTTGGAAGCAGCAAAGACGGAGATATGCCTCTCACGAGAGAAGAAATTGAAAAGCTATCATCTCTTGTTCATTCCGAAAGAACCGCCGCCGATGCCGCTGTAAAAGCGGGTATTTTCACGAAACACCGTGGAGATATGATTTACAACCACGCTACAACACGCGATATGGTCAGAAGCATGGGTGGATATGCTTTTGAAGATATTGTCAGTGCTGCCAGAGGTGAAAAAAAGTTTGGAATTCAGGATGTTGAATCACCACGCCATTTTCAGAGAATCCTGGGCAAGCGTGGACATAATCAAGTTTTAGACGGAGGCTTGGCTACTGCGTTTGCTTTAAGCGAACTCCCGTGGTTCAGACCGGGCTATTTTGAAAATTCTGAAGGCTTTGATCCAACCGGACCTCTGGCTGAAAACATGAGCGAAATGTATGGCAAAATTGCGCATAAGCCAAGGACGATTAACAGAGCGTACGCGGAATACACCTTGGATATGATGGATAAAGGCGTTCGTATAACCGGGTCCAATGCAGTAAGACAAAATGCAAAAGGACAATGGATCCAATACTCTGATATTCAAGGTCCATCCTCTGCTGAAGCAAACGGCTATAATATTGATTTTACACCGGATGATTTTCATACAATGAGTATGCGAAGCAGTATGTCGAAAGACATGCTTGAAAAAGCGTCTCCGGTTCAAACCGGACATAACGGCTTCAGTGACAGCATAATCTATTTAAAATATGACAAAGAATTATCAGATCCGACACTGTTTAGCGGAAGCAAACAAGCTCAAGAAAGAAAAGCTGAGTATGAAAGACGGATAGCTGATCGAATCCGAAATGGATATACCGTCACAGATGAAAATGGGAATAACATTGATTATGTTTTTACAAGACCTGGCAAAACGCATGCGGAGTTTGTCCGAAAAGATTATTTGCATCGTCTTGGCAAATATGCTCTAGGAATGGAGTACGATACCCCTGATAATGAAGAAACACTTGCAGCAGGGCTTGAATTATTTAAAAACGATGCAACAGACGAACAATATGCTGACTACAAGGCTTTTAATAAAGCGTTGTATAATAGAAATCTGATTGCCACTGAAGGAGAAAGTCTCGAATCTCTATATGGTATTCCTTTCGGTTTTTCGGAAAATGAAGAGACCGCAAAGCGCATTACTGATTCGACGTCACAAGCTGAACGCGATAAGATTATGCGCGAATATGGGACACCGAACGTCAAAGTTGTTGTCGGTCGTTTCACAAAAAAAAGAGATGACGGGTCCATTGTAAAGCTTATGGATGGCGCAAACTGGGCAAGCGCTGATTTCACAAACGACTCATTTCAAGGAAGAACATTTGGGGGCAAGGCAACTGACGTAAGAATCGATATGAAGGAAATGCGCAGATTGTATCCTGAGCAAATCCGCGAAAATGAATTAACAAGACAGAAAATAGCCGAAGCAGGCCCGGATGTAACAGACGAACAGAAAAAACAAATTATTCAGCAGTTCGGTGACTTTGTTATACCGGGGGCCGGATTTGTTGAAGGAGAAGATCTACCCGTCCCGTATGATACAGATATCGTTGAAAGCACAGATAACATAAAAAATATGAGTTCATGGCATGGAATTACAACCCAGGCCGAAGCAAACGAAAAAAGATCAAGAGACACGTCACGTTTTGGTATTTATGCTAAGACAACGTATGATGCTGCTGCTACAAATTCAAGATGGATCTCTAAGCAGTTGGTTAATTCAGCAATGAACGCTGGATTCCGCAATCCGGTTGTAAATGCATATTTTCAGAAAGTGTTTGAAGATGAAGTTGCAAAACTGGATAACGATCAATATGTAAGAGATCTTTTGTTTGGAGGAGATCAATCAGTAGATTTAACAGCGCCAGAGTCAAAACAAAAGATTCAGAACCATCTGAACGGAATGCTTCAGCGTTACGCTGAAGGAGACAGGCTCTTGCCAACCGGAATGTTCAGCAATGCAATGGCTGCGCCCAATCCTATTAATGTAATGAATGAAATGATTCGAGCAGCTGGCGGAACTGTTACAGAGGAGCAGCAGGCGCTTGAAACTAAAGCCAATGAAGTTCTTTCTCTTGATTCATTGGCTGAATCTCTTGGAATTCTTCGTTTTCCAGCAACTGTTGGCGGCAATGTCACAGTAGACAACAAAGCACGTTCAGCTCTTGAAGTTGCTGGAAAAGATAAAACCATGGGGCAGAAAGTCCGAAGGATGGCAAGACAACTTGGTCTTGATCCTAAAGGCTTGTACTTTGCGCCAGACTCTCCTATTCTTGAGATGCTTCAAGGTGAAGACTTTGATGGAGATTTGAATAAACTTCTTGCCATTAGTGGGACTCCTGATGATAATTTTTTTGATTATACTGATCCGCAAACAGGTGAAACGAAAAGATATCGCTCATCGGAAGTAATGAGTCTTTTATTTAAAGATTCTCAAGCTGGTCATGCGAAAATTCTTCGTACGGCCGAGCAAACAATGGAATCACAAGCAAAGAGAAAGGCGAATCCATTATTTCATAAAAAGCACCAAAATCGCGAAGGCGGTTATAGAACAGACAGTCCTGAGGATATTGCACATCATATTGTCGAAGGCCAAAGAACAACATCCCTCATGGGCACATCTGACAGATCAGTTGACTTCCTTTCTTTGCTTGGGTCACGAGGGTTATCAAAAGATATTGCACAAGGAATACTAGATAACGAATCAATGTATGATATTGTCTCCACCTATAATAAAACTGGAGAAATGTGGGAACTTACGGAAGAACAAAAAAAACTTCGTGGTCTCGGACGCTCTTTTACAAATATTTATAAATGGGCCAATGAGGCTATGGAGACAAGAGGAGAAAACGATACATCATATCAGGTATGGACGGGAAAATCGAAAAAGGCATTTAACGACAAAAACATAGATGCCGTTAACCTGCCATCCTTTGGACAAGGCGCCTTAGCGGCTCAACTTCTGTTTGGCATGCGAATGTCTCAGAAGTTAGGTCATTCTCCAGAAGGATTAGATATAAACGGAAGTCCATTATATGATTGGGACGCGATTATAGGAGATTTGCCAGATGTTGACGAAAGTACACCCGTTGGCAGGTTTACTGCCCTGACTCGCGGTCTTAAAGCAGACATCCTTTCTCATCGCATTATTGCACCTTCTAATGAGCGTCTTGCTGAAATGAAAGAATCGCGAGATGCCGCACGCGCTCAGGTTGAACGAGATGCTTATGCGCAGCATCGCTTTAGCGCAAAAAGAAGGAAAGCGCAAATAGAAAGAGAATGGTTGAATATAGGCGGTCAGAGCTTTGATAATTATCTGAATGCCGGATTAACGCAAGATAGAATTATGAGCGATCCCGTTTTGAGAACTGCCGCTCAAAACACAGCTTCGGCTATGGGTATCAGCATAGATGAATTATTTTCAGGAGTACCCCAGGCGACAGAAGCCGATATTTCATCGGGAAAACCCGAAGTAGAGACGACGCGATCTGGGAAAACAGCTTCGTCCTCAAAAACTGAAACTGCTGAAGGAAATTCTACTTCATCTCAGAGCATTGGAACTACTGAAGAAAAAACCGAACAAAAACCACGGAAGCCGGCAAAAGCAGAAATCATTGTTACGGATAAGCTTCCTGACACTGCTCAGATTCCATTTCAAAGCGCAGATATTAAACAAGAAGAATCCGAAGAAAACGAAACTAAAAGGCTGTTGCATCAAGCTATTAACAATAAAGCGCGTGAAAAAATACTTCTTGATAATAAAGAAGCTCTTGCAACAGCACTTTCGACTGGCAGTATTGATAGTTTAACGAGCCTTACAGGTATTTCTAATAAAACAGCTCAAAAAGCTGTAGACGCATTAGCAGGAAGTAAGTTCGCCGCTGGCATTATAACTACTGCTCTGGATAAAGCACAGGAAGCGGTTGAATCGGTTCAGGTGCCAAATTTATCAAATGAAACTCCTGAGGCAGATTCTGTCGGAGGAACAAATCCAGTTATAAGCAATGGACAATCTCAATCTCCGAGTGGCCCACGCATGATAAAATGTAATGTTTGCGGCACGGTCTATCCAGAAACATTGGGTCAGTGCCCGAACACTGCAAATCATAATCAAAATACAAACCAGAACATAACTACACCTTCTTCTGGATCTTCTGGCGGACCGAAAGGAAGCGGTTCATCCAATAATCGGTCGAGCAATAATCCTCCGTCTAATCCTCCTAGTCCTCCATCTAATCCTCCTAATCCTCCGAATCCTCCATCTAATAATCCACCTAATAATCCGCCTAACCCTCCGGGTAATCCCCCGGGCGGACCTCCAAATCCACCTAATCCACCTGGTAATCCTCCGGGTAATCCACCAAACCCACCTAATATCCCTCCTTCCAATAGAGATTTAGCAAAAGAACGTTACGACGAAGTTGTCCCAAACGCGCAAGAGTTTGCAAAAAGTCTTTGGGGAAATAATCTTCTTGCGGAAAAGCGGTTAAATGGTATACCTGAATCTATTATTCAACTTGAAAAGAATGAAGGTATTGCCAGGAGTTTTGCGAAAAAGCTTACAGATATCAGAAACGATCAAACACAATGGGACGAGTTAAGCAATGATGAGAAAGAAGATATTAATCGCTTACTGAATCCAACTACCGGATTAACATCGATGGCGGGGTTAGTATTTAGCAATAATGCGGTTTTAAAATCCAGCAACCTTATTGATGACCTAAAAACAGCTAACGCTAAAGCAAATGGAACGTACGATCCACAGATAGCTTCACTTGAACAATATGAAGAAAAAATAAAGGATGTTGAAAAAGAACAAGAACGTTTGCTTACTATGTCTAGTGATAAGAAATATTCTGATAAAACACGGGCTAAGTATGGAACAGACGCCGTGAAGCTTGAAGAAAACCTTAAAACACTTAAGGCAGAACGCGAAAGATTGAAAGGTTACATTAGTGATAATGCTAATTTACGCGATCAGCAACGTGATTATAAAATAGATCAATTCTCTCGCTCTGTTAAACAAATGCGACGTGAACCGTTCCAAGATCCTCAGAGTTTTGTAGGAAGAATTGTTCGAAGCAGAAACGCCACTTTAGATCGACTTCAAGGTCAAAAGGGTCAAATTGACAGCATGTTATTCCAAGAAAGAAACAAGCTGGCTGGAATGAAACAAGGTGACGATAAATATGCTGAAACCGCAGAAAACGTAAAAAAGCTCGAGGAAGCTTCTGCGAGCGCAGATCAGGCTATAAAATCAATGTCCGGTGGTATGGGCACTGCGGGCATAGCAGTTTCCCAGTTTTCGCAACAAATTTCTAAACTTTTAGCCGTATTTGGCAAAAAGATGTTCCATAAAGCTCTTGATGAAACAAAAAAGTTTATTAAAGAATTTGATTCTGCAATGACGAACATTCAGATGATCACTCTTAAGAGCGACACTGAAATGGACACTGTTGGAGAAGGATTAATTAATAGAGCCAAGGAATTGAAAATTTCCATTGGGGAAATTGCTCAGATCTCTACCGATCTGTATCGCCAAGGTTTAACTGACGAGGAGATGGACGACCGTCTTGCCGTTATCGCTAAGTTCTCTAAGGTTAGCGGAACTAAGGCTGCTGATGCTACAAAACTGATTACCACAGCCATGAACACTGGTCTTGTTACGGATGCTACCTATGCCGCCGACGTTGTCGCGGCGCTTGGAGACGCGGCCGCGACGAACGCCGGGCAGATAGAAAAAGGCGTTGAAAAAGCAGGCGCTGCTGCCGCTGTAGACGGAACTACTTACGCGCAGCTCGTCGCCATGCTTACTGCTATTACCGCTACAACCCAGGTATCTGGTAATGTTGCGGGTACTACGCTTAACTCTATTTTCGGCCGAATGAACAAAGTCGGAACCAATGAGCTGATCTATGACGAGAATGGCAATGCTATGTCCGGATCTGACATTGCAGAACTATTAAGAGCGCAGGGAATTGCTGTTGAAGACGAAAATGGTAAGAAGCGTGGATCTTTTGATATTCTGTACGATTTGTCTAAGAAGTACGATACGATGAGCGATACCGAACAACGCCAGATTGCTACGGCTATCGCTGGCACCAGGCAATTCTCGAACTTCAGCGCAATCATGACAGGTATGCGCGAAGGTGAAATTGACCGGTATATGGACGTTGTAGGTAATTCGGAAGGCACGGTTGATAAAAAGTTTGATGTATATACCGGAAGTCTTCAGGCGTCTATGGACAACCTGAAGAACAGTTGGGATGCATTAGTTGCTGATTTAATTGACAGAGGAGTTATTACCGGGTTTATTGATAACCTTGCAACTATGGTTGACGGGTTTAACAATTTAACAGGATCTGTTGGTGGTCTTGGGGGTGCGCTGTCTGCGGTTCTTCCCCTTTTCTTGATGTTTCAGGGTGCCAAGATTGGCGGATCGATAGGAGGCTGGGTTGGTACTGCCGCCGGAGCTGTCATAGGTGGGCTTGGCGGATTTATAATGCAAAACACCTTAAAAGATGCAGGAAGTCAAAAGACTGCTTCTGAAAGAGTCCAAGAATCCCAAAAGAGGTTCGAAGACGCGCAAGAAATAAAGTATTCTGGAATAAAACGGATTAAGGCTTTAAGCGCAAAAGAAGTTAGAACAGAAGAAGAAAACAAAGAACTTGCAACGCTGATCAATGAGAATGCGATTAAATTTGGTCTTGGAGAAGGTGTGGACAGTGAGGCGTTCGAGGCACAATATGGCATCGATGCTCTTACAAGTTCATTGAACAATCTTACAAACGCGTCGCTCGACGCGAGCAAGGCAACAGATGAAGTTATTAAAGCAGCCGATAAACAACGACAGGAAGATTGGGCAAGGCAGATCAATGGTGATCGTAGTGAATATATCGATGCTGCCAAAGAGTTAGTTGATGAAGAAGTAAAAAAGTCCGCAACAAAAGGTGGAGTTGGTAACGCTGGAATTTCTGAAGAACTTTATGAATACGATGAAAGCAAAGGAAAATACGTTGCAAAAGATATTTCAGCGTCAGATATACGTGAGTGGATCATCGGAAACGATAACGCCGGCTATGGAGGCGTAGTTGGTGCTGATTATGGAATCACAGGTGTCGCAAATGATCCGAGTGGATTGATAAAGAGTTTTAAAAATGCAATTGCCGCACAAGTTTTTGACGATAGCACAGGGGCTTTCAAAGGACTTTCTGGTCATAGAAACGCAACAAAAGCTGAAGTTAATAACTGGAGCGACGAAACGTGGACTAATTATTTTGCGCACGAAATGAGCGACGAAGATCTTAGTGCCGTGATGGGCTACGATCTTAATTATTTGAATTCGTCAACGAAATTAGATTATACAAAAACAGCAGCTAAAAATGCTTTTATGTCAAAGTATAGTGACTTTGGAATATTAAGCCAATACACGGATGATCAAATTGATTATCTTGCAGATATATACGCCAACGAATATTCAGCGAACGGCGGAGAAGCTGCGTTTAATAAGATATTTGCAGGAAAAGATTACGCAGAAATGTCTAAAAACATCAACGGGCTTCTCGAGAATTATAGGCCCAAGGCGCAATGGTTACAGCAATTAGGATTAGAAGACGCTGGTACAGGCGGATATTATGAAGTAGAAGAAGCGACTGGTTATAACCAGGGTGATAAAATATCGGCTTTACAAGCAAATGAGATTGTTGATGAATATAATACAAAATTGAGAAATGAACAAACTGTATATACTATTATTCCGCATACAGAACCCGGCTCAGAAGATGCTAAGGAATTTGGTGGAATTGAGCTTAAAACATTTGAATATTCAGAAGGTACAAGTGCGACCGCAAAAGAAATGGCGGATGCTTATGCGCAAGAACACTCTTTGTATTACTGGAGAGATAAAAACGGCGTAGCACATTATAATGATGATCAAGGTGATTATTATACGTTAGAACAAAGAGATGAAGCTGCAGCTGAATATAAAGCACAGCTCGAAGAAGAACAAAAACAAGAAAAAATTTGGACGGCAACGCGATATGAATATGATCAACTTACGGGGAGAAAGGGCAAAGAGATTGAGTACGGAGGATTGACATACGAACAAGCTCAAGAGAAAGCTAATGAAAAAGGATTATCACTTTATAGTTCAGACGGAAAAAGGATTAATGAAAAGGTTTATAGATCTGCATTCGAAGCAGCGGAAGACATGAATGCTTATCGATTACAAGAGATTGAACGGTATCAGACTGAATATGCTGAAGCTATTCAAGAACAACAAGACAATACAACTGCTACATATTATAATATTAAAACAGGTAAAACAGTAACGCTTGCGGGTTCAAATGCTTTTAAGCGTGCAAAAGCGATGAACCAAAAACAAATCGAAGATAATCCATATGTTGTTTTTGATAAAGATCATAATTATATCGGGTCTGCAACCACTGAAGAAGACGCTTACAGCTTGGGAAGAGAACTTACTCATGAAGTTGTAGATCAATATGGAAATTCTCATGGATTTGGTAAAGCCGGATTAGAAGCACTACAAGCAGAAAATGAAATGATGAAAGAAAATGAAGAAAACTATGAATTTTTCTTCAATGGAATATCGCAAGGTTTCGGTGCAAAAGGAAAAGCTAAATTAGAAAGTATACGCAAATACTGGACAGGAAAGATAGATGAAAATACAACAGGTTCTAAATACGTTGGTCCTGAATTATATGATGCTTATGATAATGCTATAGATGATTTCTCAGTTTATCCAATTGAGTTAATATCAGAAATAGCAACACAATTGCAAGAACATGTTCCTGACCTCAAAGATGTTAAACCAGCTGATATTGCACGTATATGGGGAACTTTAGAGGGCAAGGTAAAAGATGCTGCTGAAATAATGGTTGAAACAGGTGAAGTTTCACTTGAAGTAACAGATGCGGTTGTGAAAGAGCTTGGAAAGTCTGTTGATCCAAAGCTTAAAACGATACGTAATATTTTCGGATCTGGATTAACAACTACTCAGTCAGCCGTTAAACAGAACAATCAGGTTTCTACGTCTGCAAATGCCGCGTTGAATCTGTTGAATACTGGAAACTTTAATTCGATTCAAGATGTATTTGATTATGTAAATAAAAATAATCTTGACTGGTGGTCTATATTAAACACAAACGAAGATTATGCCAAGGCTCTGATGGGCGTAAAATGGGGCGATAAAGGAAATATCATTTCTGCTCCTGAAAATGCTTTGGAGAACATGAGAACCGTTCTTCATAAGCTTGGTTCTAACACAACAGATCGTGTTCTTACAAACGAGCAGACAGCTGATTACGCACAGCATGCATTTGAAGCTCTGCAGGATCAAGTTTCACCAAACGGGACTGGAAAATATTTTGCTTCATATGATTTGGCTGAAACCGCGTTCAATCAAGCTAATGCCGATTTTGAACGAGATTATGAAGAGAAAAACGGCAAAATGTTGTCACTTGATGAATGGGCTGAAAAGTATGGAGTGGATAAAACAGACCGCAATGCTCTTTATGGATATAATCAATATTCGAATGATTGGAAAAGAAGAAAAAATAACGAAAAGGGAAATCTCAAAGATATTAATACGTGGCTAAATGCAAACGGTTACGGGTATTTAACAGCCAGCGAAATCGAAGCTTTAAGATCTACTGTTGGAAATAATATTGCAAACAAAATGTCTTCTGGCGGGAAGCTTACTGATTTAGAGAATCGCTTTGTTGAAACTGCCATCAGTAACAAGCGCGTTGGCTTAGGCAAAATGGCAACTAGACAGAAGCTTCCTGAGATTGAATCACTAAGAGCTTTAGCTGGAAGCGGCGGCACAATTTCTTCAGAAGATGCTGAAACTTATGTAAACTATCTTGAAGGCTGGTCTGAAGCGGGCGATTATCTTGCGCTGTTGCAAGCTAAAGGAACTGCAAAGTTCGATGAACTTGGCGGGCAAGAAAAGCTTGATACATTAAATGCTTCTCTTGATCAGTTCATTAAAAATAGCAAGATAGAAATCGAAGTTGAAGGTATAAAGACGCTTGAAGAAGCAGGAGAAGTTGCGGCCGGCACATTTGATATTATCCAGAAGCTTAAGAAGGGCGGCTCGTTTGCTATTGAAGCTGTTATTACTTTAAGAGAACAGACTCATAAAGAAGGTCAGCTTGCAGCTATGCTTAATAGCAAAGACGCAAATAAGCGGATGCAGGCGATCATGCAAATTGAAGATATAACCGATGCTCAGTATCGTGCAAAGCCGGAGTATTGGGATGAAAGAGCAGCGAGCGATATGGCAGTTAAAAGACAACAACGCGCCAATTCATTAGCTTTTGAATATGATAACGCACCGGATGAAAAAAAACCTGACATACTGCAAACGATGGAAGACGAAGGTTTCGAAAAAGAAGAAGAAAAACATTATCGTACCTATTATGATGAACGCGCTGGAAGAACTGTACAAGAATTGGTTCCAACTAAAGTTAAAGATGTTGGCGTTCCGGAACTCGAAGATGAAAATATTTTCTATAGTGCTGAAAAGACATACAATGCGACAAAGATAGCGCAAGCGCAGCAAAGAATTCTTACTAATAAAGGATATAATTCTAATGATAATCTTGAAAACGCTGCTGCGAAGAGTGCCGGAGAAGAGTTACAACGATATCTTACTATGGTTGAAGAAGATAATAAAGAAGGAGAACATATAGATTACACAGATGAAGAATTGGAAGCGCAAAGAGCAAAAGCTCAAGCTGAAGTTACCGCATCCCTTCTGCAATCTTATGAAGAAGAAGGAACCGTGTTTAGCGGCGCGTCCGAGAAGTTTAAGAACTATGCTAAAGGCGGCAATCTCGCAACAGAAGCATTAAGTGAATTGAAAAACAGTGCTTACAAAAATAATCTATACAAAGCGATGTTAAACGGTTCAAGGTCTGAACAGATAGAAGCAGTAAAACAACTTAAAGGTTATGATGATGCGCAGATTGAAGCAATGGGCCTTGATGCTGCCGTGCTCGAAGGAAAGAACGCGGCAAATGCTATATCTTCTCAGTATGATACGTTCTTGGAAACACTGTATTCAAGTGCAACTACAGACGAAGAGAAAGCGGCTGCCGATAAACTCGCTGCAGAATTAGACTATGAACAGTATAATGCCCCATATGAAAGCAATGTAGGACGCTATATTGCTAAGTCTGGGACTGTTACGCGTGAATCAGGCTATTTGAATGCCGAGAAGCTTAGAACCGATACAGAACTCGTAGATCTTCAGCAACAGCTTCTTGCAGGCCAGCTTACTGAAGGATCAGATGAATACAAGGCTGCAACCGCAAAACTTGGCGAACAGGGCCAGGAATACTTGCGCATGCTGAACCAAGACGGATACGATGAAGCTGCCCTTAATGCTCAGCTTGCGAAAGCACAAGCTGAGCTTAATCTCGCGAGAACAGAAGCCGTCCAGTCGGATGCTCTCAAAGAAGCCAAGTTATATTCCGGTACTGCTGGTGGTATGTTTGCTTATCAGCAACTTCAGTATAAGCAGAATAACAAGGGTGCTTTAGCTGCTAACGAGATCTTCAGAACGTTATCTGCTGCTGATGTAGATTCTACTGAGAAACTCTTAAGCACGTTAGGCGATCCGAACAATGCGCAAAACTGGAAAGACTTGATGGAAGCCTCTCCTGAGTTCGCAAAGAAACTTAGTGACCTTGGTTTATCTGTCGATAAAAGTGGGAATTGGAGCGCTGCGTTAGGCAGTTTTGCCGCAGACGCTGAAAATGCAGGCACTGTATTACAGATTTTAGCAGAAGCAGCTGGAGCGGCAAGTGAATCGTTCAAACAAGAGGCTCCTAAAACTAACGCAGAAATGATGAAAGCTGCAACGGATTATATGAACGGCAATTTCTATGGAGCGCCTGGTTCTGCAGAAGAAACAAAACAGCTTCAAGCAGTTCAAGAAGTCTTTGGGAGCAGTGAAGCAAAGGATCTTATCGGAGCTGCGCGCGGTGAATATGAAGTTGAAAGAGATGTCTGGAACAAGGGCTTAGCTGCAGCTCGGTCTGAATTAATACCTGAAGGTTACACATTAGGATCTGATGAAAAATTACATGATACTACGGCCCAAGGAGGCGGCGCTGTTGATGAAAATGCTACGGCTCTGTTTAACTCTAAATGGGAGGCACGCCGAGCTCAATATTTAGAGGAAAACCCGGAACCGACATGGAAACCTTTTTCTGCTGCGTCGTCTTACAACACTCCGCAACTTGAGGCCATGTGGAATAATGCTCAGTACGGTGAAGTTGGTTTATCTGCTTACGATAGAGCAGTTGAACTTGATAGGATAATGAAAGCAGCCAACAGTACTGAACGAGGCGCAAACGGTGAAATTATAAATGGCATCGCATCGTTGCATGGCGAAGACGCAATGCATATGTTCGATACAATCGGCTCTGGCATTGAAGGGTTTGATGCCTGGAAAAAGGGTGTTCAAATACTTCAGGACGCAGGCTATGCGTTGCAAGAATATTCTAGAGATAATCAAGAGGCTAACGCGTTATTAGAACAAAGCGGTATTGCTGTTCAACATTTTAATGAGCTTAATGAAAGAATGGCAGCAGAAGGCCTTGCCGCGAACATTGAAGCTACGCATAAATTTGGTAAAGAATCTACCAACGTTGCGGATATTATACGAGGATTGCATGGAACAGAGGCTGAGCGTTTAGCTACCATGCAAAAAATGACTAAGGCTTCAACCCAGCTTGCAAAAGCAACATACTATACTTCCGGGAAAGGTAGTAAAAACTGGAAAAAAGTTGCTGAAGAGTATCTTGGTAAAGATAAAGCTGATATTAAAGCTTTAGAAAAGATGTATGGAAAAGAAGGAGCAAAATTAAAAATTCAGCAAGAAGCTGAATTACAGTTTAAAGTTGATCAACAGCAGGTTACAAACAATATAAATGCTGTACTTCAAGATACAATTGCTTCTCTTGGTGATCAGTTTAATGTTGATGATATTGAAATCTTAATTGGCGGTACCTTTAGTGTCGAACAGCTTGAATCAATGGCAGAAGAAGCCAAAGGCGTGACGAAGGCGATTATAGATGCACTTCTTCAGGTTTTAGCCGGTTATGAAGGCAGTGTAACCTTCGCGGGCCACGAAGAAGGCGGAGACACAATTAAGGTAGAGTCTACCGACCTTAAAACCGTTGGAGGCGGTTCCGGCGGCGGAGGCGGCGGAGGTGGCGGCGGCAAGTCTGAAATAGACAAGATGCTTGAAAAGCATAAGTATGAAACCGCCGAAGCACAACACAAGATAAAAATGCTTCAGCTTGATGAAGAGCATTATGATTACATTAATGATTACGGCAAATGGTTGAATACTATTGACAAAGAAGTTGGAGCAAACGAAGAGCTGTATGGTGTTTATAAGAAACAGCTCGAAGAACTCCAAGGAGCTCTCGCCGGCTTAGAAGAATACGGAGACGAATGGTATAAAGTTAAGGACGCCATCCGTTCGACAGAAGAGTCGATGAAGGAAGTTCTTAATACTATGAACCAGCTCACTGCCAAGCGAGTTGATGTTATTCTTCAGAAACAGGAAGAAGAAGACAAGCCTATTTCTCATAAGCAAAGACTATGGAGTGCGAAGGCCCAGAAGTATCAGATCAGCGGTCAGTTTGAAAGTTATTCTGTTGCTGAAAACAAGCGCATTGCTGAATATCAGGAAAACATTGATCAGAACAATAAACAGATTAAAGAACTTGAAAAAGAATTAACACATCAGATCGAAGGTTCTGACGGATGGATTAAAGCTCGCGATCAGCTTTGGGAACTCACTGGTCAAAATGCCGAGTGGGCCAATGAGATGGAACAGGCCAGGCGTGATCTGCAACGGGCAACCGTTGAACAGATACAGACTGACCTGAACAATCGTATGGCTCCGAGAGAGCATATGACTAATATGCTCAGTACCTATGGCAATCTGTATCAGAACAATCGTCAGTACGACGAGTATAGGGACACCCTCAGACAGACCAACGCAGTTCTTCAGGAACAGCGCGGTCTGTATGAAGATTCTCTCGCTAAGATGCGCGAGGAGATCAAGACCCTGCCTGAAGGTTCTGAAGCGTGGACTGCCGCAAGAGATGCCATCTATCAGTATGAAGAAGCGCTTGCGCAGAATACGCTTACCCAGGATGAGAACAATCGCGCTATTGAACAGAGCCGGATCGATGAGCTTACTAAGAGATACGAAGAAGCCAGTAAGCAATATTCTCATAGCATGAACCTACTGAAGACTCAGCAGGAACGGTTCTCAAAGAACAATGATTATGAGAATGAGATGCAGGCTGTTGCAGCTCAGACGGAAATTGCGACTGAGCGGCTTGAAGCTTTAAAGACTGAGATAGAAAGTTATAGAGATCTTGCTTCTCAGACAACAGAAGACACTGAGCAGTGGGATACCCTGATTGATAAACTATATTCAGCTGAAGAAGAGTATGAGAATCTGATCAACGAAGTCGAGGAATTCAGACGCAAAATGATTCAGACTGAGTATGATCAGATCACTGAGAAATTCAACAACCAGAATAATCTTGATCAGCATGTACTGAAGATGATTCAGCTTCAGGGGCAGAGTTACCAGACACAGGGTCAGTTGACCAATTATGGAGCTATGCTCAAGCTGGAGAATGCGCAATATGAAGATATCAACAAGAAGCTTGAGGTTTATATCGAAGATCTGAAGCGGATCATCGATGAAACCGAAGCAGGTACAGATGATTACTACAAGTACATGGAAGCCCTTTATAAGGCTGAAGAACAGTATAAGGGCAATACTAATGCTATCGAGAAGAATATCGAAGCACTGAAGAAAAACCATGAGGCGATCCTGAAGGTTCATAAAACTCTGATTGATACTATCGACAACGAAGTTAAAGCCAGGGTCAAAGAACAGAGGGATATGCTTGCGGCTGAAGTCAATATCCAGAACCAGATCCTGAATGTTATCCGCAAAAGATACCAGCAGGAATGTTCCATAATAAAGCAAGATATTGCTAACAAAAAGCAAGCGCTTCAGGAAGAAAAAGCGCTGATTAATGAGCGGCTGAATGCGAGGCTGCAGGCTGAACAAGATGAGTTAAAATATAACGAGTTAACTGAACTGCAAAGGCAGTTAACTTTGATTGCGGCTGATCCTACTCGCACTAAGGATGTTAAGGAAATCCAGAAGAAGATCGATGACCTCGAAAGAGAGATCGCTAACCAGACCGCAAAAGAAGAAGCACAGTCTGAAACTGAGCGGCTGGACGAAGAATCGAAAGCTCTGGACGAATACGTATCTTATAACGAGCAGAAGCTTAACGAAATGCTGAAGGACGCGAACAGTACTCCGCTTTATGAAGAGCTGAACGCGGTACTGAATCCCGAAGGCAGACCGGCCGAAGAAGAACTCATGCGCCAGCTGAATAATTATGAGGTTGGCAGTAGCGAGTATAATGCCATTATGGAAGAGCTTGAATCGTTGAAGAATGATCGGTTCAATAACTACATGGACTGGATCAGGCAGAACGATGAAACCTACAAGTATGGTACTGAAGCCATGAGGCTTCAGATGGAACAGACAAACCTTGACAACTGGAATAAGATGATCGGCTTTATTGACACTTATTGGGATGAAGTGGATCGGATTATTAACGGTGGGTTTGACTCTGTTCTGAACTATATGAAGGAAAGCACTACCTACAGATGGTCTTCTGAGATCGGAAGAGAGCTTCTGGATATCGGCTGGGGCAACCAGTATGAGGATATGATCAACGCGTATCGTAACGATCCGCTGTTTGATGATTATCATGAACTCTTGGAGAGAGTCTCACATGAACTGGTTGATCTGAATCATAGTGATGATATTGAAGGCATTGCCAAGACTCTGTATGATCTGTATACAGCTGTTCTTGAATATGATTATATCAGGCCTACCGATGTAGATCCGGATGCTGATAAGATTGATTATAAAGATTATAAAGGCGTTGGAAAGAAAGAAGTTAAAATAGGCGGGAAAACTTATACCACTTATGTTGGTTATAGTAACGAAGGAAAGTCTGGATCTGGCAGCGGAAAGAAAACTGGAGAAGTTATAGCATACTACATAGACAACACCGGGAAAAAGGTATACTTAAAAGATGAAAAAGGAGACACTCTCAGGTTTAGCTCTCCTGAAGAAGCAAACAAAGCTCTCGAGAAAAAGATAAAAGAACTGAAAGAAGCCGACAAAAAAGGGTATTATAACAACAACAATGTTATGTCTGGTTATTACACGGGTGGTGGAAATCAAAATGCGTACCATTATTCAAGTAATAATTCAAATAATAAACCCAGCAACGGTCAGTCGGCGTGGTATAACTGGGGAACGCCAGCTGCAAGCACGATAAGCAATAGCACAAGAACAGCAATTTCTAATCTTTTATCAAGTTCGTCAAGCACGAGTTCTTTTGCGAGTCTGGCAAATAAAGATGAAAAGAAATATGCTTCCGGAGGGCTTGTCGATTACACCGGCCCGGCATGGGTTGATGGAACAAAAACCAGACCTGAAGCTTTCTTAGATCCATATGATACGGAGAACATTAAGGCTCTCACTGACGTTCTAAACACTGTTGATGTTTCCGCTTATCAGAGCTATTATCCGAATGCTTTTGATGGATTTAACCAGACAATAGGCGATATTAACATAACGATTAACCAGGCAGAGATTAAAGACGGAGAAGATATCGAACGTCTGGCAAACCGCGTGGGAGAAGCTTTTACAAGGCAATTATCCCGTCAAGGTTTCCAGATGAGCGGATATGCTTTTTAAATACTCCGTAAATGTTTAACTTTTTCCGCATTCGAAAAAGAGTATATAGGAAAGAAACGGAGGGGCGACCGTTGCGCCGCCCCTCCTACTACTATGTAAAGGAGGACTGCGCAGATGGCAGGGGGTTTTTCCTTTTGCGGAACTGACATCGAAGACATCGGGCTTGAATATGCGCCAGAATTGGAAGACACCTATGTCTACAAAACTGCGAAAGCCCGGATTCACGAAGAAGTGTTTGACGGCCATAACGGAGGATACTATTACGGTATCTCTCATGAGCCGAAAGAATTTATCCTGAGATGCATTTTTCAGGACCAAGAAATTGACCAGGGGCTTATGGGTCAGATTTTACATTTATTCAGGGAAGGCCGAAGCGGCAAACTGGTGTTTGACCGCCGGCCGTGGTGCTGGTATTACGCCACAGTTTCTGAACTTGACATAACAGGAATCACAAACTATTTAAACGGCGTAATTAAAGTAACCATGAAAGCTTATTATCCATATGCTCGATCTGATCTCTTTACAGTTAAACGCGGTGATGTTGACTATTATCGGATTATCGCGAATTCAGCATGCCTTCCTCCGACTGTTGGCATTCCTGACAGGGATCTTTGTAAGGATGGTCCTTTAACAACAGCGAAGGAATTCCTGCTGTTTAATCCTGGCGATGTGTATGCGCCGGTTTCCATTATGATCGCCGGAGATGTTGGCAAAGGTGTCAACATCATTAACCATACAACAGGGCAAACCTGCCGGTTTGTCGCAATGAGCTCCGCTGAATTTGATGGCGAGAACTATCTGTATGTGGATGGACTGAGCGGCAAAACAGTAACTGTTAAAGACGGAGTTAAAAAGGCCAATTTCCTTTATCATGATCAGGGTTTTATCTTTTTAAAACCTTCCTTCCCTGCTACCCGTGATGTTCAAGCATCGTGTTCCGACGGAGAAGTAATTGTCCATAACAAGCTTTTCGACCGTAACCGAGGCGAAACAAGAGAGTGGGCAGAGGATTTATATAAAGGACAGTTTATCTGGCTGATGGACGGATGGCACGAAATTGTTTCTGTCGGCAAAGAAATGGAGTATGAGGATAAGTCTTATTTCGACGAACATCGAATCACTGTGTCAGATAATCCTCAGGATTCACAATCTGTTACCACTGTAATTTGCCCGATGAACAGGCTGTCCATTGAGCCGGAGTCCACTATGAACATTACGAAACTGGAGTTTGTTTATCATCCTACATATTCATAAAGAAAGGAGGTGGAGCATATGCAGGGTCGAAAGCGCATACTTCAGGTCGACATTTTTGATT
>JAEEGL015669957.1_pt1 | contig 22290 bp, 17 predicted proteins | sample 9134231 | NCBI WGS metagenome assembly JAEEGL01 (sample SAMN16246548, study PRJNA631951) | gut metagenome | biome: gut microbiome; feature: rumen; material: fiber-attached | host: Bos | place: Iran: Karaj | collected 2018-10 | reverse complement strand
TGTGCCTTTTACGCGTTCTTACACAGAAAAAGCGCCTTTTGCCCGATGGGCAAAAGGCGCTTTTTATAACGTTTCATTCCCGCGGGACCGTATCCAGTCCGGCCGCGGTTTTCTGATGTCCGCTTTTCCGGCCGATTATTCGGCGGGCAGGCCCTCGTCGGGCGTGCCCCCGTGCATGGTCTCAAAGAAGGTCGCGGTCACGCTCACGTTGACGGCGTAGTTATAGCGCACGCCGCCGATCACCACGCCGCCGGCCGCCTGGCTCTGCGGCGCGCGCTGATAATCGGTCGTATACTTCATATCGCCGAGCAGGCAGCGGTATTCGCTCTCGGAGAGGCGCTGGACGATCTGTTTTGCGTCGCGGAAGTTCGCCGTTTTGAACTGGAGGTCGAAATTGCGGCGGATCTGGGCCCCGTCCCGCGTGACGCCGGAAAAGGTCACGGAATAGCTGTCCGCCGCCTCCAGCACGCCGTTGAGCAGGGAGATCTCCGCTTTGGCGTTGTTGTAGCTCTCCATGCGGCTCGTCTCCCGCAGTTCGCCGAGCTCGTCGAGCTCTTTCTGCATGTTTTTGAGCTGGCCTTCCTTTGCCTGCATCACGAGCAGATCCATTTCCAGCGTTTCCTGCTCGTTCTGCGCGCGGGTGATGGCCTCGCTGCACGGAACGTAGACAAAGCGGTAGTACGCCAGCCCGAACAGAAGCAGCAGCAGGACCAGCAGGAGCACTTTTTCCTTTACGGTGAAATCACGGCTCAGGAACTTCACTGCGCGGCCACCTCCTCCGTTTTGCAAAGATAGATCACGATATCGGCGACGACCTTGTCGCTGCCGACCCGGTTGAGACGGCGATAGGCGCTCGCGTCGCTCGTGGCGGTATTGACCTCGCAATAGCTCACCATCGGCTCTTCCAGAAGCGCCTGCACCGTTTCGTTGATCGTCTGCAGCGTGTTGCCCGCCAGACTGAGGGTCAGGCGGTTGTCATCGAGCGTCCAGTCGGACACGTCGGTGCGGGGGGCCACGACCCGCTCCAGCAGGTCCATGACGTCGCCGCGGTCCACGCGGGCGAGCTCCTCCTCGGTCATGCCGGAGTAGGTGTAGTGCGCGTACACGTCGTTGAGCTCGCCGTACCCGGCGATGCGCTCGCCGCATTCGTCCAGCTGCGAACGCAGGTCGGCGACCTTTGTCTGCGCGGTGCTGACCCTGTCAAACTGATCGTAGACGAGGAATTTGCCGACGACGAACGCGGCGGCGAAGATCAGGACGAACGCGATCAGCACCAGCCACCAGCGCATGCGCCGGACGCCGACCGCGGCGAAGTTGATGCTCTCCTTCGTCGGTACGCGCCCGCGAAACGCGGCCGGTCTCGCGTCGGGCGTTTTCTGTTTTGACGGCTTCAGACCCATAAGCGGCATACGATCCCCTCCCTCAGTCCATCGTGATGCCGATGGCCTGGATATAGTCATAGGCATCCTCCAGCGCTTTGCCGTTGCTCACGAGTTCGTCGGCAATGCGCACGTCGATATCCAGCGTTTCGCGGATGCTGTCGCGCAGCGCCGGGATCTCCGCGCCGCCGCCGGCGAGCCAGCAGGTGTCGATGCGGCTGTCGGGGTTGCTGAAGCGGTAGAAGTTCAGCGCGCGCATCAGTTCAACGGAGATATTATCGTAAGCGGCACGGCAGTAGTCGGAGTTCTGCACGTCCTCGAAATTCGTCAAAAGATAGGTGTGCGCGAGGCGGGGATCGACGCCCTTCTGCTCGGCGATGACGTCGTTGAGCGAGGACAGCCCGATCTCCAGCCCGCGGGTGGCGAGGTGGCGCGGGCCGCGGAACATGTGCATGCGGACGACGCGGTAACCGAGGTCGAGGATGCAGTATTCCTGATCGCGCGCCCCGGTCCGCTTTTCATGATCGCGGATCAGGCCGATGTAGGCGCACTCCACGGGGGCGGCCTTCGCCAGCCGGAGCCCGGCCTTGCGCAGCGCGGCGCGGCAGTCGTCCAGCGCGCTCTTCTGCACCGCCGAAACGAGCAGCTGCATGCGGTCGCCCGCGTCCTCTTCGGGCTTCTTCTCTCCCTCCGGGGCGTCTTCTCCGGGCTCCGGCGCTCCGGCGCGCTCGCCCTCCGGCAGCGGCGGGACCACGGCGTAGTCGAAAACGTAGTCTTTCAACTCGCCGGTGATATAATCGCTGAACTCGTAGGGGATGTTGTAGGCCAGCTGCTCCTCGCTCATGCGCGGCATCGTCGTGGTGCGCAGGTAGGTCGCCTCGCCGGAGAAGATCACGGCGGCGCGGCCGGCGCGGATATGGTGTTCGCGCATGGTCGAGGCGATCAGCTGCCCGAGCGTCTCCGGGGAGGTGATCTGCCCGTCTCGCATGAGATTGAGGGGCATCGGCACGGCGACGGTCTTCTTCACGGCGCCGCCCTTGACCAGCGCCATTTTCAGCATGTCATGCCCGACGTCGATACCCAAATATGTTTTTGCCATAATCACGGCTCCTTATCACTCAGTTTACCGAAACAGTCCGAGATACCAACCGGTCAGCGGCTGCCCGAAAAAGAGCAGGACCGCCGCGGCCGCAGAGAGCGCGGGGCCGAAGGGAAAGTGCGCCCCGCCGTTTTTTTTCATCACCAGCGCCTGCGCAAGCCCCAGCAGGCAGGCGAGGATCAGCGCGAAGAGGGTCGGCAGAAAGCCGAGGTACAGGCCGATCACGGCCAGCAGTTTCACGTCTCCCCCGCCGAGGGACTCTTTTTTCAAGATGCGGTCCATCGCCAGGGAGAGCAGAAGGATGCCCGCGCCGTAGACCAGACCGGCGGCGAGGTGCAGCAGCGCATCCGCCCAGCCCGTCCAGAGCAGCGGCAGGGCGAGCAGCCAGACCGCCGCGGCGAAGAGCAGCGCCCCGTCCGGGATCTCCGAGATCTCCCAGTCCACCAGGGACACAAGGAAGAGCGCGCAGAGGAACAGTTCGTTCCGCAGGGCCTCGACGGTCAGGCCGAAACGAAGGAGCACCGCGGCGGTCAGCGCCGCGAAGAAAAGCTCCGCAAGGAAGTAACGCGCGGGGATGCGCGCGCCGCAGTGACGGCAGCGGCCGCGCAGGAAGAGCCAGCTCAAAAGCGGGATCAGGTCGATCGCGCTCAAGGCGTGCCCGCAGGCGGGGCAGCGGCTGCGCCCCGCAACGAATGATTCGCCGCGGGCGATCCGGTACGCCGCGCAGTGAAGAAACGAACCCAGCGCCGCGCCGAGGACGGCGCACAGCGCGATGCACGCGGCCCGCGGGCCGGGCGGAAGATCGATCCAGTTCATAGCGCCTCCGTTTTGCTGCGGGTGGTCTTCCCCGCGAAAGGGCGGCACTCCGCCCCGCTCCCGGGCGGAGCGGAGTGCGCTTTTTCACGTGCGGGGGAAATTGCGTTGCAGGGTCGATTAACTCGATCAGCTGAACGACAGAGCGGTCGGCGTATCGCCCGCCGCATTCCAGGTGATGCCGACAGTATGCGTGCCGGAGCCGGGATGGGTGCCGGTGGACAGAGTGCCGATCTTGGCATCGGTCCAAGTGGTGGTGGAGCCGTCGCCCTGGAAGTCCACGGACACGGTCTTATCGGTGCCGTCGACGATCTTCGCAGTCATGATCTCGGCGTAAGCGGCTCTGACGTTCGCGACGTCGACCGCGTCATGCGCCTTCTTGAGCTGGCTGCCGAACACGGGGATGGCAATGGCGACGAGAACGGCGATGATCGCAACGACGATCAGCAGTTCCGCAAGGGTAAAGCCCTTCTTGTTGGTTCTTTTCATTGTGGTTGGTTTCTCCTTTTTTATTCGGATTGCTCCGGTCGATTCGCCGGTTCCGGATTCCGGCGAATCACACCAAAATCTATTTCAAGCGCCTCCGGGAAGGCGTTGAAACCCTGTTTTTCCGCGCCCGCGGAAACGGGCGGGGGGATCGCTACATATTCGCGTACATGGAGAACATGCCGGTGTAGATGGCGATGACGATATAGCCCGCGAAGACCGCGATGAAGACCAGCATGGCGGGCTCGAGCTTGGCGAGGGCGGACTTGGTCGCCTCCTCCAGCTCGGCGTCGTAGAACTGCGCGACGGTCTCCAGCGTCTGCGCCATCTCGCCGGTGTCCTCGCCGACGCTGACCATGTCGGTCAGGATGTCCGGCATGACGCCCTGCTCGCGCATCGAGAGGCCGAGCTTGCGGCCGGCCTCCAGCTCGCCGCTGAGCTTGCCGCACTCGGTGGAGAGGAAATAGTTGGTCATCGTGCGCGCCGTGATGGACAGCGCCTTGGGGATCGCAAGGCCCGCGTTCATCAGCGCCGCCATGGAGTTTGCAAACTCGCTGGCCGCGGTCAGCGTCGCGATGTTGCCGAGGACGGGGAGCTTCAGCTGCAGCTTCGCCAACGCGATGCGCCCCCTCTCCGTGTTGCCGTAGAGCTTGACGCCGATGATGAGCGCCGCGGCGATCGCGACCATGACGAGTATGTATTTCCGGAAGAAGTCGGACACGACGATGAGCGAGTTCATCATGAAGGGGATCTCGCCCCCGAACTCCGTGAACATCGGGGTCAGACGCGGGATGACGACGATCATGACGACGGCGACGACGATGATGGCGATCGCGATGACGAACAGCGGGTAGGCCATGGCCGACCGGACTTTCGCCTTGGTCTTGACCTGCTTGTCAAAGTGCGCCTGCATCGTTTCGAACGAGCGCTCGATCGCGCCCGACGCCTCGCCGGCGCGCAGGGTCTCGATAAACGTCGCGGGGAGCAGTTTGCCGCCGTGATCCTCAAACGACGCGGACAGGGAGCGCCCGCCTTCGACGTCCTCCGCGACCTGCGTGAGCATGCGCTTGAGCTTCTTGTCGGTGGTCTTGTCCGCGATCAGGTGCACCGCGCGCGCCAGCGGCACGCCCGCGCGCAGGATGATGGCGAATTGGCTGCACATGACCGTGAAGGCCTTGGCGTTCAACTTGTTCCCGCCGATCTCCATCGCGAGGAGATTCGGCTTTTCATCGGATGCGTCGCGGATCTTCAGGATGATGTCGCAGGTCTGACGGATGCGCGCCGCGGCGTCCATCTCGTTGAAGGCGTCGATCACGCCGCTGACTTTTTCGCCGCCCTTCGTGACGGCGGTGTACTTGTATTGCGCCATAGGAGAGCACCTGCCTTACTCGGATCTGCATATCTTCGCGCCCCGCCGGGGAAAGGAGGACCGCTCAGATCGCGTTTTTCTTGACATAGTCCGTATCGTGGGCGTAATGCAGCGCGGTATCGCGCTCGATCTGCCCGCCGCGGACGAGCTTGACCAGCGCCTGGTCCATCGTCTGCCCGCCGACGGACGCGCTGGTCGCGACGGCGTTGGCGATCTGCGGCGTATTGCCGCTGCGGATCAGGTGGCGGATGGCGTCGGTCACGATCATCAGCTCCGCGGCCAGCGCGCGGCCGCCGCCCTTTTTGGGAACGAGCTGCTGCGTCAGCACGGCCTGCAGCGTCATGGACAGCTGAAGGCGGATCTGGGTCTGTTCGCCCTCGGGGAACACCTGCACCATGCGGTCGACGGCGTCGCTGGCACTGCCGGTGTGGAGCGTGCCGAAGACCAGATGCCCGGTCTCGGCGGCCGTGATCGCCGTTTCGATGGTCTCGCGGTCGCGCATCTCGCCGATGAGGATCACGTCCGGATCCTCGCGCAGCGAGGCGCGCAGCCCGGCGGCGAAACTCGCGGTGTCCTTTCCGACCTCGCGCTGATTGATCGCGCATTTATCCGGCCGGTAGCGATACTCGACCGGGTCTTCCAGGGTGACGATGTGGTGGTAATAGCGGTGGTTGATCGAATCGAGCAGCGCGGCGAGCGTGGTGGACTTGCCGCTGCCGGTCTCGCCGGTGATCAGGACGATGCCCTTGTGCAGGTCCGTCAGCGGCGCGACGGCCGGCGGCAGATTGAGTTCTTCGAGCGCCGGGATCTTCTCCCGGAGCAGGCGCAGCGCAAGCGACGGAACGCCCTGCTGCATGAACAGGTGAAAGCGGCAGCGGATGCCCGCGAAGACGCCCGCGCCGTCCAGCTCGCCCTCGCGGCGGAAGCGCTCGAAGTCCCCGCCCGCCAGATCGCGCGCGACGGCGAGGCAGTTCTCCTCGGTCAGAGGCTCCCCGTTCATGTCGCGGACCTCGCCGGCCTTCCGGTATTTCGGCGGCAGACCGCAGATCAGATGGATATCCGACGCGCCTTCCTGCCGGGCCGCCGACACAAGCTGCTCGATCATCGTCATGTTCGCCAACTCCCTTCGCGGTGTGATGCGTTTTTAATCGTTCTCGTTGATGACGCGGCGCACCTCTTCGGCGCTCGTCACGCCCTCGCGCATGAGGCGCAGCGCGTTCTGCTGCATCGAAACGAAGCCCGTCTCCGGGCGCTTGAGTTCCTCCTCGATGACGGTGCGCCCGGCCTGCGCGTAGATCAGCGCGCGTATGCGGCTGTCGACGGGCAGCATCTCGAACACGGCGATGCGCCCGCGATAACCGCGGTTGTAGCAGTTCGGACAGCCCGCGCCGCGATACCAGGTCTCGTCGGCGTCCTCCGGAAGGCCGAACTCGCGCAGGTCCACCGCGGAGGGCTTATAGCTCTGCCGGCAGTCCGGGCAGATGCGGCGGACCAGACGCTGGGAAATGACGCCTCTGAGCGCCCCGGCGATCAGATACGGCTCGCAGCCGATGTCGCGCAGGCGGTCGATGGTGCCGACGGCGTCGTTGGTGTGGATGGTGCTGAGCACGATGTGGCCCGTGATGGCGGCGCGCATGGCGATGTCCGCGGTCTCGCCGTCGCGGATCTCGCCGACGGCGATGATATCCGGGTCCTGCCGCAGGATCGCGCGCAGGCCGCCGGCGAAGGTCATGCCGACCTTATCGTTGATCTGGACCTGGTTGATGCCGTCGACGTTGTATTCGACGGGGTCTTCCAGCGTGACCATATTGACGTCTTCGGTGTTGAGCTGGTTGATCATCGCGTACATGGTCGTCGTTTTGCCGCTTCCGGTGGGGCCGACGAGGAGAATCACGCCGTTGCGCAGCTTGAGCATCTCGTCGTATTTCTCCAGATCGGCGCCGGTGAGGCCGATGGCCTCCTTGGTCACGCGGCCGTTGGATTTGTCCAGCAGGCGCAGCACGATCTTTTCGCCGAAGACCGTCGGCAGCGTGGAGACGCGCATGTCGATGTCTTTGTCCTTGACGCTGACGTTGAAGCGCCCGTCCTGCGGGACGCGGTGTTCCGCGATGTCCATGCCGGCCATGATCTTCACGCGGGAGATCACGCTGCTCTGCACGTCCTTCGGGACGTTCATGATCTGGCGCATCACGCCGTCGATGCGCATGCGGACGACCAGCCCGGACTCGCGCGGCTCCAGATGGATGTCGCTTGCGCGCTCGGTGATCGCGCGCTCCAGCATGGAGTTGACCAGACGGATCGTCGGCGCGCTGTTCGCCGCGTCGTTGTCAAGTTTATTGGTGACGAACGAATAATCCAGCTGGCTGACCTGCGCGTCGCCGTTGGCGGCGGCCTCGCGCTTCATCTCCTCGATCGCCTTCGCGGCGCCCTCGTTGCTGTAGAGCACCTGAATGGCGCGCTCGATGCCTGCGGCGGTCGCCACGAGGGGATGGATGCGGCGGCGCGTGGCGCGCTTGGCCTCCTCGATGGCGTAGAAGTTCAGCGGGTCGCTCATGGCGAGATAGAGCTCGTCCTTGACGATCCGGATCGGGACGATCTGGTACTGGGTCGCGATATTCTTCGGCAGCGCCTGCGCCATCTCGGTCGGGATCGATACCTTCGTCAGGTCGATGAACTCGATGCCGAGCTGCATCTGCAGGGCCTCGATGAGCTCCTGCTCCGTGATGATCTTATTCTCGATGAGCACCGTGCCGAGGCGCTCTTTGCTGCCCTTCTGCAGGGCCAGGCCGCGGTTGAGTTCTTCCTCACTGATCACACCCGCCGCCACCAACAGGTCGCCGAGCCGCTTATACGCCATGCTCTTTCGTCTCCCTTCGCTGTATCAACATTATTCGCCGTGCGCCGTCTTTCGGCGGCGCGGCCGTTCCGTTTTTCGGACCGGATCGCTCGCATCGCCCCGGCGGGGATCAGGGGGTCGCGCCGGGATCGTAGTTGAGCGGGATGACCTCGAACGTGTTTTCGGCGAGCTTCGCGCGCCCGTCGCCGGACCACACCTCGACCGTGACCTCGAAGAGACCGAGCGTCCGGTCGTAGTAGACGTCGGCCTTCGCGTCCATCGCGTAGGAGGAATAGGCCGCGCTCGGCAGCAGGGGCGAATCATCCAGCATCAGTTCGCCCCTCTCCGCGTCGACGCCGTCGCGCTGCGCGTGCAGGGAAGCGCACTTCGTTTCGCCGGCCTGCACCGTTCCCTCGGCGGCGTAGTTCGGGCTGACGAACCCCTGTACCTTGACCCTTCCCTCGTCTCCGGGATGCGGGTCGATGTCGCCGGTGATGCTCAGCTCGCCGCGCAGGACGTTCGACAGCGAGGAGCAGAGCACCTTGGCCTCCGAACGCATCACCGACTCGTTATACTGCCGGGCGGCGAACGCGATGCCGCCGGCGATGCCGGAGCTCAGGATCAGCAGGATCAGCAGCGCCAGCAGCGTTTCCGCGATGGAATAGCCGCTCTTTCTCCGGAGGCGGCGCCGCGGTTCAGCCTTGATATTCATAGTAACTATACCCGTTCGAGCGATGGTGTTTCGCGTTCACGGAGACCGGCGTCTGCGCGTCGACGGCGACGGTCAGCACAACGTCCTCCGTCTCCCGGTCGCCCGTGGAGAACACCGTCTCCTGATTCTTCAGCTCTTCGTTGATGCGCACGGCGGAGGTCACCGCGCTGCTGAGCATAAGGAAGACCAGCGCCATGATCAGGACCGCCACCAGCGTTTCCGCGATGCTCTCGCCCGCTCTGCTCCGTTTCTTCATTTGAATTCCCCCGTACTCATGCTGACTTTCCCGGAGCAGCTCCACGTGGTGATCTGCTCTTCATAAAACGACTCCGCGTCCGGATCCGAGGGGTCCGGATGCTCCGTCATGGTATGGGCGGCGCCTTCGTTCTTCTGCAGCTGGCCCTTGAGGAACATCTTCTGGGAAGCGTTTTCGGCGGCGACGGCGCCGGTGAATTCATAGATGCCGTTGCCGTCGGGATCGCCCAGGGTGAGCGTCACCGACGCCGTTTTCGGCAGCGCCGTGTCGACGCCGTCGGGCAGGCGCAGCGTGACGCGGATCGTTTTTTCGCCGGAATCCGCCGCGGCGAGGACCCCGTCGAGCCCGCGGAGCGAGGAGGCTTCCCTCACGACCCCTTCCGGGACCGGGTTTTTGTCCTCGTCCAGCTGCGTGGTCGTCGTGACGCGGTAGCTCGCGCTCTCCAGCGCCTTCGCGAAGAACTTCGCCGCCGAACTGACGGCGAGGTACTCCTGCTCGCGCTCGCGGTCGTCGTTCACGCGGCTCACCGCGGTCAGCGAGGCGCTCAGGATGACCGAAACGACCATCGACGCCACAAGGAAGAGCAGCAGCGCGAGCAGAATGGATGCTCCGCGGCGGCTATGCAGTTTTTGCCGCGTCCGCTTCACGCGTGGCGCCTCCTTTCGTTCCATCAGGGCTCCGCCTCGATCCATCCGAAGCAGTAGATATCCTCCGCCTCGGCCTTGAAGAGACTGCAGACGTTCGACGCGGCCGATTTCCAGGCGCTTCCGTTCCAATAGACCGCTCTGCCGCCGTTGCCGATCCCCCATTCGGCCGCCAGCTGACCCGGCCGGTAGGTCCCGTAGGTCCAGGCGTTCCGGTCGTTGTAATCGTAGACCGAGCCGTACTTGTAGGTCAGGTTCGGCGTGATGACGAGATCGCCGCCGTTCTCGCGCAGGTAGTAGGGCTGGAGCCCGGCGTTCTGGTGCAGCGAATAGCGCGGATAGGCAAACTGCGCGCGGCCGTTGACGGTCGGGACGATATAGGTCGCCGTCCATACCGCCTTTTCGGGCACTTCGCCCGCGATGTAGGCGGCGTCGGCGTGCAGCGCGCCGGAGGCGTCGTAGTAGGTGCCGGAGCTCACGGTCACGTCGGCCGAGGCGACCGCCTTTTTGTCGCCCAAAGCCGCCGGGAGCAGGACGAGCTTCCGCGTTCCGGCCGCGCTGGCGCTCACGATCAGATAGGTCCCGGCCGCGTCTCCGTCCGCCGCGCCCGAATCGAGCCGGTCGACCGGCAGGCGGACGCTGCGGCTCCATCTGGCGTACAGCGTCCGATCGGCCGTCAGCAGGAACTTTCCGTCCGCGGTGATGCCGTCGACGTCCGCCGCGATCACGCCGTTTTCGTCGAGCACGCGCACGCCGTCCATGGACGCCGCCGTATACCAGCCGTCCAGCGTCCAGCCGGCGCGCGTCCAGTAGCCCGGAAGCGCGGCCGGATCGTCGAAGACGCGGTCGCTGCCCTCCGCGGGCAGGAACTGCTCGGAGGAGCCGCTGCCGACGAGCGTGAGGCGGACGTTCTGCAGCCACTGGGCGTAAAGCGTGAGCTCGCCCTCGGTCTTCAGATTCCGGACCGCTTCGCCGTCCGCGTAGCGGTCGCCGAGGCCGTCCGGCTCGGTGCTCCAGCCGACGAAGTTCTTCATGGCGGAGGGCGATCCGAAGGCGTTGGCGGGCAGCGCGGCCGCCGGCGCGTCGTAGACCAACTGCAGATCGGCCATGACGCCGGTGCCGCCGTTGGGGTTGAAATGCACGGTGTAGGTGTTCGCCGTCCACTGTGCGGTGACGGTCATATCCGCATTGACGGGCGCGAGCGTATCGCCCGGCTGCAGCAGCGTGCCGCCGCACAGCCAGCCGATGAAGGTATAACCGGTCTTGGTGAATTCGCAGGGCGGCAGCACGAGCGAATCGCCCGGGGCGCCGACGCCGCGCATCGCGCCGTCCGCACCCGCGCCGCCGTTGAAGCGGACCGTATAGCGCGGGACCGCGCTGATCGGGACCGTAAAGACATAGCGTCCCGAGCCGTTGGGATCGGTCAGCTCGACGGTCACCGCCGCGGAGGGCGCGTCGCCCGCGCCGGTGTAGCGCAGCGCCGCGCACCAGTAACGGAACACGCGGTCCGCCTCCGGCTCGATCTCCGGCTCGCCGCCGTCGGTATAGAATTCGACCTCAAAGGGCGCGCCCGCGTCGGCGGTCGGATACACGTTCCAGCTCAGCGCGCCCGTGCCGACGGACACGCGGTCGATCCGGAAGGACTCAAGGTCGCCGTCGGCGTTGGTCGCGAAGAGCGCGAACTGCGCCGGGACGGGCAGGGCGGGCGTGCCGCCGTAAACGCTCGCTTCGATCGGCGCGGCGGCAGTGCCGGCGTGACGCTTGGAACTGACCGCGATATTCTTCCCCTGCGCGTCCGTGTCGGCGCTGAGAAGGCCGATATAGCCGTAAGTGCGCGCGGAGACGAAGGCGGTCTTGGATATGTTCACGCCGTGATAATCATAGGTATAGCGCACCGTCAGGGCGCGATGGTCGGGCTCCTGCCCGGTCACGATCCACGCCGCGGTCGTCTCCGGGATCGCCTCCGTTTTCAGCAGGTCTTCGTCCGGGCTGGTGAGCTCCCAGACGCCCCGATCCGTATAGTCGAAGCGCTCGCTCTCGTCGCTGACCGTCTGCAGGTCGGATTTCGCCGTGCAGCGCACCGTCTGCGACGCGCCGTGGAAGAGATCCAGCTCGCCGGGATCGCTTTCGATGCGCAGCTCGCCGGTGATGTTGAGGGAGAAGCTGGCGTCGGTGTTGAGCTCCGTGACGCGGACCGCGCCGATGCCGCGCGCGCAGACCGTGACCTCATAGCGGCTGTTCTCCGCGTCCGGCGTGCAGGCGACGATCTCCGCAAGGCCGGCGGGCTCCAGCTTGAAGGCGGCGCCCTCGGCGATCGGCCCGGCGTTCTTCGCATAGTTGAGCCAGAAGGTCTTCTCCGCAAAGCCGGAGGGCTTCATATCCGCGAAGATATCCATGCTTTCACGGCCGTCGGCCCAGACGTAGCCGTTGACCGGCCATCTGCCGTAATGCACGTTGACCTCTTCGCCGTAGGCGTAGTCCGTCTGCCGGACGACCGTCGGGAACGGGTAGTTTTTACCCTCCTGGCTGTCCAGGCTCGAGAAGCTGTATTTGCCGTCGATGAGCGCGCCGTTGGGCTCCTTCACGGTGACCCAGCCCCAGTCGCTGCCGAGCGCGTCGGCCATCTCCGGGGCGTGGAGCGTGTCGTAGGAGACCGGCTGCGCCGCCGTGCCGCGCGTCTTGTAATACCGGTTCGCCAGATCGGTGTTGTAGGTCCCGTTCGGCGAGAAAAGCGCGTCGTAGGCGGCTTTCGTCGCCGTCGCGCCCTGCGTGTGCAGGTATTTCGTCAGGTAGGTCAGGTCGCCCTGCAGCATGGCCTCGAACTCCTCATCGGAGATGACCAACTCTTTGAAGTGGTCGATCAGCGCCCGGCGTTCGGTCTTCTCCGCCGCCGTGCAGTTTTCCTCGGGCTTGCGCAGAAGCGCCCACTCCGCCGCCGTCGGCGTCCGCGTGATCTGCGGGCAGAAGGTCTTGGAGGCCCGGAAGAAGTACTCCGGCCACGTGGTCGGGTCTTCCCGGTCCGGGTGCCCGATGCCCTCTTTGATCGACTCCAGATAATAACAGTTGTTGAGCGTGATCACGGTGCCTTCGTTGGTCTGCTGACCGTAGCGGTCGCCCTGATTGGCGAAGAGGGACACGGCGCGGACGCTGCCCTCCAGATTCGGGAGCTGGAGATAGGTGTAGCAGTTGTTGATGTTCGCCGTGCCGTCCGGCCGGCTGGTCTTGAAGCCGGTGATGTTGCACATGTTCAGCGCGTAGGAGCCGCCGATCATGCCGGAGACGAAAATGTTGACGGATCTGCCTATATTGTTCTTGTCGCGGTTGGCATAGCCGTCGCTCTCATAGGAGGTGGGCTTTTCGTTGAGCGTGACGGGATCGATGATCACGCTGCCGCCGGTATAGCAGTCGCTGACGGACAGCACGCTCTGCGCGGCCGTTTCGCCGTTCGCGCGCGGCGCGCCGGCGGAGCCGGCAAGACCGCCCACGCGCAGATAGCTGCCCCATGCCATGTGCCCGTGCTCATGCGTGCAGGCGATCCGGATATCTGTCACGGCGGAGCAGCGCGAGATGTTCATGTTGGCCAGGCCGACCAGACCGCCGACGTTGGCCGTGCCGGCGCCCTGCCGGTTGGTGCTGCTGTCGACGACGAGGTAGCCCGCGACGGCGCAGTTTTCCAGCTTGTTGTCAATGCTCGTCGACTTGTATTCATACGCCACGCCGACCAGACCGCCGATATTGTAGGCGCCGTCCAGATTCTCGTATTCGGTCCCCGCGGTGCGGCGCTCGACGCGGGCGTCGCAGTCCGAGAACATGATGACGTTTTTGAGGTCCGCGCCCAGCGTCACGCCGAACAGGCCGACGCTGTAGGAGGGCGAAACGACGTCCAGATTTTTGACCTTGTAGCTCTGGCCGTCATAACTGCCGCCGAACCACGCGTAGAGGAAGTTCTCGTATTCGCCGCTCATCGTCGGGGAGGAGGTCCCCATGCCGGCGATGGGCGTGTAGCCGGCGAAGCCGTCGCCGGAGATATCGTGGCTCTGCATCCAGTACCGCACCGGGCGAACATTCAGCACGTCGGCCTTTTTCTGCACGCCGACGGCCAGATTCGTCGCATACTGGAGGAACGGGAAGTGCGTGCGGTTCGCTTCCTTGACGAGCGTCGAGCAGTCGTGCGTCTGCGAGTTCCAGTTGATATACTGCAGCTGCTCCGCGGAGCGGACCTCAAAGACGTTGCCGCTCTCGCCGGGCGCGGCGGAGAAGTCGATCGTTCTGCCGTCCGCCGTGAGGAAGCTGACGGCGCCGCCGCACTGCATGGCGTTGGCAAAGAAGGGCGTGAGGGTAAAGCGGCGGGACAGAGCGCCGTCGCTCAAGGTCAGAGCCCCGGCGACGTTCTCGCCGTTGTTCAGATAGATGTAATCGGCATCCGAGGCGACGCGCGTGCGGAAGGGATAGAAGGTATAGCCGCGCATCTGACTGCGGAAGGCCTCCGCCGCGGCGGCGTTGCACTTCTTCGCCCCGCTCCACGCAAGGCCCGTAACGCTGCCGACCTGCACGGTGTGCCCGTCCCGCTGATAGTAGCCGTAGCCGAATTCCGCGATCTGACCGCCGTCGTCGTGGGCGACGCAGAGGCTGGAGCCGGCCACGGACGCGCCGGAGTCGGAAACGCCGAGATAGGTGATGTGATAACCGTCGTTGGCGCCGCCGATCTCCTTCTCCCAGTAGAACAGGCCGAACGCGCCGATCTGCGGCATGGTCGGCCAGTCGCCGTAATGGACGAGCGCGCCGGCGCGGCCGCGCACCACGGCGCGGAAGGGATAGGCGGTGTTCCGGTCGCCGGTGTTCGGATGGTTGAGGGTGTTCTTCGCCGCGGCCGCGCTGCCGCCGCGCTTGTTCTGAAGGTCGCCGTAGAACAGCGGCTCCCCGGAGGTCAGCGGCTTTCCGTCGGTATCCTTGACCGGCGTGGTGAAGCTGCGGAGGGCGCCGACGAAGTCGTACGTCCCGTTGTTCAGATAGAAGCACTCGGTCACCAGGCCGCCCGTGGGCGCAAAGCCGTGGGCGACGGCGGTGTCGCCGCTCGCCTCCAGCGCGACGGCGCTGTAGCAGTTGTTGAGCTGACCCTCGTTGCTGCCCGCAAAGCCGGCGATGTGCACGGAGCCGCCGCGGGAGTCGGTCACCCTGAGGAAGCCGAGGGCATAGCAGTTCCGGATGCTGCCGTTCTGCAGGTTGCGGCCGATGAAGCCGCCCATCGAGGCGTCGGCGAAAATGCTCGACAGCTGGATCTCCGGGCAGTCCGCCGCGCTGTTGGTGATCACGCCCGCGTTGCCGCCGACCAGACCGCCGACGTAAAGCGTGCAGTTTTCATAGGCGTGAAGCGTACCGTCGCTGCCGGCGACGTAATAGCCGGCGACGGCGCAGTTGTCGACGTTGCTTGCATTCCAGCCCGCCAGCACGCCCATATAGACCGGCACGTTGGGCTTCATGTCTCTCGTGCGCTGCACGTAATAGTGCGCGCTGTCGGAGGGCTCGTAATCGGTCACCAGCACGACGTTTTTCAGCGTGCCCGTGTTATAGCCGAACATGCCGACGTAGTCTCCGTCGGTCGTGATGAAGCTCACGTCCGTGATCGTATAGGAGCCGCCGTCGTAGGTCGCCGCGAAGGGGGAGCTGCCGGAGCGGCCGATCGGGAGCTGGCCGGTGACGTTCGCGCTCTGTGCGGAGAACCCGGCCCATTCATAGCTGCTGTAGCGGATGTTGCGCTCCTGCCGGAAGGTCGCGGCGGAGGTGACGGCCGCATAGTATTCGTCGTAGTACAGGCTCAGATTGTACAGATGGCGCGGCGTGCGGATCAGGACCTCCTCCACCGCGGGAACGTCGGCGTAGACGTTCTGCATCATGATGACGGTCTTTGCGAAATGCGGATTGAAGGCGTACACGTCGGGCTCGCCGTCGGTCGCCGACACGCTGATCTTCTGATAGTATTTTGCCGCCGTTTGCGAGGTCGGCTCGGCGTTCATCCGGTTCTTCGGCAGCGGGATGATATAGAATCTGGCGCCGTTGTCGGGATCGACGACCGTGAGACGGGAGGTCGTGGACAGATGGAAGGCGGAGCCGTTCTCCGGCGTCACGGTGATCGTGGAGGGGATCGGGCTCCCGTCGGCGCGGAAGACGAAGCCGTAGCCGTCGCCGACGACCTCGCCGAGCTCGGTCAGCGTGGAGCGGACGTTGGCGCCGTAGAAGCCGTAGGTCCGGTCGGCGTGCGCATATTTCTCATAGTAGACCAGCGCGCCGACCTGGAAGGTCGCCTGCCAGTCGCCGTAGTGGCGGGCCGCGGTCAGCCGCGGGTAGGGGTAGGTGGTAAGGCCCTGATCGCGGAGGTTGTAGGCCAGCGTGTCGCCGGTATCCGTCTGGAAAGCGCCGCCGAGGAACGCCTGCAGCGCCGCGCTGTCGGTGGTGCCGATCTCCGCGGCCGGCGCGCCGGTCGTATTGCCGACGGAGAGGCAGTATACGTGGGAGGTCGATTGCGAAGCGCTCTTCGCCGCGCTCCAGGTCTGCGCGCCGTCGCGCTCGGCGAGGAAGCAGACCGTATACGCGTTCTGCATCCTGCCGACCGTATCGGGCACGAAGCCCGCCGCCTTCGCGCCGTCCTGGAAGCCGGCGGAATAGCAGTCCCTGATCGAGGCCACCGCGCCGCCGCCGACGAGGCCGCCCGTCTGCCGCGCTTTGAGATAGCAGTCGGCATAGGATCTCTGCAGGTCCAGCGCGCCGTTGTTCACGGCGCCGACGAGGCCGCCGGCCATGCTGACCGCGCCGCTCTCCCCGGCGGTGATCACCGTCGCGGCAAAGCTGTTTTCCACGTCGAGCGGGCCGCTCACGGCGCCGACCAGACCGCCGGCCGTGCGGCTGCCCTCGATCCACGGCGTCGAGGCGTTCTTACCGATGATATCCGCGCGCTCCAGATAGACGCGGCAGTCGGTGATGCGCGCGCCGTCCGAATCGAGCACGCCGGCCAGCGCGCCGACGTTGACGCCGCTGACGACGCAGTCCGTCAGGCGGATCCGCCGCAGCGTCCCGCCGGAAAAGCGTTCAAAGAGACCCGCGTCCCCGGCCGCGCTGACGCGCAGCCCGGCAATGCGGTTGCCGCCGCCGTCGAATTCCTCGAGGGCGTCGTTGCGGATCGGCTTGAAATTCGGCAGCCCGGATACGCCGCCGTTGAAATACGACTCGCCGTAGAGACCGGCCCAGCTGCCCGCGCCGGTGTTGTTTTTCAGATCGACGTCGTACTTCTGCTCCGCGGTGCGGATCATCGACGCGACGCCGGAGCTCTCGTCCAGATTCTGGAGATGGCGCCCGCACTCGATCACGGCGCGCCCCGCCGCGCTGTCGGTCTCGTCGCCGAAAAGACTGTTGACGGCGACCGGCCCGTAGGAGCCGTCCTCCACGAGTTTGTCGGGGCTGTGGACCTCCAGCACCAGCGTGAGTTTGCTGCCGGGAACGAGCTGCTGCGACGCGGGTCGGCCGCTGCCTTCGCCGAAGAGGACGTTGAACCGCTCCCAGGGAAGGGAGAGGTCGTCCAGCGTCAGATCGTAATAGAAGCTGGTGCCGCTCTGCGACAGGGCCGGCAGCGAGCCGTCGGCTGAATTGAGCACGCACACGTGACCGAATTCGTCGCGGATGGTCAGCTTGAAGGAGAGCTGATCGTCCTTGCTCTGCGCACGGCACTGCAGATAGACGCTCAGGCGTTCGCCGTTGCGGACCGTGACCGTCGGGCGCAGCGTGAAGATCGAGCCGGCGCCGGACGCGCTGTCGTCCTCTCTGACGCCGTTATAATAGCCGACCTCCGCGCCGGCGTCGATCCGGTCGCTCCGCCGGCGCAGGCCGTTGAATTTGCCCGGAGCGCGGACGTATTCCTGCCCGATATCCTCCGACTCGCTGTAAAAGACCGCGTAGACCGTGCCGTTGCCCCGGTCGTATTCGACGACCCAGTACCCGTTGGCCAGCGTACCGTCCGCCGCGCCGGACAGGAGCGCCGCGAGCTCGGCGAGGTTCGCCGACGCGTTGTCCGTCTGGGAGGAGGTCAGATAGACCAGCTCTCTCCCGGCGGCCGCCTCCGGGTCTTCGTCGGAAGGGCTGAGCGGCAGGAAATTGGAATTCGTCGCGTATTTCGCCGCGTTGCCCTCCGCGCGCAGCTTGATCAGTTCGTTCTGCGCCGCAACGTAGAGGATCTCCGCCTTCGCGTCGAGCTCTTTCTGGCGGGTCTCTTTATGTACCCGGACAAGATTCGGCACGAGCAGCACGAGGAGAACGGCCACGATGCCGACGACCGCCAGCACCTCGGCAAGCGTAAAGCCGCGGCGCGTCCGGGTCCTGTTTTTAATGTCGGTCGTCAAATGCAAATCGTGTTCCTCTCTCTGCCCTCCGCCCGAGTCGGGGGCGAAATCGACGTTATGAGCCTAGTTTAGCAATTAGTTAGTATAACATAACGATTCTAATTTGTAAAGTTCTCGTAAATATTTCGCGTCATTTCGCGGGGCGCCGCTCCACGGACGGCTCTCCCGGGCCCCTCCGACCGCGGACGGAAGAGAGATTTTCTTATTGAATTGTACGTCGGGCTATAATATAATTATCCTGTATATGAGATCCGGCGGGAAACACGGCCGGCGGTCTCCGTGCGCGGCAGGGGCGCCGCCGGGAAAACCGTTTGACAGATCGAAATCCGGGAGGAGCACGGCATGAAAGACAAGAATCAAAACGACGCCGGATCGAACGGCCTTGTGATCGGGATGTGCATCGGCCTGTCGGTCGGCACCGTCATCGGCGCGGCGACGAACAACGTCGGGCTTTGGCTGCCGGTCGGCCTCTGCGTCGGGTCGTGCCTGGGGCTTTCGCTGGGGCACGCGCGCCGAAAGGACGGCAAGGACGACCCGGACGATAAAGAGTAACCCCGCGGCGAGGCTTTCGCGCAGCATTCGAAGCCCCGTTTCACGGAGCGGAACGGACGGCAGGAGGGCTTGAGAGTGAGATCGGATCGCTTTTATGAAGAAACGCTGCCCGAGGGGTATCGGGAGGCGCTGACGCTCGACGCCGGCGAGGGCAAGTTCGGCTCCCGGCTGGCCGCGGCCGCCATGATCGTGAACGCGGCGCTGTTCATCCTCATCTATTTCCTCTACGCAAGGCCGCGGATGGACGCGGTCGCCGCCGCTTTTTCGGTTTGGAAATGCCTCGGCTTCATCGCGGCGTATCCGCTCTACGTCGTTCTGCACGAGCTCGTGCACGGCGCCGCGTACAAGCTGCTGACGGGGCGGAAGCTCACCTTCGGCTTCCGGCCGCCCGCGGTCTTCTGCGGCGTTCCGGATATCTACGCCTACCGGGTCACGGCGATGTGCTCGCTGCTTTCGCCGCTGACGGTCTTCAGCGTTCTGTTCGCGGCGCTGTTCCTCCTCGTGCCCGACCCGTTCGCAAAGGCGCTGTTTTTAGTGCTGTTTTCCTTCCATCTGTCGGGCTGCGTCGGCGATCTGCACGGCGTCGGGCTGTATCTCTTCCGCTTCCGCGACGCATCGACGCTGCGGACGGACACGGGGCCGAAGCAGATCTTCTATACGAAAGACTGACGCGGCCGGCGGGCGCTGCGGGACGCTGTAAAAAAACCGGAGGACGACCCATGGAGACCAAAAAACAGGGCAGCTGCTGGACGGCGTATTACGACCCCGAGACCGGGCGATATTTCGCCGAGATCATCTACACCAGCCGGGAGGGGCGCGAACAGTACGACTACGAGATCACGCGGGAAATATTCGACCGGCTCGGCACGTTTTCCGACGATCTTGACAACGAAAGGCTGATCAAGACCGCCAAGATGACGTATTCATTTGAAAACACGATGTACGGCACGCTCGGGCCCGAGCGAACGGTCTGGGACGACGAGGCCAGCGAAGCGATGCAAAAAACCGTTCGGAAGCAGGAGCGGTCAAAGAAGAAAAAGAAGAGCGATCGGTCCCGCTGAGGCGGGATCGGCGGGGGAAGATATCATGCCGGAACACAGCGAACAGGATCTGAAACGCGCGGCGGAATTCCGGGAGGAGATCCACCGGGAAGCTCTGGCGAAGGTCAGAGCGGTCTGCCCCTGCGCCGATCACGTGGTCGACCCCTATCCGGCGGACGCGTATTTTGACGAGGTCTGGGACTATCCGGGCGCGTGGTACACCATGATCGCGACGCCGCCCGGGACCGGCGGCCGGAAAAACCTGATCGAGATCATCGTGCGTGAAACGCTGGATCTTTACCGGAACGGCGGCGCCGTTTACGCCGACGATCCGTTTGAGCGCCTGATCGCGGAATATCCGGACGTCGAATGCGATTATCACATCGTAAACCCCCGGGACCCGCGCGCGGAGGCGGCCGGCGTTTTCCCCTACCGCGGGGCCGATTCGCACCGCCTCGCGCTGGAATGCGCCGCGCGCGCGCTTTTTGACGAGGGCAGGGAGTGGACCTACGACCTGAAGGGCGCGAGGTGCCGCAAGCTCAAAAGCAAGGCGCTGTTTGCCCCGGTCGATTCGGACAGCCGGCTGAATTACCGGAGAGCGTTTCTCCGCCCGCCGCACGAGAACGCCTATACCGACGCCGATTTCGACCGGGTCAACGCCGTCCTCTTCCCCGGGGGCGCGGAGGGCCTGGAGGTCTACCGCTGGACGACCGACTGGTCGGACTATTTCGACGAGGGACACGAATGGTGGGGCGCGCTGTGCCTGACCGTTTACGACAAAACGCTCGACCGCATCGTCGTGATCATGGCGTCGGCGACGGACTGACCGATCCGGAAAGGAAACGAAACATGGAGAAAACGAATATAAAAATCGCGTTTTACGATACGAAAGCATACGACAGATCGTCTTTTGAACATCTCGGCGCGCCCAACGGCATCTATTTCCGCTTTCTTGAAGTAAAACTCAACGAAGATACCGCTGCTCTTGCCGACGGCTGCGACGCGGTCTGCGTCTTTGTGAACGACGACGTCAACGCCGGAGTCATTGAAAAACTGTATGAACGCGGCGTGAAACTGATCGCGCTGCGCTCCGCCGGGTTCAACAACGTCGACGTGCGCGCGGCGTTCGGGAAGATCCACGTCGTCCACGTTCCGGCTTACTCGCCCTACGCCGTGGCCGAGCACGCCGCGGCGCTTCTGCTCACCTCCGTGCGCCGCATCCACAAGGCGTACAACCGAACGCGCGAGTTCAACTTCTCGCTGAACGGACTGACCGGTTTCGATCTTCACGGCAAGACCGTCGGAGTGATCGGCACGGGGCGGATCGGCCGGATCTTTATCGATATCTGCCGCGGCTTCGGTATGAAGGTGATCGCCTACGACGCCTTTCCCGCCGAGGGCGCGGGGATCGATTACGTTTCACTTGAAACGCTTCTCTCGGAAAGCGATATCCTGTCGCTCCACTGCCCGCTGACGGCCGAAACGACGCATCTGATCGACAAAGCGGCGATCGACCGGATGAAGAAAGGCGCGGTGATCATCAATACGTCCCGCGGGGGGCTGATCGACGCGGAGGCGCTTCTCGAGGGGATCAAGAGCCGGAAGGTCGGCGCGGCGTGCCTCGACGTTTACGAAGAGGAAGCGGACGTCTTTTTTGAAGACCGCTCCGGACACATCATGGACGACGAGCTGCTCGCGCGGCTGATCTCCATGCCGAACGTGATCGTCACGTCGCATCAGGCGTTTCTGACCGAGGAAGCGCTGAACAACATCGCGGAAACGACGGTAAAAAACATTTTATCGTATTTCCGGAACGACGGCGTTTGCGACAACGAGCTGTGCTATCGCTGCGGAAGCGTCGAAACATGCAGACACAGCCGCAGGGAGCGGTGTTTCTGATATAGGTCCGCGCGCTTTTCCCGCTGCCCGGAAGAAGGATCGGGAAGCGGCTCCCGCCGGAGGACGGCGGGCGGGGCGGACCTGTATTCAAACGGTTTATAAACTGTTTATTACCGAATTTGCTATCGTTTTCAAGCGGAGGGGGTTGCGGCATGGCGGAACGCGGCGGCCGAACGGCGGCAAAAAAACCGAAAAAGTATCTGATCGCGCTGGCGGAGACCCGCAGCCTCGTCGCGGCGGCCGCCGGCGCCGTGATCTTTCTCTGCACGCTCGCGGCGGTGTTCGCCATGATCGCGCGGACTCCGGACACGGCGGAGAACGCCCTGCATTATTTCACCGTTCTCTCCAACCTGCTCTCGGCGACCGGGGCGGCGTTCATGTTCCCCTACGCGGTGGAGGGCGTTCGGAAAAAGCGCTTCGTTCTCCCCCGCTGGGTCGTTCTTTTCCAATACGCCGGCGCGACCTGCGTCGCGATCACGATGGTCGCCTCGCTCGCGATCATCCTGCCGACGCAGGGGATCTCGCAGATGACGGGCCCGAATTTCTGGCTGCACATCGTCACGCCCGCCTGCACCGTTCTGCTCTTCCAGTGCGTGGAGACGGGGATCGCCTTCCGGCGCCGGGACATGCTGATCGCTCTTGCGCCGTATTGGGCGTATACGCTGGTATACACCGTCATGGCGGTGTTGATCGGCAAGGCGCGCGGCGGCTGGTCGGATTTTTACCAGACGCAGGCCCACTGGCCCGCGTGGGTCTCTTTGCTGCTGATGACGGCGATCGGCTTCGCCGTTTCCGCGGCCCTTCGCGCCGTGCAGAAC
>JAEEGL015067984.1_pt1 | contig 22290 bp, 12 predicted proteins | sample 9134231 | NCBI WGS metagenome assembly JAEEGL01 (sample SAMN16246548, study PRJNA631951) | gut metagenome | biome: gut microbiome; feature: rumen; material: fiber-attached | host: Bos | place: Iran: Karaj | collected 2018-10 | reverse complement strand
TTTGATAAGGTGGATGTGGTATTCTTCTGCTTCGGTCACGGTAAGAGCGAGCAGTTCCTGAAGGAGCATACCATTCCGGCGAATGTGAAAATCATTGACCTGGCTCAGGACTTCCGCATAGCCGGTGATCATGACTATGTTTATGGTTTGCCTGAGACACATAAGGATGTGATTGCCGGCTGCCGTCATCTGGCTAATCCCGGTTGCTTTGCCACCTGTATCCAGCTGGCTATGCTGCCTGCTCTGAAGGCTGGCATCATTAGCGGTGATATTCATGTGAACGGCATCACGGGCAGTACGGGAGCCGGTCAGAAGCCTGGTGCGACCACGCACTTCTCTTGGCGTAATGATAATATCTCTGTCTATAAGACCTTCACTCATCAGCATCTGCTGGAGATTAACCAGACGGTGCAGGAACTCTGTCCCGGTTATGACGGCAGGGTATTGTTCATCCCTCAGCGCGGCTGCTTTACAAGAGGCATCTTCGTGACGGCGTACGCCAAGTGCGACAAGTCCCTGGAGGAGGTGCAGCAGATATATTCCGACTATTACAAGGATGCGGCCTTTACTCATTTTGTGACCAAGAGTCCCGATATGAAGCAGGTGGTAAACACCAACAAGGCAGTGGTGTATGTGGAGAAGTACGAGGATCAGTTGCTGATGATCAGCTGCATTGATAACCTGCTGAAGGGTGCCGTGGGTCAGGCTGTTCAGAATATGAACCTGATGTTCGGACTTGATGAGAAGGCGGGACTTCAGTTGAAGGCGAGTGCTTTTTAAGTGAAAGACCCCCTAGCCCCCTTTAGGGGGAATGAAGAGTGAAAAGTAAAAATTCGCTATAGGTGCTAGACTTTACTATATTATAATATATTATAAGGTATTGGGGATGAAAAAACGATTGCTATATCTTCTCCTGCTGTTACCTGCAATTGTACAGGCTAAGCAGAATGCTCCTTTAAGTACGAAGGAGAGGACGGTGTGCCCCATGGTGAAGGTAGAAGCAGTGCGTTTGCCCGATTTGAATATACCCCGTTGCGGTCATAGCTTCTATTATGTGAATGGTCAGCCTACAGTCATTGGCGGTCACACCTCTGGCTTTGTTCTTACCCCTACTATCGAATATTTCAGTGAAGGACAATGGCATATTGTCCAAACGGTCTATCCTCACGATTCAGGTGGTAGCCTGTTGATGAAGTCTGGCAAGATACTCCTGTTTGGCAGCCATGAGAAGAATCTGGGTATCGGGCAAACCTTTGAAGTTGAGATGTACGATCCCACAGACCATTCAACAGAAGGTTTTGGCTGCCTTGACATAAAGCGTGTTATGTCATCGGCAATAGAGACTGATGATGGAAAGGTCATCATTGTCGGTAACTGGTATCATGGTGATGCCATTGAGATGTTCGATGGAGAAAGTCAGTTCTCGAAAGTCAAGGATGTTGCCTTGCAGCGGGTACACCCCTATATGCTTCCTATCTCAAATGAAGACGTGCTTATCTTCGGCTCCCATGATACGCATGGCGGAATCATTACCAGCACGCTGGTAGACCGTCTGTATGGCGAGGCTTTCAATGTGCCGCTATTCCTGGAGTGGTGTCCGCTTCCCCTTGACATCACATCACCCTGCGCTGCAGATTGTGCTATTGGCAATCCCGAGGATAAAACTTATCTGGTACCTGTTCTTAATAGGTATCAATCTCAGGTAGCCTTAGCACAGGTATGCGATACCATCTTCTCGCTCATTTCTACAGAAGTTCCCATACCTATGGTATCACAATGGGATTCTATCTATTATCGCACCCCTATTGTTGTTAATCGTCAGGTTAGGCGTGCCTATATGGCAGGAATCGACAAGAAACGGCATCTTTGCATCCTTTCCATAGAATACGACAAATCACCTTGCTCGCTTACCCTCTATTATACAGACCCTTTGCCACATATGGGGCTCAATCATTTAGTGCTCACTCCGCAAGGAAACTTGCTCATTGCCGGTGGTACCAATGGTGTAGACAACAACAATTTTTCGCCCAGCAACCAGGTGTGGCTCATTCCTTTGGGTGATAGTCGGGAATTCCATACGGCATCTGCCTCTTCATTTCCTTGGCTGCTTTCGGCACTCGCTGGCATACTCTTGATTTCTGTCATTGTGCTATCATTACTATGGTTACGGTGTCATCATACAAACAAACCAGAAAAGGAAGAGTCCAACCAGACAGCCAAAAAAGATGATGCAGAGCTATGGCAACGTATCTGCCAGCTTATAGAAGAAGAGAAACCCTATCTTGATAGTAACTTCCGTGTTACGGATGCTGCACTAAAGTTGGGCGTCAACCGTAGTACATTGTCGGCATGTATTAATGCACAGGCAGGCTGTACCTTCAACCAGCACATAAACCGCTATCGTATTGAGTACGCTAAGGATTTGATGCTCAAACAGCCTGGTATCAAGATGACTACCATTTGCACTGAATCTGGGTTCAACAACGAGACTTCCTTCTTCCGTGCTTTCAAGGCTCATACTGGCAAAACGCCTCGTGAGTGGATGAGTTCGCTATAAGAGGGAATCCCGAGAAACATAGAAATCGGCTAACAAAAACGCTTTTGTTAGTCGTTTTTCTTTTTTGTTAGTTCCTGTTTTCTTTCTTTCCTTTATATTTGCAGCAGAGATGTATGCGAAAAAAGTTTCACTAATTAATCAAAAAGAACATGAAGAAACTATTTACCCTAATTGCCATAATGTTTTCCGTTGTGGCAAGTGCACAAGTAACAGAGATGCAGTCAGCAACATTGACATTGAAAGATGGTACAACTACAGTGTATTATGGACAAGATGCTCTTGTAAAGGCTTACAATGCTGCACCTAATAAGGATGCGACCATTACGCTCTCCTCTGGTGATTTTCAATCGGTGCAGTGGCGCAAAGCCGTTAACCTGTATGGCGTGGGTTTTGAAGAAGACGCAACAACCAGGACTTCGCGTACTTACCTGACTGGTGGTATGGAATTTCTTCCACAAGACAGCCGTAATATTGACAACATCCACATTGAGGGTATCTTCTTTAACGGAAACATTACGCTCTCAAACAATGCAAACAATGAAGGTGCTCCCATTACTGGTATTGTATTTGCACGTTGTTATTATTCGAGCTTCGTCATTAATACTAATACGAAGGATATTGTTATCAGGCAGAGTGTAAATACTGGTGATATAGGCGGAAATGCCAATTACTTGCAGGATAACTTGCGTATCCTTAATAGCTGGGTTGGTGGACGTGCCGTCAGCATTCCAACAAACGAAACATACATGAGTACTGTTCTCTTTGACCATTGTCTCATCAACAAGTGGTGGAGTTCAACAAACTATGGTTGGAACCAGCCGCAAGGTCCCTACCGTTTCACAAACTGTATTATCAGACAGAATGTCTCTGCTGGTGCTTCGTTGGAAAATTGTATTCTTTTAGCATACGAGAAAGCGGATCCGCAAACAACCACGGAGAATTGTATTTATGGTGCAGGAAAGGCTCTAATTGCTTTCTTTGAAGAGGATGTTGAGAATATGGATTATAGCGCTACCCGTACATATAAGCTTGTAGATAAGTATGCTACAGCCGGAACTGACGGTACGGAGATTGGCTTGCAGGGTGGCTATGGTTGGGTAAAGACCTCCAGCGTGCCTCGCATCACAGAAATCAGCATTGACAAACTTACCTCTACCGATGGCATTCTGAAAGTATCTCTGAAGGCAGAGGCTCAGCCCGTTGTGCAGTAATGATTCCCCAACTAAAAGCCATTTGCTTATGAATAAGATAAGACAATTAGCTTGGATGCTGGCGGCATGTCTGGCTGTTACTACCACCGTGAAGGCGCAGCAGAGCGTCGATAAGTGCGAGTGGTGGCTTGATGCCGACTTTGCCAACCGCACGCAAGTGGCAATTACCGACAGCTGGCAGCAGAATATCGATGCCTCTGCTTTGTCGGTAGGAATCCATCAGCTGGGGCTCCGTGTAGGTGATAGTAACGGCCTGTGGGGTCAGCCAGTGATACGCCACTTCTTAGTTCAGCGTGTGATAACGCCAGTAGACAATGCACTCAGTACATACGAATACTGGATAGACAATCAGTATGATGCCCGTCAGACAGGCAATGTGGGCGAAGGCGGCACAGTAGCTCTCGACCTTGACATGAGTGCCCTCTCGGCAGGTATTCATCAGATCGCCATCCGTGTAAATGATACTCAGAAGCATGTAAGCCAGATGGTGGTACGCTCTTTCTTGGTTCAGCGTGTGATAACACCGGTAGACAATGCGCTCAGCTCATACGAATACTGGATAGACAACCAGTATGATACTCGTCAGGTGGGTAATGTGGGAGAAGGGGGCATTGTTGCTCTCGACCTTAATATGGGTTCTCTCTCTGCTGGACTGCATCAGATTGCCATTCGTGTGAATGATACCCAGAAGCACGTCAGCCAGTTGGTGGTACGTTCATTCTTGGTTGTTAAGAACATCGAAACAAAGGAGAATAGTCTGGCCACTTTCCGTTACTGGATAGACAACCAGATTAATCAGATGGTTACCACGAGTGTTGCTTCCGGAGAAGTTGCTGTAGACATTGATACCAAGGCTCTCTCAGCAGGTCTGCACCGTCTGCACTATCAGTTACGGGATGCTCAGGGTCTTTATGGTGCTGCCAACTTGGTCTACTTCTCCGTTCCAGACGAGAAGGTGTCAGACAATCAGATTGTGGCATACGAGTATTGGTTCGACCAGCAGGCACGTAAGCGTGTCGAGGTTACACCCACTACATCGTTTACACTGACTGATACCGAAATCGCTATTGAGGGTATAGAACCCAAGGCGGTGACGGAAGACTATACGTTTGATGTGGCAACCAGGCTGGTAACCGTGCAGCAAGAGGTTGCATTTGGTCTGCAAGTGTTCAACAATACGGGTGTGCCTACTACGGCTATCACAGATAACATCAATTGTGCAGTTAACATAGAGCCCGCATTCAAGACTATTATCAACGAAGAGAGTGACCTGATGGCAGAGGCTCCCACGGGTGCTAAGATAAGGGGCTATGAGTTTGACTGCGGAACTCAGGATCCCATCTACTGGATTGTGGAAGGTGCAGAACTGAAGTACGACTTCTATGATGGTGAAGGCAACTGTCTCACTCCAGAGGTGGAGAGCGTTAACGCCCGCAAGGCATACGTGGTGGTTTCTCCTACAGGAAAAGTTGTAGCCTTGGCATACGGAGCAGATCCTAACGCAGCTACCCAGACATCAAAGGTGACAGTACAAGTACCTGCCATTATTGACGCCATCAAGGTACAGGAAGCAAAGACAACGTATGATGTATACACCCTCAGCGGTATTCCCGTACGCCGCAAGGCCACCACGTTGGAAGGTTTGCCTTCAGGACTGTACATCATCAATGGGAAAAAGGTATTCATCAAATAAACTTTTGAATTTTCCTTCTTCCGTGCTTCAAGGCTCATACAGGCAAAACGCCGCGTGAGTGGATGGGTTCCTTGTAATAGAAATCAAGTAAAGTAAGGAAATCGGCTAACAAAAACGCTTTTGTCAGTCGATTTTCTTTTTTGTTAGTTTCTGTTTTCTTTCTTTCTTTTATATTTGCAGCAAATATTAATAGTCAAAAGTATAATTATGAAACAACGTTTACTCATTCTTTTTATGTCCCTTATAGCAGTTGCATCAGGGACTTGGGCAGATACGCAACAGCGCCTTATCGTGTGGATGAAAAATGGCGATAAGGTGTACTTCAATTTAGTGGAAGAACCTGAGACAACCTTCGAGAACGGCCTGCTGATTATCAAAACTACCAGGAGCACCGTCTCTTACCAGTTGGAAAACGTGCTGCGTTATACTTACGACGGCGACATAACGGATGTTGTAGGTCCCAAGTTACGTCCCAATGAAATCCGCTTTATGCAGGGCACTGACCAGATGGCTTTCGACGGACTGGCAGACGGCACGCAATTGGAAATCTATTCTCTGGATGGTATGAAAGTGGGCACCATGCAGGCCAAGGAAGGAGAGCGCACTACCGTTTCATTCTCAGACCGCCCGGCAGGAACATATATTGTTAAAGTGGGCGATACAACCTATAAATTCCTAAAGCGATAAAGCCTCACCCCCAACCCCTCTCCCGTGGGCGAGGGGAATTCTAATGGAAGGGGAGAGGTTAGATGTTAACGAAGATTATTTACTTTTATATGAAACGTAGATATTTTTTTCTGTCACTCTTAATTTTCAACTTTCAATTCTCATTTTTCAATTGCGTTTTGGCGCAGGATGAGAACGCGGCATTCTATATCTATCAGAACGACGGACACTTTGACGGCTTCTTCTACGATGAGGTCTTAAAGATGTCCTACTCCAAGACGGACACCGCCGGCATCGAGTATGATGTTTTCGTAACGCAGGAGATTGTAACGGCGGATAGCACCTACCGCATCATGCTCTCTGCCATTGACAGCGTTAGCTTTGTGCAGCCGGAGATAATCTTCAATCCCCGAATGAAGGTATTGGAAGACGGGGAAATGTTCCAGTATTGTATTGGAAGTGACGGGAGCAGGCTGGCATTCAAGAACCTTCCCGATGCATTGAAGCCAAGTATAGGAGATATTCTTGTCAGCTACCCGAACTATAAGTTCCCGGAAGGATTTGGTGGAAAAGTGATAGGAATAACCCCTTATTCCACCTACCTGTATGTTAATACCGAGCCATTAACAGACTTCAGCGACATATTCCATCAGTTCGTCACCGTGGAGGACTATGGCTACAATCCGTCTGTCCAGCAGATGGAAGTCCGCCGTATGGCTGGCATGAAAATGCCCCGCAGAAGGGCAGACACTTATTCGGGAACACTGTTTAGGTTCTCTGCCAACCCGCACGCTAATTGGGTGAACGGCCCATTCTCTGTTACTGCAGACCTAAACGTTGGGATGGAGTGCCGTGCGAAAGCGGTATGGAACTTTTCTTTCTGGGGTGAAAAGTATTTCAAGATTGACATGAAGGAAAAGGTGGAAACTGGCGTGAGCACAACATTTGACATACAAGTGAAAACTCCCTGGGAGGATGAGTACTCGCTCAGCAGCGTTGCTCCCATCTATTTGCCTGCAGCAGCTCCAGTCCTCCAGTGCAAGTTGTTGCCTGGTATCTTCTTCCGCTCACAAATTCACACTACCGCCCAGGCATCAACAAGAAAGATGACCTTCCGTGCAGGACAGAGCTTAGAGTTCAAGAACTGGAGTTTCGCAGGAAGCAGTATGTCTTTTGGAGAACAGGCCAAGTTTGACGACGAGGATGAAGAGGATTCCGGTCCTGTTTTCCAATTCACGGGTAGCATAAGCGGATTTGCTCAGTTTGGTGTAAAGTGGCCCTTCATCATCCGAACCAACGAATTCTTCAAAAAGGTGCTTGATGCTGAGGTGGGCATGAACATTTGGGCAGGTCCGAAGGTGAGCGGGGAACTGAACTTCAATGCCAATAACTGGGCATACGATGCCTTAACGGGCAGTCAGGGTATCATATATAATTCGTTTAAAGACTCTAAAATCAGTTTCTATCCCAATGTTATTGATTATGAACTGAAGTGCTTGGTGAATTATCTGTCACATACAGGAGACACAGTGACCATCCTTGATGGCAGCTTAGATAGATATTCCTACGACTACTTCCTGTTCCCGAACTTCTCGGCTCCAGAGGTGTTCTTCACCAATGGCGAAGGGAATTACACCACTGTGAAAAGAAGTCTGGGCTACGATCAAAACAGGATAGCGGCCTTCATCAAGCCAAGCCGTGATGTGATGATGGGAACAAGAATAGGTGCTGCACTTTACAACAAGAAAGACAGCCTGCTAGAGATTAAATCGGCCATTGACGGGACTGAACTTTACTATAGCGACAAGACATTCGACAAGAACATACATAAATGGGATACTTACGGCGAAGAGTACAAGAATGCCCGAATAGCCGAAGACCCTATAGACGGAAAGGCTACCGTGTATTTCGGCGGGCTGCTTCCTGGAGAATACAAGGTTCGGCCTTTGATAAACCTTTTCGACAAGGCCATTGTTGCCTCTCCCGTAACGGAATTCTGTATTCCCGGTCTCTATTTTAACGATATCGAAAAGAAGTTTACCATCAATTCCTCCGATACAGCCGAAGTCCTTATACCTTTGGAAACCAATGCTGGGAATGTAAAGTTCCAAAATGATTCCCGATTCGAATATGATTTCTTAAGCAATCCTGGACAGTTTCATCATTCTAGTTTTAGAGGTCGTGAGAATTCCAATAAGGTTCTTGAGGGCCTGCCTGCCGACACCTTGAGAATATTTGTCACTCCCAACCCGCTCGCCATAGACCTTGAATCTGAATGTAAATTAGAGGCATCGGGATACAACTCTTTGGGAGAACCTGACACGTTGGTGCAGACTTCCACCATCACCCGGAAGGCATTCAATGTATATGACCGTTTTGAATGGTCGTTTAACCAGAATCTGAAATGTACAAGCGGACCAGACAAAGACCGTTTCTTGAATTTATCTTTTGGAAGTTGGATTTACGACTGTATCTCGACCAGACAAGGCGAAGTTATTTCCGGGTCTGGCAATACTGAGTTTGACGGAAAAGGGCTTACTTACAGCTTTACCGTAACACCAGGGAAGAAACTTCATTCGGCTCATTTTGAAGTGAAGAGCCTCACAGATTCATCGACACACTGGTGGATACTGTCATTCGACGTGTCAGATATTGCTGCCGAAACAGAAGATTATCAAGGCAGTGGTTATTATTTCAACACATTTATCGGGCAAGTTCACAATGTTACCTACACAGAACATGGGGTTGCCGGAGTTCCTGGTGTAAACCAAGAGGAATATACCAATATATACCGAGAAGATACTGAAGGCGGTTTAGTTGCCAACCCCTTTAGGGTAAGTTTCTACGAGAAAGATTTAAAATAATATTATGATGAAACCAAATTTATTTTTAATTATGAAAATAAAGAGTATTCTTGCTGCCATGTTTCTTATGTTGGCAGGCGCACAGACGGGTTGGGCACAGAATATGACCGTCCGTATGACAAACAACGAGACCCATGTGTATAAGGTGCCGCAAGTGGCAGAACTTACTTTTTCGGATGATGAAACAGTCTACGAGTGGGTCGACCTCGGGTTGCCAAGCGGCACGCTTTGGGCTACCCGTAACGTTGGTGCGGAAAAGCCCGAGGATCCAGGCAACTATTTCGCCTGGGGCGAGACGGCAGAGAAAACGTTCTACAGCTGGGTGACTTATAAACTCGCTGGCGGAACGGACAAGACGATGAAGAAGTACTGCACGAACAGCAGCTACGGCACGGTGGATAACCTGACATCTCTTCAAGCAGAGGATGATGCGGCAACTGTCAACTGGAACAACGATTGGCAGACACCAAGCAAAGACCAGTGGCAGGAATTGCTCTTCGGTGGTGTTACGAAAGTGGAGTTCCTGACACAGAACGAGGTTAATGGACTGAAGGTGACAAGCCTGATAAACGGCGCAAGCATCTTCCTGCCGGCTGCAGGATATTTTAATAATGTGGGCACACAGACGGGTATCCTTTATGCAGGCACCTACTGCTTGTACTGGTCGCGGACGCTCAAAGAGGATGCAAGCAATACTGCATATTGCATGTATTACCAATCATCCGGTGGGAGTGTAACCTATAGCGAACGGTATACGGGCCTTTCCGTCCGTCCCGTCCGCCGCAAAGTGCAACTTGTGACAGGCATTAACCTCTCTCCCTCGCGGATAAGCCTTCAGGTAAACGGCACGAAGCAAATCAAAGCTACGGTGCTTCCTGTAGATGCCGACAACAGAAGTGTCCTCTGGGGTAGCAGCAATCCGGTTGTGGCAACGGTCGATACCGATGGAAAAGTAACAGGCAAGAGCAAGGGTAACACCACAATAACGTGCCGGGCTTTGGACGGGAGTAATGTGTCTGCAGAATGTGAAGTGACCGTAGGCGGAGCACCTACGCATAGCGTCACCAGCGGCCGTGAATGGGTTGACCTTGGCTTGCCCAGCCAGACAAAGTGGGCAACACGCAACATCGGTGCTAATAGTCCGGAGGAGAACGGCTACTACTTCGCTTGGGGTGAGACGACAACAAAGGATGAGTACAACTGGCACAATTATCATTTCTCTAACGACGGCTCAAGCACCCTCATGACAAAGTACGTTACAAACGCTACCTATGGTACCATCGATAACCTGAACCTGCTTGAGCGTGCCGACGATGCTGCGTCTGTCCTTTGGGGTGCCAGCTGGCAGATGCCGACCGCCGACCAGTGGAGCGAACTTATCGATAAAAATAACACTACTTATGAGCTGACCACCATAAATGGCTATGAAGGTATCATATTCACGAGCATAAAGAATGGTGAAAGCATATTCTTCCCTGCCGCAGGCTACCATGATGAAGCAAAATTTTATGGTATGAGCAAAGAGTTTGCCTATTGGACACGAACACTCTATAAGAGTAATAATTCCAAGGCAGCGAGGTTTATGATGAACACTACTGGCGGTATGGCTCCTCAGATGAACTATGAATCTGCTCCTCGCTACCGCGGCTTCCCCATCCGTCCCGTGCTTGCACAAGGCATGATTACCCCGACACAGCTTGTGACGAACATCAACCTTAGCGCATCGTCCCTGAACCTTCAGGTTGGCAAGGCACAGACGCTTACTGCCACTGTGCTTCCTGCAAATGCCGACATACAAGAGGTCATGTGGGAAAGCAGCGACGAGAATGTGGCAGATGTGACTCAGAACGGCCGCGTTGTAGGCATAGCCAATGGCACCTGCACCATTACTTGCCGTGCTACGGACGGTAGCGATATCTTTGCCGAATGTAAGGTAACAGTTGTGGCAGGCGATACCGATGTTCATGAGTTCGTTGACCTCGGTCTGCCCAGCGGCACACTTTGGGCAACCTGTAACATCGGTGCCATTACGCCAGAAGAGGCAGGCAACTACTTTGCTTGGGGTGAGACAACTCCAAAGGACGGCTATGACTGGGATACATACAAGTGGTGCAACGGTACGGACGAAACAATTACGAAGTACTGCACTGAGAGCAGCGTTGGCAACAATGGCTTCACGGACAACAGGACTGAGTTGCTGCCTGAAGACGATGCTGCGACAGCAAACTGGGGCAGCGGCTGGCAGATACCGAGCGATGAACAGTTAAAGGAACTGTTCGACAGCAAGAACACGACGGCGGAGTGGACGACACAGAACGGCGTGAACGGTCGTAAATTTACGAGCAAGAGCAATGGGAACTCCATTTTCTTCCCCGCTACGGGCTACCGCTACAGCACAGGCTATAACGAGGTAGGCAGCCTTGGTTGGTACTGGTCGCGTTCTCTTTCCGAATATGGTTCCAGCAACGCAAATGACATGCTCTTTAAATCGGACAGATGCTATCTCAACGGCGGACAACGTTGCATGGGCATGCCTGTTCGCCCTGTTCGCAAGAAATAGGCAGCTCCTCTGTATGTTGCGATTATAGTGTTTATTTATTTTTCCTCTATTGTTATAGTTTATGAGGCGAACATATTTTTATTTGATGCTGTTAATGTTCAATGCCTTGGGTTCATTGTTCAATGAACTGAGGGCGCAAAATGCAGTGGCTATATATCAAGTGGATGGTCAGGTGGCAACGTTCGCGTTTGAGGAGAAACCCGTTGTGACATATAGCGGCAGCGAGTTGGTGCTGACAACTACCGCAACCAGCGTGCAATACCCCATATACAAACTGAAGAAAATGGAATTCACCTTTGATTGGGATGACCCAGATGCCATAGAAAAAGTGAAGGAGGCGGACACCCAATTCTGCTTCCGAGGTGAACAGCTTATTATCGATGGGGGTAAGTCGGGCTCGTACGTAAATCTTTATAACCTGAAAGGCATTAAGGTGGCACAGTACGCTCTGGATAAGAACGGCTGTGCCAGTATCCCCATGCATACCCTGTCTCAGGATGTCTATATTGTTAAGACCACGGGGTTCACCTTTAAATTCCGTAAGCCATGAAGACATTTACAATTTACAATTGGTTGCGCGGTGCATTGCTTCTCATCGCAATGCTCTTTGTCACAAACAGTCTGCAAGCAGACGATATCAGCGTAGAGCAGGCATTGAGAATCGCCGGTCAGTTTGCCGATAGTCCACAAACCCGTAAGCTCTCCAAGCGGAAGGTACCTGCACAGAAGGTCGAGCCGACGTTGGCTCATGCTATGCGGTCGAAGGTGGCATCGGGGAAGGACAATGTCTATGTCATCAATCTGGGAAACGAACAGGGATTCGTCGTGGTATCGGGCGAGGATGGAGCTGAAGACGAGGTGCTGGGCTACTGCGACCACGGTTCGTTCTCATATAACGCTTGTCCTGTGCAACTGAAAGACCTGCTTAGCCTGTACTCCTGCCAAGTGGACTCACTCCGGCAGAATCCGAAGCTGGCTGCACCGAAGAAAGTTGTCAAACAATGGCCCGACTATATCGGCTCAATAGTTGTTGAACCATTGCTTACCACCACTTGGAACCAGTGGGGACCTTATAACATCTTTTGTCCGTCGGGTTGCCCGACAGGCTGCGTTCCCACGGCTATTGCACAGGTGATGAACTATTGGAAGTGGCCGAAGGCAACGATTGGCACGTTAGGTACAGAAGATTTCTCGGGTCGCACTTACGACTGGGACAATATGCTTGACGACTATATGAGTTACACTAATGTCCAGGCAGAGGCCGTGGCTCATTTGATGGCCGACATCGGTAAGGCCTTCGGAACGATGTATGCAAATGAAGGCAGTCCAACGTACTTCGTTTCTCAGCCGCTGATAGAGAATTTCGGCTATGAGCCGGGCATCGAGAAGGTGCAAGGGCTTACTGCTGACAACCTGACAGGTCGTATGATGAGTGAACTTGACGAGCATCGCCCCGTGCTGTATAGCGGTTTCTCGGGTTATGAGACGACAGACAACGGTCATGCGCTGGTGTGCGATGGCTATACCGACAGGGACTATTTCCACTTCAACTACGGGTGGGGCGGCTCCTGCGACGGGTTTTACAAGAATGCGCTTGTGTCCGGTTATGCGTGTAACGCTACCATCTTCACCGGTGTCCGTCCCTACAATGCCGAGTACAAGGTAATCGACGGCATCAAGTACGGACTGCTGACGAACGGCACAGCAGAGGTGCTAGACTACACGCTCGGCGGAGGTGGAAAAGAAAACGGTGAAGTGACGATACCATCGGTGGTGACCAACGAAGGCAAGGAATACCGTGTGACCCGCATCCGCAGTCTCGCCTTCTATGCGAAAGGAAAATTCGACAAGATTACCATTGGCGACAACATAGAGACCATTGACCAGAATGCGTTTATCATGAGCAGCGTTGAAGAAGTGGTGTTCGGTGACAAGGCGAAAGAGATACCCGACAACTCCTTTGCGAATGCCAGCGTTCACAAACTCACCATCGGAGCCTCTGTCAAGCGTATCGGCAAACGGGCCTTCAGCATGTGCAATGTCAGTGAGATTACCTGCAAGAGTCCGGCCTTTGAGGTGGACGACCAGGCTTTCTACAACAACTCCAATCTGGACACGGGCGAGTGGCTCAGCCATATTACGAAGTTAGGAAAGCGGGTGTTTTTCATGTGTCACTTCTTGAAAGCCCCCAACTTCGAGAACTTGGAGGAAATAGGCTCAGAGGCATTCTACACCTGTTTCTTTGGCGGTAACAATGCTTATGGCTCGAGAACGGGCGATTGTACTTTTATTATTCCGCCCAAGCTAAAAAGCATCGCGACAGACGCTTTCAGCAATTGCGTCTATCTGTCGTGGTTCTATGTAAAGGACAATCCTTATTTCCACTGCTCTGAACAAAAACAGCCGTACTTGCTCAACAGTAGCGGTACAAGTTTGTTGATGACGGTACCTGATCCTTTCGACTCTCCGATGGGCGAAGATTGGTACACCTTTCCCGAGACTTTGGTCAAACTGGAACCCGGCTGTATCAGGGGTCGTGGAAATATCGTCATCCCTAACACTGTCGTTGAGATGGAGGGTGCCTTCAGGGACTGTAGCCAATACATAACAGAAGTGTATATCAGGGCTGACATTCCTCCCGTCATCTCTGACACGACGTTCAATGACAAGATTTTTGAGAGCCGAGACCTCACGCTATATGTGCCCAAGGGTAGTCGTGAACTTTATGCAAATGCGCCAGGCTGGCGACGTTTCAGATGGATTGATGAGGCGTATAGTTGGGCTAGTTATTATCCAGACGACTATGAGCCTACACCGCCAAGCCGTCAGTATTATATGGTAGTGAACGGCACGGACGATGTCTGCGAGCGCATAAAAATTCCTGTCAGCGAAGTGAGCAGCATGGAGCTGAGCGCCGACGGCGGGCAAGTAATCATTAAGCGCAAGGGCAAGGACAATGTCACAACGTCAGTCGTTTCCGTCGATAGTATCACATGGATGCCGGGCTTCGTCTATGAGAATGCCGAGGTGTTCGACCTGAACGACTCTACGCTTACCGTCGATGCCCAGAAGTGCAAGGTGACGTTCAGCAGCACCTGTATCGATGACGACGTGCAGCTCAGCATCCGCAATGGCGTGCTGAAGCCCGATGTCACCGATGGCATCATCCGAGGCATCAGTGTGGACCTGAACCTGTCGGATGGTACACACGAGCTGAGCGGAACGGCCGACATCGTCATTCCCGTTTCGCTCAATGCCGGGGAGAAGGTGAATGCAGCCTATTATAACGAGGAGGAGGGCCGTTGGGAACCTGTCTGTTTCAAGTACGACGAGGACAATGGTACGGTGACCATCACCACCAACCACCTGTCGCCCTACACCGTGTTCTTCACCCTTGAGGACTACAGCTGCCTGGCCAAGCTCAGCTACTGGGGCATCACCCCCAACCTGTATGATGATACGGAAGAAGCCATTAAGAAACTGCTGTACATCGTGTCGTCTGACGACCCAGAGGCACAGATGATACGGGAGTTCAAGGACGAGATGGGACTGTGGCAAAGTGTGGGACTCGATGGCCTCTATAACATCGCTACCAGCATCTCCGAACCTCTGCTTGACTTCAAGCCAAAGGCCTTGGAAAACGCCGTGGAATATATGGGCTACTTAGGCACGGCACTGAGTATCCTTGACGTGGCGGGAGCCGACATCAGGGGCGATAACGTGGGTGTGCTGAAAGGTACGCTGAGCACGGTGCTCAACTATGCCGGTGGACAGATGGCATCGGCCATCGGCACCCCCATCATGTCAGCATGCTCCGGATGTGTGGCGTTCATCGGCATTGCTCTCGAAAAACTAAACACCACAGTCCAGGAGCATAAGCGCGACATGTTCCGCGCCGCCTATCGTTACTATTACAGCATGGCAGGCAACAGTGCGCTGCAGGCAGACTCTAAGTTCCCCAAAAATCGGGAGAATCCGAACGGCTACCTTCGCACGCCAAAGGACTGGTACAACTACCTCTACCCGATATTCGCCGAGGGAAAGATGTCGCAGACAAAACTCGAGGCCTTCATCGAATATGCGGTGAAGAGATACACCGACCGCTTCTGGGAAGACAACGAGGCAGTGCGCACCTGGAGTTACGAGTGGGCCAAGACGCAGGGGCTGTCGAGCTACATGTGGATTAGCGAGGCCGACATGCAGCAGATCAGCGATGAATACTATGCCGACCTGATTAACGGCGATATGGTGAGCGTCATCAAAGCCATCAGGGAAAACCTGAGGGTGGAGGCCAACAACCGCTATCATAAGGCATTGGACCGCGTGGCTGCCATCGTCAATACGCAATACAAGCTTCAGATAACCGACTCCTCGAAGCCTTCCGACGGCAAATCGAAGTATGCCGGATGGCAGATGCGCTTCGCAGACATCCCTGCCAGCGTCGGCAACGCTGAGGAGTGGGCTTGTATCATCGGCGACGACGGTACGGCCACGTTAGGATTCTTCACCGTCTATGCCCTACTGCAGAACGAGATGCCCTTCAAGGTGACGCTCATCGACCCCAAGGGCATAGAGCGAAAGACCTGGAGTTTCCAGATTTCAGAGAATACCGGCAAGCGCGTCATCAGGGTAGATTTAGCCAAGAGCGGCGTTGAGGTGGAGGCCCCGAAGCTCAGTGACCTCAAGCTGACATACGAGCCAGCGTTTGTGCCTCTGCCCATGACGTTGGACGGCTATACCTATCAGTACGACAGCGACAACAACCTGACTAAAATCCCGTGGCAGGGGCAACCAGCGATGAACGTAATGCTCGACAACTCGTTCATTAAGCGCGCACGCTTTCAGTACGAAATCGAGAAGTTCTTCAAGAACCACGACTTCATCACGGTTGATGGTGCCGGTCATGTAAAGATTGGCGACGATATCATCGGCACGATGACGGGCAATGAGGGAACTGGTACGTTCACCATCAATACCAGCCACAAGTTTGTGGAGAAGACGAAGGAAGAGTTCGTGCAGGGATTCAACAAGGTCTTTGGCAAGGAAGGTGACATTCTGGGATTCATCAACCTGCTGAACGGCACAATCAAGCACAAAATTGACTGCGAGTTTCATCTTGTTCGCAATGAGGACAACAGCTATACTGTGACCTTTACCGGTAACGGCACGTTCAACTTCAGCGCAGAGAATGTCGCTTTGATAGAGAACTACGATTTTTCGTACCTTGAGCATGGCGAGAATCAGAAGATAACAATCGACGATATTAGCACCGGTATCACAGAGGCTGAAGGAAAAGTGACGCTGAATTATACCGTGACGCTGAAATGACAGCCAATTTGTTAGTCTCTTTAATTTTATTACTTTTGTAAACCAGAATAATCCATAATATGATGAAAGCAAAAACATTCTTCTTACCTACGATGCTGTTAATGTTCAATGCCTTGGGTTCAATGTTCAATGAACTGAGGGCGCAGGATGAGAACGCGGCATTTTATATCTATCAGAACGATGGGCACTTCGACGGCTTCTTCTACGATGAGGTCTTAAAGATGTCCTACTCCAAGATTGATACCGCTGGCATCGAGTATGATGTTTTCGTAACGCAGGAGATTGTAACGGCAGACAGCACCTACCGCATCATGCTCTCTGCCATAGACTCAGTCAGCTTCGTACAGCCGGAGATAATCTTCAATCCCAGGCTGATTGTTATGGAAGACGTTGGGATGCTTAAGTACAGCCAAGGGCATAATGGTCAGGTTCTTGTATTCAAAGATTTGCCAGAAGATTTAATGCCAAAGGAAGGCGATGTTCTGGTGACATTTAATTTCTATAACATGTACTTTCCTGACGGATTCGGCGGTAAGGTGACACGAATCATGAAACAGGGTAGCCTGCATTTTATCTATACAGACCCGCTGAGCGATTTTGGCGACATCTACCAACAGTTTATCACCGTCGAGGACTTCGGCTATAACCCTGAGGCAAGACGGTTAACCCCTCGCCGGACAGCAGGCCTTAAGGACGTCAGACGTTATGCTGACATCGAGGAGACCACGCTCTTCAAGTTTTCCGGCACCCCTCATGCTTCGTGGGTATATGGGAACTTCACAGCCTCTGCCGACCTGAACATCGGTATAGAATGCCGTGCCAAAGCTGTGTATAACTTCTCGTTCTTTGGGGAGAAATATTTCAAGGTTGACCTGAAGCAGAAAGTGGAGACGGGCCTGTCTGCCACCTTCGACATACAGGCCAATACGCCCTGGGCGGCAGAGACCAAATGGGGTTCGGTGTTACCCACTTATCTGCCCACGGCAGCACCCATCCTGAAGATACTGCTCATGCCCGAGGGTTTCATACGCTCGCAGATACACGCCACGGCACAAGCGAAAACACGCACGCTGACGTTCCGTTCGGGAATGACCATCGAGTTTAAGGACTGGAGTTTCGGCGGCAGTCGGATGTTCTTCGGGAACGAGGCAAAATTCGATGACGATGACGAGGAAGAAGACCCCGGACCATTGATTCAGCTTACAGGAAGCATCAACGGTTTCGTACAGGCTGGCATGAAGTGGCCGTTTGTCATCCGAACCAACGACTTCTTCAAGAAAGTGCTTGACGCTGAGGTGGGCATGAACATCTGGGCAGGACCCAAACTGAGCGGAGAGGTAAACCTTAATCTGAATGACCTGGCATCAAGTATCATCGCCGGCAATCCCACGAAGTTCTACAACAGCTTCAAGGATACAAAAGTCAGCTTTACCCCCTTCGTTATCGACTACGAACTGAAGAGCCTTGTGAAATACCTTTCCTATAAGGGTGATACGCTGACCATTCTTGACGGCAACCTGGGATGGAAAGACTACGACTGGTACATGCTTCCCAAGTTCGACGCGCCACAAATATTACCAGCCAAGCCCTTAAATTATGCCACCTATTACGCTGATCCCTCTGCGCAGTTTACAGCGGATGATTGGGGAGCCAACCTTTTTGTCAACATCAAACCAAGGCGTGACGTACTTATCGGCACAGAAATTGGCGCAGCCATCTTTCAGGGTGACTCTTTAGTGGCTGATTGGCTAAACGTAAACTATCATGGCGACCATAACCCTATTTATACTAATGAGAAATACTATGACCAAGACAAAAAGAGTCTTACAGATCCAGATGCTTCCGGTCCCGTTCCGTTCCCCGTTGATGGTATGGCCAATATTAGTTTCTGTAATCGGAATATCCGGCCAGGACATTATAAGGCATATCCCACCGTCAGGATATTGGGTCAGCGTATCATTTGTGAACCGGGTGTAGAGTTTGACTTGCCTGGTATGTACTTAGACATGGACCAGAAGTACGAGGATATTCAGTTACCCGGCGACAGGGAGTCTGAGATGGAAGTGATTATTAAGACCAATGCATCGGATATTAGAACTAACCACCTTCTTACATTCGTGAGAAATGTAGGATGGTCTTCTTATGATTCCAATGACAATCTTATTTTCTATCCTTATGACTTAATGCATCGACATGCATTATGCCTGCCAGACACACTGAAAGGAAAGGTGGGCCGTAATCCTGAAATGCTGCCCAGGGAACTAAAATATCCCATAGAGGCTATAGGATACAACGATTTGGGTAAACGCGATACGCTGACGCAGATTGCCGTTGTAAAGCAGTCAGCCTTTAATATCTACGACAGAATAAGCGGCATGTTCTGGGAAACCATGACGTGCAACAACGGGCCTGCCAAGGGTAGTACCATCAATGTGAGACGCAACTGGGGGACAATAAATACGGGAGCTGCAACTTCACGCTCGGGTAATGTCGTCAGCTGCGGTACAGTCAGCGGTAGCGTGCCTTACACTGAAGCTAGCGGGCTGGTCACAACAGACATTAAATACGAGGTAAGCTATACCTGCGATGTGGAAGGAGCCACCATAAGGGTGGGAACGATTCAGTTGCAATGGGAAAAGGAGAACTACGGCAACCCCATTACCTGTACGCTGAGATTTGACATTCACGGCTTTAAAACCGAAAGCGGCGAGCCCAGTCCTGTTAGTTGCTCGTATTGGGGACGTCCCTCTGGCTGTACCTACAAAGAGCAAGGCAAAGATTCCGAAGGCACTTGGACCAACACCTATATCCTGAGTTCCGAAAAAGGCTACACCCACGTTGATTTATCACCGCGAGAGCTTGAGGATGCTCAATATTGAAAAAAAGATGTGAGATGACAGAATAACAAATAGAAATCGGCTAACAAAAATGTTTTTGTCAGTCGATTTTCTTTTTGTGACATTAGAGTTCCATTGGCTTATTGAAGTAGCCGATTTCGGACACGGAACAAAAGGAGTAATCGTTTTAGATATATTTCTCCTGCTTAATTATACAAATTCATTTGTATACTCTTCGCTTAATCAAAATTTTGCACTATCTTTGCACTCCAAAAGCAATAAAGACGTAAGAAAATGCAATTATTTGATGTTTATCCCCTATTTGATATTACTATAGAACGTGGCAAAGGTTGTCATGTGTGGGATAGTGAGGGGCAGGAGTATTTGGACTTGTATGGCGGACATGCCGTAATCAGTGTGGGTCATGCCCATCCGCATTATGTGGAGGCTATCAGCAGCCAGGTGGCTAAGTTGGGCTTCTACAGCAACTCGGTGCAGAACCCTTTGCAGAAGGAACTTGCGAAGCGTTTGGGTAAGGCATGCGGATATGAGGACTACAGCCTGTTCCTTATCAATTCCGGTGCTGAGGCGAACGAGAATGCCCTGAAGTTGTCTTCTTTCTATAACGGCCGTACCCGTGTGCTCAGTCTGGAGAAGGCTTTTCACGGCCGTACCTCTTTGGCTGTTGAGGCAACCAACAATCCCAAGATTATTGCACCTATTAATGCCAACGGACATGTAACCTACCTTCCCCTTAACGATATTGAGGCTTGGAAGAAGGAGATTGAGAAGGATGATGTGTGTGCCTGTATCATAGAGTGTATTCAGGGTGTGGGCGGTATCCGTATGGTCAGCGCTGAGTTCCTGCAGGCCCTGCGTAAACTGTGTGATGAGCATAATACAGTACTGATTTGCGATGAGATTCAGTGTGGTTACGGCCGTAGCGGTAAGTTCTTTGCTCATCAGCACTTGGGCGTGAAGCCCGATATGATTACCGTTGCCAAAGGTATCTGTAACGGATTCCCCATGGGAGGCGTGCTGATTTCGCCCAAGTTCACTCCTGTCTATGGTCAGCTGGGAACTACATTCGGCGGTAACCATTTGGGCTGCGCCGGTGCGTTGGCTGTCCTGGATATCATGGAGGAGGAGCACTTGGTGGAGAATGCTGCCAAGGTGGGCGCTTATCTGATAAATGAGCTGAAGAAACTCATTGGAAGCTGCCATGTGGTGGATGTTCGTGGCGAAGGCCTGATGATTGGTATAGAACTGGATATCCCATACAAGGAGCCCCGTACCCGTCTTATCAAGGAGGAACATTGCTTCACGGGCTGCTCTGGCACCAATGTGATTCGTCTGCTGCCTCCTTTGTGTCTGAGTATGGATGAGGCTCAGCAGTTCTTAGAGAAATTCAAGCGGGTTTTGGCATGAAGAAGCGTATCGTAGTAAAGGTGGGCAGCAATGTGCTGACAATGGCCGAGGGTAAATTGAATATTACCCGTATGTCGGCTCTGGTGGACCAGATTGCCTGGCTGCGCTGGCATAACTATGAGGTGATACTGGTGTCCAGCGGTGCTGTGGCCTGCGGACGTAAGGAACTGCAGGTGGATCACATGCTGGATTCTGTGGAGCAGCGTCAGCTCTTTTCTGCAATGGGACAGGTGAAGCTGATAAACCTCTATTACGACCTCTTCCGTGAATACGGCTTGCATATCGGTCAGGTCCTGACTACGAAGGAGAACTTCTCAACGGAACGTACCTTCCAGAACCAGCGTGCTTGTATGCAGGTGATGCTGGAGAACGGTGTCATCCCCATTGTCAATGAGAATGATACGGTAAGCGTGGAGGAACTGATGTTTACGGACAATGATGAGTTATCCGGCCTTATCGCACAGATGATGAATGCCCGGACGTTGGTGTTGCTGAGTAATGTGGACGGTATTTATACGGGTGATCCATCTCATCCGGACAGTAAGGTGATACGCACCATCAGACCGGGTGAGGACCTGTCGCAGTACATTCAGTCTGAGAAGAGCAGTGCCGGACGTGGCGGTATGGCCTCTAAGTATAAGACGGCCTGTAGTGTGGCTGCTACCGGTATTAAGGTGATTATTGCCAACGGCAATAGGGAGAATATATTGAAGGATCTGGCTGAAAGGCCGGATGAGACAATTCATACGGAGTTCTCTGGAAGTTGAAAGTCGAAAATTGAAAGTTGAAGTTGAACATGTGCAGTACATCTGATATTACGCCCTCTCTCTTGGAGAGGGGTGGGGTGAGGCTCCTGTTGCAAAACGTTAAGAAGGCCAGTAGGACTTTGGCATTGGTGGAGGATGCGCAGCGCAACCTCTTGCTGGAGCATTTGTCAGATGCCATACTCGCTAACCAGGAGATGCTCTTGGGTGCCAACAAGCAGGATCTTGAGCAGATGGGTGTGAAGGATCCGCTGTATGACCGTCTGCTGCTGACACCTGAACGGTTGAAGGGTATTGCCTCTGATATGCGTCATGTGGCCGGCCTGCCTTCCCCCTTGGGCGCTATTACCAAGGAGCGGACGCTGGAGAATGGCCTGTACCT
>JAEEGL010884933.1_pt1 | contig 22291 bp, 10 predicted proteins | sample 9134231 | NCBI WGS metagenome assembly JAEEGL01 (sample SAMN16246548, study PRJNA631951) | gut metagenome | biome: gut microbiome; feature: rumen; material: fiber-attached | host: Bos | place: Iran: Karaj | collected 2018-10 | reverse complement strand
TTGGTGAGATACGTGCTTGTCTCAGCGGAGTAGCTGTAATCACCGCGCCAATAGTCCTGCTTGGAGTAAACGAGGAAGAGTACATCGCCATAAACAAACGAGTAAGTGATACCATCAAACTGCGGCTTAACTTTGGCAGTCTGGTTGAAGGCGTTGTTGGTATTGAAGTGGTAGTTGTAGTTGAGGAGAGGAGTATCGTCATGGTTACCGTCGGTAGGAATGATAGGCATCTGCATGATGACGGGTCGGATTGACTCTTCGAACCAGCGCTCCCATTCCCACTCGGAGTTGTTCTTGGTGCCTGTTTCTACGAAGTCGCCCGGGAATACGCAGAATCGTGCATCAGGAACATTCTTGGCAAGTGCCGTAGCGCACCATTTGGCATTTTCAACATATTCTGCATCCATGATATGGCTGTCAGACATATATACGAAGGAGTATTCTCCCTGTGCCTCGTCTTTGGTGCGGAACTGAGCTATGTCGCTCCAGTGCCCGTCGTATCCTACACGCCAGGAGTATGCGGTGCCAGGAGTAAGGTTTTCTGCTATAGCCTTGTGGCTTACATAGGTGAATGCCGTCTTTTTGTCAAGTTTGGTAGCCTTGAGAATGCCTGATGACGATACGGCATAGGTGAGTGGCACGGTGGTCGTAGGTGTGGCGTCAATAGAAATTACACCTGAGCCGGTAAAGTCGTCAGCTGCGGCGTTTTCTTTAGCCACGATCTGAACCTTTCCTTCATTGACGCCTTCATTTGTAAACCAGCAGAAGGCCATACATGTAGCGGGATCTCCGTTGAAATTGGCAATCATATTGTAAGGCTCCTCTTTCCCGACGAGTTGGGCAGCGGCATCGTTCATTGCCTGTATCTTGGTGGCAATAACGGCAAGGTTGGGGGCAGTGGCACTATCGATACGTGCAGCCTCTTTAGCAGCGAGGAATGGTATCCAGCTGGGCACAGTGTAATCCTGCTGCTTGTAGATGGTATCAGCTGCAAGCACTTCTTTGGGATAAAATACTGGGGGACGTTGGTTAACCACAACAATAGCAGTAGCTGTGAATCCTCCGTCATCGGTTTTGACTGTAGCCACGGTCTTGCCAATCTTAAGACCTGTGACAGCGCCGTTTTCGTCAATATCGGCTATGTCGGGGTCTGCAATGCTCCAAGTGACCTTCTTGTTGGTGGCATTTTTGGGAGAAACAACAGCCGCTAGGCCGTCAACCTGAGCTTCTACGATGGTGAGAGTGTCAACAGTAATGGCAACTCCGGTCACTTTAACTTCCGGGGCTGCGGGGTCATATTCGTAGCAACCCACGTCAATGCCTTGTCCCTGCGGACGTATGACGCCGGCGATGTCGGTTTCAGGTGACAAGCTGCTTGTTTTTCCTTTATCAATGAGGAATGAACCGGCAGTGAGAGAGAAATCGGCTGCACGCATAGCTGCTATCTCGCCGTTATTCTTGGGCATACCCACGAATGTTGTCGGGGCGCGGAAATGAGGACCTTCGTCACCGTTGTTGTTTTTGTTGAGTGACAGACTCATGAAACAGTTGGACTCACGGCCTATGTCTGCGATGTTGTTGCTGGAGCCTCCACCGCTGATGAAATTGGGCACATCAGAGAAATCCTCTTCGCTTTGATTGCCCCAAAACACACTGTTAACAACTGCTTTTTCCGAATGTATTCCGGCAAATTCCGAACCATAGTTGTTGGCGAAAGTACAATTCATCACCAAGCCTCCGGAATTATAGACGCCTCCTGAATTAGGCCAGTCGGAGTCATCGCTGGAATTGTTATGGAACAAGCAGTTGACAATCTTGCCTGATTTGTTGTAAATCATGGCATGTTTGCCGGTATTTCCGCGGAAGATGCAGTTCTGTATTAGTGCACCTTTGTTATAGATTACACCGCCGGAGCCGTCGGAAGAGCACAACTCGAAGATAGTATTGCTGATAACAGCCGGTCTATTAGTATCTTCTATACCCACATAGATGGCACCGCCTGCGGAATGAGAGTAGCAGTTGCGGATTATACAATTGTTAATTGTCATGTTGCCGCGCATATATACGGCACTGGACGATGAGGAGTACTCGGCATTCTGCAGCGTCAAGCCGTCATAAAGAAGCGGTATGTCGCTTTCAGCTTCCGCCTTGATGATGATTTTTCCTAAGCCATTGCCGTCAAGAATGGTCTCGTACATCTCCACATTGCGTTCGCCGGTAGTAGCATTGTAGCCACCCATAATGGAGATGAATTTGCCCGACTTGACTGTCACGCGCTCGTTGTAACTACCTGCTGCGATAAACAGAGTGTCACCTGAAACACAAGCACCGAAGCCTTTAGAGACTGTCTTCATGGCTTTTGCCCATGACAGGCCGTCATTGCTGTCATTGCCTGAAGAAGCCGAAACATAGTGATTTGATGCACACACAGCCATCACAAGGCAGCATGCTGTCATAAGGGTAAAAATTCTTTTCATGTGATAGATAAGTTTGGGGGTTATTATTATTTCATCAATATTTGGCTTACACCTTATATTTTTTTTGAACTAATACCTTAATATATATACGCGAGAGGTTTCGATTCTTTCGTTTCGGAAGAATTCCGTGTGCGTCTTCCCACTGTTATCCGCTACAAAAGTATATATATTTTTGTCAAAATGAAAGAATTTTTGTTCGTAATTTTTGAAAAATGTGTATTTTCTTTAAAGACAATTTTGTAAGATATTGATAATCATCACATTGCCACTTTCGAAATGTTTCTATTTTCGAAACCTTTCGAAAATGTTTTGATGTTTCGAAATATCTACTCCGAAATATGCAAAATATGTTCGATAAGCAAGAAAACTCTAATCGTAAATGGTAAATATCAAAATAATAAATCTACTTGTGTTTTCTGCTTCTCACGATGCGCATACTGTTAAAGAGTTCTGTCGAGTTGTCGTCTTTCAGTTTGTAAGAGTCTATGAGTAGCGCTTTCTTCTTTACGGTCACTCTCGTGTAACTTGGTGCACCCGGTTGACCGAACATGCCTGTGAAAAGGTCGAAGTAATCGGGCAGATGATGAGTGTTGATGGCATCGTCCATCTCCTCTCTCGTGAGTGGGGTATAGCGTTTTGCACCGCATGTGGCACCAATGAAATACATTGTCCCGTCGCTCACGTCATATGTTCCTCCTCGTTTGCCTGTGAGGTTTTGAAGCGAGTCAACAGGCACAGTCTCCTGGTCTTTTATCGCCGTAAGAATAGGTTTCCTTGTATCAGGATCCACAGGTCCTATCACCTCATAAGTATGGTCATGTCCCTGGAGTACAAGATCCATTTCGCATTCTTTGAATACCGGCAACAGAGTCTCTCGCATGAGAGGAGTCTCTCTGTCGCGTTGGTGGTCAGAACCTGAAAACAGGTTTTTATGCACAAGTGCCACTCTGAATTTGGCTTTCGGATATTTCTTCACCTGACGGCGGAACCAACCTCCCAAATCGTCGCTGAAATATGTGGATGTCAGGTTTTCGTAACTGTAGTCTCCAAGCCAGAAGTCCTGCATCGAATATGCCATCATTAACATGTCGCCGTATTGGAAACTGTATGTTATGCCGGCAAACTGTGGTTTGACGCTCGATTCTGCATTGAAACTGCTGTCTGTGTTGAAGTGATATGTGTAGTTCAATAGCGGACTGTCGTCATGATTGCCGTCTGTAGGAACAATAGGCATCTGCATCACAACCGGATTCAGCGCTTCTTCAAACCAGCGCTCCCATTCCCATTCTGAGTTGTATTTTGTGCCAGTGTCAACAAAATCACCTGGGAAAACGCAGAATCTTGCTTTTTTCTCATCTCGTGCCACGGCTTCTGCACATCGCCTTGCTTCGTCAATATACTCGCGGTTTTGCAGATGGCTGTCTGTCATATATATGAACGAAAAGTCTCTTTGATGTCTGTCCTCCGTACGGAAGTGCGCAATCTTGCTCCAGTGATCCTTGTATCCTACACGCCATGAATAAGCACTTCCCGGTCGCAGGTTCTCTGCTATCGCCTTATGACTTTCATATACAAACGATGTGTGTTTGTCCATCTTCGTGGCTCTTATGAGTCCTGATGTCGATATGGCGTAATGCAATGGTACTGTAGTCGTTACGTTGGCATCTATCGTTATCACTCCTTTGCCTTTTTCAAAATCTGCGGCAGTTGCATTCGCTTTCCGTATCAGTTGCACTTTGCCTTCTCTCACTCCTTCGTTGGTAAACCAGCAGAATGCCATCCGCCTCTTAGGATCACCGTTTATATTGGCTACCATGCAATACGGATTCTCTTTGTCTTCCAGTTGCTTGATCGCCTCCTGCAGAGCTTTCAGATTCGTTTCCGATGAGTCTTTTCTTGCTGCCTCTTTTGCTGTCAGGAATGGTATATAACTCGGCACGGTATAGTCCTTCATCCGGTATTTGGAGTCGGCTGCCAACACATCTTTGTGGATGATTACCACAGGCTTCTTCCTCACTACTATCACCGCTCTGTCTTTCTTCCCACCGTCTGTGCTCGTCACTTCGGCTATTGCCGTGCCAACGCTCATTCCTTCTATAGTTCCGTCTTGAAGAATTCTTGCTGCAGAGCCTTCTGCTATCTTCCACTGCATCCGCTTGTTGTCTGCATCCTGTGGCATAACTATAGCGTGCATCTGCGTGGTTGATTCTTCATCCACGTATACCGTATCCTCTATTATGTCAATAGTACTTACCCTTGCTTGTCGTTTCTCATAATCGTATGCTCCGGCTTTGCCGGCAAGAGGTGATGCTTCGCTCAGCGTATAGTCGGCTGCCAACACCATCGCCATCTCTCCCTTGCTCGTAGGCACTCCTGCAAAACTTGTAGGATATCGGAACTTAGGACCGCCTTCCGCATTGTTGTCGCTGTCCAGCCATGGTTCTGCATAAAACCATTCCTCAAACCCTTCGTTTGCGAAGTTGGTATGTTTTCCCGAACTGCTCTCGTCCGATACGTAGTTGGCAGGATCCACAAAACCGTTTTCCGACATGTTTCCCCACATCACGGTGTTCTCAACCGTACTCTCTGAATGTATTCCTCCGTATCGGTCGCCATAGTTGTTGACGATAGTGCAATGATCCACTATACCGTCAAAATTGGCCACACCTCCGGCATCCGGCCAGTAATGACCTGTAGCGCTGCAGTTGTGTATGAGGCAATACTCCAGTCTGGCGCCTAGAGCCGATGCTTCCGCCAGATCGCCTTTGATAAGCACTCCTCCGCTTTGTTCTCCGCTGCATGCGCGAACCGTGCAGTGCCTCATAGTGATGGTTCCTGCCAGAAGTGCAGCGCCTCCCTGCTTGTTGTGGTGTGCATTCTGTAGCACGAATCCTTCTATCAGAGTGGGCAATTCGCAGTTGCCGTCTTCTTTGCTTATCAGTCTCGCGTCTAGACCTGTGCCGTCAAGTATAGTGCCTGCTTCACCTATCAGATTAACTCCGTCTTTCAAGTTGATTACCTGATTGTAAACTCCTGCCGACACAAACACGGTGTCGCCTGCCGATGCGGCATCGATAGCCTCCTGGATACTTCCGTTTGCAGTTACATGCATGTTCCCTGCACTTGAAATAAGTGCAAAGCACAGCATTATACTGCCGATGAACTGTCGTTTCATAGATTGATCTCTTGTCCTAGCAGAGTGTATTGTCTGCCATTTGGAAACATTATTATGATTTGTCCGTTTTGTATGCTTTTCTTGGCCGTATGGTTTATGGTTGCAGTGATGCTGTTTAGTGCGGTATATGGATCTGTCGTGCACCATTGTGCTGTCTCCTCTGCTGTCGACCAGTTGTCTCTGTCATCGCGTGCAAAGGCTGCATAGTAGTAGGTCTTGCTTGTATCCGAACCTGTGTCTGTCACCCTTTCGGCTTTGCCTCTATATACTTCTGTTCCGTCGGTTGGAGAGGTCGGAAAACTGTCGTCTTTTCTCAAAACCACAGTCTCTGCAAAGTCCGGTGCAGGGTTGATGTCGCCGCTCACCTGTATGTCGTCCAAATAGAATGTTCCTGCTGCAGTGCTGCCTGTCGAGATCGAAAAGGAGATGCATTTCACTCCCTCCATCTGGTTTCTCGTGTCGCTGTTGGTGTACCATGTGAAAGCCGAGAGGTTCCTCATGTTTACGGAATATTCTTGCCATGTCGCAGTCTTCAGGGTTATATCCTCTGTATACCACCAGTCCTCATGCCCCGATGACATGTTTTTGCATACCAGTCTAAGAGGGGTGCTGGTCCCGTCTCCTTTCATCCTAAAGGAAAGTGTCGGAGTCTGACTCATGTTCAAAGGCTCGCTAAAAACCAGATTGGCGGCCGAGGTCTTCCATGCACCTGTTATGTTGTAGTCGGCTTTCAGCGCATTGTCGCTCAGCGCCAGTTTCATCGTAGCGCCATCCTCTTCTTCTGCTTCCATTCCTCCCAGTCCATCAGAGAAATCTGCCAGCATATTGCTCAGATGAACTGGTCTCGTAGGGTTTCGCCATTCCACTACATAGTGTTCTCCGTCAGCAAAACCGGTCAGTTTGTTGGGTGCGGGAGGTGGGGTAGTGTCGTCCATCAGAGTGATAGCAAGCGGCATCTGTCCTAGATATGTCTTCCCTCCTGATGTAACTGCGGCATATACGTAATACTGTCCTTTGGGAAAGATGTTGCGTGTCTGCCAGGTAAGGCGGTCGGTGGTCAGGTCTTTGGCAATCAGTGTCATTCCGTCGGTTGTTGTCTTGTCTCCGCTCTGAGAGTAATAAAGCGATACTTTCGCATCTTTGTTCGGATCGAATACCGACCATGTCAGTTTCACCGAGTCTTCGGTTGCCGTACCAGTGTTCGGAGAAATGAATGCTACCGAAGGAGTTATCACTTCGTTGTCGTGCATGAACTTGTATGTATAGAATACTGTGCCAACCGAGTCGTATGCCGTCAGGTTGATCTCCGATGCATCGGCTGCCATGTCAAGAGTGGAGAAGCATGAAACCTTGCGGTAGAACATCGAGTATTGGAAGTCTTTCAGTTGTTTCTGCTGGTCATAGTTGGCATTTCGTCCGCATCCGGGACGAACATAATGCACTCCGTCTTTATACAGATGCTCAAACGAGTGATCGTCGCCCGATAATGCTATTATGCGTTTGCCTTTTGCTGCATATTTCTCAAGTAGCGGAGCAAACTGTTTCGGCTCTTCCGACCACTGACCGTGATAACCCGTTGTCCACATTCCTACGTGGTGGCATACTATGATCCATGGTCGTGTGCAGGCATTCAGCATCGAGTCTGCCCATTGGTATTGTTTGCTGCCGGGCATGAAATCGGGCGATGACTCGTCGCCGTTCAGGTTTACTATGATAACGTCTGCATTTCCGTATTCGAAGTGGAAATACGATTCTCCTCTCGGGTCAGTCACCGGATCTTCCGGAGTGCCGTGCGAGAACTGGTGGAAATAGTCGTAGAACGACGACCAGCGGTATCCTCTCGGGTCACCTGTCTCATGATTTCCCGGCGATGACATAACGGGCACTTGTGCCAGAAACTTCTGTCCTGGAGTGAAATAATAGCCGTTCCAGTTGCGGTCGTTGCCTTTGCTGCTTACAAAATCGCCGTTCATGAGTGCTATGTCAGGATCGAGAGCGCAGATGAAGTCCTGCTGGTTCGACCAGTTGTTGCATGAGTTGCCGTGAATATCCGAAATCGTGTAAATGCGGTATGCTGTGCCGGGTAGGGGAGCTGTCTTCGTGGAACAAACCATGTCAAAACGTTGTTTCTTGCTGCCCACTGTGAAATAATAGCGTGTAAACGGTTCCAGACCCGTCAGTGTAACCACGTGCACATAGCCTTCGCCTTCCACGTTCCAACCGTCTGAAGATATTATCTCGTGGTCCAGATTCGATGCATCCGTGCCGTATTTCACCACAGCTTCGGTTGCTTCAGTCTCTTCCGACATCTGCCACAATACTTTCACTGAGTTGGTTGTAGGAGCCATGCTGTATGGCTTTTTGTATGGAATATACGGATCGTTGGAGGTGTCGTAATTCTCTGTCGACACTCCCCATCGCGGATCACCCAGATTGCTTCCGTCAGTGCCTGCACCCACAGCAGGAGAGTTCTTGTACAGCATGAAATTGCCTTCGCTGGCCCCCACAAAACGCGGATTGGCGTTGCTCACTTTGGTGGAACTGTATCCTGAGCCGTATACCGAAGCATTGCACGATATACAGTTGCTGATAGCGGATTCCGAACCGTACAGACAGAATCCTTTGTTGGCGGCCACCTCTATGGCATTCATGAAGATGCTGTTTGTCACCTGAGCTCCGTTTATGTTGGCGAGATAGATAGCGCGTGTGTCAGTCGAGTTGTAGAATGTGCAATGATCTACTATGCACGAACTGATGGTTGTTCCTTCTGCCGAATTTATGTATAATAATCGTGCAGTTCCTTCCTTTCCTCCGTCGAAAGTGGAGTTCGTGATGCTTAAGTGATTTACCTGCTTTTGTGCTGTAGATGCCTCTATTCCTCTTGCTCCTGCCACCATCAGGAAGAGGCAGTTGTCCACCGTCAGTTTGTCAACATAAGGAGTCTCTTGGCTTGCATCATACACTCGTATTGTTCTGCTTGTATAGCCGCTGAATGTGCAGTTCTTTGCTGTCAGATCGAATGGCGCACTGCCGGGAACAAGTCGCACTGCTTCTGTAGTGCTTCCTTCCATAATAAGGCCGTCAAGTGTGAGGTCACTTTTGGCCTCTATGCGTGCTGCCATTTTCAGAACAGGTTTTGCATTCTGTGCAGCCATTATGCATATTGCTCCAGCCGGTTTTATCGAACTGTCCTCGTCGTATGTGCCGTCTGCAAGCACCAAGGTGTCACCTGCTGAGGCTTCACTTACTGCTGTATACAGCGTATTGGTTCCTGGCGAGACGTTTGTCTTTGTGGCAAATGCCATTGTGGTTGCTGCTATGGCAACTACCAATGTAAGAATAGTCCTTTTCATGTTTTGGATGTATTTGAGGGTTAATTTTTTTGGGGGAAAGCGGCGGGCAAATATGTAAGAAATCACATACATATACTCTTGCTCTTTTTCCACCGCAAATATACGGAATATTTTGAATATCTTCAAAATAAAAAACATGTTTTCCGGCATTTTTCACATGGTTTATGTGCTAAATGGCTGAAAATAAGTGCAATAATCCGTATACTTGATGGCATTTTTCGCTTTCATTAGGTTTCGAAAAATAGTATTTTTCAGACTTTTGTTGTTTCTCATTTTTTTTGTTGACAAAAAACCACTACCTTTGCATGCAAAATAAAACATGTTTGATATGAAAAAGTTACTTTCTTATGCATTGGCAACGCTTATGCTTGTTGCATGCACCAATAGTGAGAAGAATCTGCAAAAAAATGCAGAAAAACTGTGTAAGTTCATTCCTGATCCCGAATGTCTGCAAAAGTCTGAGGCTTATATGACGGAAGACTTCTATTCTGTTGTGGAGGAAATGGTTTCGTTGCCTGATTTCGAACCTGTGGTTCACCAGTGGGAATTCTATTTTGTTACTGCCGATGGTACTCCTGTCGCCAATAGTGCTTGCGAAGTCCTCTCTGTCGATTTGAAAGACGATACTCATGCCGTAGCAACTATCCGCGTGTCTCCGCAAGATGCTGATTATGAAGCAGAAGAACACTCTCTCGTTATGCAAAAGCAGGATGGAAAATGGTTGATTGCCGATTTCGACGATACAAAGCAATTTTGCATGAATTATATCGATAACTACAATAAGGAGTTAGCTACTCGCACAGCTATTGGCGACTATCTTACAAAAGAAATAGGCGTCAACTATCTTCAGGGTGAGCTTTGTATCCCTGTCGTTATCATTGTGGCAGCCGAAGAAATCGACTCTCTTAGTGCACGGGTTTGGGGCGACTATTGGGTAGACTGGTATAACCTTTCCGGCGATACACTCTTTACCGTATCTGGTGGCGACCATCCTGGATGTTTCTCTATTACCAAACAGGGTGAAGATCTGAAAGTCACTGCTTTCGAGCAGACTGTCGATGGATCTGGCAATCTGGAAAGTGCAAAACGCATCTTTGGCAATCATTACGATGTTTATCACAATATCCAATCCAATCAGGATGTGCGCGAAGCATTCCGTCGCGAAGCTATTCGTGAGTATGTGAAACGCAATAATCTTCAGGTCCGTTGTTACAAGGACTTCGGTTGGGATGCTGTGCAGTTGTTTGCTGAATAATCCAAACACCATAATATCAATGAAAAAGTTTTTTGCGTGTCTGCTGGCAGCGCTGAGTGCTGCATGCTCAGTTAAGTCCAAACCTCTGCCTTCCGCTCAGTATGAAGAAGATGAGTTCCTAACCAAAAGCGGCAAGATAGTTCGCTTCTCCGCTCTTATGCACTCCTGCATCCGTATTCAGTTCGACGGCAAGGAGATACAGATCGACCCTTGTTCGCAACTTGGAGATCGTACTGTTGATTATGCGGCGTTTCCCAAAGCCGACTTCATCATTGTCACCCATGAGCATCACGACCATTATGATGCTGCTGCCATCCGTTTGCTATCTGATGATCATACACAATTGGTGATGAACTCTCGTTGTGTAGAGATGTTCGGATCAGGTAAGGCAATGGCTAATGGCGACATGCTTCAACTTGCCGATGACATCACTCTTCAGGCAGTGCCTGCTTACAATACTACCGAAGGACATCTGCAGTTCCATCCCCAAGGACGCGACAACGGATATATCCTCACTCTCGACGGACTGAGAATCTACATTGCAGGCGACACCGAGGATATCACCGAGATGCAGGATATACAGGATATCGACATTGCTTTTCTGCCTTGCAATCAGCCATATACGATGACGGTTGAGCAACTCCTTCGTGCAGCTAAACTCATCCACCCGAAAGTGCTCTTCCCGTATCACTATGGTCAAACCGATCTGACTTCTGTTCCTGCCCAACTTCAGGGTGAAAACATCGATGTCAGAATCCGACACTACGAATAACCCGTAGCAACTTTTTTAATACTGAAAAAATCAATGACACGCAAGGAAACAATCATAGCGGCAATCCTGTTGATCTCTTTTGGCACAAGTATGCACTTTGTGCATCATTTGCCGTTCTTCAATCATTATATGGGGTATATCTTCCCGGTTACCGAGAGTGTAATGGCTCATATGAAGATGGTGTTCTATCCTATGCTTTTGCTGAGTCTGTATCTCTGCATCACCCGTCGTGATATTCACGAGATAGGAGCACCTGTTCTTGGTGGTCTGGCAGTTATGCCGCTTATAGTGGTTGCCTTTTTCTCTTATTGGGTGTTTGTGCATCACGAGTTGATGCTCTTGGATATTGTCGTTTATATCGCCTTCATGATAGGTGCATTGCATTTCGCCAAACGATGGCGTACATCTCCTTTTGTGCGGCGTTATTGGCTTTTGTGGATCGTACTCATCCTGTTTGGCATTGTTGCCATTGGTGTTCTGACCTACCACTCGCCTGATTGGATTATTTTTGCTGATTTGGGTTAAAGATATGAACTGGCCTATTATCATCATTGAAACCGTTGTTCTTACTCTTGCATTCACTGCCATGATTCTCATTCCTTTGGTGAAGAATCCTGTGTGGTGGATTGCTGACTATCCCAAGGATATTCAGGAGGAGTATTTCAAAACACATGAGCGTATTCCTTCCGAGTTTTTCTCTCCCACCGTTTTGCTGAAAAAAGGTATGGCTCTCCTTATTGCCCTTGCTTTGCTGCTTCTGGTGGTATGGTTGGCAGGGGCATACGATTTCTGGTCGGCTCTCGGAGTAGGGTATGGCATATGGCTTTTTATCGACTGGTACGATTGCTTCTTTCTCGATTGGGTGCTTTTCGCAAACATGCGTTCAGTTCGCTTGCCGGGCACTGAACATATGGATGCCGCCTATCATCAGAAGAAATACCATTTTGTGCAGTCCTGTTGGGGTATGCTTATAGGTCTGATTCCCTGCCTTGCAGGTGCTGGCATCTATGCGTGGTTGTTTTGCTAAATCTCTATATTATGACATAGCTGTATCGTTAAAGTTGAGTTTAGTCCTCCGAAAACGCTTGTACTCGTGTAACTTATAGTAATAATCAGTGTGCGACGATTTGAAAAGGACATGTTTTTATTATTTTTGCTTTTGAAGGCTTTTAATCTTTATTAGGACACTATTGATATTATGACTCCCAAACTTCTCTTTCAAGCCTTTGCCAAGTTCTTTGTGGGATTGATTCTCGTCGCAGTTTTGCTTTTCCTTCCTGCGGGTACTCTCTGTTTTTGGCAGGCATGGCTTTTCATCGGCATATTGTTTGTACCTATGCTTATTGCTGGTGTTGTGCTTATGATTCGCCAACCCGAGTTGTTGCGTAAACGATTGGATGCTAAAGAAGAGCAACAGGAGCAACGTTGGGTAGTGGCATTAAGCGGTTTTCTTTTTGTTGCGGTTTTTGTTGTTGCCGGTCTCAACTTCCGTTTCGGTTGGTTTCTGTTGCCTGATTGGGTAGTATGTGTTGCAGCTGTTCTGTTTCTTGCAGGATATGTTATGTATGCCGAGGTTATGCGTGAGAATGTGTGGCTCTCGCGTACTGTCGAAGTGCAAGAGAATCAGCAGGTTGTCGACACGGGTCTGTATGGTGTTGTCCGCCATCCCATGTATGCAGCCACTCTCCTTATGTTCCTCTCTATGCCGTTGGTTCTGGCCTCTCTTTGGTCGTTACTTTTGATTCTTCTGTATATCCCCATCATAGCTCTCCGCATTCGCAACGAAGAGCATGTCCTCGAGCGCGACCTTGCCGGTTACAAACAGTACAAAACCCGTGTCCGCTACAAACTGATCCCCTTCATTTGGTGATCTTACCTCCGCATACTTCGTATTCTTATTCCCCTCTCTTCGGAAGTGGGGCTAGGTGTGAGGTCTCATACCTGTAATCTAGAGCCGCATGGCACTTTTCACTTTTCACTTTTCACTTTTCACTCTTCATTCTTCATTCTTCATTCTTCGTTCTTCATTGCGCTATGCGCCATGCGCCATGTGTAACCCATATCCCATTACCCATATCCCCACATGGTCATTTTACTTAGATTATAATTAATTAAAAATTAATTTGGCACTTTAAAAAAAATATTGTACTTTTGCAACGCAATATGTGCCAATGAAAAATATTATTCATTTGAGAATAGAACGAGCGCTTAGTTGAGACGAAAACTGGAAATATTGTTAAGCGTGCTGATGTTTGTATTGCTTCCTGCTCACGCAGAAGAATCAGCGGCATTACCAGAACCCGACCGCATGGCAGACGATTTCGTAACAGTAAGCCTCCTCGTCGCTGAACCGGGTGATGTGATGTATGCCGTATTGGGACATGCTACCATTCGTATGCAATGTCCATACTATGGGTTGGATTATGTGTTTTCGTATGAGAGTGAAGCGATCCCACGTAGAGTTCTTTCATTCCTAATGGGACGACTTCAAATGGGTATGACTGCTATACCAACGCAGAATTATTTGGACGAATATGCTGTGGATAACCGAGGTATTACCGAGTATGTCCTCAATCTCAAACCTGAGCAAAAAACTGAATTATGGCGAGTGCTCGACAATACGGCATTGGAAGGAATGGATAAACCCTATGATTATATAAAAAACGGATGTGCTGTATCTTGTATACATGCTTTGAGACAAACTCCCGGACTTAAAATAAAATACAATATTCCGGAGGAGATAAAAAAACTGACAATTAAAGAAACTTTCTACAAATATGCTCACCCAGGTTGGGATAGGTTCTTTGTAATAAGTATTGCCGGGGGAGTGGTGGATGATATTGATTTCCCTCAAATGGAGAGACTGATTGCTCCTCGTGAGTTGGCGGATATATTTGAGAATTCAACAATTGAGGGGCGTCCGCTGGTGATGGAAAAGCATGAATTGCTTTCCAACGAAGAACGTGTCTATACGTGGTTCACGCCTTTGATATTTGCAATATTATTGCTGTTTTTGTCAATAGGGAATTTGTTTGTGGGGAAAAACTACTTTGATTACGTTGTACTGGCATTGGAAACAATAGTTGGATTACTGATAACATATTTGGTATGTTTCTCATCGCTTTGTGCGACCGAGTGGAATTGGTTGATTATACCTTTCAATCCCTTGCCGTTGATATTCTGGAAGTGGCGCGATAAGTGGGGAATATGGTATGCTGCTTTGATAGTAGTATGGTGCATCGCAATGCTCTGCGCTCCACACTTATTAGTGGAGTATGCACATTTGGTGTTTGCATTGGCTTTCGCAGTAATGCTGTCGAAGAGCGCATTCCGCAAATATGTGCTAAACAAGAAATAAATGTAAATGAATAAGATAAAACATAATTATAAGCCTATGAAACGAGGTTTAATATATCTGGGAATGACAATGCTATCAGTGTTGCTGCCGGTTGAGGATGTATGGGCAGGTCATAGCACGCATTATGGAAAAGCTGTTCTCCAGACTACAGGTCATGGAACGGTTTACCTATCAACTTCTTCTTCAGTTAAAGAAGGAGGCTCTGAGTCGGCTGCAACGGCAGGTTCTCAGTCCGCTATTTTATGGAACTGCGCGGGAAGTAGTAGTGGTGATAGTAAAACATATTATGCATTCGCCACTCCAAGTACAGGCTATTACTTTGCAGGATGGTCGAAAACTTCTGGAAATACAGATTTGGGAAATGCAAATCCCTATACAGCTTCTCCCACGAGCGCATCTTCTACAACTAGTAGTGAGCCAACTGTTACTACTTGGTATGCTAAATTTAATAGCGTTACAGTTTCATCCGTTTCTCCGGCATCAGTTTCGGGAATGGCCTATAATCCTCAAACCTCATGTGGTGATTATGTCGGAACTTTGAATTTTGCAACTGCTCAAGGTAGTAGCATAAATGATTATAGAGTTACGGCTTCAACGACCTCTGGCTCAGGAACTTTTACTGCTACACTTGATTCGTGGGCGAATAATAATGCTATAGTTTCTTACAAATTTGTTGGAAATGGATATTATGGGGGTGGTACAAATGGCTCTCGTGTAAATGTTGGGTCAATTACTTTATTGTCTCTTGGCGCTGAATCTTCTAAGAGTGCTTCAATAACTTATACTTTTCCAGATATAGAGATATCCAATGGAAGTTCAGAGACAATCTCAACTTCGCCGACTGATGCTAAAACCGGTATTGCTACTTTCCCTGTTAAATATGCAGATAATAAAAATGATTTCTTAACCCCTACATTTAGTTCTACTTCAGGAGGAACATGGGAAGTTAATTCTGTAGAGTGTTCTATCTCTGATGCTACCACCGGTACTGGCATTGTGACCGTTAATTATACATTTACGCCATCTGGTGAGATAGGCTCTTATTCCGCTACACTTACGCTACAGGGAACTACGAATGCAGGTTCTGCTAGCAAAACCTTAGCTATATCTGCAGATGTTGAAATCCCGAGCGTAAATGAAGCTGCGGTTATTTCCAATGGCGAGCGAACAGAGTATGCAACACTTGTTGAGGCTATCGCGGTTGCGAATACTCTCAATACAAATCCTACGGTTCAAGTGTTGAATAACAATGCCAATCTGACATCTACTCAACAGATTGCTAAATCCATGACTTTGGACCTAAACTCATATCGAGTTAGTGCAACACTTACGAGCTCTTTTAAAGATGTATTCAATGTAAATGCAGATGATGTTACTTTCGTATTAACGGATTCACGCTCCGGCGGTGCAATTAATGTTTCTGCAAATGTAAATGCTGCTCTCCATGTAATAAATGTTGCCAAAGGAAACTTCTTGATGACAAAAGGAAATGTTATCATTGTAAATGAGAATGCTCAATCTTATGCAATTAATGGTGCGGCAGGAACATCAATTACTATTTCAGGAGGTATTCTTAATTCAACAGCAATCTCTAAAGCTTATGGTATTTATTCTGCCGGAAAAATGACGTTGAATGGACCTACTGTAAATGCAACAACAACGTCAGCAGCAGAGGCTTATGCTGTTTATAGTAATGCTGTTTTGTCAGGAGATTTAGAAGATGCTAGTGATTTGCCGACAACAATACTTGGTGGAACATTTAATGCTACTGCCGCAACTACCACTGCGTATGCATTAAGAGTTAAGACTTATGCCGCAGTAAATAATGGCACATTCACTGCAAATGCAGGCACATATTTGGCACGAGCTGTATTCGTAGAAGGAGGAATACTTGGTGTGCGTAATGGTGTGTTTAATGCAATTGCTGCGACAGAACAAGCTCATGCTATTCAAATCGCTAATGGTGCGAAAGCTATAGTATATGGCGGTACGTTTAAAGGAGAACTTACTGCTGTTACGGCTGCAAGTAAGTATGCTACTGGTGCACATGTAACAAGCGGTGGTGAATTGGAAGTTTCAGGTGGTACGTTTGAAAGCGTGATAGGAGGTTCTGGTACAACAGAACTGCAAGAATATGCTTGTGGCATATACCTACCTTCAGGTAGTAAGGCAAATATATCAGGCGCTACTATAAAAGCAGCTATTACCAATGCGAAGATGAAAGGTGCGTATGGTATAAACTCGGCAACGACTAATCCAATTTCTATATCTAATAGTAGTATTATTGTAGATAGCAAATACAATAATGTTTATGGTATTAATATCAGTAATACTCAATTAACTCTAAGAAATTCTTCTGTGACTGTAAACAATCTGGGAAATGAAAATTATGGTTTGTTGATGTCAGGAGCAACTTCTAAAGCAGAATTGATAGAATCCTCTTTTATTAACAATGCAACAGGCACTGGAGTATATGGAGTGTATGTTAATGGTGGTGTGGAAGATAATACGCTTGTAGCAACAGATTGTTCATTTACTGCATCTGCTCATTCATCAGCTAGTGCTAATGCGGCAAGTAATATGATGATTGTTAGAGTCCAACCAGCTGGAAAAAATGTGCTGCTGAAGAATACTACTATTACAGGAAATGCAAATCTTACTTATAGTACGAATGCATACGGTGTATATAATGCATCAACAAGTAGAATAGATATTGATAATTGTGATATAAGTATTTCATCTGTTCAAAATAATGCGTATGCATTCTTTATGGGAAATGCCGGTAGTCAGCTGAATGTTAGTTCTGGAAGATTTAAAGCAAATGCCACCACAACAAAAGCTCCTATCAATGCGACTGCAAGTGCAGGGAATGTTTATTTCTATGGAGGTTATTTCGATACTAATACTAATCTCGCGAAGTATCTGCCAGAGAATTATAGTTTGCTAGATTTGCCTAATTCCGCGACTGAGTATAATAATGGCTATAGATATTATGTAGGACCAACATCTTCTTCAAATGCTCCAGTCTGCAAAATTGGTTCCGTTGGATATAGTACTTTGGAGGCTGCATTAGAATTTGTAAATCAAAATAGCGGATCTTCATATACAATTATAATGGTCGCAGATTACACATTGCCTGCAGGTGATTATATTTTGCCAGCCAAGGCAACATTGCTGTTGCCTCGTAATTCATCTCAAACACAAGCGATAGGAGCATCTGCATCTACAACGACATCAGGAACTACTCCTTCCTTATATAGGAAACTGACCTTTGCGAGTGGAGCAAATCTGACGTGTTTGGGAACAATAGAAACAAGTGCACAACAAAAAGCAAATGGACAATATGGGGCAAATGTAGGAATGGCCTCAGGTCCTTATGGCCAAATTCATCTCCAGGAAGGCTCGCACATAGATCTGGAGAATGGGGCTAAATTGTATTGTTGGGGATTTGTAACTGGAAAAGGAACAATTAATGCAAAAAAAGGTTCATTGTCGTTAGAGGGATTCCAGTTGGGAGATTGGTGCGGAGGTACAAATGCAAGTACTCTACTCGGTAATAGTCAGAGGGTATTCCCTATTACTCATTATTTCTATCAGAGTATAGAATGTCCAATTACATACAGACCTGGTTCAAGAGCACTTGGCTCAACGCACGTAAATGTTTCTCTTGCAGGAACTGTAGGTCAAGATGCAATAGCATTGGTTGGAACTTCCGGTTCAATGTTTATTATGGATGACAATGATATGAGTGCTGACACCTGGGTGATGAAAGATTATGATGAGAGCAAAGATCAGTGTGTTTGGACAATAAATAGTGGCGCTTCTATTGGCAATCTTAAAATAAGTATCAGTGGTTATAATATGAACTCTGAAGATTACGATTTGCCGATAACAACAAATATGTCGATAGTGTTAAACTATGGAGATATGAGTATAGGACAAGATGCTGTATTTCTTCCCGGTTCTAAAATGATCGTTAATAAAGAAGGACGGCTCCTTATTAATGGTGTTAAGGTTTGTGTTTATGATGCCACTGATTGGGCAAATACTAAAATCTATAGAGCAACTTATTCTCCTTCATGGGGAACTTCTAATCCTCGATCAACAACACCTGTAGATTCTGAATTCTTTTTGCATGGAAAAGTTGATATTAGAAATAATGGCGGTTTATATACGACTGCAAATGGTGCCAATATTCATTCTACTAACCCGGATGCTGGACAGGTTATTTATACATCAGCTTCTCAAGGAAATAAAACGAGTTATTATTTACAACAAGGTGGAACAACAAGAACTGAATTGACTGTAACCCCCGCTAAATTGTTAAATGGCGATAATTCTTATACGGAGTCATCTGGAACCTCGGCTGGATCATCGTTTATTTATAAAGATGATGTATGGGTGAGAGTGTCAACAAACGGATGTTTTAAAATAGAAACTATAAATGGTGTTGAACATAGATATGCAAATCCCGGGGATTTTCTGGAAGTAGTTCAAAATCCTGATTATTCATATAAAGATGATTTAACAGGGACTAGATTCTTCGTGTGGGATGCAGATTGCTATTGGTGGGAAGTGGAAACAACACCAACAATAGAGGGATATTACAAATCTGTCACCGCTGATCACAATGGGAAATATAATTATTATGAATATGATAGTTCTTCCAATTGTTGGAAGGTAAAAACTGTTAATATCTCATGGAATGTAAATGGCACAATAACAAATTATACGTGTGGTTATGGAACTCATCCTCAATGGTTGGGTGCTACTCCCTCAAAAACAGGAAATGCAACGACATATTATACTTGGGCTGGTTGGACTGCTAATGGAACTACTTACAGTAATGATGGTTTGCCAGAAGTAACATCTAATGTCACGTTTACGGCAGCGTTTGAGACCCACAAATACCAATATAATATTACATTTTGTAATTATGATGGAATAGTATTAAGTAATTTGCGTTATGATGTTGAATCGATCCCTGTTTATGAAGGTGAAACACCTACTAAAGTGTCCTCTGTAAGTAAAGAATATGTTTTTAACGGATGGAATACTAAGATAGATGGTACGGGTACATCTTATCCTTTAGGAGTAGCATTACCTGCTGTAACATCTGCTGGTGCAACATATTATGCACAATTCACTGATAGGACAAGACAGTATCATATAACATTTAGTAACTATGATGGTACCTTGTTATACGAATACGATGAAGACTATGGAACAACTCCTACATATGGAGGTCCAACCCCAGTCCATGCTTCTGATGCATTTTATACATATGCTTGGGCGGGATGGAATCCTTCACTTTCCACTATAGAAGGAAATCAAACATATGTTGCAACATATAATCCAGTAGCGAATGAATATGATATCATTATCAATCCTTCTGAGAATGGTAGTGTTGTCGCTGATAAAGCAACTTCACCTCAGAATGAGACGATTACTCTCACAATAACTCCAGAAGAAGGTTATGAACTTGCGGTGCTTAGTGTAAAACAAGGAGCTAATGACATTGTCGTTACAAATAATACGTTTATAATGCCTAAGGGCGATGTTGTTATTTCTGCAACTTTCCAAAAGAAACATTATAATATCACGATTGAGTCTGCTACTAATGGTAGTGTAAGTGTTGCTGAAACAAGTGTTGTTTGGGGAGAAACGATTGCTATCACTAATACTCCTGCAGATGATTGTTATGAACTAGAGACACTGACAGTTATGCAGGGTGAAACCCCAGTTGCAGTATCCGACAATAGTTTCACAATGCCTCAGGGTGATGTTACTATTAGTGCAACATTCGGGCGAAAACAATTTACCATTACATTCAAGCCAATGAATGGCGACGCTGATGTTGTTCTGACAGTCGATTGTGGCGATACTCCATCGTACGGTACTGAACCGGTGAAACAAGCCGATGCACAATATACTTATGAGTTCCAAGGATGGGATCCGGCATTAAGTGCTGCTAATGCAGATCAGACATATACTGCTATATATACGCCGACTATTCGCACCTACACCATCACTTGGAATATCGACGGAGTTGAGACAACCGAGCAGTTGGCATACGGAGCTACACCTTCGCATGAGAATCCCTCTAAAGAGGCCACTGCACAATATACATATACCTTTGCTGGCTGGACACCAGAGATCGCATCAGTCACTGGTGATGCAACATACACTGCTAATTTTACTCCGACTACACGTACTTATGCCATTACTTGGCAGATGGATGATGGTGCCGTTATAGAAATAACTCAAGTGGCATATGGAATTACACCCTCTTATGCAGATGCCACCAAAGACGCAACTGCTGAATATACCTACACATTTGCAGGTTGGACTCCCGAAGTTGTAGCAGTAACAGGTGATGCAACATATAAGGCTACCTTCACAAGTACAAAGAACAAGTATACCATCACATGGAAAAATTATGACGGTTATGCACTGAAGACTGAGCAAGTTGAGTATGGTGTAGTACCGGAATATTCAGGTGATACTCCTACTAAGCCTTCAACCGATACTCACTACTATGAGTTCAGTGGCTGGACTCCTGAATTTGTTGCGGTTACAGGCGATGCCGAGTATACTGCTACATTCGAGGAAAAACTGATTGAGGACTTTACTATTACCACTATAGCTGCTGATGATCATGGTACTATAACCGGTGGCGGAACTTATAAGATGGGAACAACAATTTCTCTTGCAGTAACTCCTGTCGATTGCTATGAGTTCACGAAGTGGTCTGACGGTAATACCGACAATCCTCGTACTGTGGTTGTCACGGGTGATGCTACATACACTGCAGAATTCAATATTATAAAATATACACTGTCTGTAGAGTCGGCGGATAGCTCACAAGGTAGTGCAACAATTACAAATCCGTAAAAACTAATAAACAAAAATATTAACAATCTAAAATTTTCAACAATGAAAAAAGTATTTTCTTTTATTCTGATGGCTGCGGTTGCTATCGGAGTAGCAAATGCACAAACAACAACTGTAACTGTTGATTGCGGCGGTAGTGCAAAAATCACTGCAACACCTGAAACAGGTTATCACTTCCTAAAATGGAATGATGGTACTACTGATTACACAACCAACCCGCTTGAGTTGACAAACATTCAGGCAGATGCTACGTACAAAGCATTTTTTGAAATCAACACTTACACCATTACGTTCAAAAACTGGAATGGTGAGGTTCTTCAGTCGGGTACTTATAATCATGGTGATGCTGTTACTGCTCCTGAGGCAGCTCGTCCTGCTGATGCTCAGTACACCTACACATTCGATGCTTGGACTCCAAACGTGAACTACACGGCAGAGGCAGATGCTGAGTATACTGCTACTTACACTCAAACTGTCAACAAGTACACCATTACATTCGTGAACTGGGATGGTACAGTGCTCCAGTCTTCGAAGGTTGCCTATGGCGAAGTTCCTGCATATGAAGGAACTCCAGTTCGTCCTGCTGATGATCAGTATACCTACACATTCGCTGGTTGGGACGTTACTCCTGTTGCTGTTACTGCCGATGCTACTTATACTGCAACATATAGCACCACAACAAATACTTACACTGTTAACTTCGCTGCTGAAAACGGTACCATCACCGGTGCTACCGATGGCACATATGGATATGGTACAACTTTGACATTCACTGCCGCTCCTGCAGAATGCTACAGGTTCGTTAAGTGGTCGGATAATGTTACTACTGCAGAACGTACTGTAACCGTAACCGGCAATGTTACCTACACTGCAATCTTCGAAAAGATCACTTATGAGATCAAGGTTGAAACCGAAGATGCAACAAAGGGTAGTGTATCGGTTGTTAAGCTCTAATATAGTTTGATATTTAATATGAAGAAGATACTTCTATCATTTCTATGCATGCT
>JAEEGL014443998.1_pt1 | contig 22292 bp, 23 predicted proteins | sample 9134231 | NCBI WGS metagenome assembly JAEEGL01 (sample SAMN16246548, study PRJNA631951) | gut metagenome | biome: gut microbiome; feature: rumen; material: fiber-attached | host: Bos | place: Iran: Karaj | collected 2018-10 | reverse complement strand
TCTTGAATTAGAAATTCAAGAATGTATCAACCAAGCCAATTAAAGGCAACTTCGTTGCAGGGCTTGGTTGACTCTTGAATCACTTTCACACGAAACCCGCAGTAAATGCGGTTTTCTGTAATTTCATCCAAGAATACATACATAGAGGATATGTGATAAGGAGGCACTTATGCCAGAGAGTTCAAATACAAATGAAGATATGCAGGAAGTTTGTCCTCACTGCTCAGGCAAGACCAAGCAGCGCGATGACAAAGAGTACAAGGACCTGATGAACAGATTAAAGAGAATCGAGGGACAGGTCAGAGGCGTCGAAGGGATGCTCGAGAATGACGCCTACTGCACAGATATCCTGACTCAGGTTTCAGCAATCACAAGTGCGCTCAACAGCTTCAACAAGGCACTTCTTGCCAATCACATGAAGACCTGCGTTGTTGAGAATATAAGAGAAGGCAACGAAGATGTGATCGACGAGCTTGTTGTTACTCTGCAGAAACTTATGAAGTGAGACAAGGAGCAATTATGGAACAGTATAAGGTAACAGGAATGAGCTGTGCTGCCTGTCAGACGAGAGTCGAGAAGGCAGTGAATGCTGTTGAAGGCGTTGAGAGCTGCGCGGTCAGTCTTCTCACAAACTCTATGGGCGTTGAAGGCACAGCTCGTCCGGAAGATATAATAGCTGCAGTTGAGGCAGCAGGCTATGGTGCAAGTGTTAAGGGCGCCGGGGCAAAAGAAAATGTGGCATCCTCTGATGATTCGCTTAAGGACACCGAGACCCCCAGGATGAAAAAGAGGCTCATCGCATCGATAGTTCTTTTGCTCCCACTTATGTACGTGTCCATGGGACATATGCTGTGGGATTGGCCACTGCCAGGCTTTCTTGATGGCAACCATGTGGCGATGGGATTGTACCAGCTTTTGTTGTCGGGACTTGTTATGGTGATAAACCAGAAGTTCTTTATCAGCGGCTTTAAGGGGCTCATTCATAGATCCCCCAATATGGATACGCTGGTTGCACTTGGCGCAACGGCGTCCTATGTCTACAGCGTGGTCGCACTTTTTTCCATGACAGGCGCGGTGCTTAAGGGCGACAGTGATCAGGTCATGTACTACATGAATCAGTTTTATTTTGAAGCAGCAGCGATGATACTCACTTTGATAACTGTGGGCAAAATGCTGGAGGCAAGATCCAAGGGCAAGACAACAAGCGCATTGAAGGGGCTTATGGATCTTTCACCCAAGACTGCGGTAGTTATTCGCGGCGGAGTAGAGACAACAGTTCCTGTCGAGACAGTTAAGGTCGGCGACAGATTTGTTGTAAGGCCGGGTGACAGCATACCTGTGGATGGCATCGTTGCTGAAGGTGAGAGCGCTGTCAATGAATCAGCGCTTACAGGCGAGAGCCTTCCTGTGGAAAAAAATGTTGGAGATACAGTTTCTGCTGCGACAATCAACACCTCAGGATACATGGTCTGCGAGGCGACACGAGTTGGCGAGGATACGACTCTTTCAGCAATCATCAGAATGGTGAGCGATGCGGCAGCAACAAAGGCACCTATCGCAAAGATTGCGGACAAGGTTTCAGGAGTATTTGTTCCTGTGGTTATAGGTATAGCGCTTGTCACTTTCTTTGCCTGGCTTCTTACAGGGCAGAGTGTAGGATACGCAATGGCAAGAGCAGTGTCGGTGCTTGTTATCAGTTGCCCTTGTGCCCTGGGACTTGCAACCCCTGTGGCAATAATGGTCGGAAACGGCGTTGCTGCGAAAACTGGAATATTGTTCAAAACCGCAGCTTCACTTGAGCAGGCAGGTAAAACTCAGATTGTAGCACTCGATAAGACAGGAACCATCACAACAGGCGAGATGACTGTAACTGACATTGAGGCGGTTGCGGGCTCTTCAGAGAAAGAGCTTTTGGAAATCGCTTATGCTCTCGAGTCCAAGAGCGAGCATCCAATTTCCAAGGCAGTAACAGCGTATGCTGCGGCAAAAGAGATTTCTCTTTCCGAAACTACTGAGTTTGAAGTGCTTTCAGGAAAAGGACTGAAGGGTAAGATTGGCAGCGATGTTATCTGCGGTGGAAACCTTAAGTACATAGAGAGTGCTATTGGGAATGATAGCGAGCTTTCCGGAAAAATCAGTGATGAGATAAGAGCTAAGATTGATGGATGTTCACGTCAAGGGAAGACGCCGGTTCTTTTTGCAAAGAATGGTAAGCTTCTCGGAATCATAGCTGTTTCGGATGTTATAAAAGAGGATTCACCACAGGCGATTGCGGAACTCAAAAACCTGGGAATCCATGTGGTAATGCTGACAGGAGACAACGAGGTGACCGCCGAAGCAATTGCGGCCCAGGCGGGAGTTGACGAAGTGGTTGCATCTGTTAAGCCCGATGGAAAAGAGGCTGTTGTCAGAACTCTCATGGAGCATGGCACAGTTACAATGGTTGGCGATGGAATAAATGATGCACCTGCACTTACTTCAGCAAACCTTGGAATTGCAATCGGCGCAGGAACTGATGTAGCAATAGATGCAGCCGATGTCGTCCTTATGAAGAACAGCATCAGGGACGTGGCAGCAGCCATCAGGATCTCAAGACGTACACTTAGGAATATACATGAAAATCTCTTCTGGGCATTTTTTTACAATGTCCTTGGAATACCGCTTGCGGCAGGCTGTTACGTAGCGGCCTTCGGCTGGGAACTCAATCCTATCTTCGGGGCAGCAGCCATGGGCCTATCCAGCTTCTGCGTGGTTTCAAACGCACTACGCCTCAACTGGATCAAACCCTACGACAGCTCAAGAGACAAGGTTATTAAGAATTCCATCAAAGGAAATCTAATACATAACGAATCATCAGAAAACCAGGCAGCAGTCAACATAGCTACCAGCGAGACAGCCTCTGATGACAAAAACAATACCGAACAAAGAAAGGAAACAAAAACTATGAAGATCAGAGTAAATGGAATGATGTGCGGACACTGCGAGGCTCACGTAAAGGCAGCCCTCGAGAAAATCGACGGAATCGAGAACGTTGTAGCTTCCCACGACGACAACCTAGTAACCTTCACCAACTCAGGCAACGCCGACGAATCCGCCATCAAGGCAGCAGTAACCGACGCCGGCTACGAGTACGCAGGCATCCTCGAGTAAAGCCGGAACAAACCCCGTCCCCTAGGACCATCCGGTTTTGGGCACGAAAAAAGGAGAGCTCCTCGCGAACTCTCCAGACTGACGAAAATTTGTTTCAGGTATATGATATATGATCATCTGCAGAAGCCATATCCCACCATCATCATACCTAAAACCATTAGCGCCAATATTCTGTCCTTTATCTTATACATACACTATCTCCTCCCCAGAAGAAAAATGAAATTTAATTACTCGGACAACTTCCTTAGTATATATCAAAATGGCCGAGATAATTATAAAGAAAGTCTTAAACTTTTGCTGATAATATTAAAAATTTGTTAAGGCAAAATAGAGAGTCTTTAGAAAAGTATTGAGATTTTCATGTTATAATTGATAAAGAAAATATTTGTGATTTCTAAAACGAGAATTTGAGTGTTCTGATCAAGGGAGCAAACATATGGCGAAAGTGCTTATTGTCGATGATTCACCTGTTAATCGCAGATTGTTGAAGACTATGCTTGAAGAAGAAGGCTATGAAGTGGTTGGCGAGGCGGCGAATGGAAAAGAGGGTTACGATGAGTTCATGAATAAAGAACCGGATATTGTGACCTTGGATGTATCCATGCCGGAGATGGACGGGATAGAGGCTTTGCAGCTCATGAAAAGCCACAATCCTGCTGTTAAGATTGTGATTTTGTCTGCGGATTCTCAGAAAAAAGAGGAAGCGACAGGGCATGGGGCTGATGAGTATGTGACAAAGCCCTATCATAAAGCAGAGATTTTAGATGCAATGAAAAGATGCGTCGAAGGCGTGTGAATAGTATTTTTAAACAAAAGTAAAGTGCTCATTCTGAATTGAATCAGAATGGGCACTTTTTTTCGCCATATTTCAAAGTTTCTCCACATAATACCACATTTAAATGCTAGCAGAAAATAATAAAAACTATCTTTAAAAAGTATATTATTTTACTTAAATAACGTTATCGCCTATAGAATTTGTGTATAATTAAGGTGATTTTTTAGGAGAAAAAGAAGATAAAATGAGATCCAGAATTATAAATCTTGATATCGAAGCAAAACATGAAAAGGACTTTAGAAGGACGATTCTTGTTGTGGACGATGAGGCTGTGAACCTGCGTATTATGGGCAATGTTCTCTCGGATGAGTATGACATTTTATATGCCCAGAGCGGTGAAGAGGCTCTTGATGAAGTGCGCGCCAACAAGGATTTTCTTTCTCTTATTTTGCTGGATCTTTATATGAAGGGAATGCATGGCTATGATGTTTTGGACGAGCTCAGTGCTGATGAAGAATTAAAAAAGATTCCTGTCATTGTCCTTACTTCTGACAGAGAAGCCGAGGTTGAGAGCCTTCATCGCGGAGCTGTTGATTTCCTTAGCAAACCTTTTGAAAAGCCAGAAGTTATAAAGGCCAGGATAAAAAGATCCATCGAGCTTTCAATCGACAGAAAACTCATCAATTCAGCAGGTCTTGAGCCTCTGACAGGTCTTCTTACGAAGCAGTTTCTCATGGAATATGCGCAGGAGTATGACAGATTCCATCCTGAATCAGAGGTAGATGCGATCGTAATAGGTTTTAAAAAGTTCCATCTGATAAATGAACTTTACGGAAGAAACTTTGGAGACAAGGTTTTGTGCGGGATTGCAGATGCAGTAAGGACGGTAGCCAGACGCTGCGGCGGAGTTGCAAGCCGCGTGGATGAGGACCAGTTTTATCTTTATATTGAACATCAGGAGAGCTATGACTTTATCATTGATGAGATAAAAGAGCAGCTCCTTCCTATCATGCATGCCTCCGACATCAGGCTGAAAATGGGCGTTTATCAGGATATGTATCACTTCGCGACTCTTCAGCAGCGCTTTGACAGGGCGAAAGTCGCATGTAACGAGAATCCCAAGGATGCATCTCATTTATACACTATCTATGACAACAACATGCACGAGCAGGAGATGTATGAGGCAAGGCTCCTTGAGGGAATAGACAGCGCTATAAGTGAGAATCAGTTCAGAATTGTTTTTCAGCCAAAATACGACATCAGAGGCGATGAGCCAAAGCTCTGCAGCGCGGAAGTTCTTATAAGGTGGCAGCACCCAACATACGGAAATGTGCGACCGGATCACTTCATACCTCTTTTTGAGGAAAACGGTCTTGTAAATGAGCTTGACCGCTTTGTCTGGAGGGAAGCTGCGAAGCAGATCAAGAGATGGAAGGATATGTACGGGGTAACAATTCCGGTCTCTGTGAATGTTTCACGAGTGGACATCTTTGACCCGGATCTTTGTGATTTCCTTGTTGGGCTCATCGAAGAGTACGGAATCGGATTCGAAGACATGCATCTGGAGATCACTGAAACAGCCTACGCAGACAACACCAGTCAGATGATCCAGGTGGTAAAAGAGCTGCAGGAAAAAGGCTTTAAGGTTGAGATGGATGATTTTGGAAAGGGCTATTCTTCACTGAATATGCTGACAACACTTCCTATCGACGCTTTGAAGCTTGATATGGGCTTTATAAAAGACATAGTTGAAAACGACAGGGAGCTTAAACTTGTCGAGTTCATCATAAATATCGGAAAGTTTTTGGAAGTTCCGGTAATCGCCGAAGGCGTCGAAGTCAAAGAGCAGTATCAGCTGCTAAAAGAAGTCGGATGCGATATTATTCAGGGCTACTATTTCTCGAAACCAATTTCAGCCGCAGAATTTGGGCATTTAATTGAAAAGGAGCTTGCGAAATGACAATTGATAAGTTAAGAGAACTCGGGGCAAATGTGGAAGAAGGCTTGGAAAGATGCATGGGAATGGAAGATTTCTACATCGAGATGGTAGAACTGGGTCTTTCCGATGAAAGATTTGAGGAACTTGGGCCGACTCTTGAGGCGGGAGACCTTGATAATGCTTTCGAGCAGGTGCATGCGCTTAAAGGTGTGATCGGAAATCTTGCGCTGACTCCTCTCTACGAGACTGTATGTGAGCTTACAGAGCACCTTCGGGCAAAAGAGCTGATGGATTACAAGCCCCTTTATGAAAAACTAATCTCTCAGAGAAAGGAGTTTAGTGAATAACTGAGGTATCGCTGTGAGTACTGAAGCTTTAAAAGAAGATAATAAATTAGATCGATATCTATCGCCACTTCATGTGTGGGCGTTATCTTTTGGCTGCGCCGTGGGATGGGGGGATTATATCGCAGATCTTCCACACATTGAGGGAATTCTTGCGTTTCCAACCTTCCACCTTGCATTTGATGCTCTGGGTGATACCGGACTCATTTTACTTGGACTTGCTGCATTTGCCAGCATATTGACGGGACTTATCGTAAACTTTATCGTTTCAGTTCTTTTCTTCCTGTATTTTATGGTTTGGTCCGCAGAAGAAATGCAGCAGACCGTAAGCTATTTCAAGAGCTGAGGATATCAACAGAGAACTGCACCACTTCGGAATTAAAACAGTTTGGAGAGCAACGGGACTCCATCACAGAAAAGCCCCTGAGGCGAAGGTTCGGGGGCCTTTGGGTGATGGAGTTTTTTTATTATTCTTTATAGATTTGATGAATGGAGGCAATTTATGGGCGAGATAATATATGGTTATGCAAGAGTTTCTACTCGTGAGCAAAACGAAGAAAGGCAGATAATAGCGCTAAAGGAGATGGGAGTTCCAGAGAAGAATATCTTTATTGATAAAATATCCGGAAAGAGTTTTGACAGACCGCAATATAAGCGCCTTATCAGGAAACTTAATAGCAATTCAGTGCTATATATCAAATCTATTGACAGGCTGGGACGTAACTATCGCGATCTTTGTGATCAGTGGCGAATTATTACTAAAGAAAAATGTGCTGATATTGTAATTATTGATATGCCTATTCTTGATACAAGGAGAGAGAAGAATCTTTTGGGAACTTTGATCAGTGATCTTGTATTAGCGCTTTTGTCCTATGTTGCTGAATCAGAATATCTGATAATTCACCAGCGACAGGCAGAAGGGATAGCGGCTGCTAAAGCCAAAGGAATCAAGTTTGGAAGAAGACCGAATCCTTTGCCATCCAATTTTCATGAAGTTTATCAGAAGTGGAAAAATAAGAAAATCTCATTGAAAGAGGCTGCTCTTGAAAGCGGTATGCCGAGATCTACCTTTTATTATAAAGCAGGCATCTATGGTAAAAATACCTAACGTCGAACTTTATTAAATAATTCAATTAATTCTGAATCCAAAAAAGTGTACTTTTTTGGATTTTTTTATATTCGACATTCTAACATAATATACCACATTTCTATTTAAAAAACTCATATAAAATAATTTACACTCTATTTTCATGCAGTGCATATAAAGAGAGCCTGCTGCATACCGGGCTCATTATTAGCGTCCAAAAAAGTACACTTTTTTGATGAGAGGAAAAGCCCAAAATGCTAATTACAATACTGAGCTGGGGGTACATTGGATGCATATGCTTTGCAATAGGGGTAAGTGTTAATAAACTGTTATCCAGGCTGATCCCTGTACCTAAAGAAAGTCAATTGGGGTTAACCGGATATGTTGTTACAGGTTTGGTATCATTAACAGTTTATGCAGAATTTTTCAGTATATTTTACAAGGTTGGGGCAATCTGTCATGCGATAATGCTCATTTTCGCAGCACTGAGCATAATTGTGCTGAGAAAAGATATTATTTCTATATTGTTAAATGCCAAGAACAGATTGAGCCTAAAGAGCAGCTTTATTTTTTTGATTATTGTCGTAACGGCAGCATTTTTTGCCTCCAGAGGAAAGTTCCACACTGATACAGGGATATATCATGCTCAGGCTATAAGAATTCTGGAAGAATATGGAATACTAAAAGGTCTTGGTAATATTCAGCTTCATTTTGCATATAACAGTTCATATCTTGCTCTTTGCGCACTATTCACAATGAGCTTTGTTTTGCCAACGGCGCTTCATACAATGACTGGCTTTTTTGCACTGCTATTCACTGCTTACGCTGTTCATGGCCTTTATGATTTTGGGCTACATAAACGTCATGGTGGTGATTTTGCAAGAATTGCTATTTTGCTTTATGTGTTTACTAATCTTACAGGAATTCAGTCACCTGCCACAGATTATGGAACTATGCTAATGGTTCTCTATATTCTTTGCGCATGGATCACATATACGGAAGAAAAACAAGGGGCTTATTTAATCACAGATGATATTGCATTTTATGGATATCTCTCAGTGCTTTCAATCTTTACTGTGAGTATGAAGCTTTCTGCAGCAATAATGGTCGTTTTGGCAGTACTTCCCTTCGCCTTACTGGTGAAGCAAAAAATGTGGAAAGAGCTATTTTTGTTTCTTTTGATTGGGTTCATATCTTTTTTACCTTATATGCTTCGGAATGTAATCATTTCTGGATGGCTTTTCTATCCGGTTGAAGCGATTGATTTTTTTGATGTTGTATGGAAGATTCCCGCCGAATACATGAAACATGATTCTGATCAGATAAAGGTCTGGGGAAGGTGTATTTATGAAGTAAGTAAGGTTAATGAAGGCATTTCATCATGGCTTCCTGTTTGGTGGGATAATCAGGAGCATTATGGGAAAATGCTTATTTGCTCTCAGGTGGTAGGCGCTTCATTGCTCGGAATAAATGTAGTTTACAGGTTCATAAAAAAACAGTTTAACCCCGCAGAATGTATTTTTTATATCACAGTCATATTTAATCTGATGATGTGGCTTTTTACTGCCCCGTTTATTCGCTATGGATTAGCATTTTTGATGATATTGCCGCTATGTGCAATTGGAGACGTTTTAGATTTTGCATTAGATAAGAAAAGCATAATCTTGACGAGCATGATTTTAGTAATTGGAATCAATTTTTGTAGTTGGATCGACAACTATTTTATCGATGACATGGTTTTTATTAAGCATTATGCAACTGTCGGATATTATATCAGCCCAATTCCATTTGAGCATTCTGAGATGACTCCTGTAGATATGTCGAAAGAAATAAAAGGCCAGATTGTCTATTCAGCAGGCTTGGATGAAGTAAATAGCTATTATGTTTGTCCTGGAACATGCTATGAACATATGGCGTTAAGGTCAGAACTTATTGGAAATGTAATAACAGAAGGGTTTAAAGCGAAATAGATTTATTAGGTTGAAAGTTAAAGAAGGATTATGATGGTTGATTATTTAGAACTGGCAAAATGTAAGATAAAAACTTTGAATGATGCAGGTTATACACTTAAAAAAGGAATGAAAATACTTGACTTTGGATGTGGTGAGGGCCGGCTGGTTAAAGCTTTTCAAGAGCTGGGATATGATGCATATGGAATAGATGTAATAGATTGTCCTTTGTTAGATGATGAACATTATTTTAAGATTGGATTTGATCCATATGTCCTTCCATTTGAAGATGATTATTTTGATTGTGTATACAGCACATCTGTTTTTGAGCATGTTTTTAACACGGATGAATCATTTAAAGAGATATACAGGGTACTAAAGCATGGTGGTGCTTCAATACACTCATTACCAAGTAGATATAGAGTTATAGAACCACATATTAAGGTTCCTTTTGCCGGAATTATTCATTCAAAAGGATGGTTAAAGTTTTGGGCAAAGCTAGGAATTCGAAATGAATTTCAGACCGGATTATCTTGGAATGAGGTATTGGAAAGAAATGATGGATATTGCAGAGAATGTGTTAACTACATGAGTTATAAAAAATTAAGTAAGATAATTAAATCAATATTTGGAAATGTAAGAGTTTTGAAGAAGGAAATAATTAGTAATGAGCAAGGAAGAGCTGCCGAGATTGGACGACGTTTTCCAATCCCGGGATATGCAGATCTTATTTTCTTTTTCAGAGAATGGAATCTGATCATGGAAAAAGAAAAATAAAGCAGTATTCATGCGGGTTTGGACGATTTAATAGTCTTTTAATAATCATTAAGCATTAATTGTTGTACCATCATAATATGATTTTTATTGAGAGTATTTTCTTATGAGGGTAAACGCTTTTTGCAAAGGAGAGAGACTATGAAAGGAAGGACTATTGTTGGACTGGCCGGAATTGCGCTTGTGCTCACGGCTTGCGGACAGACTGCGGTGGATGATGCCGATACAGCTGAGGCTGTTCGGGAGATTACTGATGAAGCAACCCCTACTGCTGATGGAGCAGAAGCTTGGGATGATAGTGATAAGGTTACCGGAGAAGACCTGTATTATGCACCGCTTAGGGTGCTGAGGACAGCAATCAGCGCGGGGGCTGATGCTGAAACCTATGTTGGTAATGGTTTTTCACCGGAATACTATACAATAATGCAGGAAAACGGCGATGATGGACGTTCAAAGATAGGCTATGCCGTTAAAGACATTAACAGAGATGGCATTGAGGAGCTCTTTATCGGAGACATCGATACCAGAGCTATCTATGACATCTATACCATAGTTGATGGCGAGCCCGAGCATGTTGTCAGCGGAACAAAAAACGACAGCTACTGCGTTCAGTCTGACGTCTGGATCTGCAACGAGTTTTCCCACAATTATGAAGAGAGCGGATGGACATTTTACGGACTTGCTTCCAACTCAGCTGATCTTCTTTATCAGTGGGGCTATAAATACGATAGCATAGAAAACGCTGATAATCCCTGGTTTACAACAGATTCAAATGACCAGTGGGTTCCTATTTCACAGAGTGAATTTAATGAAGATCTGAGATTTAAAACAGAGAACTGCACCACACCGGAACTAAAGCCGCTTGGTTGATAAAAAATTAGGGTGACGTTTCTTGAGTTTATGTGCTGAAACTCAGGAACGACACCCTTTTTATTGTTCTTTGTAGGTTTATGCGATTTTTCTGTCCATGAAGACTTTCAAGGAATCACCGATATGCTGGTGATGTACTCCTGTCGCATCAAATTTTACGGTTGTAAACGCCATCTGCATTATAGGACCTGAGCAGAAAGCACAGATGAGAGTGCCGATTCCGACAGGACCGCCAAGGAGCCAGCCAACAAAGGTAGCAAGGCTAAGAAGCGCGATGCTGACAGCACCTATCGGGACTTTCTTAGCTCTTTTTGCTAAAGCTACAAGTAGCGTATCTCTTGGTCCGCAGCCGAGGGAAGCGGACATATAAGTGAACTGAGTGTAAGCCATGATGGTGAGACCGATGAGCATTACAGGGATTCCAGTCAACATGGAATTACACTTCGGAACAGCTTCGATTCTGTTAAAAAAGTCTACGGCTTTGCCAACTACAAAGGCATCGATAAACATTGCGATGCCAATCGGCTCTTTTAGCGCAATATCAATTCCAAGGATTGCGTATGAAATAACAATTGATGCGGTTCCGTACAGGATGCCAAATGTCTTTGACACACCAAGGTTTAAAACATCCCATGGGCCTGCGCCGATATTGGCCTGGATCGTCATATACACGCCAAAGCCATTCACAAACAAACTGACGGCGGCCAGAACCATGTTGAAAACAATTGCTTTACAGGTGCGATTTTCTTTTAATCTAGCGTTGCTAATCAATTTCATATCCTCTTGTCTTAGATGTATTCCTCATGAACGTGTTTGTTCAGAACATCATATTCATAATATGAAATCTCATTGCTGTCAACTATTTTGTCAGTAACTATTGTTTTATTGACTTGATGTTTTAGAAAAAAGATCACTCCGACATCTCTTCAATCATCTGATTGGCTTTCTTGATCTGCATAAAAAAGTTTATGTAGTAGACTGCAGCAGCGATGATGAACGGAATGGTTATCGAAATGAAAATGTCGCGGTAGGCACTATCAGCATGTTCAGAAAAATGTCCATCAATCCAGACTAAAAGAAATGCTGCGCCTATGGTGAATGCGTACTGACCGAGAATAACAGGAATAAATGGAAATCTCTGAAGGTAGTAGTGAAGCGACAGGAGCAGGGTTATGAGCACCGAAAATCCGAGGCAGGTGAAGATGTTTTCCGTATAATACTGGTCTGTGAAGCCTGTGAATTTTTCTAGCAGGAGCTTTGCACAGACAGTTATGGTAAAGCTTATGCAGACAATGGAAATGAAATTGCTTTTATTGATGAGCTTCATTTGTTTTTTCTCCCCTGTAGCTTCGAAAGTTTCTCATAAAACTCAGTTCTGTAGCTTCTGTTCAGAATGAGCTTCTCGTCGTTCTTCATGAAAAGGATGATGCGCATGTTCAGGTCGCCCTGGAGTTTTTTTACCTTATAGATATTTACTACTGTTGCCTTGCTGATTCTGACAAATCCGGCGGAGGAGTATTCTTCGATCAGGTCCTTCAGCGCCTCTTTTACCTCAAAGCAGGCATCCTTCGTGTAGGCAAAGGTCTTGCGGTCTACAGTCTCGAAGTAAAAGATATCCGTCAGCGGGAGGGACACTTTTTTGCCCTCAGCGGAGCCTTCTATATATCTGATGGTGGTCTTGAGCCTGTCCAAAATAGCGATAGTCTCGTCGTCGATTTCGTCGTAATGCAGTTCCAGGAAGTTCTCCGAAAGGCCGTCTTCCTTAGTTTTGATAAGTTTCATCTAATCCCCTTAAATACATTTATAGAATAAACATGATGCAGAGAAGAAGATAAGAGAGCTTGAGGTTTCTGTTGGTGAGAACGTATGCGCTTCCGAATACAAATCCGCCAAATGCTGTGTAGAGGCCTGTGCCGAGTGATCCTTTTGTAAGCCAGTGTCCAAGTCCCCAAGTGAGTGCTACAAGGATTCCTCCGAAAGGAATGCTGTTGTTTCCTGTCCACTTCTCAAATGCCATCTGTCCGAATACTATTATAAGCAAAACCAGCGCAACTTCAAAAAGATAATAAATATATTGGAAGACAAAAAGAAGTGGGCCGCGATATGCAAGCTCTGCAAGAACTTTGCTTCCGCTCCAGTCGATCCATGTGGAGATGAGGCAGATAACTACGCCTGCAACGATCATAACCCACTGGATAAGGCTGATTTTTTCGCAGTTTTTGAAAAGTCCTGTAGCTTTGAAGTCACTGAAAAGGTCAATTCCTGATTTGTTTTTGCACTCACGAATTATAAGAGCGATTCCGATTCCCCATCCGGTGCAGGTGATAACCCAGTGAAGGATAGTCATCCACGCCTCGTACTCTTTCATAGTTCTGTTGTCAAATATCATGGGTTCTACTACATATGCTAAAAGCAGCTCAAAACCAATAACTGCGAAGGCATCGAGGGCATATTCTAAAAACTTAAGTCCTTCCTTAAATCTGCTTGTTGTCTTTGTCTGTCCCATTGTCTGATTCATTGTCTGTTTTACTGTTTGTGCCATTGTCTTTTTGCTCCTTAGAATTGTTTTTATGTGTGTGTCATCTGATAAACACACCTTACAGGAAATTGCAGCTTGGCTCAATAAAATGGGTGCTAAGTTGCAAAATATGATGCTTAAGTTGCAAAAGTGAGCAGCACTAAAGCATGAAACTAAGAAAACCTGCCGTTACTGTTCAGACAGAAATGCGCAGCGTAGTGCGCATTTCTGAAATTTCATTCGATAACTCATACCCGAAGGTTTAAGATTTGTAGAAAGTGTGCGACAATAATACAAGAGGACTGAAAATGGAAAAGAGATACAGATTACAGTTTTATGGCATGGTACAGGGCGTGGGATTTCGCTACACCGCAACTCATGCAGCAAATATGTACAGATTGACGGGCTATGTTAAAAATGAATACGACGGCTCCGTTACCTGCGAAGTACAGGGGCGGGATGAGGATATAGATCAGTTCATTGCGACTATCGGACGCGGTAGATTTATTTCGATAGACAGGATAGACAGGACGAAGCTTGAGGTTGTAGATGACGAGAGGAGCTTTGATGTCAGGTTCTGAGAAATGAGAGAAACTTTGATGTCGGGTTTGAGTGGCGAGAATGGATTCGTGGCTGGTAAAAAGGAGAATAGGCGGATGGAAACTTGGTTTTATGTAGTTGAAAGTATTGATGGCGATTATGCGAATTTGCGCAGGACAGATATTGAGTCTGATGACCTTAAGCTTGTTGCGAGAGCTCTTTTACCTGAGGGTATCGAAGAGGGAACGCAGCTTAAGTATGAACTCATGCAATATTCAATTTATAAATGAATGATGTGAAACATGTGAAGATATGCCTTGCAATGTAGTTATAAGATGATAGTCATACCTTGCAATGCAGCTACATGAGTGCATGGCATATTTGTCATAGATATAGATGTAAATAAGTGACAGCAGGAGGCGTGGCAGAAGATGGATTACATTCATACAGTGCAATACTATGAGACTGACAAAATGGGAATAACGCATCATTCCAACTACATCAGGTGGATGGAAGAGGCGAGGGTGGACTTTCTTTCTCAGATCGGATGGGACTATGCAAGGCTTGAAGAAGAGGGGATTGTCTCACCTGTTTTAACTGTAAATTGCGAGTATAAGTATCCGACAAAGTTTTCGGAGAAGGTCAGCATCAAGGTTTCGGTCAAAGAGTTCAGGGGCGTCAAGCTTTTCCTCGACTATGAAATGAAAAATGAAGAGGGAAAAATCGTGTGCCTGGGGACATCGTCTCATGGCTTTTTGAATGCTGAGGGAAAACCAATAAGGATGAAAAATGCATTTCCTGAATTTTCAGAGCTGCTTGGCAAGCTGGCTGAGGATGCAGACAATTAACTAAGGAGGGCACTTTTATGTTAGAAGTAGGAACTAAGGCACCTGGATTTGAACTTCCCGATCAGAATGGAGTTATGCATTCTCTTGAAGATTATCGTGGGAAAAAAGTCATACTTTACTTCTATCCGAAGGACAACACTGCGGGCTGTACCAAGCAGGCTTGCGGATTTTCTGAGAGATATCCGCAGTTTACGGAAAAAGGCGCAGTTGTGCTTGGCGTGAGTAAAGACACGGTTGCTTCTCACAAGAAGTTTGAGGAAAAATACGGACTTGCTTTTACATTGCTTGCAGATCCGGAGCGCAAAGTCATTGAGGCCTATGATGTGTGGAAGGAAAAAAAGAACTATGGAAAAGTGTCCATGGGTGTTGTCCGCACTACATATCTGATTGACGAAAATGGAATAATCATTAGGGCTAACGATAAGGTAAAAGCGGCAGATGACCCTGAAAAAATGCTTGGAGAGCTGTGAAATATGGAAAAAAATACTTATAAGCTGACTGATGACCTGAATAATAAACTTGAACGGCTTAAGAAGTATATTAAAGAGCTGGGCTCGCTTGCGGTGGGCTTTTCCGGAGGCGTTGATTCGACATTTCTTTTGGCAGTTGCACATGAGGTGCTTGGGGAAAAAGCGGTTGCGATAACTACGGTTGCTGCGGCGATTCCGGAGCGCGAACTTACGGAGGCAAAAGAGTTCTGCAAAGTGCGGGGAATCCGCCATATAATATGCGAGGTTGATCAGCTGAAGATCGAGGGCTTCAGGGAAAATAAGCCCGACAGATGCTATTTTTGCAAGAAGCATCTTTTTACAGAAATGATGAGAGTTGCTGCTGAAAATGGGATTGAATATGTGGCGGAAGGCTCAAACATGGACGATCTTGGCGACTATCGCCCGGGACTTAGGGCGGTTGCTGAGCTGGAGGTAAAGAGTCCCCTTAGGGAGGCAGAGCTTTACAAGGCTGATATCCGCGCGATATCGAAGGTTATGGGGCTTCCCACCTGGAGTAAGCCATCTTACGCATGCCTCGCCAGCCGCTTTGTCTATGGCGAAGAGATCACTGAGGAGAAGCTTCACATGATCGATCTTGCTGAGCAGTTCCTCATTGAGCATGGTTTTATTGAGGAGCGCGTCAGGCTGCACGGCAACATCGCAAGAATCGAAGTGCCGGCAAAAGATATTATGCGCCTTGCGGAAGATAATGTTCGAGAGGAAGTGTATAAGCGGTTTAAAGAGATTGGATTTTTATACGTTACACTAGATATGCATGGTTATCGGGTCGGAAGCATGAACGCAACACTGTAGTAACATGAAGAAAATGAAAATTGGAATTGAGCGGGGACAGGCAAGGCCTTATGACGACGCTGATAAACTAATTAATCAGCAATTTGTTACTTATGAATGAGACCTGATCGTTATAGGAATTAACAAGGAGAAGAAAGAATGGAAGAAAGGAAATCAATTTTTAAAAGAATACATAACGATGGATTTACCTGGCACGACAACTTTTTTATAATCTTTTTGCTTTTCGTTTTTTTATCCATTTTTGAACAGCTTATCGGTGCAAATTTTTTGCTGATGTTTGAGCGTAAATTTCCTTCGCTTGCAGAAGATGGCTTCTGGTCGCTGTTTGTCAAGTATGCATCTACTATTTTTGCATGGATTGTGTTTGCTGGTTATTGTGCTATTACACCACGAAACAGGATGGTCCTACACGCCATTTCCTCAAAGAGAAAGGGAAACACCTTGAAAATGTTCCTTCTGGGATTTCTTATTGGTGGTGGCGAGAATGCTTTTGGTATTCTTTGCGCAATACTTCATGGTGATATTCATCTTGTTTTTGAAGGCTGCAATATTTTTGGATTCATTCTCATGTTCATAGCTGTGTTTGTACAGTCATCTTCGGAAGAGCTTCTGTGCAGAGGCTTTTTGTATGAGCGTTTGAGGAAAGGCTACAGATCGCCGTGGGTTGCATTTCTTGGAAATTCACTGATATTTATGGCGCTTCATCTTTTTAACCCCGGGATTTCTGTGATTCCAATTGTTCATCTTGTGGTTGTAGCAGTATTCTATTCGGTAATTGTATATTACTTTGATAGTATCTGGCTTCCTATGACAGCACATGCTGCATGGAATTTCACTCAGAACATTGTTTTTGGTCTGCCTAACAGTGGAATCGTAAGCTCTTTCTCAGCCTGGAAGCTGGAGGCAGGACTTGGACAGATCACCTTCTTCTATGATCCAGTATTCGGTGTTGAGGGCTCGGCATTTCTTCTGATTGTTACAATCATTGCATCTGTCGCAGTAATAATCATCGGAGAGAAGAAAAAACGTAAATGAATGGGGGACGGAGTTTGCGGTCCAAATAAAAAAATGCAATTTGGCGATTTTTTCGTAAGAAAATGGAGTCCAAATTGCATTTTTATTTGGACTTCCGAATCGTCCCCATTTGTATTTTGCCCTTGACAGTGATTGCGTAAGGTATGTATAGTAAACTTTAAGTTAACCGATTTACTAAAACGGAGAGTTTACTATCATGAATATATCTGAAATTGCGCAGAAAGCAGGCGTTAGTAAAGCCACTGTCTCAAATGTTATGAACGGAAAGTTGTCAAAGGTTTCCGATGAGACAAGGGAGAGAATAGAGAACATCATAAGAGAGACGGGGTACAAGCCAAATGTAATGGCAAGATCGCTGGTAAAAAAAGAGAGTCGACTCATTGGACTTGTGGTACCATACCTTGGCAAGGATGAGACTTTTTTTGCCAATCCCTATAACGCGCATATCATTGCGGCGCTTGAGCGCTATATCAGAGGAAACGACTACTATCTGATGCTCAGGTGCGTCGGTGATCCGAGGGAGATCGTGCCTCTTTTGTCATCCTGGAACGTGGATGGAGCTTTTTTTCTTGGAATTTACAAGGATGAGGTGCCGGAGATAAAGAGCCAGATCGATATACCGATAGTGTTTCTCGACACCTATGCTCCCGGGGAAGAAATAGTAAACATCGGCATTGAGGACTACCGCGGAGGCTATCTCTCTGCCAGATACCTTATTGGAAAAGGACACACGAAGCTTGCGCTTGTTTCGCCTGACATCTCATCTGAGGGGGTTATCAAGGAAAGATACAAGGGCTTTTCTGATGCCTGCAAGGAGGCCGGTGTTCCCTTCAAAAAAGGAAATATCTTTTTCACTGAATCAACATATCACAGCGCTGTTCAGGTCGGGCAGGACATCGCCTTCGGCGGCGGTGAATACACTGCGGTTGCCTGCATGTCCGACATCGTGGCTTTCGGAGTCATAGAGGGACTCAAGCAATGCGGAATCCGCGTTCCATACGACATGTCAGTCATCGGTTTCGATAACCTTCCCGACTGCGAATTCATGTCACCCAAGCTCACTTCAGTCGCCCAGGACTTCGAGTGGAAAGCCAAAAAAGCCAGCGACTACCTCTTCAAAATGATCTCCGACAAAACCTCCCTCGTAGCGGACGAGCGCCAGCCCATCCGCGTCGTGGAGCGCCAATCCGTCAAGGCCATCGAATGATCCGCCGTGGACCCTATGGGCGGGGTCCATTCGGGCGTGAGGTAATCAGTTTACTAAAGTTCATGGAAGTTTTGAATAAAAAGTCTTTGCCGTTCGGCAGTAATTTTCAACGGAATTTAGCTAAAAAATGGAAAAGGTTCAGGATGGGTTGACCGGTTTACCAAAAGCATTTATAGTCTTGGTAAACCGATTTACTAAATGATGTCAGAAACGCAGTAAGACATCATACAATTTCTTTTTTTACAATTGTTCAAAGGAGGAAAACAAAAATGAAAATGAAAAAGATTGGAGCCTTAGCCATGACAGCTATGCTGGGAGCATCTGTCCTTACAGGATGCGGCGGGGAGAACGCATCATCTGCAAGTGCAGCACAGAACACAGGCGCTGGCGTTACAGCAAAGGCAGATTCAGCTGACAAAGCAGCTGCAACCGAGACACAGAAGGTTGAGCTCAAGATATGGGTTCCTGAAGAGGAAGTAGGAATCACAGACAGCATGGTAAAAGATTTTGATGCTGCCCATGATGAGTTCGATATCACTTATGAGATCGCAGTAGTAGGAATTGATGAGGCACCACAGGCACTTGGGACAGACGCTGACACAGCAGCAGATATCTTCTACACACCAAGCGGCGGTGTTGGTGATCTGGCAGCAAAGGGACTTCTTTTACCAATAACAAAAGACTTCGACGCCCTTGCAGCAGACCTTCCTGAGAGCGCAATAAATGCGGTTACAATCGACGGACTTACTTATGCGGTTCCTTTTTCACCTAATACATTCTTCATGTATTACAACAAGGATCTCTTCACAGAGGAAGAGGTAAAGAGCCTCGACACAATGCTCGCTAAGGACCTTGGCGAGGGAATGTGGAACTTCAGCACACAGCTTACAAATTCCTGGTATGCGGAAATGTTCTTCCTTGGAAACGGATGCACACTCTTTGGCGAAGATGGTACAAACCCTGATGACTGCACTTTCAACGATGCTAACGGATATGCAGCTGGTCAGTACATGATCGATCTTGCAGCTAATGCAAAATATCTTGAGGATGCAGACGGTGTAGGCGGTAATGCTTTTAAGGAGGGGAAACTTGGAGCAGTTACAAGTGGTGCATGGAGCGCACCTGAGTTCAAAGAAGCACTTGGTGACAAGGTCGGTGCTGTAGCCCTTCCTGTTGCTAATATTGGCGGAAAAGATGTGCAGCTCTCCAATTTCGTTGACTTCAAGACAATCACAGTTAAGTCAAACACACAGTATCCACTCTGCGCTCAGCAGCTCGCTGTTTACCTTGCAAGCAATGACAGCTGCCTCACAAGATACAAGGAGCAGGGCGATGTTCCTGTACTTAAGTCACTTGCAGAGAGCGAAGAGATCAAAAATGACTTTGTTGCAAGCGCACTCAATGACCAGGCTGCATACGCAACAAACCAGCCAAGCATCCCTAAGATGGGTGATTACTGGGATCCTATGAAGGCCTTTGGCGTTAGCGTTTACAACGGCGAAGTTACCGAGGCTAATCTCCAGAGCCAGCTTGATGCACTTGTTGACAGCATCACAAGCACACTTACTAACTGATAGTTAATCCGGGGGCGGGGCGAGAATACATCTTTTTCGCCCCGAATCCTTGCAACAAACAGAGGAAACAAAATGAAGGTAGCAGACAACAAAAGGAATATCATAACGACTTTTACCAAGGGTGATATTTTTTCGAAACTTTCTTATGTGGTATTTGGACTTGCAAATATAAAGAATGGACAGGTTGTAAAGGGACTTATTTTCCTTGCGATGGAGATTCTGTACATATCATTTATGGCGATGACCGGAAGCCACAACCTGGCCATGATGAGAACTCTTGGACAGAACACACAGGGGATGACCTACAACGAGAGCCTCGGAATCTACGAGGTCACAAAGGGCGACAACTCAATGCTGATCCTGCTTTCAGGTGTTGTAACATTGGTCATCACAGGCTTTTTTATCGCAACATGGCTCTTTTCAATTTTCTCTGGAGAGAGAGCAAGGCATCTTAAGGAAATGGGAAAAAGACCTGCATCCTTCCTTGAGGATGTGAAGAGTCTTGCAAATGAGAACGTGCATTTTCTCTTCCTGTCAGTGCCGGTAATCGGACTTTCAACCTTCACGGTAATGCCGCTTATCTACATGATTCTTATGGCATTCACCAACTACGATCAGGATCACCAGCCGCCGGGAAATCTCTTTACCTGGGTTGGGGTCAAAAACTTTTTTACCCTGTTATCAACAGGTGACAGGCTCTCAAATACCTTCTGGCCGGTGCTCGGCTGGACGCTTATCTGGGGCTTTGCAGCAACTTTCTCCTGCTATTTTGGCGGGATGATTCTGGCAATGATAATAAATTCCAAGGGAATTAAATATAAAAAGTTCTGGAGAACTGTTTTTGTAATAACCATGGCAATCCCAGCATTTATCTCACTTCGCGTGGTTTCAACAATGCTAGGAGAAAGAGGAATTTTAAACGTCCTTCTTCAGCAGTGGGGCTTTACCGCATCGGCGCTTCCTTTTCTGTCAAATGTGACCTGGGCGAGGGTATCAGTCATCGTGGTCAACTTCTGGATTGGCGTTCCTGTCACAATGCTGATGGTTAGCGGTATTCTCATGAACATCCCGGCTGAGCTATACGAGAGTGCAAAAATAGATGGCGCGGGCCCTGTTGTGGCTTTCCTCAAGATCACTTTCCCGTACATGTGGTTTGTGACAACACCGTATCTTATCGCAAATCTCATCGGAAACTTCAACAACTTTAACACTATTTACTTCCTGACAGGCGGCGAGCCGCTAACTCTGGACTACTTCAAGGGCGCAGGAAAGACAGACCTTCTGGTAACCTGGCTCTACAAGCTGACTAAGGACAGCAATGACTACAACCTTGCAGCAACCATCGGAATTATCATTTTCGTTATTTCGGCTACATTTACGCTGATCTCTTTCTCAAGGTCGAATGCAATGAAGAATGAGGAGGGCTTCCAATAATGGATAAATTAAGAAAAACAGTGATTGGGCTTAACTTAAAGCACCATCTTAAGGCGGTTTGCGCATCGCTCATATCGTTTGTAGCTCTTTTCCTCCCATATATGGATCTTGGTGATGGAAAAAAATCTGTGGCAGGAGTTGCAGCTGCGCTTTTGGGAAAAGAGTCTTTTTCCGCCTCTTACATCTTCGTCTATGGAGCAGTGGTGTTTACTGTAGTTTCAGCTGTGCTTGGATTAGTTTCAGTTGCTAAGACAAATAGAAAGCTGATAAGCATCTGGCAGTTTTTTGCGGCACTTTCTGCAGTGTTTGCGGGACTTTTGATGTTTTCTACGAGGACAATGGGAAAGGTTTCGGGACTTTCAGATAACTTCCTGAATAAAGACCTTTCTTTTGGCTATTGGATCTTGTTTGTAGCTTCTTTTGCAGCACTCGTTCTTGTTATGAATGTGACAAAAACAAATGTGGGTTACATAGCACTCACAGTACTCGGCGTCATCTGGCTTTTCCCAATCCTCTGGATCGTGCTCACAGCCTTCAGGGCAGAGCAGGGATATTATGTGGGATACTTTATTCCTAAGGGATTTACGTTTGACAACTTCATAAATCTTTTTACCAATAACAGTGTGCTTCCGTTTGCGAAGTGGTGGCTCAACACCCTGATTGTTGCGGCCTGCAGCTGTGTTATTAACACACTTATCATCCTGATGACATCCTATGTTCTCAGCCGTACACGCTTTGCTGGGCGAAAAGGATTTATGAATATTCTGATGATAATTGGTATGTTTCCTGGCTTCATGTCACTGATTGCGGTTTATAATATTCTTAAGGGCATCGGACTTAATCAGTCTCTCATGGCGCTGATCGTTGTTGGCGCAGCCGGCGCGGCTATGGGATATCACGTCAGCAAGGGTTTCTTTGACACAATTCCGAAGGCAATTGATGAG
>JAEEGL013262920.1_pt1 | contig 22292 bp, 11 predicted proteins | sample 9134231 | NCBI WGS metagenome assembly JAEEGL01 (sample SAMN16246548, study PRJNA631951) | gut metagenome | biome: gut microbiome; feature: rumen; material: fiber-attached | host: Bos | place: Iran: Karaj | collected 2018-10 | reverse complement strand
GTACACCAAAAGATTTCGAATCATTTACTTATTCATCTTCTGGAAATAGCTTATTTACATCTGCTAAAAAATATTATTATTCAGAAACAGAACCTACTGATACTGAATATAATTATTGGCATTATGTAGATGGTGAACCAACAGCTTGGTAGAAAATTAAAAGATTAAGCTAGGTATAAAGCCTAGCTTTTCTTTTTTTGCAACACTTTTAATTAATATGTGTATTTTATTATAAAAAAATAAAAATGTTGTAAAAATAATATTTTTAAAATTAAAAATTATGTTATAATGATGACAATTATTGTTATAAGGAGAGATGTATTATGCCTAGAGAAGAATTTAGTAAAAACATGATTTGTCAAAGAGAATTACCTACACCAGAAGAAATAAAAAAGATGTATCCTTTGACAGATGATTTAAAGAAAATAAAAGAAAAAAATGATCAAGAATTAAGAGATATTTTTACTGGTAAAAGTGATAAGTTATTATTAGTAATTGGACCATGTTCAGCAGATAGAGAAGATTCAGTATTAGATTATGTTAAAAGATTAAGAAAAATAGCTGATGAAGTATCAGATGTTATTTATATTATTCCAAGAGTATATACTAATAAGCCAAGAACAACAGGTGCTGGATATAAAGGTATGTTACACCAACCAGATCCAAATGGTAAGCCTGATATGTTAAAGGGTATTATCGCAATTAGAAAGCTACATATGGATGTTATAAAAGAAACAGGATTTACTCCTGCAGATGAAATGCTATATCCAGAAAATTATGCATATATGTCAGATGTTATTAGTTATGTTGCAGTTGGAGCTAGATCTGTTGAAGACCAACAACATCGTTTAGTTGCTTCAGCATTCGATGTACCTACAGGTATGAAAAACCCTACATCTGGTGATATGAGCGTATTAATGAATTCAATTTGGGCGGCACAACATGATCATACATTTATTTATCGTGGTTGGGAAACTGATACATTAGGTAATGATTTGGCACATGCTGTATTAAGAGGATATGTTGATTCATCAGGAAGAACTCATCCTAATTATCATTATGAGGATTTAGCATATTTAGCTAAATTATATAAAGAAAAGCCTTTTAAAAATCCTGCAGTAATTGTTGATACAAACCATTCAAATTCTGGTAAGGATTATCTTGAACAAATTCGTATCGCAAAAGAAGTATTACATTCAACAAGACATAATGAAGAGATCTATAATATGGTAAAGGGTTTAATGATTGAATCATATATCGTAGATGGATGCCAAAAGCCAGATGGAAAAGTATATGGTAAATCTATTACAGATCCATGTCTTGGTTGGGAAAAGACTGAACAATTAATTAGAGATTTAGCGGAATTAAGAAGATTAGGAAAGTAGAGCTTATAGCTCTGCTTTTTTTCTAAAAAAAAACAGGTTTTATACCTGTTTTAATTCTATAATTCTTTCATTAATGTATCTAAAGATAAAATTGTATAATTTTTATTTTTGTTTTCAATAATTCCTTCATCCTGTAGCTTTTTCATTTCGTATGAAAGACTAGGACGTTCAATATTTAATAAAGCTGCTAAATCAGTTTTTGTTGTTTCAATCTTAAATGATAATTTACCAGTTTTTAAATATTCATTATATAATAAATAACAAATTTTACCTCTAATTGTTTTATGTGTTAAAAGCTTGATATGATCACTTAAGCTAATTGCAGAATCACTAATAGCTTTTAAGAAATTCTTTAAAATAGTAGTAGAAGCCTTCATTAACATTAATAAGTCATTAAAACTATACATTGAGATTTTTACATCACAATCAGCATAGAAGGAAGCTTTATATTTAGGTAAAGAAGAATACATAAGATTAATACCTATATATTCATGAGCATTGATTATTCTAACAATGCTATCATGTCCATCTGAAAATGATTGTTTAGCAACGATTGTTCCTTCTTCAACATATGCCAAATAATCACATTCATCTCCTTCATAAAATATAGTATCACCTTTATGATATGTTCTTATTACTGGCTGAACTGAATCAAATAATATTTCTTTTTCTTCACTGCTTAAATTATTAAAGATATCCATAATTATTATTAAAGCTTAGCTTTTTCTCCTTCTTTAATTTTTTCTCTAGCTATTGCTAACATTAACTTAATTCTATTATCTTGATTTACTTTAGTCGCACTAGGGTCATAATCAATTGCGATTATATTTGCATCAGGATGTAATTGCTTAATTTTTTTCATTACACCTTTACCACAAATATGATTTGGAAGACAACCAAATGGCTGTGCACAAACTATATTACTATATCCGATTTCAACAAGTTCCATCATTTCAGCTGTTAACAACCAGCCTTCACCCATTTTAACACCATGATCTAGTACACCATCACTTAAATCCTTTGTATGGCTAAAATATTTCATTGGTGTTATTTTTGTTTTGCCAATGGCTTCGATCATTAATTTTTCACGACGTCTAATATACCATATTAAAGCCTTATTTAATAATGCTGTTCTCTTAGATCTTCCATATATAAGATTATCAAATATACCATTATATAATGTATATAAAATGAATCCAAATAATCCAGGTACCATTACCTCAGCACCCTGAGATACTAAGAAATCTTCTAAATGGTTGTTTCCTAATGATGCATATTTAATATATATTTCTCCAACTACTCCAACCTTAGGCTTTTTGTGTGATAAATCTAGGTCTAGGCTATCAAATGATTTAGCTATTTGGTTGATATTTTTCTTCATTGCCCTATAGCTAATTCCTTTTCCATTTTCAAATTGATTTAATAAATCTTTGATATAAGAATTAGTTAAATTATCAACATCACCTTGTTTTTTCTCATAAGATCTTGTCTTATTTCTTAAATACATTAATGTGTCAGCGTATGTGATTGCTGCCGCAATTTTTTTAATAAGGTTAAATGTTAATTTAAATCCTGAATCTTTTTCAAGATTAGAAGCATTTAATGAAACGACAGGAATATATCCATATCCAGCCTTTATTAGGGCTTTTCTTAATAAATGGATATAATTAGAAGCTCTACATCCTCCACCTGTTTGAGTTATTAATAATACTATTTTATCTAAATCATCTCTATGGTTTAGATTATCAATAAATTGACCTATAACTAATAATGCTGGATAACAAGTATCATTATGTACATATTTTAATCCTTCAGATACAACCTCAGGTCCTTGGTTTTTACAAACCTCAACCTTATATCCTGCTTGTTTTAATACACCTTCAAACAAAGCCATATGAATATCAAGCATTGAAGGGATTAAAATAGTATGGGTTTTAACCATATCTTGAGTAAATTTTGGATATTCAAAATCATCTGATACGAATGTATTATTGTCCATATTATTCATCCTTTCTTTGCTTTAAAGCTTCAAATAGACTTCTTAATCTAATTTTTACAGCTCCAAGGTTTGTTATTTCATCAATCTTAATTTGTGTATAAATCTTACCCTTTGATTCAAGGATTGCCTTACATTCATCTGTAGTTACGGCATCAAGTCCACAGCCAAATGATACAAGCTGTACTAAATTCATATCAGAAGTAGTAGTACAATATTTTGCAGCACTATATAATCTTGAATGATATGTCCATTGATTTAATACTCTAACCTGGAATTTTGGTAATAGATTAGATATAGATTCTTCGCTTACTACAGTAGCACCCATAGAAGCGATTAGCTTATCAATTCCATGGTTTACTTGAGGGTCTTGGTGATATGGTCTTCCTGCAAGAACAATGATTTGTCTATCATGTGCTCTAGCATTAGTTATATAAAGACCAGCAGTAGCTCTTATTTTAGCTAAATAATCATCATATGCCTTAAATGCTAAAATTGTAGCTTCTCTAATTTCACCATTTTTAACATTTTTATCTTTAAAATATTTATCCATAATGAATTTCATTTTCTTAGGGAATTCTTTTTTATCATCTAATGTTATAAAATCACTAATGAATGTTACATCCTTAATTCTTCCAACGTTATTTATAATATTTTGTGGATAATATGCTACAATTGGGCAATTGTAGTGATTATCACCCATATATTCATCAATATTGTAGCTCATACATGGATAGAATATTACTTTATTTCCATCATTGATAAGCTTTTCTATATGACCATGAACTAGCTTTGCAGGATAGCATGCTGTATCAGAAGGAATAGTATGCTGTCCTAATTGATATATTTTTTGATTTGAGAATCCTGAATTGATTACTTCAAATCCTAATGTTGTAAAGAATGTATGCCAGAATGGAAGAAGCTCATACATATTTAGTACAAGAGGTATTGCAATTTTACCTCTCTTACCAGGTACTGGCTTAAATTCCATTAATTTTTCTCTTGTATATTCATAAATGTTTTCACCCTTTGTGGCAGCATTAATACCTAAAGGCTTTTCACATCTATTTCCGGAAATGAATTTATTAGGATTATTTTTAAATGAATTAATAGTTAATAAGCAATGGTTATTACAGCCCTGACAAGGGATATTTTTAACATTATGCTCAAATTCTTTTAATTCTTCCTTTGTTATAGTTGTAGTTTTTTCTATATTTAATGATTTAGCATATAATGCAGCACCATAAGCACCCATTAATCCTGCGATATTAGGACATACTACATCTACACCAAGCTCACGCTCAAATGCTCTTAATACAGCCTTATTTAAGAATGTACCACCTTGAACGACGATATGCTTACCAAGTGATTCTTTATTAGTTGCACGAATAACTTTATATAAAGCATTCTTAACAACTGAAATAGAAAGACCAGCAGAAATATTATCGATAGTAGCTCCATCCTTTTGAGCTTGCTTAACAGACGAATTCATAAATACAGTACATCTTGAGCCTAAATCAACAGGTTTAGGTGCCATTAGTCCAATAGATGCAAAATCTTTAATATCATACCCTAATGCGTTAGCAAATGTTTGTAAGAAAGAACCACAACCAGAAGAACAAGCTTCATTTAAGAAGATATTAGAAATTGCATTATTTTCAATTTTAAAGCATTTAATATCTTGTCCACCGATATCGATAATAAAATCAACCTCAGGCATAAATTTAGCGGCTGCCATATAGTGGGCCATAGTTTCTACTAAACCACCATCTAAATTGAAGGCATTCTTTGCTAAATCTTCACCATATCCTGTAGAAGCTGATCCTTTAATATTAATATTTGGATATTTAGCATATAAATCAGTTAATATATCCTTTATTACAGATACTGGATTTCCTTTATTAGGTTGATATTTATCAAATCTAATATTTCCATCCTCATCAATTAATACAATCTTTAATGTTGTAGAACCAGAGTCAATACCCATATATAATGGGCCATTATATTCATCTAATGGTAAAGTATCGACCTTAGCTTTAGCATGGCGCTCATTAAATATTCTTAATTCTTCCTCATCTTTAAATAATGGAGAATTATATGCATAAGTGGCTTTATTAGAAAATTCAATTAAATTCTTAATTGTCTCTTCAACACTTAATTCCTCATTAGCACAGTAAGCAGCACCAATAGATACATAGTATAATGAATTTTTAGGACAAATACCTTCTGTATGTAATACTTCATCGAATGCGGCCTTAAGTTCTGATAAGAAAGTTAAAGGTCCACCTAAATATGCAACCTTACCTTTTATATCTCTACCTTGAGCAAGTCCACCTACAGTTTGGTTAACTACTGCGTGGAAAATAGAAGCGGCAACATCTGATTTTGAAGCACCTTGATTTAATAATGGTTGAATATCTGTTTTAGCGAATACTCCACATCTAGAAGCTATTGAGTATAGCTTTTGATGTCCCATTGCTAAACCATTGATTTCAGTGATATCTACATTTAATAAAGTAGCCATTTGGTCAATGAAAGCACCAGTACCACCAGCACAAGAACCATTCATTCTTACTTCCATACCATCAGTTAGGAATAGGATTTTAGCATCCTCTCCACCAAGCTCGATGATTACATCAGTACCAGGAATTAATTTATTAGCAGCAATTCTTGTTGCGTAAACCTCTTGAACGAAAGGAATATGCGCACCATCAGCCATACCCATACCAGCAGAACCAGAAATAGCTAATTTAATTTTGTCCTCTATTATGTTTTGTTCTCTTAATTCTTTTAATTTTGCAATTATGTTATCTTTTATGTGGGAATAATGTCTTTTATAATCTTTGTAAATTATATGATCATTTTCATCCATTACTACACATTTAATTGTTGTAGAACCAACGTCAAGTCCTAATCTAAGCATTGGTTTACCCCCTTTTTAAAATAATATAATGTAAAATTATATGATAAATGAAGTTAAATTCATTTTAAGCAATATTTTTACTTATACATTATATCACATAAAAAATAAAAATCATTTATAAAGTTAATTAATGCAAGTAATGGCTTATATACAAATTTTATTTGATATAAGGTTGCATTTAAGTTATAATAGAAATGTTTAAAACATGGATTATTTGTAGTAAGTCCATAGGTGTTAGAAGAGGTATTTATGAAAAAGATTAATAAGCTAATTGGTTTATTCTTTATATTAATCAGCTTTATTACATTAGCTTCTTGTTCATCAGGTGCTGGTGTTAAAGCTATCATGGAAGCAAAGGCAGGATCAAATAAAGTAACTATTACCTGTACATTTGAGGCTAATTCAAAATTAGAGTCAGGTGAGGCATATCCATTAATTAGAAGATATAGTTATGAAAATGGTGAAGTAAAGTCATCATCAGATGATTATAAGAAGATTACATTTGGTACAAGTGCTACAGTAGCTTCTGTTGAATTTGATGGTTTACAAAGTGATACAAAATATTTATTCAAGTTATATGTTAACTATGATTCATCAGATACATATATTGATCAAATTGAAGTAACAACTTTATCAGAGTCTGGTGAAAAGACAATTTCTAATAAAGAAGAATTTGAGAGTATGACTGATAATAGTGATGGTGTTTACACATTAACAAGTGACATTGATTTTGGTGGAGAAGAATTATCATTATTTAATTCAGACGCTGATCCATTTAAGGGTACTTTTGATGGAAATGGTCATACAATTTCTAATTTCAAATTAGCTAAGACTTCTTATAGTTACTTCGGTTTATTCGGTTATACAAAGAACGCGACAATTTCTAATTTAAATATTGAAAATGTAGTTGTTGAATCAACTAACTTAAATTCTTTCTCAGCTGGTGTACTAGTTGGTAAGGCAGAATCAACAGTAGTATCAAATGTTAAGATTTCTGGTGTTGAGGCTACAGTTAATGTTAGTTCATCAGGTGATATTAATCTTGGTGGTGTTGTAGGTTCAGCTACTGGTTCAACATTTACTGAAACTGAAGTAAAAGATATTAAGATTCATTTTACTCAAATTAGATATAAAGTTAACGTAGGTTTATTCGCTGGTAAGATTTCTGGTGCTTCAGCTGTTAAGAGAACAGTTGATGGCAAAGAAAAGAGTGTAATTACTGATGCATGTAGCGCAGTTGGAGAATTAACAGGAAATATTAAGTTTACTTCATCAACTGAAGGTTACTTACGTGCAGGTGGCTTTGTAGGATTTGTAGAAGCAGCATCTAGCTTAATTTATAATTCATATTGTTCTGCAAATATCAATATTACAAAGAGTGAAGCAACTAATAAGTATGATTTATCTATTGGTGGTTTCGTAGGATCTAATAATGGTTATATCAATATTGAAAAATGCTTTGCAAAGACAAATATTAAATTATCAGCTGGTAATGAGGTTACAAGCGAAACTTCTCCAGAAGATATAGCAAGTATCCAAGATACATTATTAGTAGCTGATAAGAGTTCAAATACAGCATCAGTTGGTGGATTTGCTGGTAGATTATATAGAACTGTTGGTACATTTAAAGATATTTACTTCTTAGGCGATGTTAATGTTTATGCAAAGGCAACAAGAAATGCATCTGAGGCAGAAAGAACAAAGTTTGAAACTGCAATTGATGGTAAGATATCTGAATCTGCCGTTGGTACATCAAAAATTGTTGATGGTATTTTATACGAAATTACTGCTGAAACTACTTATTATGTTAAAGAAAACGACAATTATGTTGTAGCTACTGATGTTGATCCAGATAAGTTCTCACCAGATAAGTATTATACTAAATCAGGTGAAGAATATATTAAGGCTGAAAGCTATACTCCAAAGGTATTAACAGCTACATATTTAGTTACTGGTGAAGTATACGGATATACTGCATATATTGACGCAGCTGGACAAACTACTGAATTAGATGCAAAATTATCAAATGTAGATAAGTATCAATCAACTTCAGATACAAGTGTGTTCGCTGATTACGTTAAGAATTTTGTAAATACAATTATTTTATAAAAAACGGAATATAGAGCCTTTGGCTCTTTTTCCACTATATATAAGGAGAGATTATATGGGACTAACAATTTATAATTCACTTACAAACAAGATGGAGGAATTTGTTCCTCAAAATGGAAATAAGGTAAATATGTATGTTTGTGGACCTACAGTTTACAACTACATTCATATTGGTAATGCTAGACCTGTTATTTTTTACGATATGATGAGAAGATATTTGAAGTTCATTGGTTATGATGTGACTTATGCTTCAAATATTACAGATGTAGACGATAAAATTATTAAAAAGGCATTAGAACAAAAGAAGACTGAAAAAGAAATCGCAACATTCTATGAGAATGCTTATTTTGATTCTGTTAAAGAGGTTGGTTCATCAAAACCAGACTTAATTCCTCACGCAACAGATTATATTCAAGAAATGATTTCTTTCATTCAAGAATTAATTGAAAAAGGTTATGCATATAATGTTGATGGAGATGTTTTCTTTAGAGTTTCTAAGATAGATGATTATGGTTGTCTTTCTAATCAAGTAACTGAGGATTTGGAATCAGGAGCTAGAATCTCAGTTGATTCAAAGAAGGAATCACCACTAGATTTTGCATTATGGAAGAAGACTGATGAAGGTATTAAGTGGGATTCTCCATTTGGTGCTGGTAGACCTGGTTGGCATACTGAATGTGTTGTTATGAACCATAAGTTATTTGGTAATGGTTTAGATATCCATGGTGGAGGAATGGACTTGAAGTTTCCTCATCATGAAAATGAAATTGCTCAATTTGAAGCTTTATATAAGACTCATTTAGCTAAATATTGGATTCATGTTGGAAGACTTGATTTAGCTGGTGAGAAGATGTCTAAATCTTTAGGAAATGTTATTTATGTTAAGGATTTAGAATCTAAAAAGGATGGAATGATTTTAAGAAGCTTAATTTTATTCTCTCCATATCGTTCTATTATTTCTTATAGCGAAGATTTAAAGAACCAATATGTTAAGGAATATGATAAGTGGCAAAGAGCTTATAAGCAAGCCTTATACACTTTACAATATGAGAATAAATTAACAGATAAGGTTTCTGATTCTGATATTGAAAAATTTAAAGAATATATGAATCAGGATTTCAATGTTCAAAATGTATTAACTTTAGTAACTGATATTGTTAAGGAAATTAACACTAATTTACGTTCTAAGAACTATGAAGAAACAGCTATTAAATTAAATACTTTTAAGACTATTTTTGATGTATTAGGTATTAATTTATTTGTAGAAGAAATGAATCAAGAGCAATTAGATGCATATTCTAAGTGGATGGAAGCTAGAAATAATAAAGATTTCGAAACTGCCGATATTTATCGTAATAAGTTAATTGAATGGAAGATTCTATAATGACTGCAAATTCTTATAATGGTCTTTCACTTGCTTATATTGGTGATGCAATTTATGAGATATATATTAGAAAATATGTGTTATCATTAGGATATACAAAGGTTAATGATTTACATAAGCATGTTATTAAATATACAAGTGGTGAAGGACAAGCATATTGTATTCATAAGTTTTTAGAAATGAATATATTAAACGAAAATGAATTGATGATTTTTAAGCGTGGAAGAAATTCTCATGTTAATAGTTCAAGAAAGAATTTAGAACTTAAGGATTATCTAGACGCTACTGGCTTTGAAGCTTTAATGGGATATTTATATCTCGATGAAAATATTCAAAGATTGGAAGAACTAATTAATTTATGTATTAAGTTAAGAGGTGAAAAGGATGAAAAAGAATTCTAAACTAGAAGAATTAAATGAACAAGAATTAACTGAATATCTAGCTAAAAATTCTGAAGAAGATCTTAAAGCCGATGAAACAACATTAGAGGATGGTTATGACGCAGACGCTCTTGATGAATTTAGAAAAAAAGATGCTGCATTAGCTGGTCTTCCATCTGATGAAGAGATTGAATCTAAAGCTAAGGTTATAGATGAAGTTGAATTTTTACCTGAAGCTGAGAGAAAAAGAATTCAAAGAGCAGAAGCCAAAATGAATAAAAAGATTCAGAGGGAAACACAAAAGAAGATTCGTGCTCATAGAAGAGATTTAAGAAAGAATCCATCTATTTTAAAGAGATATGATGTTGATCCTGAATTTGGTTTACCAACTGAAATTGTTGAACAAAGAATTATTGATGAAAGAGTAAATAAGACAACTGGTAAAAAGACAAAGTCTATTGGAAGAATAATTGCTGGTAATGTAATTTCATTTTTCAACTTCTTAGTATTTGCTTTAGCTGCGATTTTGATTATTATCGCAATTGCATATAAGAGATTTGAACCAATAACAGATTTATCATTCTTATTAATTGTTATTATTAATATTACTATTGGTACTATTCAAGAAATTAGAGCAAAGAAGACTATTGAAAGCTTGTCATTAATGAACGAATCAAGTGTATTCGTTATGCGTAATGGTGTGGTAAAGGAAATACCAACTGAAGAAGTTGTATTAGATGATATCATGCTACTAGAAAGTGGTAAGCAAATATGTGCTGACTCAATAGTGGTTTCTGGTCAAATTGAAGTTAATGAATCTCTATTAACCGGTGAGTCTGACTCAATTATTAAGAAAGTTGGAGATGAATTACTTTCTGGTTCATTTGTTATTTCTGGTAAATGTGCCGCTAAGGTTGATAAGGTTGGTAGAGATAATTACATTGAACAATTATCTAGCCAAGCTAAGATGTATAAAAAGCCAAAGAGTGATTTGTTAATATCATTAAATAGAATTATTAAATTCATGTTTATTCCAGTTATCATTTTTGGTTTCTTACTATTCTTAAGAATGTATTTTAACCAGGATGTTTCTCTATTTAATAATATTAGAAGAACAGCTGGTGCGATGGTAGGTATGATTCCTTCTGGATTATTCTTGATGTCATCTATTGCCCTTTATGTAGGTGTTATTAGATTAGGACAAAAGAATGTATTAGTTCAGGATTTATATTGTATTGAAATGCTTGCCAGAGTAAATTGTATTTGTTTGGATAAAACAGGAACAATTACTGATGGTACAATGGTTGTTAAAAATGTAATTGATTATGAACAAATTGCTGGTTTAGCAACTAAGAATATTGTTTCAGCTATTTTAAATGCTTTACCAGATAGAAATATGACATCTGATGCATTAATTAATAAGTTTGGATTAAGCAAGAGAATGAAATTTACAGGTACTATTCCTTTTTCTTCTCAAAGAAAATTCCAAGCTGTTACATTTGATAAATATGGAACATTTGCATTAGGTGCTCCTGAATTTGTATTAGGTAGCACATATAAGAGTGTTTCTAAAGATGTTGAAAAATATGCAAAGCTTGGATATAGAGTACTTTGCTTAGCATATATTCCTGGTTATATTGAAAATAACGCACTTCCAGAAGGTGAAATGACTGTTGTTTCAATGATTTTAATTGAGGATAACATTAGACAAAATGCAATTTCTACAATTCAGTATTTTAAAGAGTCTGGTGTAGAAGTTAAGGTTATTTCAGGTGATAACCCTATTACTGTTTCAAAGATTGCAGAACGTGCTGGTGTTCCTAACGCAATTAACTTTATATCATTAGAAGGTATGGATGATAATGAAGTTGCACGTGCAGCTTTAAAATATACTGTATTTGGACGTGTATCACCTAGTCAAAAGAGAATTATCGTTTTAGCATTACAACACGCTGAAAAGTGCGTTGCGATGACAGGTGATGGTGTTAACGATATTTTAGCTTTAAGAGCAGCTGACTGTTCAATTGCATTAGGTTCTGGTAGTGAAGCTACTAGATCATGCTCACACTTAGTATTATTAGATTCTGACTTTGGATCAATGCCTAGTGTAGTTGCAGAAGGAAGAAGAGTTATTAACAACGTTACATCTGTTGCTTCACTTTTCTTAACTAAGACAATTTTCTCATTATTACTTGCAATAGTTGCTATTTTTACAGGAGTATATCCTATTACTCCAAAGCAATTAATTATTATTGATATTTTAGCAATTGGTATTCCATCATTAATCTTAGTTAATGAACCAAATAATAGAACATTCCAAGGTAAGTTCTTAAGTAACGTTATTAAGAAAGCCTTGCCGGGTGCGTTAGTTATTACAATGCTATCATTAATAATCTTCATCTTAAGTGACACATTACACTTAGATGATAAGAGTTTAACTACAATTATTGTAATTACTGCCTCTCATACAAGTTTGATGGTATTATTTAAAGCATGTCGTCCATTTACTACATTAAGAAAAATATTATTTACTACATGCTATACAGTTTTCTTAATAATGATAATTATGTTACCTAACTTACTAGAATTAAGACCTGTATTATCATTATTTGATTATTATTCCGAGAATCAAGATTTCACATATATGAAGGAATTCCCTGAAATTAGTATATCTACAGGTAATTACTTTGTAATGGATGGAAGAATTACTAATATTAGAGCAGATGGCGATAAGAAGGTATTAACTCGTTTATCTAAGTCTAAAGATCCTAATAAGGATGCTACATTAGTGAATTATTACGCAATTAATGGTGAAGAAACTGATATTTTAATTAATATTCCAACAATTAGTTATAATAATACTGGCAAGATTTTTGCTGGTGGATATTTAATTAATGATGTTGCATATTATGATGGAATTGAAGATGATTTAATTGTTGATAGTCATGGTAATGTATTCTTAAAGAATTATGATAATCCTCTATATACAACATTAACTAAGGATGATAGTTATTATGATTTCAAGATTGAATATGGTACATACGTTGAAAAGGACGCAAAGCGCCAATATTCAATTTTACCAAAGGTAGAAATAGAGAATAACAAGTATATCTTTAATGGTGTTGTTGATGATGATGGATATTATCCAGTAAGTAGTAGTATTTCTCAAATCTTCACAGGTGATTCAACTCAAATCACTATTAATCCTAATACATCAGAATTATTAATTAACGGTGATGCTGTTAAAAAGATTATGAATGATGGTTCTGAAGGTGGTACTTATAAGGTATCTATGCCTGTTGTATCATCAACTGGTAATGTAAGAACAGCTGGTGTTGAACCAAGACGTCTATATTTTGATGGTATTTCATCTGGTAAAAATGTATTTGAATTATATGGTACTAAGGATAAAGTTGATGAATTTGTAAACATGAGAGATTCTTATGCTTATACGATTTATAAGTTTGATGGAAATAACAATAAGGTTTATTATACATATTTCTCAGCTTATGATGCTGTATATTTGAATGTATATGATTATTTACCAAGTGTTATTAATCCAGGAGATCCAGACTTAAATGATATTAAATTAGATGATTATTTAATTAAAGATTTCAAGTTTGAAAACTTCTATGAAGATGACTTTAAGGGATTCTTCGATAAGAATAATAATGAAATTAATGTAAATTCTGGTGTAACACCATTATCTTATAAGGTTGACGCTGACAAGTCTGAATATTCATTAACACAAGTAATTGATACTAACGAATATTTAACTGACTCTGATACTAAGATTTCATTAAATGAAACTCAGTTCGCACCATCAATTTCTGTAAGTGAAGACTTACATTATGTAATCGGTGGATATTATACAGATTATGAACATTCAATTGGTAAAGAATTAGTTGAAACATATTATAGTAGTGATGATAAATATTACTTACAGTTAGGTGACTATAAGACTACTTTTGAAGTACCTGTTGTAACATCTACAGGTGGTATTGTTACTGCGTTAAGTGTTACAAATGTAATTTTCTTACTTGCATTATGTTTATCTGCAGGTCCATTGATGCGTCTATATCAATACGCTATTCCATGGGTTAAGAAACAATTCGATAATATCGGAAAACTTATTAATAAGTGGTAATGATAAAATGCCGTGTATGCGGCATTTTGTTTATTATAGGTTATATTGAATAATTATATTATTTTTGATATAATATTCGCGTATTTATTTTCTTTGGAGGGGATAATATGAGTAAAAAGTTTTATTTAACAACTGCAATTGCTTATACATCATCTAAGCCACATATTGGAAACGTATATGAGGCTATTTTAGCTGACTGTATTGTAAGATATAAGAAGAAGGATGGCTATGATACATATTTCCAAACAGGAACAGATGAGCATGGTCAAAAGATTGAACAAAAAGCTCTAAAGATGGGTACAACTCCAAAAGAGCATGTTGATAAGGTATCAAAGGAATTAAGAGATACTTATGACATGATGAATGTTAAATACGATCATTTTATTCGTACTACTGATAAAGATCATGAGGAGCAAGTTGCTAAGGCATTTGAAAAGATGCTAGCAAAGGGCGATATCTATAAAGGAAAATATGAAGGATTCTATTGTGTAGATTGTGAATCATATTTTACTGAGAAGGATTTAGTAGATGGTTGTTGCCCTGACTGTGGTGCTAAGGTAACTAAGAATAGTGAGGAATGCTATTTCTTAAAGCTTGAACCATATAGAGAAAGATTATTAAATTACATTAATGAAAATCCAATGTTCATTCAGCCTGAGTCAAGAAAGAATGAAATGATTAATAATTTCTTAAAGAACCCAATTCCTGATTTATGCGTATCTCGTACTTCATATAAGTGGGGTATTCCTGTTATTAGTGATCCTAAGCATGTAATTTATGTATGGATTGATGCGTTATTAAACTATATAACTGGTTTAGGATATGATGTTGATGGAAATAATGGTGAATTATACAAGAAATATTGGCCAGCTGATATTCATTTAATTGGTAAGGATATTTTAAGATTCCATACAATTTATTGGCCAATTATGTTAATGAGCTTAGATTTACCTTTACCTCATCAGGTATTTGGTCATCCATGGATTTTAACAAATCATAATAAGATGAGTAAGTCTAAGGGTAATACTATTTACGCAGATGAATTAGTATCATTATTCGGTGTTGATGCTGTAAGATATTATGTTTTACATGAAATTCCATTCGCTTCAGATGGTAATATTACTTATGAATTAGTATGTGAAAGAAGTAATTCTGATTTAGCTAATACATATGGTAATTTAGTATCTAGAACAATTGCCATGGTTAAGAAATACTTTGGTGATGAAGAAATCAAAGAAAGCACAAAGACTGCATTTGATGATAATCTAAAGAATGTTGTTCTTGAGGCAGCTGATAATTATAAAAAGTTAATGGATCAATTTAAGGTAGCTGATGCTTTAGAGGAAGTTCAAAAGGCATTACGTGCTGCTAATAAATATATCGATGAAACAGCACCTTGGGTATTAGCAAAGGATGAAAATAGAAGGGAAGAATTAAAGACTGTACTTTATAATTTATTAGAGTCAATTAGAATTTCTTCTATATTATTAGAGCCTGCAATGCCTGCTACTTCATCAAAGGTTTATACTGCATTAAATACATCAAAAATTAATTTAAGTGATGCTAAATTTGGCTCTGAAAAATCATATAAGGTTTCACCTTGTGAAATTCTATTTAAGAGATTAGATGTAAATGAAATAATGGCTCAGGTAGAAGAAAAAGAAAAGAATCTTGAAGCTAAAAAGGAAGAAGAAAAGGTTGAGGCTAAGCCAGAAATTACAATCGACGATTTTGAAAAAATTGATTTATGCGTAGGTAAGATTTTAGAGGCTAAAAAGCACCCTAAGGCAGATAAGCTTTTAGTATTTAAGATTGATTTAGGAACTGAGGTAAGACAGATTGTTTCTGGTATTGCGAAATTCTATAATCCTGATGAATTAGTTGGCAAGAAGGTTATTGTCGTTAAGAACTTAAAGGCAATTAAGTTAAGAGGAGAAGAATCTCATGGTATGTTATTATGTGGTTCTGATTTAGCTGATTCATATTTAGAATTAGTAAATATCGACAAGTGTAATCCTGGTGATATTGTTAGATAAGAGAGACTTAGGTCTCTTTTTCTTTTGTTTAATATTCAATATTTGTGTAATAATGCAAATATTAAAGAAATTCGAGTGATATCGTACACTTTAAATATAAATATTTAAATTTTGAAAGTGCTTTTATTTTTCTAGTGGTTTGATTTATGTTGTCCTTTACTAAAATGTATGATAAAATACTATTGCTTGTAAAATCATATAAGCATAGCTTATAAGAGTATGTTATTACTTGGAATGGAGAAAATCGTATGGTTAAACTATTTGAACAGGTAAATAATTGTACTAAGCCATTATCTTTTAATGGTTATTTTCAAATGCGCTAAGCAACACTAATCTATTTTGGTGTTGTTTTTATTTTTTAAGGGGATTTAAAATGAAAACTGTTGGTATTTTAGGCGGTGGACAGCTAGGAATGATGCTAGCTGAAGAAGTTAATAAGTTGGGTGGTAAAGCCATATGCTTAGATCCAAACCCTAAGTGCTCTGCTTCATTTGTTTGTGATTCAGTAATCGTATCAAAGTATGATGACTTAGATGGATTAAAGAAGCTTGGTGAAGCATCAGATGTATTAACTTATGAATTTGAAAATGTTCCTGGTGAGAAATTGAAGTTCATAAGAGATACTTACAATATTCCACAAGGAATTGAGCCTTTGTTTGATTCTCAAAATAGAATTAGAGAAAAAACAAATGCTAAGGAGCATGGATTAACACCTCCTAAATTTAAAGCGATATATAATCTTGAAGATTTAAAATCAGGTATTGAAGAATTAGGATTACCTTGCGTTTATAAGACAACTGAGCTTGGCTATGATGGTCATGGTCAGGTTGTGATTAAGACACTAGATGACATTGAAAAGGTTACGCCTTTCTTAAGTGGCGAAGGTATCTTAGAGGAATTTATCAAATATGATTTTGAAACATCAGCTATTTTAGTTAGAAGTAAAGAAAAAACAATTTGCTTCCCAATGGGAATTAACAAGCATAAAGAAGGAATTTTAGATTTATGTGTTGTTAATGATGAGCTTCCAGTATTTAAAAAGATTAAAGAAGCAGCAATAAAGTTCATGGAATCTTGTAATTATTATGGTATTTTAGCAATAGAGTTCTTTGTTAAAGGTGATGATTTCTATTTCAATGAGATGGCACCAAGACCTCATAATTCAGGACATTATACGATTGAAGGTTGTACAACAAATCAGTATAGAGAGCTTGCGAAGTTCTTACTTGATATTCCACTTGAAGAACCAAAGCTAGTAAGTCCAACAATTATGAAAAACATTTTAGGTTTTGATTATGAGAATATGAAGAATCTAGAGGCTTCTGATGATATTCACATTCATGATTATCATAAGACTGAAGTAAGAGAAAAGAGAAAAATGGCACATGTCACATTCACTAATTTGACATTGGCTGATTATGATAAAAAATATAAAAATTTATTTTGTAAAGAAAAGGTAGATAGTATGGGCGATTATAGAATTTTTGTTGAAAAACTTCCCAAATTCCAGGTTGAAGCAAAGAGTCTTCAAGCTGAATTAAATTTGAATTTAGGATTAAATTTAGAAAATGTTAGAACAATTAACGTTTATGATTTATTCAATTTCTCAGAAGAATTATTAGAAAAGAGTAAATATCAAGTATTCGGTGAAATTGTTACTGATAATGTAACTGATGAATTAAATTTAGAGGGTAAAAAGTATATAGCAACAGAATATTTACCTGGTCAATTTGACCAAAGAGCTTCATCAGCTATTGATTGTTGTAAGCTAATTGATCCTAATGCAGAAATCAACATTAGATCAGGTAGAATCATTATTCTTGATGATAATACAACTGATGAAGATATCGAAAAGATTAAGAAGTATGTTATAAACGCTGTTGAGGCAAGAGAAAAGGATTTAAGTAAGTTAACTGATATGGAGCAAGCTCCAATCATCCCAGTTAAGGTTTTAGAAGGATTTAGAAAAATCAATCACTTCGGTAGACCTGAATTTGTTAAGAAGATGGGTCTTGCGATGAACGAAGATGACTTAAAGTGCGTAATTGAGTACTTTAGAGAAGAAGGAAGAGATCCTTGGGAAACAGAACTTAGAATTCTAGATACATATTGGTCTGACCATTGCCGTCATACAACATTCAATACTGTATTAAAGAATATCAAGATTGAGAATTCATTCATGAAGAGTGAATTTGAAGAATCATTAGATTTATATGATAACATCCGTAAGGATTTAAAGAGAGAAAAGAAAAAGAAGTGCTTAATGGATTTAGGTACTATTGGTGGTAGATATCTTAAGGCTATTGGTAAGCTTGATGATATGGAAGTTAGTGAAGAAAATAATGCATGTTCAATTTTTGTAGACGTAGATGTTGATTCAAAGATTGAAAAATGGTTATTACAATTCAAGAACGAAACTCATAACCATCCAACAGAAATTGAACCATTCGGTGGTGCTTCAACATGCTTAGGTGGTGCTATTCGTGACCCACTTTCTGGTAGAGCTTATGTTTACCAAGCAATGAGAGTTACAGGTGCTGGTAATATTTACGCTGATGTAAAGGATACATTAAAGGGTAAACTTCCTCAACGTATCATTTCTACAAAGGCAGCAAGTGGTTATTCATCATATGGTAATCAAATTGGTTTAGCAACTACTCATGTAAGAGAAATCTATCATGATGATTATGTTGCAAAGAGACTTGAGGTTGGTGCGGTAGTTGGTGCTGTTCCAGCAGAAAATGTTAGAAGAGAATCTCCAGTTCCTGGTGATGTAATCCTTGTATTAGGTGGTAGAACTGGTCGTGATGGTATCGGTGGCGCTACTGGTTCATCTAAGGAACATACAACTAAATCATTAGAGGTTTGTTCATCAGAAGTTCAAAAGGGTAACGCTCCTGAGGAAAGAAAGATTGCTCATTTATTTAGAAGACCTGAAGTTACAAAGTTAATTAAGAAGTCAAATGACTTTGGTGCTGGTGGTGTATCAGTAGCTATCGGTGAATTAGCTGATGGATTAGATATTAATCTAGACGTTGTACCTGTTAAGTACTCTGGATTAAACGCTACAGAAGTTGCTATTTCTGAATCACAAGAAAGAATGGCTGTAGTTGTTGAACCTAAGGATGTAGAAGAATTCAAGAAGTATTGTCATGAAGAAAATATCGAGGTTACAGAGGTTGCTAAGGTTACAGAAGAAAAGCGTCTTGTAATGCATTATAGAGGAAGAGAAATTGTAAATCTTTCTAGAAAGTTTATTGATTCAGCTGGTGCTGTTCATACAGCTAAGGCAAAGATTTCAGCAGTAGAAAATAAGAATCCTTTCTACAAGGCTGATGAACCTTTAAGAGATAGAGTATTAAATACTTTAAATGATAATAACGTAACAAGCCAAAAGGGCTTAATTGAAATGTTTGACTCAACAATTGGTGCATCAACTGTATTAATGCCATTTGGTGGTAAGACACAAAGAACTGAAACTCAGGTTTCTTGTCAAAAGTTACCAGTATTAAATGGTTTTACAAATACAGCATCAATTATGGCTTATGGTTATAACCCATATATCGCTGAGTATTCTCCATACCATGGAGCTGAATATGCAATCGTTGAAGCAATTTCAAAGGTTGTAGCTGCAGGTGCAAAATACAATAAGATGAGATTCTCATATCAAGAGTATTTTGAAAGAATGGGCGATAAGGAATCTTGGGGTAAGCCTTTAGCAGCATTATTAGGTGCACTTAAGATGCAAAATGAATTTGGTTTACCATCAATTGGTGGTAAGGATTCAATGAGTGGTACATTCCAAAATATCAATGTTCCACCTATGTTAATGGCATTTGGTATTACAACTGTTGATGCTAGAACTGTTATTTCACCTGAATTTAAAGAGGCTGGTCATAAGTTATACTTAATTAAGCATAATGAAAGAGAAAACTTCACTCCTAATACAGATGAATTAATGGATAACTTTGAATATGTAAATAATAATATCGTTGATGGTAATATTATTTCTGCATATGCACTTTCATTTGGTGGTATTATCGAAGCCACTTCTAAGATGAGTTTTGGTAATGAAATTGGTTTTGAAATCAATTATGATGAAAAGGAATTAAATAGATATAATTATGGTTCAATTCTAGTTGAAGCTAAAAATGATTTACCTGATTATAAAAATGTAATTCTTATTGGTTCTACAAATGCTTCTAAGAATGCTAAATTCAATAATGAAGAATTTACATTAGAAGAATTATATCAAGCAAATACTGCTAAGTTTAACAAGGTTTATAAGGATAAGGGCGATAACAAGTGTGAGCTTATGGATATTAAGCCATTTGATCAAAAGCCTGCAAAGCTTGGTGGAAAGAAAACACCAGTTGCTTACTTCCCTGTATTCCCTGGTACAAACTGTGATTATGACACATCTAAGCAATTTAAGAGAGCTGGAGCTTTAATTACAACTTCTGTATTTAAGAATTTAACTAGTGATGATGTATTTGAATCTATTAAGGAAATGGAAACTAAGATTGATGAATGCGATATTTTCGTATTATCTGGTGGTTTCTCTGCTGGTGATGAGCCAGATGGTTCAGCTAAATTCATTGCTAATGTATTAAATCAAGAGAAGGTTAAGGCAGCTATCAATCGTTTGATTGCTAGAAAGGGATTAATTTTAGGTATTTGTAATGGATTCCAAGCATTAGTTAAGTCTGGTTTATTACCATATGGTAAGATTGGTGAATTAACTAAGGAATCACCTACATTATTTAGAAATGATATTAATAGACACATTTCTCAAATCGTATCAACTAAGCTTATGACTAACAAGTCACCTTGGTTAGCTGGATTAGAATTAGGTCAAATTGATTCTATCGCTGTATCACATGGTGAAGGTAAATTTGTTGTATCCAAGGAATTAGCTGAAAAGTTAAGAGATGATGGTCAAATAGCATTCTTATATGTAGATGGTAATGGTAATCCAACAACAGAAGCACCATTTAATCCAAATGGTTCAGATTACGCAATTGAAGGTATTGTTTCTAAGGATGGCTTAATCTTAGGTAAGATGGGTCACTCAGAAAGATATGAAGAGAATTTATTTAAGAATATTTCTGGAAATAAGAAGCAGAATATATTCCAAAATGCAGTAGATTATTTTAAAGATTAATCTTGGGAGAAAAAATCATGGAAAAGAAAGAATTATTATACGAAGGAAAAGCAAAACAAGTTTATTCAACAGAAGATCCTAATATTATTGTTATGCATTATAAGGATGATGCAACTGCAGGTAATGGTGCAAAGCATGCATTATTTGCTCATAAGGGAGAATTAAATAATAAGATTACAACTATTATTTATGAAAAGCTAATCAAAGCTGGTATTCCTACTCATTATATTAAGACTATTAATGATACTGTCCAATTATGCAAGAAGGTTTCCATATTCCCTCTTGAGGTAATTGTTAGAAACATCATTGCAGGTTCTATGGCTAAGAGACTTGGAATTCCTGAAGGAACACCTGCAAAGAATACTATATTTGAAATTTGCTATAAGAATGATGCATTAGGGGACCCACTTATCAATGATCACCATGCAGTTGCTGTAGGTGCAGCATCTTATGAGGAATTAGCTAAGATTTATGAATTAACTGCTAAGGTTAATGTTGAGCTTACTAAGATTTTCGCAGCTATCGGAATTAAGCTAGTTGATTTCAAGGTTGAATTTGGTAAGACAGTTGATGGCGAAATCGTACTTGCTGATGAAATCTCACCAGACTGCTGCAGATTATGGGATGCAAAAACTAATGATCATTTAGATAAGGATAGATTCAGAAGAGATTTAGGAAATCTTATTGAAGCATATGAAGATGTTCTTAATAGACTTGAATCTTTAAAGTAGGAGGAATATTTATGGCAAAAAGTTATGAAAGTGCTGG
>JAEEGL012850362.1_pt1 | contig 22292 bp, 21 predicted proteins | sample 9134231 | NCBI WGS metagenome assembly JAEEGL01 (sample SAMN16246548, study PRJNA631951) | gut metagenome | biome: gut microbiome; feature: rumen; material: fiber-attached | host: Bos | place: Iran: Karaj | collected 2018-10 | reverse complement strand
AAATTTGTAACGTGTGAGTAGTGGTGAGATGGGACAAATTTATCACCGATTTGGCTACCTAGAAAAAGACCTGGGCGAAGAGCAAGTTCTTCAAAGTTAGAAGGTAGTTTTGAAGGCACTAAAAACTTCTGAATTTCTTTTGAATTTCCCTTGCCTTTAATAACTCTTTTTACTTCAAATGGAGAAATTTTACTACTTAGTAGTACTCCAGGTTTTTTAATAAGAGCGATATAGTGACCTTCTCCCTCAAAATTTGATGGGAAAAGGTGGACAGTTTCACTAAAATTTTCTGTTCTAAATTCACCTTTAAATGAAGGTATTTTTTCTAATTTTGCGTCACTATTTTGAAGTAAAAAATCAATTACTTCTTCATCTTCTTCATAAGAGTAAGAGCAGGTTGAGTAAACTAATTTTCCGCCTTCTTTTAACATTGAATAGCACATCAAAATTAGTTCTTTTTGAATGGCAGCATTTTTTAAAACTTTTTCATAAGTCCAGTCACTTTTCATTTCATCAGATTTTCTAAACATTCCAGAGCCTGAACAAGGGGCGTCTAAGATGATTTTATCGAAAAATCCTGCAAATTTTTGATAATATTTTTTGAAATCAAGTGAAGTAACAATGGTATTAGAAATGCCCATTCTTTCAATGTTACTTAGAAGAATGTTTGCACGTGATTTTGATAAGTCGTTGGCGATTATTAACCCTTGGTTCTGCATTTTTAATGCAGTTTGAATAGTTTTTCCGCCTGGAGCAGCGCAAAGATCAAGAACAATTTCGCCTGGTTTTGCATCCAAAAAATGGGCAACTAACATTGCAGAAGGCTCTTGAATATAGTAAGCTCCAAGTTCATGGTAAATCTTTTTGCCTAATTCATATTCATTTTTGTCATATAAAAAACCATTATCGACAACTGGATGAGGTTTCAGATTTGGAAAAAATTCCAAAAGTTGTTCTTTTGAAAGTTTGTATTCATTTAAATAAATAGCTTTTTTCTCACCTTTAGAAAAAGAGGAAATAAGATTTGAAATTTCTTCTTTATTTAAATATTTTTCTAACGATTGTTCAAAATCCATATCAACTACTATTTTAATTCAGAAATTAAATGTTAAAAGAAAAACCGCGATTATGGCGCGATTTTCATGCTAGAATTGGATTTTAATCACCATAATGAGACCACATAGACACAATTAAGACTTCTTTTTTGTCTACGTCAATTAAATAAACTAGACGATGTTGAAGGTTAATTCTCTTTGAATAGAAACCATTAAGGTTTCCTCTAAGTTTTTCGACTGGTTTACAATAAGGATCTATTTTCAAGTCATCGATAAGTTGTTTTACTTTATCGATCAACTTCGCTTGTTTAAGTTTTTCTAGATCTTTTATTGCAGCCTTATGGATTATGACTTTAAACATTATAAGTCTAAATCATCAACATCAACGAAGTCTTCGCGTGGAGCTTTGCCTCTTTCTATAATTAAATCAGCAAGCCCCTCGACAGAATTGATATACATTGTTTCTAGTAGTGCGTTAAAATCCTCTTCACCTATGAGGTAGCAGTTTTTCCCATTTTTATTAGTTAATAAAATAGGAGAAGAATTTTCGTTTACTTCTTCTGCTAACTTATAAAGATTACTTCTAGCTTCAGTAATACTAATAGTTGGCATAATACCACCTCCGATTTTATTTTAACGTACGTTTAAGCGCACGTCAATTATCAATATCCTTTCATAATATTTATAGGTTTTGTTTCTATTAATAGAACCAGTATGGTATATTTATGATGAGGTAATATTTTTATGAGAATGGTTGATCTTATTACAAAGAAAAGAGATGGCGGTGTTCTTACGAACGAAGAAATTGACTTCTTTATTGATGGTTATGTTGAAGGAAGAATTCCTGATTACCAAGTCTCTGCTTTATTAATGGCAATTGTATTTAAAGGAATGACGAACGATGAAATCGTTCATTTAACTGATAGAATGGAACATAGCGGCGACGTTATGGATTTATCTAATATTCCTGGAAAGAAAGTTGATAAACACTCTACAGGCGGCGTTGGTGATAAAACTTCATTAGCGCTTGGACCAATGGTTGCAGCTTGTGGCGCAATTGTCGCAAAAATGTCTGGCCGTGGTTTAGGCCATACAGGCGGAACACTTGATAAATTAGAATCAATACCAGGAATGAATGTTTTCTTGTCAGAAACTAAATTTATTAGCATTTTAAAAGAAATTGGTTTAGCCATTGCTGGCCAAACTGGAACTTTGGTTCCAGCGGACAAAAAACTATACGCTTTGCGTGATGTTACTGGTACAGTTGAATCAATTCCATTAATCGCATCAAGCGTTATGTCAAAGAAGTTAGCTTCAGGTTCAGATTGTATCTTACTTGATGTTAAATTTGGTAATGGTGCATTTATGAAAACTAGAGAAGACGCCAAAAAACTCGCCAAAATTATGTGTGCAATTGGTAATTCTCTTAATAGAGATACTCGTGCTGTTCTTACTTCAATGGAACAACCTCTAGGCCATGCTGTTGGTAATGCACTTGAAGTTAAAGAAGCTATTGATACACTACATGGACATGGTCCAAAAGATTTCCAAGATCTTTGTTATCAATCAGGCGCAATTATGCTTGAACAAGCTGGAATAGCTAGTAGCGAAGAAGAAGGCCTTAAAATGCTCCATAAAGTCGTTAAAGATGGTTCAGCATTTGAAAAATTTAGACAAATGGTCATCGCACAAGGTGGAGATGTCTCATATATTGATCACCCAGAAAAATTTCCACTTGCTAAACATATTGTTGAAGTTAAAGCTTCAAAACCAGGTTATATTAAACATATTGTAGCCCTTGAAATCGGTGAAAGCGCAATGCGCTTAGGTGCTGGTAGAGAAACATTTGATGATGTTATTGATATGTCAGCAGGTATTGTTTTAAATAAGAAAGTTGGCGATAAAGTTAAAAAAGGCGATACACTTTGTGTTGTCCATACCAACAAAGATGAATTTGCATCAATTCTAAAAGATATTGAAAATGCATTTACAATTGTTGATGGCTTTGTTGAATATCCTCCAACAGTTCATGATTATATTAAGGCTTAATGAGAATACTTATTCAAAATGTAAACCGTGCTAGTTGCACAATTAATAATAAAATCGTGGGAGAAATCTCCCGCGGTTTTTGTGTTTTTGTTGGCTTTACACATAACGATACTAAAGAAAGAGTAGAAAGAATGGTTAATAAATTAGTCTCTTTGAGACTATTTGATGATGAAAATGGCAAAACTAATCTTTCATTAACTGATATTGGTGGTTCAATTTTATCAATTTCTCAATTTACTCTTTATGCTTCACTTAAAGATGGACGTCGTCCAAGTTTTGTTAATGCAATGAGACCTGATGAAGCAACAAAGTTATACGATTATTTTAATGAATGCTTAAGAAATACTAGGATTCATATTGAAACAGGTGTTTTTGGGGCAGACATGAAAATTGATTTAGAAAATAATGGGCCATTTACAACCATTTTAGATTCAGAGGAACTTGGTTTATGAAAGTAATGGTTGGACTTAGTGGTGGTGTTGATAGCGCAGTTGCAGCATATCTACTTAAAAAACAAGGCTACGAAGTTGTAGCTGGTTTTATGCGTAACTGGGATGCTATGGCTAATGGAGATTATTTAGGAAATCCAACTGTTAACGATGATCAATGCCCACAAGAAAAGGATTATCAAGATGCACAAAAAGTAGCGGAAAAGCTCGGAATTCCTCTACTTAGAGTCGATTTTATCAAAGAATATTGGGATCATGTTTTTTCATTTTTTATTTCTGAATATGAATGTGGAAGAACTCCAAATCCAGATATTTTATGCAATAAATATATTAAATTTGATGCTTTTTTAGAATTTGCAAAGAAAAATGGCTGTCAGATGATTGCAATGGGCCACTATGCAAAAAGAATAGAAAAAGATGGCCACTATTATTTAATGAAGTGCAAAGACACAAATAAAGACCAAACTTATTTCTTATCACAAATTAATGAAGAACAAATTAAGTCTTGTTTATTCCCTCTTGGGGATATTGACAAACCAGAAGTCCGTAAAATTGCCCATGAACTTGGTTTAGAATCGGTAATGGACAAAAAAGACTCAACTGGAGTTTGTTTTATCGGCGAAAGAAACTTTAGAGAATTCCTTAAAAATTACATTCCAGCCCAAAAAGGCAATATCATAGATATTGATACAGGTAAAAAGGTTGGAGAACATCGGGGAGTTTATTATTATACAATTGGTCAACATAAAGGTTTAGGAATTGGTGGTATTTCGGGCGAAACTGCAACCGGCTGGTTCATCGTAAAGAAGGATGCAAAGAAAAATATTCTTTATGTTACTCGTGGAGATGCACAAAAGTACTTAATGTCCAATAAATGTATTGTAAGAAAGTTAAACTTCATAAACAAAGACGAAGAATTCCCTCAAAAAGTAGGGGTTAAATTTAGATATCGTCAAGTAGATCATCCTGCTACTATTAATCTAATTAATGGTGAAATCGTGTGTGAATATGATTACTATAAAGCAGTCACTCCTGGACAAGAAGCTGTCTTCTATAATAAAGAAGGATTAATGATTGGATCAGGCACAATAGATGAAGTCTATAGAGACAATATTAGAATAGATAAATAAACACAAAAAAGTATGGTAAAAACTGGGCTAAAACTCAGTTTTTTCTTTATTTTTAAAAAATTAAATACTAAGTATTTATTAAAATTTTTAGCACTCTCACTTGTAGAGTGCCAAAATTGTGCTAAAATGTAATTGAAATTAGGAGGTGATTATTATGACAATGAATGAAATGCCTAATTACGAAAACGATAAAGATATCCTTAAAAAATTTGGACGAAACATTAACGAAGAAGTAAAGAAAGGAAAAGTTGATCCAGTCATAGGACGTGATGAAGAAATACGTAAAATCATCGAAATTTTAGCAAGAAAAACCAAAAATAATGTCATCTTACTTGGTGAACCAGGTGTTGGTAAAACAGCTATTCTTGAAGGCTTAGCGGAACGTATTGTTAAAGATGATGTTCCTACTATTTTAAAAGACAAAGAGATTTACGAGCTTGATATGGGCGCACTTGTTGCAGGTGCTAAATATCGTGGTGAATTTGAAGAAAGACTTAAAGCTGTCCTTAATAAAATTAAGGAAAGTGATGGAAAAATCATCTTATTCATTGATGAGATTCACTTAATTGTAGGTGCCGGTAGAACTGATGGAGCGCTTGACGCATCCAACATGCTTAAACCAATGCTTGCAAGAGGTGAAATTGACTGTATTGGTGCGACTACTTTAAAAGAATATAGAGAATATATCGAAAAAGATCGTGCCTTGGAGCGAAGATTCCAACCTGTTTTGATTAATGAACCTTCAGTTGAAGACACAGTAACAATTCTTAGAGGCCTTAAAAACCGCTTTGAATCATTCCATGGTGTAAAAATTACTGATAATGCCTTAATTGCAGCAGCTACTTTAAGCAATCGTTATTTAACAAGTAGATTCCTTCCAGATAAAGCTATCGACCTTGTTGATGAAGCGTGCGCATCTATTAAAGTTGAACTCGCATCTATGCCTGCGGAACTCGATGAACTTGAAAGAAGAATTAGACAACTTCAAATTGAAAAAGTTGCCCTTTCAAAAGAAAGAGATGACGCTTCTAAGAAGAGACTTGCAGATGTTAACGCTGAACTTGATAAACTCAACGAACAAGATAAGTCACTTGTTAACAAGTGGAATCAAGAAAAATCACAAATTTTAGCTATTAAAGAGGCTAAAGAGAAACTTGAAAAAGCAAGATTTGATCTTGATGTTTCGCTTTCAAGATCTGAATACGAAAAGGCTGGTGAATTACAATACAAAGTTATTCCAGAGTTAGAGAAGAAACTCAAAGAAATGGATGCTTCAACAAAAGAAGATGGAAGACTTCTTTCTGAAGTTGTTGATGAGGAACAAATCGCGAGAATTATTTCTAAAATGACCAATATTCCTTTAAGTAAAATCGAAAAAGGCGAACGAGAAAAAGTCTTAGACCTTGAATCGACACTTAGACGTAGAGTTATTGGCCAAGACGATGCCTTAAAACTTGTTTCAGACGCAATTATTCGTCAAAGAGCTGGAATTAAAGATAGCCATCGTCCAATTGGATCGTTCTTATTCCTTGGTCCTACTGGTGTTGGTAAAACTGAAGTTGCACGTGCTTTAGCAGAATCATTATTTGATTCTGAATCTCACATTGTTCGTATCGATATGAGCGAGTACATGGAGAAATACTCAACTTCAAGATTAATTGGTGCCCCTCCAGGATACGTTGGTTATGAAGAAGGTGGACAATTAACTGAAAAGGTTAGAAGAAATCCATATTCAATTGTTTTATTCGATGAAATTGAAAAAGCACATCCAGAAGTATTTAATTTACTTCTTCAAATGCTTGATGATGGTCGTTTAACAGATTCACAAGGTAGAGTCGTTGATTTCAGAAATACAATCATCATTATGACTTCTAATTTAGGTAGCGAATATCTTCTAAATGGCGAAAAAGATAAGGTTGAAGTGTTACTTCATCAAACATTTAAACCTGAATTCTTAAATAGAATCGATGAGATTGTTTACTTCTCACCACTTTCTAAAGAAGTTCAAGGTAAGATTGTTACTAAAATGCTTAACGAACTTAATTCTAGACTTAAAGAGTCATATTATAGTTTTGAATTCACGGATACTCTTAAGAAATATATTCTTGATAATTCATTCTCACTTCAGTTTGGCGCTCGTCCAATCAAGAGATTTATTCAAAATAATATCGAAACTTTAATCGCTAAAAATATTGTTCAAGGCAATGTAAACACTGAATCAAAATACGTTGTAGATTATAAGGATAACAACGTCGTAATTAACAAATTGTAATAAAATTACAAAATAAAATGGATGCTCCAATAGGAACATCCATTTTTATTAACCTAATATAGCTGAGTCTGATAAGACGTCGTTGTCACTTGCGCTTGAGAACATATCAAGGAGTTGCGAGATTGTTAATTTCTTCTTTTCTTCTCCTGAAATATCAACTGCAATCTTACCATTTGACATCATAATTAAACGATTACCATATTTAATAGCATCATTCATATTATGAGTAATCATAATAGTTGTTAATGATTGCTCTTTAACGATACGTTCAGTAATCTCAAGAACTTTTGCGGCTGTCTTTGGATCAAGAGCGGCTGTATGTTCATCAAGAAGTAAAACTGGCTTTGTGACGTCATATTCACGCATTTTCGAATCGAAAATGCCATATGCTTCTTTAATCTTCTCGTTCTTTTCAATTAAAGACAAGGAAGAATCTTTTCTAATTGCCTTACGGGAGTTAACAAAGATTTCTTTTTGTTCGTGATAAACTCTTTCAACTTCTTCTTTAGCTTCACTTCGACGAGTTGGATTAAATTTAACGTAATCTTTACGAATTTGATTAAATGATGGTTTTTGAGAAATTGTCGCCATTAAAAGAGTAATAGCTTGTCTTTGACCACCAGATAAAAGACCAACTTTTTGATAAAGTCTTGTTTCAAGACCTAAACCAAGTGATTTAAGTTGTTCTTCATAGAAGGTTTTATCTTTATTTGGGATAGACCAACGGAATAAGGAACGCTTTTTGCCACGACTTCTTGCTAATGCAAGATTTTCAATAACTGTCATGTCTGTGGCTGTTCCTTTCATTGGATCTTGGAAGACGTGACCAAAATATGGTGCGCGCTTATGTTCACTTAAACTTGCAACGTCTGTTCCGTTTAAAAGAATAAATCCAGAATCCGCAGGAACTGATCCAGCAATAATGTTAAGTAATGTAGATTTACCCGCTCCATTTGAACCAATAACTGTAATGAAATCACCTTCATGAAGTGTTAAATTAAGGTTATCGATAGCCTTATGTTCATTTACTGTTCCAGGATTAAATGTTTTAGTGATGTTTTTAATTTCAATCATTATTCATTACCTCCTGCAGAAATCCTTTTATTCTTGTAATGTTTCTTAATTCTATCGCCATATGTTTTCTTAACATATGGAATACCTAAGAATACGATAACAATAACAGCAGCTAAAGCTTTTAAGAGGTTTGTATCTAAACCCATAAAAACAACTGTTTGATAAATAATGTAGTAAATTAATCCGCCAACAGCAGCACCTGAAAGTCTTACCAAGAAATTGGTAGAGATTTTACTTGTGATTGCTGTACCTATAACGACTGCACATAAACCAATAACGATTGCACCTTTACCCATATTGATATCGGCAAATCCTTGATATTGTGCGAGTAATGCGCCTGAAAGAGCAACTAAGCCATTAGAAATCATAAGTCCAATGACAATATTTAACTTTGTGTTAATGCCTTGTGCTCTAGCCATATCCTGGTTATTACCAGTCGCACGGATTGATGCGCCAAGTTCAGTACCAAAGAAAATGTATAAAAGTCCCAGGAAAACAGCAACAATTAGGGCTATTTTCCATAAAGCATCGTAAACGTTCATCTGACTAAACAAAACGCTATAAGAGAATGAATAGACGGAAATATTACTTCTTGAGTGAGAAATAATTAAGTTAATACTCCATAATGCCATTTGCGTTAAAATACCCGCTAAAATCGCCGGTATGCCTAAGAGTGTATGAAGTAATGCGGTTAATAAACCGCAGATTGCCCCTGCTAAAGTCGCTATTAGAAGTGCGAGTCCAAAATTCATTCCATTTGTGATTAAAACAGCAGCAACGATTCCTCCTGTAACGAAAGAACCATCTACTGTTAAATCAGCAATATTGAGAATTTTGTAGGTGATGAAAACACCCAAGGCCATAATCGTCCAGATTAAGCCCAGGACCATTGCACCAGGAAGCGATGAGAGGTAATCTAACATTTAATGTCCTCAATTATTTCTTCATAAATGAAGAAAATACTTCAGCGAGCATGCTTGCTTGTTCACTAAGTGGAGCTAAATCACTTGTTCCAGAAATATTGCGACCAACAACTCCGTTAAAGTTTTCAATACCAAGAGCAACTCCGTATTCGGTAACTGATGTGCCTAAAACTGGAATTGTGCTTGTAGCATTTGCTGCTGCTTGTAAAGCTGGAGTAGCATTTGCCATGATTAAATCAACGTTATGTGAAACAAATTGGTTAGCAATAACTGAACATGTTGCACTTTCTCCTGCTGCATTTTGGAGGTCAAATGCAACATTTGATTCGCCTAATGCGGCTTTAACAGCATCTTGGAAGCCTTGTGTTGCAGCATCAAGTGCTGGGTGTGTAACTAATTGGGAAATACCAATATTGAAATGAGTATTTGCAGTGTTTTGGAATGCTGGAAGAGCAGATGTTGATCCACCTTCGGCATCTAATTGAACGTAATCTGCAGGAACTGTAATGCCAACTGCCTCGCAGAAAGATTTGTTGTATTTCTTTACTGGATTTTCATCATATGCAATTGGAAGAGATTTGATATCAGAATTTCCGAGTAATACGCTTGCAGCCATTTCACCTGTTTTAACGCCAATATTGTAGTAGCTAATTGATAATGTGATAGCGCCACAGCCTTCACAAATACCTTCTTCACCAGCAAAAACAGGAACTTTCTTAGCACGTACAACGTTGTCAATAATTGAAACGTTACTTGCGCATGTATTATCTGTCGGAATATACATTGTATCGATTCTATCGATATTTCCGTTTAATACAGCAGCTAAATCATTTGAATCTGAGAATGAAATTAACTTTGTTGATAAGCCTTTCTTCTCAAGTTCTGCTTTAACAACATTAACTTGGTAAAGAGAATTTGCCTCTGCTGCACAATAAAGTAAACCAACATTAGCGTGGTTACCTTTTCCGCATCCTGCTAGGCATGTTGCAGCAAATGCTGTTAATGCGAATAATGTCTTTTTCATAAGTTTTCCTCTAAAGATCTTTCTATTTATTTTCATTCACTAAATGTGAAATTTCGTTAATAAACAACCAATAACCGAAAATAAAAATAAGTGCTTAAATTTTACTTAATTTAAATTGAAAAGTATATAAAAAATTTTTGGGGCTATAAACATTTCACTTGTTTTAATGTATCGGCAATTTTATAATTATACCGAAAATGGAGAAAAGGTATAATGTATTTAACTGTTAAACAAGCCGCTGAAAAATGGGGCATTAATGAACGTAGAGTTCGTCTTTTATGTCAAGAAAATCGTATTGAAGGTTTAAAGAAAGAAGGGAAGAAATATATGATTCCTGAAAACGCATCTAAGCCAAGCGATCTTCGTGGCAAACGTGTATTAAAATCTAATATTAATAAGAAAATAGATTTCTCAACATATCGTAAAAATTATCCAGATATTAATGGATATTTCGGGAAATATGGAGGTTCTTTTGTTGATTCAAAATTACAGAAATGCATGACTGAAATTTACAATGCCTATCTTACGATTTGTAAATCTAGCAAATTTATCAATGAATTACGCGAAATTCGTCATCATTTCCAAGGAAGACCGACTCCAATTTACCATTGCGAACGTTTATCTAATTATTTAGGCAAAGTTCAAATTTATTTGAAAAGAGAAGACCTTAACCATATGGGCGCTCATAAATTGAATCACTGTATGGGCGAAGCTTTACTTGCAAAATATATGGGAAAAACCAAGTTAATTGCAGAAACTGGTGCAGGTTCTCACGGAACAGCAGTTGCAACTGCAGCAGCATATTTTGGACTTAAATGTGACATCTATATGGGTGAAGTTGATATGGAAAAACAAGCCCCGAATGTTGCTCGTATGAGAATTCTCGGAGCACGTGTAATTCCAGTTAAATTTGGAACTAGAACTCTAAAAGAGGCGGTGGATGCAGCTTTTGAAAATTATGTTAAAGAAACTAAAGACGCTTTCTATTGTATTGGCTCAGTTGTAGGTCCACATCCATATCCATTAATGGTTAGAGAATTCCAAGAAATTATTGGCCGTGAAGCACGCGAACAATTTAAAGAAATGACAGGTGAATTACCAGATTGTGTTTGTGCATGTGTTGGTGGCGGATGTAACTCTATCGGTATTTTTGAAGCATTTTTGAATGACCCGGTTAAATTAGTCGGTGTTGAACCAATGGGTAAAGGCAAAGCTCCAGGCGAAAACGCTGCATCAATTACCTATGGAAAAGAAGCAATTTTGCATGGATTTAAATCAAAAGTTCTCGTTAATGAAAAAGGCGAAGTCTGTGATGCATATTCAATCGCATCAGGCTTAGATTATCCTTCAGTTGGACCAGAACATGCATTTTTGCATGACATTGGCAGAGTAGAATATGAAAGTGTCACTGATGAAGAGGCGCTTGAAGCATTTAAACTACTTTGTAGACTTGAAGGAATCATTCCTGCACTAGAATCAGCGCACGCTCTCGCTTACGCTATCCGTGTCGCCCGTACTTGCCATTCTGGATCAATCTTAGTTAATCTAAGTGGTCGTGGTGATAAAGATGTCGATCACGTTATCAAAAAATATCCACAAATTCTTGAATAAGTAAAAAAAGACACCTCAATAGAGGTGTTTTTAATTCTGAGTTTGTTCGTCTTCTCGTTTTAAGGCGAAGTCGCCATCTTTTATCCAACCGATTTTTCTGAATAATAGATCGATACCAAATACGAGCGCAATTGGTGCTATTATTTGTAATACAAATATTCCTACCCATGTTTGCCATGTGTTACCCATAGCGGAGAAAGTGCCGATTTGACCTACGAGTCCTGCGGTGCCCATACCTGAGGATGCGCCTGGACAGACAAGTTTTAGTGCACATGTAGAAATTGGACCTAAAATTGCTGATGCGATAATTGTAGGTAACCAAATAATTGGTTTTCTAATAATGTTTTTAATTTGAAGCATTGAGGTTCCAATGCCAATTGAGATGATTTGGCCGATATTATTGTCTTTTCTAGATTGAATTGCGAATCCAACCATTTGAGTTGAACAGCCAACAATTGCAGCGCCACTTGCTAAAAGCAAGCCTGAATAAGCAGGATCTGCCATGGCAGCTGAAACAGTCATTGTGGCTGGAAGGGAGAACAAAATCGCGCCAATAGCCGCGCTTGAAATAGGTGCGGTAAGCGCCATACCCATAAGCACAGCAACGACAACGCCCATGATGAATGGAAGAGCATTTGTCGACACGTTAATTAACCATTGAACTGCAAATGTTACGTAGGCTGCCGGATAACGGATTCCTAATGAAAGAAGCAAGCCAACAGCACATGAAAATAGTGGAATAATTAAAATATCAACTGAAGTTTTTTTGCGAAGTACCAATTTGATTAGTAATGCAACTGAAATACATACTAAGAAGATTGTAAGAGGGTCGCCTACTTTGAAGGTATTATTTTCTACTAAAACGCCACTCTTATTAACAGTCATTGAAAAATAAGAAGCTAATTCGCCAACAACAGCAAGGCAAATTGTCTTTAGCGCGTCCATCTTTAAAGCAAGCGCGATACCAACGCCTATACCTGCGCCGGTTAGAAGTTGTAAAACATATGAAAGACCACTTTTTTGTGAATTTGTGCCGATTACATCGACCATAAAATTGCAGAAACCAGAATTTGGCCAAATTGTAAAAAAGGTTCCAATTGTCGCGAAAATAGTGCCAATAATTAGGGTAGCAAATAACCCATTAGCCATTCCGCCTAAGGTAACTGTAAAGAAATTAAGAATGCGTTTTTTCATATTGTTTTTAACAATGCGAGTATTATATACAATTTTTGCTGTTTTACAAAAGAAAGTTTTTTGAAAATTAGATAAATAATATATTTATTGTTGATTTACAAAGTTTATTTTATTATAATAACCCCTTATGAAAAAGGTATTTAGAAATTTATTAATACTCTCGATCAGCGTAACAGGCCTAAGTGGATGTGATCTTTTCTCCTCTTCCGAAGGAGTCGTTGAAAAAAAAGAAGAGAAGGGGATCGAACTTAGAGATTACACACAAACTGTCATTAAGGATGAGTCCTATACATTTGACGGTAAAGTCTTTTTAAAGTATGAAGACGAGAGTGAGAAAGAAGTCACGAGTGACTGTTCTTTCGATTACAGTGAATTAGATACTTCTAAAGTTGGTACCAATACTCATTTCTTCGTTAGATACGAAGGAGATCAATACAAGTTTACTAAAAAAGCTTATTTGAGAGTTGAAACTCTTACTTTACTTAGTATCGATGCGATCGATTACACCGAATCAGTAAAAGCATTAGAAACTTACACTTTTGATGGAAAAGTTATTGCTTTATATAATAACAATTCAACTAAAGATGTAACTTCACAGGCTGATATCGGAACAATTGACACTTCAAAAGCAGGGACCAAAGATCTTAATATTACTTATGCTGAAGAAAACAACCTAAAGAAAGTTACAAAGCAAATAACCGTTACTAAAGAATTATTAAGTATCACAATTTCTGGTTACACAGCTTCATATGAAGTTGGCCAAGGTAATTACACATTTAATGGCACTATTATCGCAAATTATAGTGATGGCACAACTGAAAACGTAACTAATAAAGCTGATAAATCAAATAATGTAGATTTATCTACAATCGGAAATTATGAATTTAGCGCTTCATTTGAATATGAAGGTGTTACAAAAACTGCTAGTGTTGAAATTCGTGTTTGCGAACATACTCCAGTCCTTCAAAGTATTGCTGCTTCAGGTTATACAAACCAAGTTGATAAAGGCACAACATATACATTTGACGGTGTTGTTATGGCAACATTTGATGTTGGATCACCAGTTGATGTTACTACCTCTTGCACGTTTGCTTCAATTTCCACTTCTTCAGCAGGTAATAAATCTTTAAAGATTAGTTATACTGATCCAAATAAGTCAACAAATACAAAGAGCACAACTATCACAATCACAGTTATTTCAAGAGTCACAGGAATTTCTGCTGGAGATAGTTATAAAGTTGCTGTTAATAAAACTAAATCACTTAACGCAAGTGTTTTACCAAGTGATGCGAACAATAAGGGATTGAACTATAGTTCAAGTAATCCTTCAGTTTGTGGTGTTAATTCATCTGGTGTTATTACTGGAAATGCAGTTGGCACAGCAGAAATTACCATCACTTCTCAAGAAAATGCTTCAATAAAAAAAGTCGTTTCAGTTACAGTTGATACTGTTGTTCAAGATGAATGGACAATTCTTATGTATGTTTGCGGAGCTGATCTTGAATCAAGCTATGCTTCAAGCAATCAAGGCGCAGCCACAGATGACTTATATGAAATTGCTCAAGTTTCTGGTCAACCAGATGATGTCAACGTAGTTGTCCAAGCTGGCGGTGCTTCAAAATGGTCATCAAGATATTCATCAGTCATCAATAAAGATAAACGTAATCGTTTCCACTTAGAAAACAAGACTTACGTTTCAGATTCACAAACTAGCAAAGTCAATATGGGTCTTTCATCCTCACTTCAAGACTTCATTGAATGGGGACTCACTGAATACCCAGCCGAAAACGTCGGCTTGATTCTTTGGAATCACGGTGGAGCCATGGGTGGCTGTTGCTATGATGAACAATATAGTAATGATGGACTTACTCCAGCTGAAGTTAAGAGCGCAATTAAAGCTGCAAGAACAACACTTGGCATGACTGAAAAATTTGAATTTATTGGTTATGATTGTTGCTTAATGCAAGTTCAAGATATTGCCGGCTTAAATGCTGAATATGCAAAATACCAAATCGCTTCTGAAGAATCAGAATGGGGCGATGGTTGGGAATACACCGCATGGATCGATGACTTATTTGCAAGGAAATCAACCACTAATATTTTAAAGGCAATTGTTGATGGATTTAATTCATCTACAACCTCCGGATATGGTAGTTATTCAAATAACCAAACATTATCTTACCTTGATTTATCAAAATGGGATGCATATGAAACTGCATGGGAAGATATGTCTTCAACATTAAGCACAATTATTACAAGCACTTCAAAATGGTCAACATTTGAATCCTTGCTCAATTCTTGCCAAAGATTTGGTGGTTCAGATGGTTGGAGCGGAACAATTTATTCATTCGACGTATTTGATGCCGGACATTTCTTAACAAAAATTAAGACCAACAATAACTATAAGAACAACTCTGAACTTATGAGCAAAGTTGATACTACTAAAGCAGCATATAACGATTTAGTTGCTTATGAGTGGCATGGAAATGGATCACCTAACGCTAGTGGACTTAGTTTATTCGCTCCAGTTAGTGGTTATTCCTCACAAAGCGAATACACAACCTCTTCAACTCCATTTACCGTTTGGAGACAAATCTGTATCAATTACGGAACTTGGTAAAAAACAAAAAATAGAGAATCCGATTGGGTTCTCTTTTTTTGAGTCTTTATTTGACTGATATTAAATTCGTTATATAATAAGTTAACTCCAATAAAAGAACTTGCCACTCTTTTGGAGTCAATGAAAGTTGACGTAGTTCTGCGTTAAAGACAATTAATTAAGTGCAATACAAAGTATTGAATTAGGATGGTACCGCGAGAAATTCGTTCCTAGTTGATACTTTTTTATTTTGTTTAGGAGGCCTAAATATGAGAAAGCTAACAGGTCAAGAAATTAGAGAAACTTGGTTAAAGTTTTTCGAATCAAAAGGACATCACATTGAAAAAGGCGCAAATCTTATTCCTTACAATGATCCATCTTTACTTTGGATTAATTCTGGTGTTGCCGCTCTTAAAAAATACATGGACGGAAGTGAAGTTCCACCAAATAGAAGGATCACCAACGTTCAAAAGTCAATTAGAACAAACGATATTGAAAATGTTGGATTTACTGCTAGACATCAAACTTTGTTTGAAATGTTAGGAAATTTCTCTATTGGTGATTACTTTAAGAAAGAAGTTATCGCCTGGGCTTTCGAGATTTTAACTGATGAAAAATACTTTGGAATGCCAAAAGATAAACTTTATTTCACCTATAACCCAATTGACGAGGAAACTCACGGGCTTTGGTTAAAACAAGGTGTTGAAGAGTCTCATCTTATCCCACTTGAAGGAAACTATTGGGAAATTGGTGAAGGCCCAGCCGGACCAAATACTGAAGTCTTCTTTGATAGAGGCGAAAAATATGATCCAGAGCATTTAGGTGAACGTCTCTTAAGAGAAGAAATTGAAAATGATAGATATATTGAAATTTGGGGTATTGTTTTTAGCCAATATAATGCTGTTCCAGGCACTCCACGTAGTGAATACAAAGAACTTCCAAGCAAAAACATTGATACGGGAGCAGGACTAGAAAGAATTGCTTCTGTTTTACAAGGAACCGATACCAACTTTGAAACTGACTTATTTGAACCAATTATCAAAGCTATAGAAAAGATTGCTAAAGTTCCATATAAAGCACCAAATCAAATTCCATATAGAGTTATTGCAGATCATATTCGTGCAGTTACTTTTGCTATTGGTGATGGCGAAATGTTCTCTAACGAAGGGCGTGGTTACGTTTTACGTAGACTTGTTCGTAGAGCAATGAGATTTGCTAAGAAAATTGGTATTGAAAAACCATTCATGTATACTCTTGTTCCAGTCGTTATAGAGAAGTACAAAGGATTCTATCCAGAATACGTTTCAAAAGAGGCTCATATCGTTAAAATGCTTAAGGCTGAAGAAGAAAAATTTATTGTCACATTATCTAGTGGCGAAGCTTTGCTTCGTGAGATGATAGAAGGTAAGAAAAAACTTCAAGGAAAAGATGCATTTAAACTTTACGATACATTTGGTTTCCCACTTGATTTAACAAAAGACATTTGTAAAGAAAATGGTGTTGAAGTTGATGAAGATGGCTTTAACGAAGAGATGGAAAAACAAAAAGAACGTGCTAGAAATGCTCGTAGTGACGAACAAAGTATGCACAAACAATCAAAAGATTTACTCGAATTTAAAGAACCTTCACAGTTCTTCTACGAAGAAACTCCTATTGATGCAATAGTTATCGGGGTTTTTAAAGATGGCGTTAAGGTCGATTCAATCGATGATGAAGGTGAAATTATTTTAGATAAGACGAATTTCTACGCCGAATCAGGCGGTGAAGTCGCAGATACTGGTAAAATGGTTGGAGAAGACGCAAAACTTGATGTTTTAAGTGTTCAAAAAGCTCCAAATAAGCAAAATCTTCACTTTGTGAAAGTTTTATCTGGTTCAGTTAAGGTTGGTGACAAACTTCACCTTGAATTAGATGATGAAAGACGTGAGTTAATTAAGAGAAATCACTCTGCTACACACTTACTTCAAGCAGCACTTGATAAAGTTTTAGGTGGAGATCACATTAAACAAATGGGTTCATATGTTTCAGACGAATATATGAGATTTGACTTCACTCATTATGAGAAGATTTCAAGTGAACAACTTAAAGAAATTGAAGCGGAAGTTAATAGGCTTATTGCTAAAGCAATTCCTTCCGATATCCGTATTATGAAGAAAGAAGAAGCCTCCAAATTAGGCGCTAAAGCATTCTTTTCTGAAAAATATGGTGATGAAGTTAGAGTTGTTCGTTTTGGTGATGAATCAATGGAATTCTGTGGCGGTTGTCACGTTAAAAACACATCAGACATCGGAGTATTTGTAATTGAAAGCGAATCTTCAATTGCTGCAGGTGTCCGTAGAATTCAAGGAAGAAGCTCAATTGGTGGATATAAACTTCTCAAAGAGAAGGAAGATGCATTAATGGCAGTTTGTAACTCTATTGGCTGTTCAAATCCAAAAGACGCATTAAATAGAACAAAAGAATTACTCGCTAAATTAAGCGAAATGAGTAAGAAACTTGAATCATTAATGGACAAGTTATCTCATCAAAATGCAAACGCTGTTTTAGATGAATTTATTGACTTTAAAGGTTACAAGTTACTATGTAAACATTTCGAAAATCAAACAATTGATAACCTTAATACAATTGGCGATGAACTTAAGGTTAAATTCCCTGATTACATCTTATTCTTAGTTGGCGGAAAGGACGGAGAACTTCCATTATCAATTTTTGTTGGCGGTAAAGCTCTTGAAAACAACAAGGCTGGAGACTTAATTAGAGAAGTCGCTAAAGTCCTTGGTGGAGGCGGCGGAGGTCGTCCAAATATGGCCAATGGTCGTGGTCGTTTACTTGCTAAACTTCCAGAAGCAATTAAAGTCTTGAAAGGCCTTATTAAATGAGCAAAATTTTAGGCTTAGATTTAGGAACAACAACACTTGGAATTGCTAAAACCGATTCTTTAGGAATCGCAGCCCATGGTGTTGAGACTTTTAGATTCGAAGTTGGCAACTTTAAAAAAGCTCGTGAACATGTCATCGAAATATGCAAAAAAGAGGACATTAAAACAATCGCTTTAGGAATACCACTTTACGAATCAGGAGACGAATCTCCACACGCTAAAAGTTGTCTTAGATTTAAGGAAGATTTGCTTAAACTTGATCCTAATTTACATATCGAAATGATTGATGAAAGTTATTCAACAATTGAGGCCGATGAAAAATTAAAAGTGACTGGATTAAGCTACGAAAAAAGAAAAGAAATTATCGACGAAATGGCGGCGGTTGTCATTTTAGAAAGATATTTGGAAAAATTTGGAGGAAAATAAAATGATTTTTGATGATGAAATGATTATCACCACTGATTCAGGTGAAGAAAAAGTAATGAAAATTCTTTTTACTTATGAATCTGAACAACGTGGGAAGGAATATGTTTTTCTCTATGAGAAAGATAATGAAGATGACGTTTTAGTGTTCGCTGTAAACGAAAAAGAAGAGTCTCTTGAAGAAATCGAAGATGATGAAGAATATGCTGAAGCAGAAGAAGTCTTTAATGCATATATGAACGACGAAAAAATACAGGAGATTAAAAAATAGTTTTACAAAACAAAAGAGTATTGATAAACTCTTTAATGTTAATTTTTTGGAGATAAAACCATGGTAAATAAAATTGAACTTACAAAAGAAGGCGCAGAAAAGTTAGAAAAAGAACTTCGCCGCTTAATTGATATTGATCGTCCAGAAGTCATCGAAGCTTTACAAGCTGCACGTTCACAAGGTGACTTAAGTGAAAACGCTGATTATGATGCTGCAAGAACAAAACAAGCAGAAATTGAAGGTAGAATAAAGGAAATCGAGAATATTCTCGCAAATGTTAAAATCATTTCTGAAAAGACCACCAAATCAAAAGGTGTTGTTCTTGGTTCAAAAGTCACAATCAAAGATTTAAGCGATGACACAGTTGAAACTTACACAATTGTTGGAACAGTTGAAGCAAACCCACTTAAAGGTTTAATTTCAAACGTTTCTCCACTTGGTCGTGCAGTTGTTGATAAAAATATCGGCGACATCGTTTCTGTTCACGCCAACAAAGAGTACAAAGTCGAAATCTTAAATATCGAATATAAATAATTTGTATTAATCATTAAAGAGGAATCCGAAAGTGAAGTGCACCCCAAATAGTGCACAACAAATAAAAAGGAACTCTTTAATTAACAGGGACTTTGTCCCTGTTTTTTAAACGAGAAGTATTATAGAAAAATATCCATTCTTCAACTAATTTTATGTAATGCTCAATCGATGTTATATTATTGTTATATAAAGTTTCTTTTTTGAGGATTCCATGCCAACTTTCCATTGGAGAATCATCAATAGGCGTGCCCTTTCTGCTCATAGAAATTAAAACGCCTCTTGAATTCAGAAGAGCTTTGTACTCAAAGGATGTATATTGGAAACCTTGATCGCTGTGAACGATTAATCCATTTACATTCTTTTCTTTTTCAAAAGCTTTCTCAAATGTATCCATCACCAATTTTATGTTATTAAATTTCGATATCTGATATGCCACAACATGACGGTCATACAAATCAATTACTGTTGATAGATAAGCTCTTTTATTTCCAAATATTAGATAAGTTATATCTGTACACCATTTTCTATTAAAACCTTTGGTTTTGAAATCTCTTTTAAGTAAGTTCGGCATAACATTTTCTTCGATTCTTTTATATGAATAATTTGGACGTGTTCGCTTGATATATTCTGGTTTTAAATTAAATTTTCTCATTATTCTTAAAATCTTTTTCGCGTTCATTATTATGCCGTATTTGATTTTTAGGCCTTCTTGGATTCTTCGATAACCATATGTGCATTTTGATTCTGTAAAAATCTCTTTTATCAGTTTGTAATCAAAGTAATCTACATCGTTTCTATTTCTGTACTTATAGTAAGTTCGCTTTGAAATTTGAAGCGCAGCGCATAGGTTATTCAATTTGTATTCATTTATATGAACGGTTATAAATGTTACTTTTTCCCATGTCGGGCTTCTAAGAAGGCCTGGTATTTTTTTAGGATTTCATACCTTTCCTTGTAATCCTCGATTGTTAAATCCTTCGTTCTCGGACGACCATTCCTGCCTATTTTATTATTTACAAAAATGTCGACCCCCTTCTTTTGCAAATAGATCCATGTATCAATGGTGTGCCTAGAAACATTGTATTTCTTTCCCAACACATGAGTGCCGCCGTTTCCATCATAATACTCTTTGAGTATTTGCCTCTTTAAATCATCTGGAACTTTCATAAATTTCTGACCTTTTGTAGCCATAATAAAAACCTCCTGACTAGATTATAGTGGAGGTCTTTATCGGAGTTCTCTTTTTTATTTTGTGAACGTTTTGGGGTTCACTTCAAAAGGGTTCCTTTTTTTTATTACTTTTATGACCTCTAAAAATATTAAAAAATTTTATTAATTAAAATATTTTAAAAATTAAGAAAAAACATAATTATTAATTTTAGACGGATATATATAGTGAAGGGGGATAAATTTATGAAATATAAATTATCTAGCAAAGACATGAAAACTATTATAACCGGAGAGATTGCTTTAGCTACTGTTATGGCTATATGCGCGATCGCACTCATGGCCGTAATTGTATATAAGTTATTTATGTCTAATGAGGGCACTTCTCAAGTTCCTGGCGGTTGGAAGTTTTCCTGGAAATAATGAAAATATCTGATATTCCTATTAATTTACGCCCGCGCGAAAAAGCGTTAGTGTATGGAATAGAAGAACTTTCGGATCAGGAACTTTTAGCTCTCATCATTGGCTCTGGTGGTAGAGGAAATTCTGCAATAGACATAGCGGAAGAACTCCTTAAAACCCACGCGAACTCGTTAGAGTCTCTTTCAAACACGAATTATCGGTCTCTTTTATCGTATTTAGGGCTGAAAAAATCTATTGCTTTGCGCCTTTTAGCGACCTTCGAATTTAATAGAAGACTTAACTCTTGCAGGTATAAAAATCCATCAAAGATTGACAATATTCATGATGTCTATTTTCGTTATCAAAATATGGAGAATTTGGACCATGAAGAACTGGTAATTTTAATGCTTGATTTGAAGCATAGAATTATTAAAGAAAAAGTACTTTACAAAGGCACTTTTGACTCGTTTGAAATTGATGTTAGACAGGTTTTACAAGAGCTTGTTTTAGCTAAAGCTAAATTTTTCTATTTAATTCATAATCATCCAAATGAAGAATCTGGTCCAAGTGATGATGATATTTTGTCCACAAAAATAGTAGAAAAAGCCTCAAAAAATATGGGAATAAATTTACTTGATCATCTTATTATTTTTAGAGGAGGATTTTCGTCTATCAAAAACGGAAATGAAAGAGGATAAATACGATAAACATATTATTGAAGAACTAAAAAAACTTCCTGTTCCATTAAAAACATTTGATGGACATGATGTTTATTTTGATCAGGATAAAAGATATGAAACTATTTATGAGCACATTTCAAATAAAAAACATCATTTACATATTAAGGATATAAAAGTAATTCCAATGATAATTAAAAATAAAAAATGCATTGTGAATGATAGAAATGGGCATAAATATAGAACATATATTGGAAAAAGGGGCAAACAAAAAGAAAGATTTAAATATTTAAAAATTGTAACTTACATTCAAAAAGATAAACATGAATCTATTGTTACAATTTGTACTGTTAAAAGTTGCAATAATAAATAATTTTTATTAAAATAAAATAGCCAAAGGTGGAAAACAGCAAACGACCACGACGCGCTATAGCCATATAGTGATACGGTGATGCGGGGGTGGAGCTAACAGATGACCTCTGACGAATAAGTCGCTCCCTTAATTAAGGCTGGCCCGCTTGGCGATAGGTGTCCTGACGAGGATACCTTTTTCTATTTTT